>Ga0209172_10000449_pt1 | contig 114670 bp, 137 predicted proteins | sample LarsenN4metaG_FD_184113 | JGI IMG/M metagenome (GOLD analysis project Ga0209172, IMG submission 184113) | Hot spring sediment bacterial and archeal communities from British Columbia, Canada, to study Microbial Dark Matter (Phase II) - Larsen... ... | reverse complement strand
TCGACAGCCCTGCGCCCGCGCTCGCCGAGCCGCCCGCCGCGTCCGCCATCATCCCCTCGGACGCCGGCCCTGCGCTGCTCCTGTAGATAATCCCCTACATCCGACCTGCGTCTAACCCCCCCCCCCGTTTAGGACCGGAGCGCACCTCCCTGGTCTTATCCCGGCGTGCAACACCACAAGCTCGCCGTCGACAGCACCGCCGAGGACTACTGGGAGACTTACTTCGGCCCCTACGGGAAGCAGTGGGTCCGCAAGATCCCCCGTCGCGTCGCGACCGCGCTGGTGCAGCGTACCGCCGGCATTCGACCGGGTGAAGCGGCGGCTGCCGCCCAGAGCGCGGTCGTCATTCCGATCATGCCCCGGCCCGTCATCACGGCCGAGCGCGTCCACCTCGAAGGCGTCGTCGACCTGAAACAGGCCGACGGCTCGACGACGCGACGCTTGTTCGCGGCCGAGTTCGACCACGACGGCCGGCTTCTGTCGCTCGACTCCATCCCGGCGCCGGTCGCCGCCTAAGAGGTCACCATGCAGACGCGTACCGCTCTCCGCCACATGTCGGGCGTCAACCACCAGTGGGGCGATGGCCCTCTCGGCCAGGTCGCCGACCAACTCCTCGAGGCCTTCCGTGCCCGCGAGGCCGACCGCTTGGAGAGCGCCGAGCTCGCCGCCGCGACCATGGGGACCGGCGCGATGTTTCAGGCGCTCCAGCGGCGCTTCGCCGAGGCGGAGGAGCGCGGGCTCATCGACGTGGCTGCACCGATGGTCATGCGCTTCGACGCGTACCAGTGCCTCCTCGATGCTTCGCGCGCCGCTCCGACGGACCGGGGGCTCAAGATGGCCACCGCGCACGCCAAGGAGCTCTGGACGCGCGAGCCAGACGGCGTGCTCGCGGTTGGCGACGTCGCGCGCCTGCGCACGCACTGGACGGCGCAGTTCCCCCGCTCGCGGGTGGCGGCGGTGATCGACCAGGAGCTCCCAAAGGTCGGCTTCAACACCTTGCCGGTCGCGAAGCTCGCGGCGATGGCCGCCAACATCCGCGGCCGCGACCTCGAAGAGCTCGAGAGCTCGTATGAGACGGTCGTCCGCGCCCACGGACTCGACGGCGACAGGCCGCATCAGGTCCGGGCGCGCGCGTACCTCCGCGGGCTCGTCCACCTCGCCAGTGAGCCCGAGCCAACGACCGGGCCCGAGGCGGGTGGCGAAGCTGCCGGAGACCGCACCCTCTGGCGCATGGCCGCCTTCGACGACCCGATCCTGCGGGCCGTCGGGCAGCTCGAGCCCATCGGCCTCCCCGAAGGCGGTGACGAGCCGCCGGTCGACATGGCCGAAGGCGCGCCTCCGCACGAGGGCGACGTTCCCCACGAGGAAGAGCCGGGCTCGATCGTCCAGGTCGAGTCGCCCATCACCGGCGAGCCGCTCGCGCTCGAGCTCGAGCTCGAAGCTCCGCCCGAGGAGGGCGGCGGGATGCCCGGTGAGGAGCCTCCGATGGACTTCGGCCCCGAGCAGGACGTGCCGTCGGAGGACGTCGAAGGGCTGCAGATGTTCGGGCAGCTCGACGACTTCATGGGCATCGAAGAGCCGGAAGGCTCGCCGCTCGGCACCCCCGACGCCGTTCCTGCGCCCGAAGAAGGCGCGGGACCGGTTACAACGACCATCGAGGACCCGTCCGCCCCGGGCGAGATGCTCGAGGTGACCATCGCTCCGATGGGCGAAGACCCCTTCGGGGAGGAGCAAGCGCTCCCGGCGGTCCCGATGGATACGCCGCTCGAGTCCGATGTCGGAAACGGACACATCGCCTCGTTCGCGGTCTACGCGATCCGCGGCGGCGTGAAGGCGAACGAGCCGCTCGAACGCATCGCCGCCGAGTCGATGCCCCGGGCGCTCCGCCACGTGGCGCGTTCGCTCGGCGAGGTCGACGGCAACTCCTATCCAGTCCGCGCGCATCCCGAGACCTTCGAGCGTCAGGCGCTCATCGTCCTCGACGCCGAGGCCGGTAACCACCTCCTGGTGGTCGCCGAGGGAGTTACTCGGCGAACGGCCGCGGTCACCATCCACACCCCGCTGCCGCGACCCGTCGTCGAGAACCCACCCGCCACCGTCACGACGTCCGCTCCGATGGAGCGCAAAGCCATGAACCAAGACGAGGTGAAGACGGTCTGTGCGTCGCTCGGCCTGACCGCCGAGAGCATCGAGACCTCCCTTCTCGCCGCCGAGCCGGTCATGCTGGCGGACGGCGAGGGACGCGTCGCGTGGAAGATCGAGGTCGACGACAACGGAGAGGTCGCCCTCTCCCGCGGCGAGAAGGTCGTGAAGCGCTCCGGGCTCGGGGAGCTCGACGAAGCGATCGCGGACTTCCTCGCCCGCTGCGCTTCGGAGGCAGGGGGTAGCGGCCAAGTGGTCCCCGCTGGGGGTGTCGCGCCCCGAGCTGGTGGCTACGAGCTCCACCCGCTCTTCCTCGTCGGTTGCGCCCAGTGCGGCGCGGTCGGCGAGTATCTCATGCCGAAGGTGGCCTCACCGGTCGCCTGCGGGACCTGCGGCTACGAGACCGCGGCGCAGGCGGTGGCGGTGCAGATGCACGCCCGCCAGGGGCAGGCCCTCCCGGGTTATGTCATCCTCGCCGACATCCCCGGCGAGCGAAACGAGCTCGAGATGAACGCCCGCCGGCTGATGATCGCGATCCAGCAGGTCGCGCCGCAGGCCGTCGGGACCCTCCGCGAAGGGAAGCTCGAGGTCCACGTGCGTCCGGTCGACCAGGCCGGGCTCGCGCGCATCCGCAACGTGCTCGAGTCGCGCTTCGGCGTCCGTCCGGTGACCAAGACGGCGCAGGGCGGCCCGACCCAGCAGGAGATGCAGACCACCGTCCCCGGCCAGGTCAACATGGTGAACCAGAGCGGCGTGCCGGGCCAGATCGGGCCGACCTACAAGCCTCCGATGGCCATGCCGACCCCGCCGGTCGGCGCCCAGCCGCCCGCAGCCGGCGTGCCGATGGCGCCCGCTCCGACCGGGACGGGCTCGCAGCAACAGTTCATGCAGGACCACGCGACCATCGAGCCGGCGAAGCCAGTCGCAGCGCGTTTCGGGCCGCCGCTCTGGACGGTCACGTACCGCACCGCTTCGGGGCCGATGCACCTCGAGGTCGAGGCGGCTGACGCGCAGACCGCGCGGCGCGTGTTCCGCGCGTACGACGCCGATGTCGAGATCCTCGACGTGCGTCAGGCGCAGGCCGCTCTGCCGAAAGGCGCGCCGCCCCCCGAGGGCGCCGAGCCTGCGCCGGACGCCGCCCCACCGCCTGCTCCGGGCGCACCGGGTGCGGCTCCACCGACCGCCCCCGGCGCGATGGGTCCCGGCATGGGCATGGGCATGCAGCAGGGCGCGCAGATCACCCCCGAGGTGCAGGAAGCCATCCGCGCTGCGATGATCACCCTGCGCAACACCGGCGTCGACATCGCGTCGGCCATCACCGAGTTCCAGTCGCAGTTCAAACAGCTCCTGCTCAAGTTCGGCGACGAGCACTCGCCTGGCCGCGCGCAGCTCGGCGGCGAGATCGTGAAGTCGGCGACCGAGGCGTGGTCGAAGCCAGCGCTCATCGACATCACTGCGCGGCTCACCGTACGGCAGGCGTGGCTTGCGGCCGAGGCGTTCCTCAAGGACGCGATCGGCAAGATGCCGACGCCGCGCGAGACACCGGTGCAGCACGGCGATCGCGTGCGCGTGCCGAAGAACGTGCTCGGACCCGACTCGTCGGGTGAAGAGCCTCGGGTCATGTCGCCGAAGGTGAAGCCGACGCACGAGCCGAAGATGAAGATGTCGCCGACGGACATGAGCGGCGGCGACGGCGAGCACTCGGTCGACCCGGGCGACTACGGCGCGGGCAAGCCGCCGGCCGACGGCTCGTACGGCAAGCCTTCGAACAAGGGCCAGTCGTGGTCGAACACGAACATGGGCTCGGACTCGCAGAACAAGAACAACCCGACTACGTCGCACTGGGACTCGGTGTCCTCGGAGGCGGGCGGGCACATCCGCAGCAAGCCGGGCGGAAGCGGCGCGCCCGACGTCCGCAAGAAGAAGAAGGCGGCGAGCGAGCTCGCGCGGCTCCAGGAGAGCAAGGACGCGTCGAACGACGCGATGTTCTGGCTCTCGGAAGCCGTGCGCCGCGCCAAGGCGACCGGCGAGTTCCCCGAGGACGAGCTCTGGGCCGCGCGCGACGCGGGACTCGAGCAGCTCGTTCCGAAGCTCCCCGGAGCGGTCAACGCCATCGTGAGGGAAGCGCTCGCCGCGCTGTAGGAGAGCCCCGTGAAGCTGCGTGACACGTTCTTGTTCCGCCAACCGGCGCCAGCGCGTCACCCGCTTGAGGCGATGAAGCAGGCGCTGGCAGGCATCGGCGACCGCGACGTGCGCCAGGCGCAGGACTTCCTCTGGTCGATGGGCGTCGCGCCCGTCGCCGGCGCGGAAGGCGTGCGGCAATGGATGCCGTCGATCGGCGACCGTGTCGAGTTCACGGTTCCCAACAGCGACGGCATGCGGCGCGCGGGCACCGTCTACCAGTTCCAGGGGCGCGACGCGATCGTGCAGGTCAACGCGGGCGAGTACAACATCGTCCCGCTCGGGCAGCTTCAACCGCTCTCTTCGGAACGACGCCGGCAGTCGCGCCGTGAAGCGATCCAGGCGGCGCTCGGACCGAAGGGACCGCAGCTTCACGAGACGCGCGCGCTCATCCCGCTCGGCGAGACCGACTATGCCTGCACCATCGAGCACATCGCCGGTCTTCGCCCGACGGGCGAGGACATCGAGGCCTACGTCGAGGCCCGGTATCCAGGCGCACGCATCGTCGACGGCGATGATTCGCATCCCGGGAAGATCGGGCTCGTCCTCTCATTCGGCGACCCGGAAATGGGCCGGCGCGCGCTCCACGCATCGCGACAGGTGTTCGGTCAGCTCGAGACTCCCGAAGAGCCGCCCTCGTCGCGCGAGAACGCGACGGGCATCGGTACCGAGGAGATCGAAGGCACCGGCAAGATCGCCGACTCGAACGAGAGCGCGGTCGACCCAGGCGCGGGCGGAGGCGACGACCTCGCGCCCCTCGGCGGCGATGATGACGCGTCGATCATCTCGACCGAGAAGAAGCACGCGCTCCTCGCCGCATCCGCCGCGGCTTTCCAGAAGCTCGCGGCCGCGTACCCGCACCTCGACATCGAAGAGACCTCCATCGAGGAGACGAAGGTCGGGTTCATCTCGCACTACCGGCTGACCGAGAACGGCCGCCCGCTCTTCCTGCGTGAAGGTGAGCTGACGACAGTGCTCGCGGAAGGCGCCGCACCGGCCATCGGTACCGTCGCCGCTTCAGACGCCGGCGTCACCGTCCACCTCGCGCACGTGCTCGTCGCGGACTACGAGTCCGGGACAGGCCCGCTCTCGATTCACGAGAACGAGCCGGGCGCCGCGGACAGCGGCTCATACGTCGTGAAGGCCGATGGGCTGCCGCAGCACGGCGGTGGAGGCGTGCCGGGCGCGCCGATGCCGGCCCACGGCGACTTCGACCAGGAAGGCGTCCCGCTCCAGCAGCGCCAGATCCATGTCCGCAAGGACGAGATCGACCGCTACGAGCAAGAGATGAGGGAGCGCGAGCTCGCCGAGCAACGTGCGAAAGAGCGCCGGCTCATGCGGCAGCGCGAGCTCCAGCAGCCGGCCCAGACGCCAGGCACGACGCCGGGCAAGATCGTCTACACCGGCGAGCGTGTCGAAGCCGATGCTGTGCCGCCGGCGACCGAAGAGGACGGGGAGCACCGCGAGACGATCGGCGGTCCCGGGCTTCACATCGCGGTGGACGACACCGCGGAGTCGTACTGGGAAGAGTACTTCGGCTCGTACGGCGAGCAGCTCACCAAGGACGTCGCCACCCGCGTCGGCATGATCCGGCAAGCGTGGACCGAAGGCGCTGGCCAAGAGCCGACCGCCGACGAGCTCCTCTGGGTGCTCGGTGTGCTCGACACGCCGCTGAGCCGTACAGCCGCCGACCCGAACGCGCCGCCAGCGCAAGGCGGTGAACCGCCCGCGCCGGGCGCGGCGCCACCGGCAGGTGCGGCTGCAGCAGAACCTCCCTCTCCTGCTGCATCGGCAGGTGGACCGGGCGCGGCGACGGCCGAGCCGCCGGGTGGACCGGGCGCGGCGGACATGACGCAGCTCGCGAACGCGCTCATCTCCGCGATGCACATGGACCCGCGCGCGAAGCAGCGGCTCGACCCGCTCATCGCGAAGGAGCTCGCGAAGCTCCCTCCAGGCCTGCGCCAGCGCTACCGCCCCGGAAGCGCACAGGTCTATCAGACCTTCCTGCCGCGCGTTCTTCAGTCGATGCCGGCGAAGCAGCGGGACGCGCTCGTCTACGAGTACGCGCCGCAGTTCGGCGGCCAGAAGCCTGGCCTCATGACCAGGATATGGCGCGGCCTTCCGGGCGGCGGACCAGGCGTCGAGAAGACGAAGCGGCAGATGGAGTACGGCCAGCAGCTCCTTCAAGAGACGGGACAGCCGATGCCGGGCATGCCGGCCACTCCGCGGGCACCATCGGGACAGCCTGCAAGACCTGCAACGCCTGCGCAGCCCGCACAGCCGGGCGGCGGCTCCACGCTCTCGCCGGGCATGGTCGTCACCGGACCGGACGGCAAGAAATACAAGCTCACCGCGCCGACGCGCGCGGTGCCCGCCGAGGGGGAGGCGCCCGCAGCCGCACCGGCCGTACCGGCAGCAGGACCGCCGCAGCCCGAAGCGCCCGCTGCGCCCGCGCAGCCCGAAGCGCCACCGGGCGCGCCGCCACCTCCCGCAGCGCCGAGCGGACAGCCGCAGCCCACCGCGGGCGCGAAAGCTGGCTGGCTCAACCTCCCGAAGGGCGCGAAGGCCTTCGACGTCGACGGCAAGTCGGTGACGCTTCGTGAAGCGGTCACCGCGCGCGTGCTCTCGTCGGAGAGCGGCGTGACGTTCGTGCGAACGTCCGACGGTCGCGTGCTGGCGCTTCAAGCGCCAGGCTCGGTCGCGCAAGCCAGCTTGCGGACCGCCGACAGCGCGAGCGACAACTTCGAGGGACGGCGACCGCCGGCGAAGAACCAGCTCCGCATGCGCATAGAAGGACTCTCGAGGTACGGCGATTACCTCGTCTGCTCCGTCGTCTGGGACGTGGACGCTGCGAAGGACATGGCGCCCGCGAACGTGGTCGCCAACGTCAAGTCGTTCGTGAAGCAGCGTTCGGGAGAGAAGGAGTTCATCGACCTCGGCTTCATCGGCAAGCCGAACGTCGTGAACGTCGACCTCGAGATGGGGCTCGCGGAGGTTCGCTTCCAGACCTCGAACCCCGGCGCGGGGCCGACGGAGATCGTCGAAAGAGAGGACGCCACGTACCATGAGCTCGTCTAAGACCATCCGCCTTCAGAACACCGGCCTGACGAACCTGAGCTTGCATCTCTATCAGCTCAGGCCCGCCGCACACGGTGCGATGAAGAAAGGACCAACGCTCACGCCCATCCTCATCGCGGCCGGACGCTACTACGACGTCTGCTCGGAGCTCGGCTGCTCGTTCGAGGATGCGCAGAAAATCTGCGACCGCTCGCCGGAGGTGCGCGCGTTCGAGAGCTCGGGTCGACTCGCCCGGATCATCTTCCCGCCGCCGATGCCGGTCGGCCAGGCCGCGGAGGTGTTCGCGCTCCCGCCCCAGGTCGTCATCAGCGGCGTCGAGGTCACCCCGCCCGCGCCCGCGCCTGCACCTGAGCCGTCGCCAGCGCCAGCGCTCGAGGCCGAGCACACGTTCCTCGCTCGGGCAGCAGCCGCACCGGAGCTGGAGCCGGCGCCAGCCCCGGAGCTGGAGCCGCTCCCGCTGCCGCCTGAGCCGGAGCCGGCGCGAACGGTGCGCCGCGGTGAGCCGTCGATGGACTGGGCGGAGGATGAACTCCGCTTCTACGCCGAGACGCACGGCATCGACCTCAGCAAGGCCAAGTCGAAGACCTCCATCCTGCGGACCATCCGGAGCGCGAAGTGACGAGCCGGGCCGCCAGAAAGCGCGAACAGCGCGCGCGCACCGTTCGTACGGTCATCGTCCCCGACTTCCCGGAGATCGTGAACCGCGAGGAGCAGTGCCGACTCTGCACGCTCGTCGACAAGGACCCCGAGCTCCTGCGGCACATCCACGACGCGTGGAAGAGCGGCAAGGGCGTGCGTGCGCTCGAGACCGAGACGACCACGCTCTGGGCCGAGCGGGGCGAGGCTGTGCCGAACGTGCAGTCGTTCGCGCGACACTTCAAGAAGCACATCGACTTCGAAGCCGCCGCCGTCGGCGAGCTTCTCGAAGAAGACTTCCTTCCGCCGCCGCCTGGCGACACACCGGCACCGACGGCGATCGCCGAGCGACCGAAGACGAGCTCGCCGGAGGGCGTGCTTCCACACGCGCCGCCACCAAAGGTCGAGCTCGTGAAGCCGCGGCCCGAGGACGAAGAGGCGGGTGCTGCGGACTACTTCGACATGGAGAACGTCATTCGGCGTCTCCGTGCGCGGCTCGAGCAGATCGACCAGGACACTTCGTTCGTCGACGAGAGCGGACGCGTCAACACGTACGGCATCGTCATCTGGTTGAAGCTCGTCTCCGAGATGCGCCAAGCCCTCGAGTCGTACAACCGGATGAAGAACTCGGACCGCCTCACGAAAGCGATCCTGCAGGCGCACACGAAGCGGTTCTCGCAGCTCCTCTCGCAGCCGCTCATCACGCGCTTCGAGGTCGTGCTCGGCAGCTTGAAGGCGGACGCGATGCCGAACGCCGTTGCCGAGCTCGAGAAGCTCGCTCGCGAGGACATCAAGCAGATCGTGCTCAAGGCGGCCGATGAATCGGTGCGCGAGTCGGTCGAGGTCTACAAGCTGCACTAGGGAGACATGATGACGGAGACCGTGCAGGCAATGACGGGGACGAAGATCCCCATCTCGGAGGAGGACGGCGCGCTCCTTCACGAGGCTATGAGCTCCATCGTCGAAGCGCAGAACGCGCTCGGCGCCGAGCTCGAACGTCATCTGAACGTTGTCGAGACGTTGAAGGGCGGGCTCGACAACGCGCGCAGCGACTACCGTTCTTTGGTCGACGTGCTCGCCAAGAAGTACGTCAAACGGCCCGGAAGCTACGACTTCCGGCCGGAACTCGGCGCGTTCATCGAACGCTAGGGAAGGAAAGGAAGCATGGCCAACGCAGTTTTGCAGATCAACAACGAGACCACGGGCGCGCTGTCGCTCGACATCCGCTTCGACAAGTTCGGTGACCGGGTCATCCGGTCGAAGCTGAACGCACGCGGCACCACCGGTGCCTCGGTCGACGTCGGTGACATCACCACGCTCGAGGAGCTGAACCGGAACCCGCAGTTCCGCTCGCTCTGGGACGCGAACAAGGTCAGCCTGACGGTCAACCGCGGCTCCTCGGACGTCCCGGGCGCGATCGACCAGGTCGCCGACTCCGTCGGCATGGGCGGCATCATCACCTGCGCGTTCCCGTACGCGGCGGCGGGTGCCGGTGCTCGCGACATCACCCTGTACTCGGCGAACTTCCCCTTCGCGGCGAAGATCATCGACTATCAGGTCATGGTGTCGACGAGCGGCGTGGGTGCCATCCAGCTCCGCGACGCGACCGACGGCGCCGGCAACACGCTGTCGCAGGGGCTCTCGCAGGCGGTGGCAGGTCGCGTGCGCGACGACGGCACCGGACAGACCGCGGGCTCGGGCGTGGTCCCGACCCTCGCGAAGGGCGGCACGCTGGTCGCCCGCGAAGCGGTCGGAACCACCGCCGGCACGATCATCGTGACGTTCCAGCGGCTGAGCTAACCGACGTGCTGCGCGTAGCGGTCGACCTTGGCGGCCGTGCACGCGTCGTCTGCTCCGTCGCGCGGACCGCCTCCGAACAGTCACGGGGGCTCCAGGGACACCCGGGGCTCACCGACGGGACAGGCATGCTTTTTCCTTTCCATCCACCCCGCGCCGCCACCTTTCACATGGGGACGGTGGCCTTTCCGATCGACGTGGTCTTCGCGGACGCCGCAGGCCGCGTCGCGCGGATCGTGCATGGGGCGCAACCGGGGAGCCGAGCTCGGTGGTCTCATCCGGTGGTCGGCGCGGTGGTGGAGCTTCCTGCCGGCTTCGCGTCGAAGGTCGGTCTTCGAATCGAAGACCGCATGTTTGTCGCCGGCCGGCGACTCGGACAGCAGACGTACAACCTGCTTCGCACGCTGACCGAGGCCGAGCTCGGACGCGACGAGCACGAAGAGGTCGACGGCTTCGAAGTCCAAGCACCGGGTCCGGCGCTCATGGACGGCTTCTACTCGAAGGAGCCGCTTCGGAGGCCGCCCGACTTCGGCGACCACAAGGACCTCATCAACGAGGAGGACCGCTTCCAAGACCGCGACCCGTTCGCCGATCCGAACCGGATGGAGCAGCCGAACGAGTACTTCGAACAGAACATCGGCTACTCGCGGCCGAACGACGACTCGATTGGGCCGCTGCGTCCCAGCGCGCAGCGCTTCGAGCTCGAGCTCTCTACGTTCCTGCCGGCGATGGCGGAGGCGGCGGCGCGCGGCGATCTTCCGTACGAGGCGCTCCCGCTCAACGAGAAGCGCGAGCGCGCGGTCGTCACACCGAAGGTCGTCGGCTCGTGGCTCCACACACTCGGACTCAACGAACACGACCGCGATCAGGTCTTCGACGTCGCGACGAGCGACGCCGGTCTCGACGCCATCGGTTCCGCTCTCATCGCGGCCGAGCTCGCCGAGACCGCCAACATCGCGCACTACGGCGCGCAGCCCATCTTGGTGCTGACGCGCAACAAGAGGATCGCATGGACTTGATGGCCGCCATCGAAACGTTTCGTTCTTCCCCCGAGCAGGTGCGTGCGCGAGCCGCACGTCGCGAGCTCCGCGGACAAGTCTTCGCACGGCTCGCAGAGGCTCTCGGGCGTTCGTCGGCGTGTGCAGTGGTCGATGGCGAGCTCGAGGAGCTCCATCGGCTCACCCGAGAGGCGGCGGGCTGGAACCTGCCCGTCGACGGCGAGGTCGAAGACGGTCATTCGATCGGGCACCAGCATCCCGGCGCGGCCGCGCTGCTCATCGTGCGCCAGTCGCTCGCCGAGTACCGCATCCCGACCGAGGTTGACCTTCGGTACCACGGCATGCGTCGCACCTCGGGGCACGGCTCGTACGGGATGAACGACGGCATCGTCTATGTGCAAGCTACCTTGCACTCCATCTCCGGACCGCGACACCACATCGACATCCCGGTGATCGTGCGCCAGGGCCGCGTGCTCGCGCCGTCCATCTTGCTCCACAACGGCAACCCGCGCGTCATCACCCAGAACACGCTCGACGACATCATCGGGATGGGCGAGTTCACCGCGAAGATCCCGGACCGCCCGAACATGTTCGCGCCCGGCCCGGACAAGGGCGCTGCTCGCCCGCGCCGTGAGGTCCCGCGGCTCGCGCCGAACATGTTCAAGCCGCTGCCCTCGCGGTCGCTCATCGGCTCGGCGGTGCGCGGCGTTGTTCAGCAGGCGGCCCTGTCACCGGACCAGACCGCGATGCGGTTCGTGAACATGTACGAGCACGACATCGAGCTCGGTGAGTTCGTCGACATGAACGAGGTCGCCTCGTCGATGCGCGAGCAGGCCGCGCGTGAGTTCATGCGTGACGCCATCCCGTCCGGCTTTCGCCCCGAGCACAACCGCGAGCGCATCATCGCTGAAGCCCGCGCGTTCGCCGATGAGGTCGTGGCGATGGCGCTTCCCGAAGTCGAGCACGCGTTCACCGAGCGTCAGGCCTTCTATGCGCCGGACGAGACCGGCGTGCTCGAGAACGGCTCGCTCGGCAAGGACGTGCCAGGTGCTGGTGGGTCGCATCTCGACGTCGGTGAGCGGCCGACGAAGGGACAGTTCGGTACAGGCCAGCGCGTGCGCCTCAAGTCGGAGGCGACGGCGCGCGACCGTGGTGGTGTTCGGTACACCATCCCGCGCGGCACGCGCGGCACGGTGGTGCGCGACGTCGACGGCGCTGACCGCGTCTACTACGTGCGCTTCGAGGAGCTCGGCTTCGCCGCGTCCGTGCCGAAGGAGGCGCTCTCCGGGTGAGACGTCGCCGGGGCCCAGAGCCCGAGGCGATGCAGCAGGACGCATTCCTCGGGGACCTTGGCGCGTCGTGGGACACGCAGTGGGCACGCATCAACGCGACCGCCGCGATCCTCGACGACGAAGGGCGGAGGCTCGCGCTCTGCGCCCCGAACGCCATCGAGTGGGTCTGCGGCGAGCAGTGGTGTAACTCGCCCTCGATGTACGAGTACTGGGGCCAGTACCAGGCGATCCGCGACTTCTTCGAGCTCCGCTGCCCGGTGTGCAACGACCCTGACGGCGCCGACGTCTGGGGCAAGACGCGCATGGAGCTCGAGAGCGAGATCCTGCTCGTCTGGGACAACGACTACCAAGAAGACGTGTGCCCGAAGTGCGGCAGCACGAGGAGCGAGTACCTCGAGGACGGACTCTTCCACGGCTACAACACCATGCACCTCGTCGTCGGTCAGCGCGCCGGCAAGTCGGTGATGGCCGGGTTGATGGGTACGTACATCGAGCATCGCCTCCTCACGCTCGCGCTCTCGTCGCCTGGCGGCTTCGGCGGGTACCTGAACCTGAAACTGAAGGACCCGTTCGAGATGACGTTCCTCGCTGCGACCGCGGTGCAGTCGTCGGACACCATCTGGGCGAAGTACAACGCCGTCCGCTCCGAGTCACCGTGGTTTCAGCGGCTCGTTCCGTGGATCAAGAAGCAAGAAGCCGAGCAGGTCGTGCCCGAGGGCATGAAGCGCTGGTTCTACAAGGAGACCGACAACCGCATCGTCAACCTTCATCCGTCGACGCGGCTGCTCATCAACTCGATGAACAGCAACGCGCCGGGTCTTCGTGGCCGCACGCGTGTCGCAGCGTTCGCCGACGAAATCTCGTACATGGAGCAGACCGACTCGAAGAAGTCGGCGACGGAAATCTACCGCGCGCTCGAGCGCTCGCAGCGTACGGTGCGCTCGCGTGTGAAGTTGTTCGGCGGCCTGCCGTGGCTCGGCGCGATGGTCTCGGTGACGTCGCCGGTGAGCCGCAGCGACAAGGGGATGGAGCTCCTCAAGGACGCGCGGAAGGTGAAGACCATGTTCGCGCGCCAGGTGCCGACCTGGGAGTTCAACCCGTTCGAGCCGCGCGAAGGGATGCAGGACGAGTTCGACAAGGACCCGATCGGCGCGCTCCGCGACTACGGCGCGCAGCCGCCCGGCGCCGAGCATCCGCTCATCTACGACGAAAAGCGGTGGCGCAAGCTCACCGTCGACACCTCTCTCAAGCCACGCGCGCGCTTCCGCATCGGGCAGACCGTCGGCAAGACCGGCCAGACGTACATGACCGTGCGCATGGAGGCCTGCGAGTTCATGCGCGACCGTACGCCGCGCTTCATTGTCTGGGATGCCGGCCTCAACTGGGACGCGTTCGCCGGCGCGTGCGCGCATCCCGAGTACGGCGAATCAGTCGGTCCCGACGGACGCCCGCGGCTCATCACCGTCTTCGACTGGATCGTGCGCATCCTCCCGCGACCGGGGACGGAGGTCTTGTTCGACGGCGTCCGCGACATCATGGACCTCGCGCGAAGGAACATGCACATCGCGCGCTGCGAGTTCGATCGCTGGCAAAGCATCCAGCTCATCCAGCAGATCCGCGAGATGGGCATCTTCAGCGAGCGCGTGCCGACGAAGGACGAGGACTACATCAAGTTCCGCGTCGATTGCTTCGAGGGCCTCGTCCGCATGCTGCCACCGCTCCTCGGCGAGCTCGACCCGGTGGCGGAGACCTTCGTGTGGATGAAGGACCCGCCCGAGCTCTCGCCGGAGGCCGCCGCCATCTACGAGCTCCTCGGCGCGCAGCAGGACCCGGATACGAACAAGATCGTGTTCCCTGAGAAGGGCGAGCGGCGCGGTTGGGGTTCGAACGACGTCGCGCAGTGCATCGTGCACGCGCACAAGATCGTCCAGACCCAAGGCTTCACCGAGCGCCACGACGACCGAAGCGCACGCGCAGCGCGCATGCGCGCCGAAGCGTCGAGCCTCGGCTGGGAGACGCGCGGCTGCCTCGTGCAGGTCCCGCACGGCATGCGCGGCGGCGTCCGCAACTGGAGCTCGAACCGGAGGGGCTGGTGAAGCGACGGCGACACGTGAGCGCTTCGTTCTTCCGTGTCGGCTACGGCGCCGGCGGGCGCGCGCTCGACCTCGGCGAAGAGCACAACACGACGCCCGACACGGTCGACGTCGGCCCGATCGCCGGCGACGACTTCGACACGCCGGACACCCTCACGCTCGACCAGAACCAACGCCTGCCGCACCACGAAGGTGCACGCACGACGCCGCCGCCGCCGAACGCGGCGTACGCAATCCTCGATCGTGTCGCTCCAGGCGCAACCTTCGGTACCGGTGGTTGCTGGCTCTTCGCGCGTGCACTCCAACACGTGCGCGGAGGCGAGCTCTTCGCACTCGAATCCGAGAACAACCCGGTCGAACACGTTCTCTTGAAGATCGGTGGTCGCTTTGTCGACGTCGACGGATCTTGGACCTCGGGACAGCTCGCGCGGCGTTTTGGTGGTATGTGTCTTGTACCGCTCACGAACCAGCCGCTCGGCGAGATCCCTGCGGATGAGAGCGCAGCTCTTGAGCTCGCTGACGTCCTTCGCGGCGGCACCGAACATGACGCAGAGCGCGGCTTCAACCTGAAGGAGCTCGACCGCGGGCGTGTGCAGGGCCCGATGGGTCCGTACAACGACTGGGCGAACACGTACTCGGACGACAACACGTCCGAGGGCGGCTTCGGCATCCACATGGGCCGCACCGCCAGCGTCGGTGCAGAAGACCTGCCGCGGAACGCGGATGGAACGGTCACGCTCTACCACGGCACGACGCGCGAAGCGGCCGAGCAGATCCTCGCGACGGGGATGCTGCAGTCGGCGGGCGAGCCGGACGTGTACCTCACGACGGCGCCGTCCGGTACCGGCTACGGCGACGGCACCGTGGTCGCGGTCGATGTCGATCCCGAGCTCTTGTCGCTCGACGATGAGTTCCCAGACGGCCGCAAGGACTTCCGGCTCAGCGCGCCCGGGAAGCGCGTCCGCATCCGCAATCCGCGCATCGCGGCGGGCGTGCCGGCGGTGGGACGGTCGGCGCGCGAGCTCGCGGGGACCATCGCACGCAGCATCGAGGGGCTTCAGGCCGACGCAGGCATTCGGCCGCTCAAGACGGACGAGCGGCGCTACCTCTGGGACAAGGAGATCGTCGACAAGGCGAAGGCGGCGATGCGGCAGCTCATCAGCGCGCACAACCCGTCAGCACCGCGGCTCGTCGACCTTCTGCCGCGCGAGCTCGTGAAGACCGAGCAGGCGTGGCAGACGCTTCAGCGGACGCGCATCTACCTCGGCGACGAAGACGCGATGCGTGGCACCGCCGGGTACCTCAATCCGCAGACCGGGCACATCTGGCTCCGCGTGAGCAGCGACCACATGCTCTCGCCGCTCCACGAGAACCTCGTCGCGTTCGAAAAGACGCTCGTGCACGAGTTCCGCCACGCGCTCGACTGGGCGTACACGGGCCGGGGCTTCGAGCGGAAGCGCCACCCGGGCAAGCAGAACGAGCTCCTGACGCAGACGCGCGACTGGTGGATCGCGTACCTCTCGAACCCGACCGAGCTCATGGCCTGGGCCGGAAACGTCGCGTACAAGCTCGACCACCGTCCGCGCGGCTGGGTCGACCTGAAGGAACAGCTTGCCGCGGTCACCGTGCCGGTGCTCGAGAAGGGCACGCATACAGCGCAGGTCGAGATGCGCGACCCCGGCGGCGCCGAGCGCGTCGTCGACGTGCCGATCCTCGAGCTGATTCCCTCGGACCAGCGGCCGCGTTTTTTGTCGATGGTGCTGAAGGCCTATGACGCGCTCGACCCGGTCGGTGGCGGCGCCGGCGTGAACCCGTGGCACGTGCGGCGCGAGGACGTGGTGAACCGCAAGAAGATTCCCGCGGAGTTCATCCCGAAGCTGCTCGAGGTCGCGTTCCTCTACCAGAAGCGTGACCGGATGGCGGACGAGGACGACTGGCAGTCGTGGGTCAAGAACCGCTCGTCGTCGCAGCTCGAGATGGAGATCGAGAACAACTACGACGCGTACCAGCTCCTCTCGCGGCTGCCGAAGAACCAGCTCGGCGAGTACCCGGACCTCGAGGACATGATCGAGCGGTGGCGCACCAGCGGTGGCGTTCCATATGACCCGGAGCCGGTCGAAGAAGAGCCAGCGTGGGACTGGGCGCGTTCGCAGGAGCGCGCCCGCGAGCATGGCTTCGGCGCGTACGCGCAACGCCGGCAACCGACGGTCGCCGTCGACCTGGACGGGACCATCGTCGAGGAGCAGCCGGGCTGGGCGGCGAAGGGTGTCATCGGCGAGCCGCTCCCAGGCGCGATGAAGGCGCTCCGCGAGCTCGAATCGCTCGGCTGGAAGATCCTCATCCACACTGCGCGCTTCGCGTTCCCAGGCGACCACGCTCGGCTGAAGCAGACGATCGAGCAGCATCTTCGCGCGCGCGGCGTACCGTTCCATGAGGTGGTGACCGGTCCGAAGCCGCCGGCCGACTACTACGTCGACAACCGCGCCGTCTCGTTCTCGGGTAACTGGGACCAGACGCTGGCGGTACTGACCGGGACTGGAGTTACACCGCCGAGTAACCCGGACGAGCAAGGAGACGAGCGCGACGAGCAAGAAGCAGGAACCGGACTCGTCGACTGGGTCGAGACCGAGAACGACTTCGGCAGCGATGGCATGGGCACGCGGCGAGATAGATCGTTGGTGCGGTCGCCTGAGAAAGAAGAGGCGCTCTTTTGATGCGCGCATGCGTCAACAACGGCGTGCCGATGATCGACGGCAAGCCGGACGTGCGGGCGCGCCGCCTGAGGGTGTTCGTCAACGGCAAGCACATGCCGGCGGTAGTCGAAGCGGACGACATCGAAGGTTACGTGCTCCGCTTCGACGTGCCGCACGACCCGGTGCAGCGACGGTTACTTCCCTTGTCTCGGTTGCGCATCGAGAGAATATACGGGACCGTTTGCTTTGAGGAGAGACAATGACGCTCCACGGCTCCATCAGCTTGCACGGTAAGTGGGGCGACGCGCGCGTGCTGGCGCGCCAAGCGAACATCATCGAGCGCGGGCGCGCACAGGCGATGGGCGTCCCGATGGGCTTCGGTGGCCCGTCCATGTTTCGTAACTCCGACGAGCACATGCACGGGATGACCGAGGCGGAGGTCGCGCGGCTCCGCGACCGCTTCGAGCACTTCCTCCCGCGCGTGGCCGCGTCGGCGGCGCCGCACCAGCGGGCGCGTGACTTCTTTGACGGGATGCTTCCGTCCGGCGCAAACCTCGACCCGAACGCCGGCGGCGGACTCGCCAACGCGATGGCGCGTCACGCTTCGCGACGGTCGGGCGCGGGCGGGCTTCCGTACGGGAGCATGTTGTCGAACGGCCTCGGTGGAGGTTCGTTCCAGACGTCGCAGCGGCCATACCAGCCGGAGTTCGAGTCGCCGGACCGCCAGAACTACCCGATCCACCGGAACCTCGCCAACATCTACTGGCGCGTCTTCTACAAGCTCGACCCCATCATCGGCACCTGCGTCGATCTCTTCTCCGAGATGCCGTGGTCCGACTTCACGCTCAGCGGCGAGGGTGTCGACGGCGAGATCAAGGAAGCCTACGAGGCGATGTGCGAGACGACGCAGCTCCGCGCGCTGCTGCCGTGCTTCGTCCGCGAGTTCATGGTCATCGGTGAGGTCGCGCCCCACCTCTTCTGGGACGACGACGAGGGCATGTGGACACATATCGCGCTCCACAACCCGGACCAGCTCGAGGTCATCCACTCCCCGTTCCTCCCGAACATGGAGCCGCTCGTCGAGTTCAAGTCCGAGGACCGGCTGCGGCAGATCCTCACCTCGAACAACCCGATGCTGCGGATGTACCGCGAGCAGATTCCGGAGGAGATTCTCACGGCGCTCGTCGGCGGGCAGAACATTCCGCTGAGCCCGATCAACTGCACCTTCATCCCGCGCAAGCTCCACCCGTACGACGTGCGCGGCACCTCGATCATCTCGCGCATGTGGCGCATCCTCATGTACGAGGACGCCATCTTCAACGCGTCCATCGCGATTGCGAGGAGGGCAGCAGCGCCGCTCAAGGTGGCGAAGCTCGGCGACCGCACCACGGGCTGGATTCCGGGCCCGGCGCAGGAGCAGCAGCTGCTCGAGCTCCTGGTGCAGGCCGAGGTCGACCCCGCAGCGTGGCTCGTCTACCACTACGGCATCGAGTTCGACCTCGTCGGCACGCAAGAGCGCGCTTGGAAGATCGACCAGTCGACCGAGTTCATCGAGCGCACGAAGCTCCTCGCGATGGGCATCTCGAAGTCGTTCCTCCACGGCGAGGTGACGTACGCGTCCGCGGCGTCGGGGCTCACGGTGTTCCTGCAGCGCCTGAAGGCGCTCCGCGAGTTCTTCGAGGCGGTGTGGCTCTACCCGAAGTTCTTCCGCCCGGTGGCGGAGATGAACAAGTGGGTGAAGCCAACCGAGGCCGAGCTCGCCCACAACGTTCGCACGAAGCGCTCGAAGCGCGAGCTCCGCGAAGGCAACCGCTACATCGTCCCGACCATCGAGTGGGACCGTCCGCTCGACCCCAGCATCGACATGGCGATGATCAACGCGGTGCAGGCACTCTCGGGGCTCGGCGTGACGTTCTCGCGCACCACGATGGCGTCGCTCGTGAACCGCGACTACGAAAAGGAGCTCGAGCAGCGGGTCAACGAAGTGAAGATGGAGCAGGAGCTCCTCGCCAAGCATCCCGAGCTCCAGCAGGTGCTCGCTCCGCCCGGCGGCGAGGGCGGCGGTGGCGGCGGTGGCGGCGCGGGCATCTCGCCGGCGCTCCCGCCGGAGTCCATGGGGATGGAAGGTCCACCGCCCGGCGGCGAGATGGGACCTCCACCCGAGGGCGGCCCGCCGCCAACCGCGGCCGAAGGCGACGCGACGACCGGCCACGGTGGCAGCGCCTGGGACGAGAACGGCCGGCAGGGCGCGTGGGGCAAAGACGAAGCGCTCGACCTGGCGCGAGTGCTCTCGGAGGGCGAGCTCCCCGAGGAGGAGCCCTGGACGCGTATGATCGAGGACTGGGCGACCGCTGCGAAAGGGGGCGACGGCTACGCCCGCGCGGCCCTTCGGGCGCTCAAGGCCGGCGACCCGGAAGTGGCCTGGGAGGCCGTCGAGGAGTGGCTTTTGATGGGAGGCTATCCTCCGAAGGATGTGCGCAAACTTGAGGCTATCCTAAAATCGGAGGGTGCCTTCGGGCGCCGAGCGTCACGTCGGCACGACCAACGCATGGAACGGCTGCTCCTCCCGTACGAGAAACTCCTCGCAATGACTGATAATTTACAGCCGAACCGCCTCCTCGCGGGCGCTCCCTGGGAGCATCGTCCGACGCGCCGTCGTCGGTAACCTCGCGACCCGTTTAGGACGGCAGCCTTCCGCGCGGGACTTATCCCCGCGCATGAGCGAGCAAGGTCTCGGCTTCCGGAAGACCGGCGCGGGGCAGCAGCTCGGGGTCATCGTACCCGAGGGCACCCCGGAGGCTCCGGCGCCCGCCACCGTCCCCACGCCTTCCACGTCGCCCACGCCGTCCTCCACGCCGCGTCCGGCGCAGGGTGGCTCCACGTCCGGGGGCCGGTAGATGTTTCGCAGGGTCGCGCGCGTCGCTTCACTCGGTACGTTCGACGTCGAGCGCGACGGCGCGATCCGCGTCGCCCAGCTCGCCGGCGAGGGACCTCGAAGTTACTTCCTCGACGGCGCGCGCAAGCTCGACGTCCGGGAGCTCCTCGCGAAGGTCGCCGAGACCTACGCCATCAGCGCGGACCCCTCGCACTACTTCTTCGAGGCGATCCGCGCGAACACCACCAACTGCCCGAACGAGAACAACGACGGCTTTCACAAGGACGAGCTCTGCCGCTTCGACGTTCGCCTCGGCATGCCGGTCTACTTCACCTACGCCGGCAAGCCTCACCATCTCAACCACCGCACCGAGAACCCGAAGGCAGCTCGCGGCCTGATCATCGACGCGCACTACAACGAAGACGCGCCGCCGCTCGAGTACTGCCCGGGATGCCAGACCAAGACCGCCGACCGGCAGAACCGCGACCGCACCGGCCTTCACTGCAAGCGGTGCGGCACGCTCGTGCGCGACGAGTTCGTCGAGATCCTCGTCGGTATCGACGCGCAGAAGGACCCGCTCTTCGCCGACGGCGTCCGCAAGGGAACGCTGAAGTCGGGGTCGATGGGCTGTAACTGCTTGTCGACGACCTGCAACGTCTGCTCGCACGTCGCGTACTCGCGGCCCGAGTTCTGCGAGCACATCCGCGCCGGCAACAAGGGCTCGCTGTGGACCAAGCGCGGCAACGCGTGGGTCAAGTCGTCCTCCGCCGAGATCGCGAAGGAGCTCCGCCGCCGAAAGCTCGCGTACGTGCCGCAGGACTTCTGTTACGTCCAGGCCGGCGACTTCGAGGCGCGTAAGGCCTTCGAGTACTGCAACCAGGTCATCTTCGACGAGTATTCGCGCGTCGACCAGCCTGCGGACCCCAAGGCCCTTCAAGTCGAGATCCTGAAGGCCGCGCAGCTCGAGGGCATGCCGGCGCCGGACGCGCTCCGTTCGGAGACCGAGGCCCTCATCCGCTCCGCCGAGAAACGGCGACGGGAGATGGAGGCCGCCATGTCGCGTTCCGCCCAGCGCTTGCCGGGTCGCCAGCCACCAACGGTCGGGCGTCCAGGCCTCGCACCGCTCACGCCGGAGGTTGGCCCGGGTTACATCCCGCCGGCGTCCACGCTCGCGGACCCCTCGCCGATGGACCAACACGGTGTCGGCATCCAGCTCGAGCCGGGCGACGACCCGATCGTCATCGAGCCGCCTGGCGGACCCGGAATGCCCGGCGAGCCTGGTCAACCCGGAATGCCGCCCGGGGGCCCGACGAACATCGACCAGTACACCGATCAGCAAGTCGCCCCGCCCGAGCCGCCGCCCGGCGAGGAGATGGACATGGGCGAGATGGGAGTGTTGCCCGTCCCGCCCGGCGCGTCTGCGCCGCCAAGGAGAGCCATGCGGAAGTACAGCACCGCCTACGCGGACTGGAAGGTCCAAGTCTCCGAGCAGGGCAATGCACGCCTGCTCACCGCCGAGCGCGAGCCTGTTCTCGTGTTCAAGGCGAAGAAGGCCACCCAGGACCCCGAGGAGCGCCGCACGTTCGGCCTCGAGGTGCTCGCGCACCTGCTCGACCACGGGCTCGTCGCCACCGCGAAGCAGTACGGCGCGTACTTCAGCCCGCGCTTCGCGCAGGTCGTCGAGCACGCGACCGACGACATGAAGGAGTTCGCGGACAAGTACATGTACTCGTCCGTCCTCGAGAACAACAAGGACGACATGCAAGGCGACTTGCGTGGCTCGCCCCCGACCAACACGCGCAGCGAGATGCGCGACGATATGGAGGGCGACGTTCGCGGCAAGCCTCCCGCCGAAACGACCTCCGACGGCGTCATGGACCACCAGCGCGAGGACATGGGCCTCGACGGCGTGGCCAAGGAGGACAACGCAACCATGCGCGAGAAGCGAAAGCCGGTCTCGATCGGCAAAGACGACGTCCTCCAGGGCGAGGTCCACGACCACACCGAACCGCTCTCCGGCAAGAAGGGCGAGCTCACCGCGGCCCTCGTCGGCAAGCGCGTCGCCAAGCAGCTCGGAGGTGACAGCTTCCAGGTCGTCGGCGCGCGCCTCGGTGCGGGCGGGCTCGAGTTCGAGCTCCTCGGCCCGGACAACAAGACCCAGAAGGTCGCGGCGAGCGCGCTCGAGTCGTGGTTCCTCATGGACAAGGGCCCGAGCGTCATGAAGCTCCCGGGTCAGCCCGCGATGGTCGCCGGCGGGCAGCAGGTCCGCTGGACCGCGCAGCAGATCCAGGCGCTCCGCAACCAGGGCATCTCGGCCGAGCTCGATGCGCAGGGCAACCTGATCACCGCCGGCGAGAAGTGCGGCAAGTGCGGCAAGCCGATGTTCGGCGGCGCCTCCAAGCACGCCGAGTCGTGCGAGGGTGGCAAGGACGAAGGCACCGACAAGGACGCGGTGAAGCGCGTCGCCACCGCGGAGCGGCTCGAGAAGATCGCCACCGCGAAGCTCCAAAAGGCGAAGCAGGAGCTCGAGAAGATCCGTCTCGACGGCGAGGCGCAGGCGAAGGTCACTGCCGAAGCCGCCGTCGCGTCGTTCTGCCGTGCGATGCGCATCGTCGCCGCACGCCAGGGCGCGGACCTCGAGCAGGCGCCGCTCAAGCTCGCCGCGGAAGCGGTGCTCTCCGAGCCGCGCCAGATCGGGACCGACGCCGCGACGGGGCAGCCCATCGTCTACAACGGCTTCGACCCCGAGCTCACACGCTACCTCGTCGCCGAGCTCTACGAGATCGGCCACGCAGACCATCTCGACCAGCTCATGCGGCGCGCCGCGGAGCTGATGGGGAAGGGCGACCAGTATCTCATCGACGCGGAAGCGGACCTCAAGAACTTGAACCGCACGCTACCTGCTGTCACGCAGGCGCGTGTGGCTCACGTCGACGAGGACGCGCTGCACGCGGCCGACCTTCGCCATCAGGCGAGCGGCGGCAACTTGCGATTCACCCCCGCCCCTTCCGAGGCCGTCGGGGCCAGCGGCAACGGGCATGACAAGCGTGGAGCAATTCGCAACGCGCTCGGCGGAACTTTGGTGGAGGCCGCCAGGGGCAGACTCGGGATCGGTGCGAACTGACCGAGCAGGTAACTCCACTGAAAGGAACGAAAGGAGTAACTCATGGGAACTCTCGTTGGAAGCCCCGCCGCGATGGCTGCGTTCGACGCGCAGATCAACAAGAAGGGGCTGGATCTGAATCGGTCGGTCATCCACCGCGACCTCGGTACCGAGGTGGCGGCGGCTGCGGCGACCATCCGTCCAGGGCAGCTCGTCTCGCGTGATGCGAGCGGGTTCGTCGTGGGCGCGACGGGCGTCGACGTCTACGGCATCGCCAAGTGGGGCAAGGTCCCGTTCGGTGTCTCCGTCGTCGTCGACCTGCCGATGACGCTGAACGGCACCACTGCGGTGTCGACCGGCAAGGCGAACATCTCGAACGTCACCGTTCGATCGGCGCCGAACATGGCGGGCACGGTCTACGCGGGCGGCGGCACCGACTACAACGTCGAGGCCGTGGCCGGCACGATCGCGCGCGACGCGACGACGACCATCCCGGACGGCGCCACCGTGTACGTGACCTTCACATACGCGCTCACGGACGCGGACTACAATTTCGACGGTCGGTTCTTCCAGAACCAGCCGGCGGACCGGACCCTCTATCAGGAGGATCGCATCACGGTCATCACCGACTGGGCGCGTATCTTCACGATCGAGTGGACCACCGGCGACGACGCGGCCGACGCGATCAACTCGACGTACACCATCACTGGTGCGACGGCGAAGCTCTACTGCTCGCCCGAAGGCAAGTTCACGAACGACTCGGGCGCGGGTGCCCGTGACTTCGTGGGCAAGGTCTACCAAGTCCCGACGGCGCAGGACCCGTACATGGGCGTGACCGCTCAGCCGGCAATCCCGGCTTCGGCGGGCGCGTAGTCCGGGCTCTCAAGGAAAGAAGGAGAAACAGACGATGGTTGCGGCACTCAATCCCTACCGTCAGATCGTCTCGGGGCAGCGGGCGCCCGCCAACGTCGCGGGAACCGCCGCCCAGAGCCGTCGGGCGAATCTTCAGGTCATTCATGGACAGCAAGGCGTGATGCCGCGGCAGCAGCCGCAGCAGCAGGGCTTGCAGGTCCAGCAGAACGCGTTCTCGCAGCAGATGCAGCAGCATCAGCTCGCGGGCGAGCCTGGGGCTCAGCGTGTTCTCGCGCAGGCGCGCGAGAGGGCGCAGAGCCTCGAGACGCGGCCCCTGCAGCGGTTCTCGAACCGCCAGCAGGAGCAGTACTGGGACCAGGACGGGCAGTTCAACCCGAACTCGTTCGGCGGTGACCGCTGGCGCGACGGGCTCCAGCAGGCCATCGCGGATCCGCGGCACCGCATCTTCGACAGGCGCGGTCAGCTCAACGCGTACGACAACAAGGACGCGCTGAAGCAGATTGCGTACCTGCTGCAGAACGCGACCCGCGAGGCGCGCCAGGCTCGGTTCTACCGGCAGGGCTCGCAGATGGCGCCGGAGGCCCGGCGTCAGATCCTCGCGGCCGCGGTGCAGGATCCGGAAGGCTTCGCCATCCTTGGTCAGGAGCTCCTGCTTCCGATCAAGGACCTCGTCGACTACGAAGGCTGGGCCCGCAAGGTCTACCGCGTTCGTCCGTTGGCGCAGGGCGAGTTCTTCCGCATCGCGAAGGACGTCCGCTCGACGGCGTGGGTCATCGGCCAGGACGGTCAGGGCATCGAGGCCCGCCTCTTCGGTCGGTTCGTCACGCCGTCCGAGTTCAAGATCGGCTCGTTCCCGACGGTCGACATCTCGGACATCTACACGATGAACTACGACGTCCTCGACCGCGCGCAGGACACCGCGCGGCAGGAAGTCGAGCTCGAAGAGGACAAGCGCGGACGCGCGCTCATCGACGTCGCGTCGCAGACGGTCAACGCCGTCACGACGTTCGGCACGCTCGGTGTGGCCGCGTTCGAAGACGTCCGCTTCCAGGTCGAGCGGCACCGCTTGGTGGTGGAGAAGTTCCTCATCAACCGCGCGGAGCTCTCGGACATCGTGAAGACCATGTCGGCGCAGGTCGACCCGGTGACGGAGCGCGAGCTGATCCTCGCGGGCTACATCGGCTCGTTCCTCAACGCCATGATCATCACGTCGGCGGGCACCGGGGTCGAGGAAGTCGTCCCCGCGGGCACGTTCTACGCGGTGACCGGGCCCGAGTACATGGGCGAGATGGGAATCCGGGTCGAGCTCTTCTCCGAGCCCTTCAACATGTTCGCGCAGCAGCGCTTCGTGAAGGGATGGGCGTACGGAGAGATCATCGGCTTCGTCATCCCGAACCCCCGCGCCTGCGCGAAGGGCATGAAGTAACTCGGCGCAAGCTGAGTTGCGAGTCTGACCCTGGGGGCGGGTGGTTCGACGGGCCGCCCGCCCCCGCTTTGTAACTCCGTCGGCGTGTACCGGCCGCTTAGCCGAGGCGACAAGTGAATGGCTTACCGAGATGACGTCCTCGTCGTGGACGCTCACGAACAGTTCGTGGGATACGTCCACTGGGCCGTCGCAAGGAGGGCGATACGCGAGAAGCTGGCGTACATGAGCAAGCGGCATCCGCCGACGATCAGGTTACCGCCGGGCGTTCTCAAGTTACCGACCGAGGCGTTCCTTGACGCTGAAAAAGGAAAGAAGATGCACAACGCGAACGGCTACCCCACCAACAACAACGCACCGCAGAGCGTCACCAACTGGTTCAAGTTTTTCCAGGAGGAACGCGAGCTCTGGGTGCAGAACATCTCGGCGACGCAGCTCTCCATCCAGTTCGAGGTCGCGCCCGGCCACTACGCCGGCGTGCTGATCCCCATCGGACCGGACCCGCTCTGCATCACCAACGAAGTGCCCTTCGACTCGGTGAAGAAGAGCCTCGACTTCAGGAAGTTCCTGAACCGCGTCCCCTCAGTGATGAAGCTGCTCACGACCGAGCAGGCGCACCAGTACTACGCCGACAAGGCGAAGAACCTCGGCGCGTACCTCACCGACCCGGAGACCGGCAAGCTCGTCCCGAACGTCGCCGCCGCCATCGAGCACACCGACCTCGAGCGGAAGAAGCTCACCACGCGCCCGACCGGCGACGACACCATCGTCGGACCCGACGGCCAGGTGCGCTTCTCGCCGCCGAAGACCGCGCTCGAGCTGATGAACATGAACGCGGAGCAGCACATGGGCGTGAACCCGATGGCCGCTGCGGCCGCGGGCGTCCCGGTGCAGGGGCAACAGTACCCGGGGCCGTCCGGCTTCGCGAACGCGCCTGGCTTTATCCAGCAGGCGCAGGCGGCGGCGCAGGCCGGCGGTCCGTCGTACGGCACGCCCGGCTTCTCGCCGCAGGCCGCCGGCTTCGCGAACGTCGGGCAGCAGCCGGTGATGATGGAGCAGCTCATCCACCCGCGCGTGCTCTACCTCTGCCAGCAGGTCTCGATGCAGCTCCAGCCGAACCTGCGCATGCCGGCCGACCAGTTCTGGCGTGAGCTTCGAGCGCTGCAACCGCAGCTCAACCTCGAATCGCTCCAGTACATCGAGTCGAACGGCACCTACAAGACCGTGAAGAAGTGGGCGCGCGAGCTCCAGCAGACGCTCGTCGCTCAAGGCCAGGACGAGAGCGTCGAGGACGGCCTCGACGAGGCCTCGGTGACGCCGATCGGCGCCGTCTAGGAGGAAGCGATGCAGGGTCACGGCTGGACGCATACGAAGAAGGTCTCGGTTCCCGGTGGTGGCGGAACCTTGGCTGTGGCCCTGCCGCCTTCCCGTCCGGTCCTCGAGCAGCTCACCATCTGGGCGAGCTCGGGGAGCCGGGTGCTGTCGAACATGACCTTCCAAGCGAGGGTCAACGGCAAGAACTTCGGTGCGTCCGCAAACGTCACCGGCGCTGTCGCAGCCGACGTCGTCCTGGCGATGAACGGCGCGACGCGCGACCAAGTGCTCCTGCCAACACGGAGCTCGAGCTTCACTGCGGCAGATACGCCGCACGACAAGTTCGAGTTCGACGTGTTGCTCACCAACGCCGGCGCTGGCGCAGAAGAGGTCACGCTCTACTTCGTCGGCATCGGCAGAGACGGAGGAGGGAACCGGTGAGTGGAAGCGTGATCGCGACAGCAGCCTCGGACTTTGCTGAACTCCAAGTGGACGACCGCATCGTTCGAGCTCGACTCCCGAAGGGATGGAAGCTGAGGCAGTACATGGCGAATCATCACTACGTCGAGCTCGAAGACCCGGACGGCGAGATCGTCCGCCTGCCGGCGACATCGCTCGTGAAGGGGCGGTGTCACGACTGCAACCAGGTCTTCTTCGTCGAGTCGCGCATCGGCGCGATGAACTGCCCGCACTGCGGGGGCGGAGTCGAGTGGGTTTGGGGTCGGGCACGGCTCGTGTTCATCGCGGAGTCCGACGCGCGCTTCTCCACGGTGCCGCCGCCCCCGGAGGACAAGCCATGAAGAAGCTATTGTTCGTTCTGTCGCTCCTCGTCGTGCCCTTGCAGGCGTTCGCAGACGCCGGCACGAGCTCGACAGCGACGGTTGCGATGCCGGTGGTGTCGCCGGACGCGCCGAGCGCGCTCTTCGATGCTCTCGGGACGCTCGGGAAGGCCTTCAGCGACAAGAACTGGACGCTGCTCGTCGCGGTCCTGCTGACGCTGTTCATCATCGCGGCGCGCTGGTTCAACCCCGTGAAGAAGGTGCCCGCCGAGTACGTGCCGTGGGTGACGCTCGCGCTCGCCACCGCGACCTCAGTCGCGCTCGGGCTCCAGACGAAGCAGTCGCTCGGAACCATCCTCACGACGGGTGTACTGGTCGGCATCGCCGCTATCGGCGGCTGGGAGAGCTTCGGCAAGCTGATCCGCGGCATCATCCGCAAGCTGCGCGGGAGCTCCGGCGCGCCCGCTGCCCCGACACCGCCGCCGGCGGGGGGATAGGTGTGCGACGCGTCGGCCTCTGGGCTCTCGCCGTCCTTCTCGTCGTCGGAGCGCTCGCGCTCTGGGCGTGGCTTCGCGCCCGCGGCGACCGACGAGGAGCGAACCGGGCCATGGCTGACGCTGTCGACTCCTGGCACGAGCCGAAGATCCTCGCTGCCAAGGCCCGCGCGGACAAGCTCGCCAAGGAGTTCGCAGCCGGCTCCGAAGTCGTCAAGGAAGCTCGAGTTGAGGTCGAAGCCCTCCGGACCGAGCTCGCCAGCAAGTACCAGAAGCTCGAGCTCACGCCCGAGGAGATGGAAGCTCGCTTCAAAGACCTTCGCGTGTAGCCTGCTCGTGCTCCACGCATCGGCTGCAGCGGCCGAGCAGCGGTGCGACGACAAGGTGGCGCTCGAGGTCCGCACCGTCACCGTCGACGGTGTCAAGGGTAACTGGTTGCCCCCGAGCTCGATGAACCGGGTGCACTTTGTGCTCACCGAGTGCGTGCCCTCATACGAACGTCTTATCGCCTCGCAGGCGCGACTTCTCGACCTGCAGGACAGGCAAGTGAAGACCGCGTCGGCGGCGCTCGCTGCGCGTGCAGAACACGCAGTGGAGGAGCGCGCTCGCGCAGAGTCGTGGAAGCAGGCTTACGCCGATGCGCGTGAGGAGCTCAAGGAGGAACGCGAGGTCAACTCCAGTATGTGGCGCTCGCCGGTCCTCTGGTGGGCTCTCGGGGTTGCCGCCGGCGCTGGAGTTACCATAGCCATCACCTATGCCGTCAAGGACGCCGTGGAGGCCCGATGAGTGGAGCCACCCAGCTCGCGCTGCTCCTGGTCGCCCAACAGCATCCCGACGTTCCGGAGCTCGGACCGGTGACGGGCCTGGCTCACCTCCTGCAGACGTACGGAGGATGGGGCCTCGCCGCGCTCATGATGACCGTCTCGGCGTTCCTCTTCAAGAAGTACGTCGACGCGCGCGACAAGAACGACGCTGCGCTTCGACAGCAGATCACCGACGCGCAGGCGCAGGTCAAGGGAGCGACCGAGCTCGTTGAGGAGTGCACGAAGGCCTCGGTGCAACAAACCAACGCGCTCCACAACGTCACCGACGCCATGCGAGCCATCGAAAGGAGACTTGAAAATGTCGAGAAAAAGTTGGGGTAGCGGTCTCCTCGACATCCTGCGCGAGCTCGGCGTGCGCATCGACCGCAACGCAGAGAGTGCCATCGAGCACGAGAAGGAGATGTCGCCGAAGTCGAGCACCGCGGACATCGTCATGCGCCTGTCACTCGCGCCGCCCGAGGTCGTCGAGAAAGCCGTTGAGATGGCGCGAGAGGCAGGCTCGGTCGACGTTCTCGAAGCGCGCTTCACGAACGCCAAGCAGTCGATGCGCGAGTCGAGGCGTGCGTCGCTTCAGTTGAGCGCAGCTGCGCAGGCCATCGCGAAGAAGTAGGTGAGCCATGACTGCGTTTCAGACCGTCGCCGACGACTTCGTTCTCGCTCTTCAGGGCGGGAAGGAGCGCGTGCGGATCGACCTCGAGAACACCGCGGTCGACCCGGAGGTGCCGGTCGACGCGACGCGCATCGGTCTTCGCCTCACCGACCTGGCGGGCGCGGTCGTTCTCGAAGAAGAGTGGACGCCGCCTCCGCCGGTCGGTGCACGCATCCAGCATCCGTCGACAGGCCGGTACCTCGTGAAGCTCGGCGAGGTCGCGACCGAGACCGCATCCGCGCCGCGCACGCTCCTCGCGAATTGGGACATCGAGGTCGACGAAGACGGCGACAACGTCGTCCAGACCATCAAGATCATCACGCCGTACGTCATGATGCTCGTCGGCAAGCTCCGCCGGCAGATCGACAAAGCGCGCAAGGAGATCATCGACGACCCGCAGAGTGCCAAGCAATGCTTCCTCGGCTACTCGGACAAGGACCTCGTCGAGTACCTCGAGGGTGGGCTGTCGACCTGGAACATGTACGAGCCGTACCCGACCTTCTGCCGGCTCGAGGACTTCCCGTCGATCTACTCGCAGGGGCTCGTCGAGGCCGCGCTGCTCGTCGGCGTCGCGTCGCAGAACTTGTTCGCCATCGACTCGGACATCCCGAGCTACTCCGCGCAAGGCGCCGCGTTCGTCATCCAGCATCAGACGCCGCTCGCGCAGCACCTCAACTTCCTCGCGCAGCGGCTCGACAAGCTCATCCCCATCGCCAAGCTGAAGCTCGTTCGCTCGGGCTCGGTGCACACGGAGATCGCGCCGAACGCGCGGCTACAGACACTCGTCAACATGGCGCCGAGCGGAGCCATCTTCCGTAACTTCTTCGTGAGGTCCTGATGCAGCGACTCCGGCGCACGCAAGGCTGCATCCCCGGTTACTGGGGCTCGGACCCGCACTCGCGGCTGGTCGCGGAGCGCACCGCCGACAAGGTGCGGAAGCTCCTCGAGGACCAGCTCCGCACCAACGGGCGACCGGTCTGGGTCTGGATGCCGGTCTACGAAGCGTCCGTGGGGACGGTGCCCTGCTCCTGTGACAAGGAGACGACGAAGACCGCCGACTACAAGTGCCTCTCGTGCTACGGCCACCGCTTCATCCCCGGATACCGGAAGTTCATGCACGAGACGCTCTTCTTCGCCTCGGCGGAGTACGCGGGCTACGTCGGTCCGTACCCGCCGACGCAAGCGCCGTTCGTGCTGACGGGCGTCTCGATCGACACCAGGAAGAAGCCGCATCGCCTCCAGCTCAATGCCGGCGTCACCTCGGGCACCATCGTCACGCCCGACAAGCCGTTCTCGAATCCGGGCAGCGACCCGTGGGAGCTCGAGCTCGCAGCCTACCGAAAGACGGCGGGCGACACCGTGACCCTCGAGCTCTCAACCGACAGCGGAGCGTCGTGGTCACCGGTGACACTGACGCCTGGCCCGCTCTTCGGGTACCGCGGCACGTTCACCGCGAACGGGAGCGGCGTGCTGCGCTTTCGCGTTACGCTCACCCGCGCATCGGGCGCCTCGCCGGAGTCGCCGTCGTTCGAGGTCGTGCGCGTGCGGCACGTCCTCTCGCGGAACGCGAACCCGATCCTCCGGCAGCGCGAGCCGGACTGGTCGCCGGGCCAGATCCTCATCCTGCGGACGTGGGACCAGGAGATGGTCATCCGCGAGATGGCGCGCGGTCGGCTGGTTGAAGCGCTCGGCGACCGTTCGATGACCGCGCCGCTCGACTTCTTCGACATCAGCATCGGCAAGGACACGCCGGCGGCGGCGTTCGACGACCGCGAGCCGGGTCCGCACCCGCTCTTCGAGTTCGCCTCCGGCGTGCGCACCGCGCAGCGTTACGCGATGTATGCCGTCAACATCGACAGCACGCTCGACGATGTGATGTCGCATCAGTCGTTCAGCGAACGACGCGTGCAGGAGGGCGAGCTTTACTCCCTCGTATTCTAGATGTTACCGATAGGAATGGGCCCGGAGGAAACAGAGGACATCGACGAGGAAGACATCGAGCGCGAAGAGGAAGACGACGACGCCTTCAGTGACTGGGAGGATGATGATGAAACAGCACGCGGACTCACGACTCGATGTCATCTTCCACGTCGACACGGGCTGTGCGAAGTCGCTGCTCGTGCAGGGTCGCAACCACATCCTCGGTTACGACCAGGACGGCTTTCCTGCTGAGCTCCTCGACAAGATGGCCAAGGATGGGCTCCTCTCGATCGCGCCTGACGGCTGGGTGAAGGTGACGCGGGGCGGCTGGGACTTCTGGAAGGCGCGCAAAGCGAAGGTGAACGATGCCAGCGCGTGACCCGCTCGAGCTCCGAAAGCACGTCCCGACGGTCCCGACGGACCTCGCTGACCCGCCACGCCTCACGCAGATGGTGGAGACGACCAAGGACGCGCTCATCTACGAGATCCGCTCGTTCTTGAACCAGGCTGGCTTCACCACCGAGCGGAGGGAGGAGCTCCCGACCGTCGAGAAGTACGCCGTCGGTTTCGGCGCCGGTCTCGACCCGTACCAGACCTTCGTCAAGATCGTGGAGATGTTCCCGGACGTCCGCGAGCGGCTCCCGCACATCGCGGTGACGACCGCCGCTGGCGGCAACCGCCGCATGACCGCAGGGCGACCCTTCATCGCGCACACGCAGGCGCCGCCGCGGGTGGTGAGCGCCGTGGCCGGGCCGTACGCGCTCTCCTCGGCGGTCCCGCAGATCACCACCATCGGCTTCCTCGCTCCGCCGCCGGCGACGTACACCGTCGTGCTGGCTTCGGTCGCCTTCGACGTTGTCGTCGCGGGAGGGACGGTGGCGGACGCAGCGCGGGAGATCGCGGCCGCGCTCCGCGCATCGGCGGCAGGGGAGCTCTTTCGTTTCTCTTCGACGGCTGGTCCGACGGCGACGGTGGTTATCGAGCATCGACAGCCTGGTACTCCATTCACGGTCACGGCCTCTGCGAATCTCTCCCCGGCCACCACGCAGCCCGCCGGCGCGACGTCGACGGATATGCTGGTCTTCCAGACGAAGCCCGGCGGGCGTGTGGACCCGGTGGTGTCGACGATCCTCTTTCCGCGTTCGCGCTTCGCGACGACCGAATCGATGGGCGCGCTCCCCGCGGAGGCGGTCGCACGCGTCTTCAACGAGCAGGCGCTCTACGCGTACGCGCGGCCGGTGACGGTTGGCGCCGGGACGGGGCTTCAGATCGAGACCGGTGGCAAGCTCGGCGGGCGTACGCCGAACGAGATCGAGATCCTCTCGTCGTCGACGCCTTCGTTGGTCGCGGCGCTCGGCCTCGCGAACTCCGGTGTGGCGGGTGCGGGCGCGTCGATCGCCGGCGTCGCTCCGGTCATGACGGTGACGGTCGCCGGCACGCCGTTCACCGCGGCGATGGTCGGGCGCTACTTCGTGTCGGGCGGCGCGACGAGCAGCGGGAACAACGGACGCTTCCGCATCACCGCAGTGCCAGCATCGAACCAGGTGGTAGTCGACAACTCGCTCGGGGTGGCCGAGGTGCTGCCGCCGACAGCGACGTGGTTCATCGGCTTTCGCGACGACAGCAAGAACGCGGCGCGTCCGGTGATGAACCGCTACCACGCGTCGGCGCAGCTCAACATCACCGTCGACGTGCTCGCTGAATCACCGAACGAGCGCACCGAGCTCTTCGACCTCATCTTCGGCGACTTCATCTTCTTCCTCGAGCAGAAGCTGTTCACCATCTACGGGCGCGGCGTCTTCGATGAAGCATTCCCCGACGAGCACTATCAAATCTCGGTGCATCAAGAGGTCTCGGACGGAGGCGAGACCGACTTCCCGCGCGGCGAGGACCAGAAGGACCGCGTGCACGCCAACCGCATGGTGCTTCCGGTGACCACGACCTGGTACATCGACCGGCCCGTGCTCGTTCCCTCGGGACCGTCGGCGGGCCAGTCCTGGACGCTCGACGCCGGCGATGTCGAGCAGGACGATTCACTTCCGTCATCGTCATGAGCCGCTTGGCCGAGCACGCCATCGAGGTGCTCGACGGTCTCCTGCTCGGCCGCGCTCACCTCCTCGAACCGTCGGCAGGCTTCGTCGTCTCGTCGCCGCTTCGCCTGGCGCTGGTCACCCGGACGAGCTTCGTCGCGTGGGTGCGGCAAGTCGCCGACGTCCTCTCGCGCGCCGGCCTCGAGGTGAAGGTGGCGCCGAAGGGCAAGCGGGTCGAGCTCGTCGCGACCGGCCCGGAGCTCGAGCACGAGCGCGCGCGCTGGCTGACGGCGGTGCCTCGGGACGTCCGGCTCACACCGACCGCGCTCGCGCACTGGTTCGCCGGCGGGGGAGCTCGCGGCTCGAACGGTTACTCGGTCCGCTTCTTCACCCACGCATGCCTCGACGACGTGGAATTCCTCGCGGCGCGTCTTCGGGAGCTCTACGTCTGGGAGCCGGAGGTCTTCTGGGACCGCGAGGTGCCGATGATCCGGCTGTCCCGCGGCGGGGACCGGCTCGCCCTCCGGCGGCTCATCGTCGGCTTGCTGCCGGCGTGCTTTGCGGCCCGCCTCGCCCTCAAGGAGTCGAAGCCGTGCGCCCCCGAGGAGGCCGCGCGCCGCCGGCGCCCGCGGAAGCTCACCCCCGAGCTCGTCGCCGAGGTCCGCCGGCGAGCCGCCGGGGGTGAACCGTACGCCGACATCGCGGCGGATCTCCGGGTAAACGAGCGTCACGTTGGCCGCATCGCCCGGGGTGAACGGTGGGTCGACCCTGGCGTGAGCATCGTCCGGCGCCGCGCGCAAGCCCGCCGTCTCACGTTGGCGGAACAACGACGCGTCTTCGAGCTCGCAGATAAGGGCCTGTCCCAACACGCGATTGCGCGCGAGCTCGGCACGAACCAGCCGCGTATCTGCCGGCTCTTACGCGGCTCCCGCCCGCCGGCCGTTTAGGACCGCACGGCGCGCCCTCGGTCTTATCCCCGCGAACGCTGCAACGCGGAGGGACCGGAAGATGGCGCTTCAAATCTCGAGCTATGTCGACCCGGGCGTTTACATCGGCGAAGTCGTCGTCCCCGGGGCGGTCAACATCGCGACCACCCCCGTCCAGATCGGCATCATCGGGCCAGGCGACCGCCTCAAGTATCTCACCAACGAGGCGGTGCAGCGCGGGCTCGTCGAGCAAGAAGCGCTGACGCTGGTGAACCAGACGGGTTCGGTCGTCTCCATCTCGGCGCCAGTGTCCGGCGTCCAGACGCTCACCGACTCGGCCGCCAACTTCCCGGCCTCGATCATCGGCCAGACCATCTCCGTCGCGAACGCGACCGCCGGCGCGAACAACGGCACCTTCACCATCGTCGACCGACCCTCCGCGACGACGGTGAACTACACCAACCCGGCCGGCGTGGTGCAGGCGGGTGCAGCCGGCACGTACACCATCTCTCCGCACGCGATCCTCGTGAAGCGCTCGGACCGGAAGCTCCAGAACACGACCGTCTTCAAGAACGGCTTCGTGGTCGGCGACAACTTCCTCGCGTACCAGTCGGCGTACGTCCAGGGCGACGTCACCGCGGCGCGCACCTTCGGCGCAGGCGACGACTCGATGGTCCTCACCCTCGACGGGAAGCTGCCCATCACCATCCGCTTCACCAACAACGGTGGCGGCGTGGTGACCGTGACCCTCGTCGGCGGCACGCAGTTCGACGTCACCTACGGCACCCCCGCAGGCACCACGCCCATCGCCGACGTGGCTTCGGCCATCAACGCGGTGCTGACCTCGGCGGGCGCGACCGCACTCGGTTACGGCGGCGCGTACGCCTCTGCGGCGCGCTCGGTGACGGCCGGCCTCCGCATCCAGTCGCCGGTCACCTCGCCCATCTCGGACGTGCAGGTCCTCGCGCCGATCACGTCCGACCTGAACGACGCCGGCGCGTCGCAACTCTTCACCACCTACGTCGCCGCGAACGGAGTGAAGGCCATCTCGGTCCTCGGCGTCTCACGGCTTGTCTACGCGACGACCGCAACCTTCCTCGCCGACTACATCGACGTCGACAGCAACGCGGACACGCTCAACAACACCGGCGTTCAGGCGCTCATCAAGGTCGGGTCGTTCGCCGGCGTCGGTAACTTCAGGTCGAACATCGACTACACCCTCGTCGGCAACACGGTGAACTGGGGCGGCGTCGGTCAGCCGCCGGACACCCCACCGCTCTACCCGCCGACGGGCCAGGTCGGTCCGCTCGAGACCTTCGCGGTCGGCGCGAACGATACCTTGCGGCTCTCCTTCGACGGCAAGGCCGCGGTCGACATCGACCTCATTCAGGCTGCGGGCTCGGTCCTCGGGTTCACGTACGCACTCGCCTCGCCGCTCACCGCGGCGCAGGTCGTCGGCAACATCAACGCGATCATCGCCAACAGCTCGACCTACGGCCCTCGCTACAAGGCCGTCGCACAGGTGGTGAACCTCGGCGGCGGTAACTTCGTGCAGCTCACCTCGCCGACCGAAGGCGAGGCTGGCTCGGTGCAGATCCTGGTGCCGTCGGCGCTCTCGGCGAACACGGTCATCTTCGGCCTCTCGTCGACGCAGACGATCTCGGTGACCGGCTCGGGGTCGCGGCCCGCGTCGGGCGCGATCTACTTCGCGAGTTACTCCATCACGCGGCCGACGGCCGACTACAACGTCCAGAAGCGGTTCTTCACGCTCGACTCGGCGAAGGCAGACCTTGGACCGACGACCGCGCAGAACCCGCTGGTCATGGCCTGCGAGATCGCGTTCGCCAACGGCGCGCCCTCGGTGGTGGTCGTGCAGGTGAACGACGTGTCCTCGCCGGGCACGCCGACTCGCCAGGAGTACCTCGACGCGCTCAACGCGACGACCAACACCGACGTGGTGACGGACGTTGTCGTGCTGACGACGGACCTCGCGGTGCAGACCGACCTCAAGGACCACGTCGAGAGCCAGTCGTCGCCGACCGAGAAGCACTACCGGCGCGGGTGGTTCGGCATGGCCCGGAACACCAACGTCGGCGACAAGGACACGGCGGACACGTACGTGTTCCGTGCGCGGCGGACGCTGCAGGTGGCCGCCGACTCGCCTGGACGCGGGCGGTACATCCTCGTCGCGCCGCCGCAGCTCTCGGGCGTTTCGCGCGACATCACCCTCGAGGACGGCACCACGCAGACGGTGAACCTCGACTCGACGTACCTCGCGGTCGCGCTCGCGGCGAAGAAGTCGTCGTTCACGTCGCCGGCCACGTCGCTCGCGCGAAAGACGATCACCGGCTTCAACATCGCTGACATCACCGCGCCGTGGCTGAAGGCGGAGCGCGGTCTCATGGCCGGTCAGGGCACGATGGTCGTGACCTTCGACGCGGGGCTCTTCAAGATCCTCGACCCGGTCACCACCGAGGTTGGAGGCGGCGGGCTCGCGGCCTTCGCGTACGAGTCGACCTCGTCGCAGAAGGACAACGTCACACGGAAGGTCGACCAGGCGCTCGACGCGAACATCGTCGGCATCGTGCCGACCGACCTCGCCGACTTCGTCATCGATATCAAGCTCATCATCGCCGCGGTCATCGGTGGTGAGATCGGCTCGTTCGCCATCGGGCCGTTCCGGAACAACGACAACACGGCGCGTGCGATCGACCTGACCACGGACCTCGACGTCCAGCAGTCGCCGAACGACCCGACCAAGTTCTTCTTCAAGTACTTTTTCAACCTGCGCTACCCGGCGCTTCGCCTCTTCGGCGAGTTCTCGGTGGACAACCCATTCTTCACGCCGGCCGCGGCGTAACAGGAGCTCCTGATGGTTGCCGTCGCCCCTCCGAACACCGTTGCTCAGCTCTCGCATGCGATGACCATTCGCGTGAACGGACAGACCGTCGGCGCGATCAACGAGTGGAACCCGCGCATGAACCAGACGGTGACCGAGCTCTACGAGTTCGGCGTCGTCACGCCGGGCGGCGGACCGGCGGGCACCACCGCGCAGTACTCGAAGCTCTCCGGCGAGCCCTTCGAGAAGGTGCCGGGCAACGTGTCGGGGATGCAGATCGACGTCCGACGTTACGACATCTACACGCTGCAGATGGAGCTCGCGTTCGGAACGCCGGACCTCCACATGCTCTCGAACCAGCGGAACGCGTTCAACGTCATCGAGAGCTGGCTCTCGGCGAACAACATCCGCAACTACTTCAACCACTACCAGGGGTGCTGGTTCTCGGACCTCGGACGGACGATCTCCGCGACGGGCGACCGGACCATCAACGTCAACGCCACCCTCCAGTACACGAGGAGGGATCGCGTTCCGGTCTGACCCCTCAACCACAACCTTTTCCGCGCCGGCGTCGTCGGCGTGAGGCTTTGGAGGCAGCTTGGTAGCCGTCCCGACAACACGCGCCCGTCTATCTCACGCGCTCACCATCCGCGCGCGCGGGCGCATCATCGGGGCGATTCACCAGTGGTCGCCGGCGCAGTCGCGCACGGTCGACACCGAGTTCGAGATCGAGCCGAACAGCTACGGGATGCCGGTCGACCTCGTCCCGCAGAGGGTCGAGCGTCGTGAGATCCGCATCGCGCGTTACGACACGTACCCCGAGATCATGGAGGAGGTCTTCGGCACCTCCGAGCTCATCGTGCTCGCCGACCAGTACCGTCCGTTTACCTTGCGGGAGGTGTGGCGCGGGCCGCCCATCACCGCGAACTTCACCAACCCGCTCGGCGGGCTGTCGGGGCTCTTGAACAGCGTCGGCGCCTCAGGGGCAGCAGGGACGGTCGACCGTGCGAACGCGACGGTGGGTGAGGCGGTGGGCGATTTCGCATCGACGACGGGCGGACAGGTCGCAGCCGCGCTCGTCGGCGCGCTCATCGCAGACACACGCGTGTACGAGTACTTCGGCTGCTACTTCACGGACGTCGGGCGAACGCTCGACGCCAAAGGTGACCGCGTCGTCTCCGTCGAGGCGACGCTTACTTGGCTCGGCCGGCGCCGGGTCGCTTGAGAGGATGTATGAAGACGCAACCCATCAACTGGCTCAACCCTCCCGCGGCCGAGGAGCATCCGCTCGTCAAGGACCTCGAGACGCAGATGTCGGGCGCGCAGATCCGGGACGTGACGACCATCTGCAGCCGCCGGTACGAGCTCGAAACGCTTTGGCCGTACGAAGAGGCCTGGGCCGATGGGTTCGTCGGCGGCGTCAACTTCTACCAGACCGGGCGTAACCGCCGCCTGCCGTACATCGCGGCGAGCTTGCGGGCGATCGACGGCGTTCCGGTCGAGGAGCTCTTCAAGCTGCCGGCGTCGACACCCGCGGAGATGAAGGAGCAGTTCGCGAAGAACCCAGAGCTCGTGGTGGCCTGGCGCCGCGAGCAGGTCCTGGCGCGCATGTCCGGCTCCAAGCCCTGGCTCGCGCCGGAGGTCGTCGCCGAGCTCTGGCTCTTTTACCAGGAGCTCGAGCAGCGCCGCCGCGGCGTGCTGGAGAAGATCGGCCCTTTATCGACGAGGGCGGACGATGGGCAGTCATCGCCTTCGTCCTTGCCCGCAAAGGCGTCCTGATCTCGGACCCGACGGTGCGCGAGATGACCGAAGCGCAGTGGCTCTTCGAGTACCGCGCGCTTCGAAAAAAGGAGGACGAGGAGCTCGAGATGCAGGTCGAAGCGTTCAAGACGGGTGCGCGCGTTCTTCGCGACACGCTCATCGGCGTGCTCGGACTCGATGCGTTCGTCACCGAAGCGGACCGAGCAAAGGCACCGAAGGACGCGCCGGTGTTCATGCCGGCCTCACTGCTGTTCTCGAACCATTGGCTCCTCAAGGCGCACATGGACGAGCAGAAGAAGGCCGAGGACACCGAACGCGCGTTGAAGGACGCCGCGTTCGAGGAGTTCTCGAAGAAGCTCGCGAAGGGCGAGATCGGGGACATGGACCCGCTGCTTCTCGGCAACCTGCCGTCGGGCGGGAACGTCACCGACTACTGGGCGCAGGAGTCGGCGAAGCAGATGCTTCGGATGCTCGGTGTGAAGCCACGCCCAGTGAACGCGCCGGCGGTTCCACACTTCAGCGGGCGGCCAAAGCGGGGCGTCGGTGTCGTGTCGCTCGAGGGCTCGGAGCGGCTCCTCCAGGAAGGGGCGGACTCGCTTCCGGTTCCGCTTGACCGGGTTGGGCCGGCGCCGATTCCGCTCCCGGAGGACACACGGCACGGCGTCCAGATCGTCGAGCTCGAGCCCGGCGTCTTCGGAGGCGACGAGTAACTCATGCCGATGGACATGGACCCACGGCAGCTCGAGTACGCGGTCAAGCTCGTCGAGCAGCTCTCGCGGAACGTAGACCGCTTGGCGCAGCTCGGCGGGCGTGTCGCTCAGCAGCTTGGAACGTCCATCGAGGACATCGTCGACCATGTCGACGAGCTCCGCGACGAGATCGATGACGCATCGGACGAGAGCGAACGGCGCGTCGTCGATACCTTCAAAGAGATCGAGCGCCGCTACGAGGACTTCCATCGGTACTCGACCACACGCATCCATCTCTTCGGCAGCGAGTGGGAGAAGACGCTCGATCGGCTCGAGAAGAAGTGGCAGGAGTACGGCCGCGAAGTCCAACGTCAGATGACCCGTGCGGCAGGAAGCGCGATGGGTGCGGCAGGAAGCGCGACGGGGCTGACGTCGGTCGCGGGCGGTCTCGCCTCGTTCAAGTCGCAGCTCTTCGCGGGCATGCCGTTCGGCATAGGCGGGTTGCTCGGCCTGGCGCTCTGGGGCCTCAAGCGCGAGGAGGAGTTCAACGCCGCCGCGCGTCGCTCGGTCTTCCAGCTCCAAGCTGCCGGTGGTGTCGCGCGCGACTACGTCCCCGAGCTCACCGCCCAGATCCGCACCATGTACGAGGCGTGGGGCTCGATGGGCGAGGAGATCGAGGCAACCCTTGCCGGCTTCGCGCAGTTCTCCATCGCGGAGGAAGCCTTCACCAGCACCGGTCTCGCGGCTGAAGGCTTCATGCAGAACATCACCGGCATCGCAACCGCCGTCGACCTGATGAATGCGGCCGCGCCTGGTACGACAGCCAAGCTCATCGGCGAAACAATGCTGAACGCGAGCGTCTCCGTCGAAGAAGCCGCCAACCAGGTCTTCTCGCTCGCTGGTGCACTCCGCGAAGCGAAGCTCAACTACGGACAGTTCGGGGCCGGCATCGTGCAGGCCACCTCGGCGCTGCGCATCCAGAACCAGTCGCTCGAAGACACCTCGAAACTGTTCCTCTCCCTTCAGAAGCGATTCGAGCTCCAAGGCATGTCGCGGCAGCGCGCGGCGCAGATGGCGATGACCGGCGTGCAGGCGGCGACGCAGGCGATCGGCGGGCTCCCGCAAGGCCTTCAAGGCGTCATCGCACAGCGACTCGCCGCGCAAGGCGCGGAGGGCTTCTCGGGGATGAAGGACCCGTTCGCGCTGATGGTGAAGATGCAGGAGGGCCTGAGCAAGGGCGGGCCCTTCGCGTCGATGGTGTTCGGCGAGCTTCGCAAGGTCGCGGAGAAGGCGGCGGGCACCTCCGGCACGGGTGAAGAGCGACGCATGCGGCAGATCGGGACGCTGCAGGCGCTCGGTATCCCGTCGTTCGAAGCGGCGCGCGCCATCATCGACGGTAAGGACGCGACTGAAAAGCTCCTCACGCCGGCAGAGGAGAACGCGAAGTTCACCAAAGACCTGTTCAAGTCGTTCGAGGAGTACTCGAAGCGCCAGTCCACCTTCGAGCGCGACATGCGGATCCTGCAGGACACGCTCGCGCAGATCGGCGGCGACATCCTCACGGTGCTCTCGTCGGAGCTCTCCGTTCTCGTCGAGCACTTCAAGATGTTCCCCACCGTCATGAAGGACATGCTCCACACGAAAACGTTCGGCGTGATGGGAACGAAGATGGGTGACCAGGACATCCAACGTCTCATGGCGCTCGGCGAGTTCAGCAATCGCGTAACCGACATCCAGCTCGACGCGTTCATCGCGATGGGACCGAAGTTCTCGAAGATCGTCGAGACGATGAAGGAGTCGACCGGCCGCGCGACGACGGGTCGTGTCTCGAGCTTGGCAGGTGCCTTCGAGGCGTACGAACGGCGCGCGCAGGAACTCCCGCCCGAAGCATTCTGGCCACCGGATAAAACGCGCGAAATGATCAAGAAGCTGAATGAGCCCGTCGCGGCGACGTCCGACGACGCGGCAGACGAGCTCGAGGCGGCCGCGTCCGCGCAAGAGATTGCGGCGCAGCGCACCAAGAACGCTGCTTCTATCATGCGGATGACGAAGGCCTGGAAAAAGGCCCAGCGCGAGCGGAGGGCGACGGAGTAATGGCACTCGGCAACTTCGTCTCGAACGGCCTCGGCGCCTCTTCCCCTTCCGGAGCGCAGGCCATGCTGCCGCCGCGCGCGGCGATGCTCTTCACCTCACGCATGCGCCAGCTCGCGGTGCGCGCGGCAGGCGAGCAGACCGAGGGTGGTGGTGAGATCGCGCTCGGAAAGGCCGCGTCTGACGCGCTCGCGTTCTTCGGCGGACAGAAGACCTTCATGCCGAGCATCGCGATGGCCGTGAACCCGAACTCGGTGAAGTTCGTCCAGCCGAAGCGCTTCAGCAAGAAGGACACGCGCGACGGCTCGGTCTTCTTCCACTTCACCAACAACAAGGGGCAGAACAACGATCTCCTCACGCTGCAGTTCGCCGGCAACACCGGCAACCTCGACCTGCGCGGCTCGCTCGGCGACCCGAACCAAGAGCCGTCGCAATCGCAGCAGGAGGTTACCAACGCCGCGTCAGGGCAGGGCGCAGGTTCAGACACCGGTGCGCTCTACAAGCTGCTCGTCTGGCACAACCTCTATCTCCTGACGCGCGAGCCGATGGTGCTCGGTGACGGCACCGAGAATCTCTTCTCGATCATGTACAGCTCGCCGTTGTTTCCGTCGCAGATTACGTTTCAAGGCTTCTTCACGCGCGTGCTCGAGTTCGAAGAGTCCGCCGAGAAGCCCAACTCGCGGAACTACACCTTCGAGTTTCAAGTCACCGCGACGACGCCGGACCTCGATGAGGTGCTGCGCGGTCTGACCGAGATCCTCGGCGCGCCGCCGTCGGTCGCGTCGTTCTCGAACCCGACTGAGGGCGCAACCTTCGTCAACCGCACGACAGGCCCCGCGGGTGACATCTCCAACTCGGAGGTGCCGTCCACATGACCACTGCAGGACAGGCACGCAACTTCTACCCGGCGCTTCGGGTGTTCGTGTTCGGGCAGGAGGTCACCGAAGACGTCCTCTCGTTGTCGGTCACGCTCAACGACTCCCGTGCGCCATCGACCGCCCAGATCGTGCTCGCGAACAAGGGGCGCACGTCCGGCGGCGACGGCGTCGAGGACCGTTACATCGTGACCGAGACGGACATCCTGGCGATGGCCGATGTTCCGCTCGACATCCGCTTGCCGGACCTCGACCCGGTCCTGAACGACTTCACCTCGCGTATCCTCGAGGTGCAGCAGAAGGCACGGGAGGCCGAGCACGCCGCGTCCCGCGACGCCTTCCTCCGCGAGTCGACTGCGCTTCAGGAGCAGCAGCTCGCGTTCCTCCGCCAGAAGAAGGACGAGATCATCGCCGAGACCGAATCGGTGACCAGCGAGCTCCGCCGGCAGATCCGCGCCAACTTCGCCGGCGCAATCCAGGACCCGGTGAAGGCAGGCATCCTGGCGACGAAGGTGGTCGAGACGACCTCGCTCGAGTCGACATTCCGCGGTGCGTCCGGGCCGGGTCCCGAGCTCGCTTCCATCATCTCCGAGCTCGCAGCGTACCGCGGCGACATGAAGCGCTACCCGATGCAGGTCGGCGACTGCATCTTCCACTCGAACGACCCGGTGCGGATCTTCCTACGCGACCCCCGCAACGCGAAGGTCTGGTACCACATGTTCTGCGGCTTCGTCTCCGACTGGGTGGATGACGTCGACGAGAACAACACCAAAACGGTGACGCTCCGCTGCGAGGACGTGCTGCGTCCGCTCCGCTACGCGCGCATCTCGACATCACCAGGTCTCACCGACATCGAAGCGGCGGCGACGGGGGTCGATCTGGTACTGCGGACTTTCTTCAACGACGACTTCTCCGGAATGACGCTCGTCGAGTTCGTGGCCTCGATGATCTTCGGCTTCACACGCGCGGGAACGCTCGAGCTCGCGCGGAGCAGCGGAAACGTCTTCGACGATTCCATCTCCGGCACGAGGACGGTCAAGCTCATCAACGCCCGTGGGGAGACGACACGCGCGAGCTTGCCTAAAGACGGCTGCGGACTTTGGTCCATCGACCGCTCGACTGTTTTCGTGCTTGCTTCGGAACTCACCGGCGGGAACCTCACCGACCTTGGCTCGACCTCGGTGTTCACGACGTCGATCGACAACCTCGCCGTGTACCAAGCGGTGGTCGACCACCAGGTGCGTGTCACCGACCTATCGTCGATGGCGCTCAAGGCAAACGGCGTCTCGCCCATCGACCCGACGTCGTTGGCGGACGAGTTTGGTGAAGTTCCTATCGAGAAGGTCATCACCGCGATCGGCGAGAATCCACAAATCTACCCAGTCGACGGCGGCCGTCTCATCATGCTCGCGCCGAGCACGTTGGGGTCAGGTTACAACGCCGGCGTCCTCTTTCAGGAGTTCAAGGGCGTCGAGCTCAAGACTACCTGGAAGACGCGGCTCGCGAAGCTCTTCGACGTCTTCGAGCGGCTCGAGTTCTCGTTCTACGCGTCGCCGCGCGGTGACCTCATCGCGGAGATGCCGCTTCATCATTTCGATCCGGAGGCGTTCGGCGAGGAACCGGTGACCTACCGGCAGATCGCCGAGGTGCTCGGCGACGCGCGGGCGAAGACGCTCTTCGATGAAGGTCACACGGTCGGGCCGTTCGCCGCTGACTATCACATCGCACGACGCGACACGATTCGCTGGCAACGCACGTTCTCGGACGAGCAGGTCCGCACCCTCATCACCTGCGAATGGTACAACGTGCTGCTCCTCGCAAGCGGACAGTACTCCAAGACCGCGGGTGAGACTCCTGCAAGGCGGCTTGCAGAAGCGCTCGTGCCGCAGTTCGGCGTGCGGATGGAGGAGGCTGAGCCGACCATCACCATCGGCGACCAGCGTGCAGCGGAGGTTTACTGCCAGATCCTCCTCAACCGCTTCAACGGCGACGCACGCACCGTGAACGTACAGGCGCTGCCGCAGCTCCGGCTGATGCCGAACCGACCCATCAAGTTCACCGAACGTGCCTTCATCGGCACGTGCCGCGAGGTCAACCACCAGATCACCTGGGGTGAGCGTGGCGAGATGTCGATGGACCTCAGAACGAATCACATCCGCGGTTGGGACGGCAGCCGCGACAAGAAGACGAACAAGCCTTTCTACGTGCATCTCGGCGGCTTCCGCGCGGACCCGCAAAACTACGCCATCGTTCTGCGCAGCCAGCAGCCTGAAGCAAGCTCGGCGAAGCTCTCGGCGCCGAAGCAAGGAACGGGGGAGTAACCGTGGTCTGGGACGACGAAGACCATCGCCACGGTACGCAGGAGGAGTGGCGGTTCAAATCCCGAACCTTCACCGGGCAGATCGTCGGCATCGACGAGGAGAACGGCAAGCTCATCGTGCAGCTTCTCGGCTCGCGCCAGAAGTACGACGTCGACGCACCGACGTTCGGTCTCTCGGTGCGTGGAGTGAAGTCGTCGTGGATGCGGCACATGCCGCAGGTGAAGGACTACGTCGACCTGTCCTTCGGTCCCGACAACCGACCGAAGCTCCATCGCGTCACCGCGTGGAAGTTCCGCGCGGACAGCGGCGGCTGGGCGGAGATCGCCAAGGCAGCGGCCGCCAACGACGGAAACCTCGGGCTCGTCTGGCGGAAGCTGAAGCAGGGCGAGTTCGATTGTCGCTCGTCGGGTGGAGCCGGTTACTACTTCACCGCGGACGGACACGCCGTGGTCGAGGCAGGGCCGACCGCGATCGAGCTCGATAAGAATCGCTTCGAGTCGTTCGGCACCGCGGGCCTCTGGGTGCGGCGTGGCGACGGCGTCGAGCTCCGCTACGGCGAAGTGAAGCGGCTCCTCCCGGGGACGTTCGAGGAGACCAAGGTCGGGGTGCCTGGCCTCCCGCCGAACCCGACCGCGGCTGCGCCGAAGGAGTGGAGGCGTGTCCTCGCGTTCAAGACGCCGCCGCTCGGAACGCCGGTGCTCAACATCGAGATCGAGGAAGCGGGCGACGTGCGCGACGACCTCGGTGTGCCGGTGGTCGGTCCGTACGGGACGCCTCTTCGGTACCGCCGGCGCTTCTTCGACGCGAGCGGGGTCATCGAAGCGCTCAAGATCGAGGTCGACGCGCTCGGCAACACCAAAGTTACGCAGAACGCGATCGCCGTCCCGGGCGGGGTCGAAGTGGTGGGCGGTGCCGCATCGCCGCTCAAGACGTCGTTCCTCTCGCAGGAGCACAACGCAACGACGTCATACAAGGTTCAGGCGACCACGACCTGCGACATCGGTGGGACCGCGGGCGTGAATATCAACTCCGGCGGCACGGCCGATTCGGTCATGGTGCGCGGCACCGAGCTCGCCACGTACTTCGCCTCGAAGCTCTCCGTGCTCACTGCGTTTGGACCCTCTGGACCGGCGATCGTCCCGCTCGCACCGGGTGTCGAGCTCTCCTTACTCGGGAAGGTGAAGTGATGCCGCTCGACGTCGCCACGCTCACGACGGAGATCCTGAAGCTGACGGACAAGTCGCGGTCCGACTTCGTCGGCTTCCCGCTGGTGCTCACGCCGGCGAACGCGATCGACATCGTGGGCACCAACGACAAGGTGGCGACGAACTGGGCGAACGCGGCCGGCATCTTCTTCGCAACCATCGTCGTTCCGCCGGTGCTCCCGCCGGTGGTCGCTGCAGGCGTCGCGGCTTTCAAGGCGGCGATGTTCGCGCTCCTCGGACCGCCGGGCTCGCCGACTGCTGCGGCAGCGCTCGCGGCCGGCTTCACGGCGATGGCGGGGGTCATCGCAGCGGGCGCGGTGCCGCCGGTGGCGGTGCCACCGCCTGCGCCACTCGTCATTCCGATCGGACCGCCGACCGCCGATCCGCTTCCACCTGCAGCCAACATCGCGGCCGCCGTCTTCGCGTGGGCAAAGACGGGCCTCTACGGCGTGCCGCCGCAACCTCCGTCGATTCCGTGGAGCTGAGCGATGGCCCTCGAACCATGCGTCAAGGCCCTCCTGTGCCCTCTCGGCAACGCCGTGCTCGGTGCGTTGAAGGGCATCTTGTCGGCGCAGATCGCCTTCCTGCAGACGCAGGTCGCGGTCATCTCGGCGCAGCTCATCGCGCTCGAGGTGCAGCTCATTCCCATCGAGCTCGCGCGGGGGCTCGCGAACACCGCCATCGATGCGGTGCGGTCGGCCGGTAACCTCGTCCCGCTGTCCGTCATGTCGAACTGCCTCGGGCTCGGCGAGATGATGGTCGGGCTCAACAACTCGCTCGACGCCGCGACCGCGGGCGCGAACCGCATCCTCAACGAAGCCAACCGTTCTCTCTCGTTCAAGGCCGAGCTCGAAGCGTCAGTCGAGGAGATCAACGCGACGATCGACAAGCTGAACGAGCTCGTGGCCGCCATCGGGGAGTGCTCATGACGCAGACGTTCCAGGTCTCGAACGGCGACTGGGTGCTCGACAAGCGGACCGGGCGGCCGGTGCTCATCTCCGGGCGCACGAAGCTCCGGCAGGACATCCGCGAGCTCCTCAGCATCGAAACGCAGCCGAACGGCTTCGGCGCCGGCCTCGACGGGCTCATCGGCCAAGACGTCGACCCGGTCGGCTTCAAGACCGAGGTCCAGCGCTCCATCCGAAATGCGGTGCTGGCGATGCAGCGCCTCCAGGACCAGTTCCTCGCGTCGCGTCGTACGGCCTCCGAGCGCGTCGCAGCCATCTCCAAGCTCACGGTATCGGCGGTGAACCTCGGCGGCGGGACGACAAAGACGGGTTATTCGTTCCAGCTCACGGTGCGGCCGGTCGCCGGTGAAGCCATCGCCGTCGCGGGGACGGGGAGTTAGTCATGCCGATCGACAAGGTTTCGCAGGCCCAGTTCGCTTCCCAGATCATTGCGGGCATCAACGGCCGCGCACCGGACATCGACACCGCGTTCGGGCCGGTGCCGGACTCGGTCATCAACCCGCAGGCGGAGGTCTTCGAGGCGCAGAACGACCGCGTGCGCAAGCTGTCGTTGCTTCTGTCCCTTGCAAACGCGGAGGAGTTCGACGGCTTCGAGACGGACCTCGAGGGCATCGCTTTCAACGAAGGGATGACACGCAACCTCGGCTCGGTCTCGTCGACATCGTGTACCTTCTCACGTGCGGCCGCGCCGAGCTCGGACGCGTTCGTGCAGCGCGGCTTTCCCATCGGCTCGACGGAAGATGCGTCCTCGGGACAGACGATCACCTTCGTCACCTCGGAGGCGAAGACGCTCCCGGCGGCGACCGCCGCCTCGTTCTTCAACATCCAGACGCAGAAGTACGAGCTCGCGGTCCCGGTCATCTCCATCATCGAGGGCTCGGCGACGCGCGTCGGCGCGAACAAGCTGACCCGGCCGCTCCGGCCGCTCGGAAGCTTCGACTCGGTGACGAACCCGGTGGCGGCCTCGGGCGGCCGGAACAAGGAGACGAACAGCGAGCTCATCGAGCGGTACCTCCTCGGGATCATCGGCCGTCAGCTCGGCGTCGCAGCTGGCATCGACCGGCTCGCGCGCTCGGACTTCCCGGACGTGCTCGGGCTGAAGGTGGTCTACGGTACGAACCCCTTGCTGGTACGCGCAGCGACGGACGCCGGCGCCGTCGACGCGTGGATCAAGGGCTCGGCGGCCGTCCAGACGTCCGAGAACGAGACGTACCTCGGTGTGGGGCAGCTCCTCGCCGTCTCGACGCCGCCGCTCGTCTCGGTGGTGACGGTGCAGAGCGGCGCCAGCACGTACATCGAGGGGACCGACTACGAGGTGGTCTCAGACTCCTCTGGCGTCGGTCGTTCGGTGCGTGAAGCGGCAGGCGTTCGGTTCCTGCCGACGGCGACGACGCCGCTGCCTGCGGTCGGCGCCGCGGTGACCATCACGTATACGTTCGACAACCTGATCCGCGCGCTGCAGTCGGGGTTCGAGACCGACGAGACGCTCGAGCTCGGACGGGACCTTCTGTTTCGGCGCGGCCTCGAGGCGGCGCTCGTTCACACGGCGCGGCTGCGCGTGCAGGCCGGCTTCAACGCGACGACGGTGCAGAACGCAGTGGTCGCCGCGGTCATCGACTTCATCGACAACCTGAACCTCGGCGACGACGTCGAGAACTCGGACATCCAAGGCGTGGTGCGCGCGATCAGCGGCGTCGACAACTACATCATCGACCGGCTCACCCGGACGACGGTGCTCACCGGGATCTCGGACGTCGCCATCGCGGACAACGAGTACCCGACGCTCTCATCGGCGAACTACACAGTGACGCTGATCTAGGAGGAGGACATGAGCGACATCGAAACCCATAGCCAGACGTGCGACGGCGAGTTCGTGGTGAGTCACGAAGACGCAGGTCTCGAGGACGGCAACCCCATCCACACGGAGTGCTTCCAGTGCGCGACGTGCGGCTCTTGCTTCATTTACAAGCGGCCCGGTCCGGTGCCGGAGGGAGGTGGATCGTAAGTGGCCACCCAGATCACCTTCACCAACGACGTCGGCGAGGTCTCAACAGCCTCGAACCTCGACGGCACCATTCGCTGGCACGTCTACGAGCGGACCGTGAACGGGCTCCGCTCCGTGTACTTGCAGCGCGAGCTCGCCGGCGTTCTTCAGCCGGAGGTGAAGCTGATCATCGAAGGCGACACGCCTGAAGTGTACTTCGCGGAGGACCTCGGAGGCGCCGGCGTCCACCAGTGGGTCATCTTCTATCACTTCCACGAGCAGCTCTGGATGCTGCGGTACACCGAGAACGAAGCTCCGGTCACCATCGCCATCCAAACCTTGGACCTCTTCCACAACGCGCTGCGTACGCTGCCGAGCGCGGAGGTCCCACGAACAGACGCACCGACCATCGCCGACCGCCAGGCCGAGTTCTTCGGCGCCATCGCGCCGCAGGACGTGTACAACGGCCCGCTCCCGCCGAGCTCCGTCGCCGTCGCGGCGTCACCAAACCCCGGCATGTTTCGCGTGCGCTGGCGTGCGCGTGCGTCGACGCAGACCTCCGGCAACGCCGACTTTTTCAGCGACCCCATGAAGCACTTCATCGCCGGCTTCAACGTGTACCGCCGGAATCCGGACGCGTCGATCCAGAAGCTGAACGGCGTGCTGGTGCCGTTTGCGGGGCTCGACCCGACGCTCTACGAGTTCGAGACGCCGGCTGCGCCAGGCACGTACTTCGTTTCGCAAGTCAACTTTCGCGGGCCGCTCATGACGGACTTGGTCGAGGGACGCGTTGGCGTGCGCGACCTGATTCGCACCGACGGTGACGACATGCCAGATGTTATCCGTTCGGTCGTCGGCGCAGGACCAGGTGAAGGAAAGCGACGCGAAGACTTCGAGATCCTCTTCAACAACCTCGCGCCGATCTTCCTCGGTGCGCAGTTCGACCCATTCAATAGTCACGGACCGGGCGAAGGGTTCAACAGCAACGCGGCGATCGGTTTCGACTACGACACCTTCTTCATCGACATCGCGACGGATCCCTTCAACGGTCACGGACCCGGCGAGGGATTCCAGTCGCGCGTCGTACAGACGGGCTTCGGGACCATCATCATCGGAGGATGACGTGCACGGCAGTGAAGACATCGTTCCCAAGATTCGCGGCATGTTCCGCCTGCGACTCGTCGATCCGAAGCTGCAGGAGCAGATCCGCGCGCGCCATCCCGAGTTCGTTCGAAGCCAGCAGGTCTACGAACAGATCGTCGCCGCCTGCGCGAAGTATGATTCAGGCTGGCAAAAAAACATCGTCACCGACATCACCCGGCGGCTGCTCATCACCTCGACGTTCTCGGCCGGAGCTCTGTTTATCCACGAATCGGTCGCGCCAGCAACCGTGCGTCGCTCGGCACTTGGGATGATCTACCCGAACCAGACGCCGTCGCAGGTACGCACGCCTGACAGCTCATCGTTCGATCTGACGCTCCAGCTTCAGACACGCACCGTGCAGTTCCCGCCACCGTCGGCGACAGGTACCGGTGATACGATTACTGCCGGCTCGCCGGCGACGCTCACGGATGCAGCGGGTCTCTTCTCGAAGGGATTCGTCGGCAACAACCTCGTCATCACCGGCGCGTCGAACGCGGCCAACAACGGCACTTTTCCGATCGTCGCGTTCATCTCGCCGACGCAGATCCAGTACACGAACGCGGCCGCGGTGACCGAGACGACGTCGTTCACCTGGTCGGCCGGCGTGACCCGGCTGATCAACACCGTCGGCGTCTGCTCTACCACTGCGCTCAACACGGTGCAGGGACATCTCCAGGATGTGTTCGCGTACGTGAAGCTGACTTCGACGGCGGTGCAGACGGGCATCCTCGCCGCGGATCTTCAGTATCGGGTCTCGTTCGCCATCGATTGAGGTGCAAGATGAAGGGTTATCTGTCTGTCAAAGTGAATGGTGAAGAGGTCGTCTCGTACAAGGGCAACGATCTTCATCGCTACGAGGTCGACCGCGCCTTTCGCCTCATGGCATCGGTTCAGTGGCCGGGCAGCCTTGGTATACGCGCCGACTTGTTACTGCGCGGGGACCATCCACCACCGTCCGCGACGACGCGGATGGGCCAGATCGATTACATGAACGGGGAGATTACGGGATCGACAGGCGGTGCGGCCCTCTCGTCGACAGGCGAGATCATGCGTTTTCGATACAAGGCGTCCCGTCTCAACAATGCGCCTGCATCACCGAACCAAAAAGCGTTCGCAATCAATCGTATCCGCGCGCAGCACATCAGCACCAACCCAAGCCCGAACGGCGTGGTCTCGGCGGTCGACATCAACCTCAACCAGATCGGGAACGTCTTCGCGCACCCGACGGGTCGCCGCGCTTTCTTCAACGAGACGGCGATCGTCGCGACGGGTGTCGGCGTGCTGACGCCGGGCGGTCCGGCGGTGTTCGCGCCAGGCGAAGAAGGCGCGTACATTTTCGACGTCCGCATCAAGACGAGCGGCGACGCGACGTCCGCGCGGTACCTGTTCCGTCGACGACCGTACAACATCGGCAGCTACGAGCCAGGTGCCGGCGCAGCAGACAGCCTCGTCTCTGCTGCAGCTGACACGCCCGCGACGCGGATGTCGGTCTCCAACGGCTCACGCGCTACCGTCAGTCTCGCGAACCTCATCCCGAACCAGCCTAGCCCAACACCTTCGACGCTGCCGTACGACGCAGACTATCCGACGGCCGCAGCGGCGGCGGACGTGGTCGCCGCGGGCATGGCCTTCGACGGGCTCAAGAACGGGCGCTTCTGGTGGGCGACCACGAACATCGTTGGTAACTCGAACGCGAACGCGATCCAAGGACGCTCGATCTGGTCGTGGCGCCGCTACACCGGCGAAGAATGGAAGCGCGAGGACACGACGCTCACCGGCTTCCCAGTCATCGGTTCGACGGTGCAGTACCGCGACGTCAAGACCACGCGCGGCGGTTTCGTCCTCATTGCGATGGATGGAAACGACCAACAGAACTCGACGGGCGCGACCGACGGCGGGCTCCTCATCATCAACCCGACGACGTCGACGGTCATCCAGGTGCTCGGTGCGGCGGCCGGCGGCATTTACACGCTCGGTGGGCTCTCCGAGAACAACTGCCTCGGCATCGCGGTCGACAAGAGCGAGCTCCACTCCGGCGCGGGCTTCGATCGCGTGTGGGTGCTCCATCGGACGGGCCTCACCTTCTTCGACATCAACATCGCGACTGGAGCGGTTGGCGCGCGCTCAACAGTGCAAAACGCTGGCGGTACCTTCAACACACTCGCGGCGGGTTCCCAGCGCGGCCTCGGCGGCTGGACTCCGTCGGGTATTGGTGCCGCGCAGAACATGAACAACGTCCTCATCGACGTCGACTCGAACGGGGACGTGTACTGGATCTCGGCGCCGTTGGCGGCTGGTATCCATCGTCTGAACCGCGTGCTCGGCGTCGTCGCGCACACGCACGCGTTCTACTCGCTCGACTCAGCCGCGGAGGGTGGGTCGCTCGGCTTCTGCACCATCGGCAACGACGTCACGGGTGCTGTAGGGCGTGAGGTCTCGGGGCTGCTCGTGCATCGGCGCGATGCTGTCGATCCGCAGGCAGACGACCTGTGGCTCTCGACAGGGTACGGAAGCAACTCGTCGGCGCGTTTCGTGGTGCGCATCCCCGTGGACCGCTTTGTCGCCGGCAACGACCCAGGCGTCGGCTACGCAGGGACGCAGTTCACGACCTCGGCGACGAACCAGGCGACCGTCATCTCGGTCGCGCCGGATGGATCGGTCGTGGTCACCACGACCTCGACGGACACGCACGGCCTCCTCGAGTCGCTCGGTCGCAAGATCGCGGCCTCGGGGACGCTCTCGGCGATCACCGCGGGCGGGCTCATTACTGCGACGACCGGCATCTTCACCTCGGGGCACGTCGGTCGCGGCATCCAGATCGAGGACTTCGCGAACGCGGCGAACAACGGCTTCTTCAAGATCACCGCGTTCACTTCGTCGACGCAGGTTACGGTCGACAACCCGTCCGCGGTCGGTGAAGCGGGCGCAACCGCGGGCTGCGCGATCCAGGACTTCGACAGCGACCCGACGCTCGCGGGGACAGGTCAAGGGACGCAGACGACGGGAAACTTCCACTACAACCCTTGGAACATGTTCGCCGACGACTCGGGCATCGTGTGGTCGTGGGTCCCGCGCATCTTGGGCAACGTCTCGAAGCTCGCCATCCACTACATGCCGATCTCGTATCAGTGGTCGGGCGCGGCATGGTACCGCTCCATCTTCCCGACGCTCGCAACGGGGCGACACAAGGTCGCGCACACCGGCGCGGAAGCGCTGACGGGCGGAGTAACCGCCGCGTTCGGAAACGGCGGCGGCGGCCCGAACATCTTCGTCGCGAACGAGTACTACACCTTCTCGGTCGCGAAGGGTCTGGTGAAGGACGCGACGCAGGAGGTGACCTGGTCGTACGACATCTTCTCGGAGAAGACGGAGCTCGTCGCCGGCGCGGAGGCACTCACCAACAAGACCTGCGTCGACTCTTCGGTGCGCGGCGGCTTCATCAACGTCGGCTCGCTCGCTTCGGTGCTCACACAGGACCCGTTCACACCGCTCACCGCGACGCAGCGGCTTCAGCTCGGACATCATCAGCGGCGGATTGCCCTCGACGGCACGAACAACACACTGGCCATTGGACCGCTGTCCGGCAACATCACCACCGTCAACGGCTGGCAGTTGGCGATCGACATCGGTTCGGACGTCGTGGCCTCGCGGGTTCTGTTCGCGTTCTCCGGCTACAACACCCTCGCCTGGGATGAGACCCAGATCGAGCTCTACTCTTCGACGGCCGCAGCAGGCTCAGCTTCGTGGACGCTCCGGCACACGTTCCGTACCGACCAGGACCATCCGTACTTCAATCTGCGTCCGGATGCGTTTCATAACGTCGCGGGCGGATCGAACTTCAGCACCGGTTGCGTCGAGCTCGAGGTCGACCTCGACAACCAGTTCGCGCCGGCGAACGGAAGCGGCGACCAGATCGCGGCACCAGCCAACAACGGCCACCAGGTGCTGACGGATGCGGCCGGGCTCTTCACGCAAGCGATGACCGGACGCTCGATCATCATCGCTGGCGGCAACGCCGCAAACAACGGTCGCTTCACGGTGACGCGGTTCATCTCGAACACGCAGATCGAGTACCGCAACCCGACCGGCGTCGCCGAAGCGCTCTTTGCTGGAACGTGGACGTTCGAGTCGAACACAGCCGCGCGCTACTGGAAGATCGCGGTGCGGTCGTTCGGCACCTCGAGCGCGACGGACGGCCATATGGTTGGGGTCGCAGCGTTCGATTCGAGCGGCGTCCCGCTCGGGATGACGAACTCGAAGTACCTCCTCACGTCGCCGGACGTGGACTACCTCGCGAACTACGTCCTGCGCGGCGTGTTCGTGCAGGACGAAGGCACAGGCGGGACGGCGGCGCGTGGACCCGGCAACAACCAAGTCACGCTCACCGCTGATTCGTTCACGGGTGTAGCAGCGAATGACTTCTTCCGTCTGAAGATGGCCGGTGTCGGCAACGGCACGACTGACAGCATCTCGGCGCCGAACTACGACGGAGAGCAAACGCTGACCATCGGGGCGGCGGCGTTCATCGCGGCGCAGGTCGGTGGGACGGTCATCGTCCAGGGCGCGACGAATCCGCTCAACAACGGCGCCTTCCGGATCGTGGCGGTGCCCTCGGCGACGACGGTGCGGTACCAGAACTCGACCGGCGTCGCGCAGGCCTCGTACGGCGGGTCGTGGGACATCACCGCGCAGGAGCGGAGGGTGTCGACGGTCGACTCGGCCACCCAGATCACCGTGGCATCGAACTTCGACGCCGCGTTCACGGCGCAGGACTGGGAGGTGGTGCGGAACGCCGACGTTCGACCGCGCGACAACGAAGGCGGCTCGGAGCAGAACGCGCGCCTTCCGTCGATCGCGGGTGAGGTCTTCATCTGCCCGGTAACGGGCCACATCTTCTACCACGCCGATGACGTGGCCGCAGCGCGGACGTTCCGCGTGCTCCGCTACGTTAAGGTGAAGAGGAGCCCGTAATGGTTCTCGGTCCGACGCTCGTGGGCATCAGCCAGTGGTACGAGGAGGTGGTCGGCTTCAAGATCGGGAGCACGCACCACGTGCTCGCGGTGAAGCGTCCGGTCATGGGTGGCCAGCGCGAGCTGGAGACCTTCACGCTGGCCGAAGCGCTGGCGGGCGGGCCGTTCTACTTCAACATCCGGCCACGCCGGATCGAGCTCCTCCAGTTCGACCCGGCGTTTGTGTCCGGCTTCGTCGTCACCGGCAATACGGTGCGGTTATATTCGAATCCGAGCTCGGCCTCGGGTTTGCGGGCGATCCGTCGAAATGAGTTCGACATCGTCGGTACGCTACCGTCTTCGGGACTGACCGTGGAGCTCTTCACGGGCATCGACCCGTTCGTCATCGACGTCCGGTCTCTCGCGCAGCCGAACCGGCTCTACCTCATCTACGCGACGGTGCTGACCGCGGTGATCGGCTTCCGGGAGTCGGTGAACACAGGACTCACATGGTCGGCGGAGCAGACGTTCGACCAAGCGACGCCGCCCGTCTACCGCGTGGAGGCGAACATCCTCGACCCGCTCGGCATCCGCGAGTCGATCCAGGTTCTTCATCGGAGGGTTGGTGGCTGAGCTCTTCGTCAACGGCGCGAGGGGGCGCCTGAACGTGGGCATCAGCGCGGGCGCGCTGTCGCTGACATTGCGGAGCGGGCAAGGCGCGCTGTTCCCGACGTTCGGCGCCGGCGACTTTGCGTCGCAGTTGACGCTCCTTGGAAGCTTCAACGCGCGGGCGGCGCTCGTGTACCCGGTCCGCTGGAACACGATCGACGACGCGGACGTGCACGACCTTCAGAACGCAACGGACATCGAAGACATGTACGCGGCGGCGGTTTCGGCTGTGCGGGCGGCGCTCGACTCGGGGACGGCGCTCAAGGACCAGGTCCGCGCGGCAACGACGCGTGCGGCTCTCGATGCCGTGGTGGATGGGCGGTAGTCATGGTCGCGGGCGGTCCAGGCCCGAACGCGTGGCTCACCAGCTTCACGCTCACGGCGCCGCCGATCCGCGAGCGCGACACGATCCGCGGCGGCCTGTTCCTCGTCTTCGCGGCGCCGGACTCGCTCGTCGACACCACGCGCGACCGGTCGCTTCTGTCGACGTCGCTGCCGGCGGGATGGAACTCGCTCACCTCGGGCTCGGGTGGAGTGCGGCCGACGCTCGCAGGGCTCGAGCTCGACACCGGGGTGACGGCAGGGTCTGTCGCCGGCCTCGAGAGCACGGACGCGTATCTGCGGTTTGATATCGCGGTGGACGTCGAGCTCGTCCACCCGACCGGCGCGACCTCGTCGGCGGTCGACCTTGCGGTGCTCGAGGCACGGACGGGGTCGGGGGCCATCGCGCGGGTGAGGCTGCGGAGAGGTTGGGGGACGAACCCGGCGCTCACGGTCGGCTTCGGCGACATGGTGCCGGTTACCGGCCCGGTGCTCACCGGGGGCATCGTCGATGCGGGCGCACGCGAGCTCTACACGCTTCGCATCGTCCGGCACGAGGAGTACGTCTGGGGCTTCCTCGGCGTGCGGAGCTCGGACGGGACGACGTACACGTCGCTGACCAAGGTCCTCGACTTCACCCAGTTTCCGACCGACACCGGGCTCGTTCGCTTCTACGTCTCGAACCCGGGTTACTCAGCGCGGGTGCGCTCGCGGTTCACGAACTACACGGTGCGGTCGCACGCGCGGGTCGGCAAGCGGCTCCTCGACAACAAGGTCGATGTCTCCCGCCGGCGTCTCGCGGGCAACGTGCCGGCCGCGACGGTGCAGGAGCTCGGACGGCACGACATCCACCTGTTCGGACTCTTCGGCGAGGTCTCGTTCCCGAACGGCTTCGAGTACGTCCTGCCACCGCCAAAGACGGTCGGCCGGGAGTCGGCGCGGACGCTCTTCACGGTGCAGGACCCGATCCTGAAGGACGGTGCATAATGCCAACAGGACTCTTCGACTTCGGACGTCAGGCGTTCTTGGACGCGGACATCGATTGGTCCGCGGACACGATCCGCGTCGTCTTCATCGACACCGCGCTCTACACGGTGAGCCTCGCGACGGACCAGTTCCTGTCCTCGGTTCCGGTCGGCGCACGCGTCGGGACACCGCAGGCGCTCGTCGGCAAGACCTCGACTATCGGCATCGCCGACGCGGACGACGTGGTCTTCGTTTCGCTCGCCGGCGCGTCGTGTGAGGCGCTGCTCCTGTACAAGGACACGGGCGTCGACGCGACGTCGCGACTCATCTGGTACTGCGACACGGGCGTGGGCCTGCCGTTTCAGCCGGGCGGCACCAACGTCACCATTACCTGGCCTGCGCTGGGGATCTTCAAGCTATGAAGACGAAGAACAACGAAGAGCTCGACACGATGACGCTCGAGGAGCTCGCTGCCTATGGCGCCGAGGTAACCGGCGCGCGGGATGCGGCGAAGGCGGCAGGCGACGGCGAGGCGCGTACAAGGCTGCGCGAGCACCAGCTCGAGGTCAATCAACGGATCGCGGCACGTACGGGAGAGAGAAACCGAGCGTTGCCGGAAACAGCGCGGATGACAGTGATTCGTCCGCGCGGAGGAGCGTAACTCGGGTTACGCAAGGAGGAAGCAATGGCAAGATGGTCAAGCAAGCTGTCGAAGGGTGCGGCGAACGTCCGCGCGATCGGCAACATCACCGCTGCGGCGGCGAATATGCGGCGAGCGAAGGTCTACGACCTGATGTTCGGCTGCAACGCCGCGCCGGCGGACAATGCGTTCATCTACCAGGCCATCCGCACCACGACGGTGGGGACGGGCTCGGCGGTGACGCCGGTGTCGCTCGATACCGCGGATGCGGCGCTGTCGGCGGGGGCTACGGTGGTCACGGACACGATCACCGCGGACCCTACGTTCTCCGGCGTCGCGATGCTCAACGTGCCCTTGAACCAGCGTGCGTCGATGCGCTGGGTCGCGGCTCCGGGAGGCGAGCTCGTCATCCCGGCCACCGCGAACAACGGCATCGCGCTGGCGATCTCGGCGTCGTCCACGACGACGTTCGAGGGGTCGGCGACTTACGAGGAGTTGTAGAACGTAACGTGGAGCGCCGAAGTTTGTCAGGGTCGTCGATATGCCGGGTTCCATTCGAGCGAAGGCTCGAGTGGTGCGGTGTGTCTGGACGGCTTCGGCGCTCCACGGCGATTCAGCTCATGGAGGCGGTCAACGATTACTCGACGCTCTTGCCACGCACCGGAACCCAGACGCGAACCTGGACTTACGACGGTTTGAACGTACGCGAGGCCGAGCGCGACATGTTCTCGCTTTACGATACAATGAGGCGCGATTGCTTTGAGGAACACTCGCTGAGGTTGGGCGCTGGAGAGGCACCACGCCCAAACGAATTTGCAGTGCTTTCGGGGCGCCGAGCCCTGCTGAATATGGCCGCCGAAACGCGCCTGAAGAAGCGCGAGAACTTCACGGTTTGTGTTGGCGATCTTGACGACCATCTTGAAGCCGAGGATGAGCTTGTTCGAGGAGGCGCGCCGGCGTCTCTTTGTATAGATTGCAGAAACGGTGCCCTCGCCGTCGAAGAAACCGGCGGCGTACCTGGAGTCGATCATGGTTCGTAAGCCTCAAGGTAACCTGACGATTACCTACCCGGACAGGACCGAAGAATACGATACACTGCTGTGTGCGCATTGTTCAACTGTTATCGTGGTGAAAGGCAAAGACGTCTCCGAGCTCGGAGGCTTCTGCAGGCAGTGCATGCGGCAGCTTTGCAACAAGAAGAAGTGCAACGAGAGCTGCGCGCCGTTCGAAAAGCAGCTCGAACGCTGGGAACGGCGCGCAGCTCTGTTGCGGAGAGTTACAGGGAGTGACTGATGGCGCTCGGTGACGGCGACCTTCTCGAGTATCAGGTCCAGCAGCCCGATCCGGTCTTCGCGACCGGGATGACGGCGGCCCTGATGGTCGGCGCGTTCTTCGCACCCGAGGAGGTTACGCCTGTCCTGCCGCCGGTGGTCGAGGTTCCCGCGATCGCGCCGGCGCGGACCGAGGGCGCGGTCGTCTACGGCCAGGACGAGACACGCTGGGGCGTCGATGACGGCGAACCGCCGTGGGTCGCGCTCTTCCCCGACGTCTTGCCGGGGCGCGCGGCGCCGAGACCTGTCGACGAAGGCTGGTTCGCGTACGGGCAGGACGCCTCCCAGTGGGGCGTCGACAACGGAGAGCCGCAGCGGATCGTCTACGCAGACGCTGCGCCGGGACCGGTTCCGCTCCCCGTCGAAGCGCTCACCTCGATGGCCTACGGCGAGGCGCTCGACCAGTGGGGCATCGACGACCACGAGACCCCCGACCGCATCGAATGGCTGGACTTCCCGGGGCGCGCCGCACCTCACGCGGTCGACGAGCTCTCAGCCTACGCCTACGGCGAGAACCAGGCGGGGTGGGGCGTCGACGATGGAGAACCGCCGCTCGCGTTCTTCCCGGACTTCCCAGGGCGCGCCGCGCCGCCGCTGCCGGTCGACGCGCTGACGTCGTACGCGTACGTGCCTGCGCTCGCGTCGTGGGGCATCGACGACGGCGAGCCGCCCAACAACGTCGAGTACCCGGACCGTGTGCCGGGTCCTGTCCCGCTGCCGGTGGGGACGCTGACATCGTACGGCTACGGTCAGAACGCGGCGGGGTGGGGGACGGACAGCGGCGAGCCGCCGCTGGCGTTCTATCCAGACCTTCAGCCGGGCCGTCGGCTGCCCGAGCCGGTTCGGGAGGGCGCGTTCGCTTATGGGCAGGCTGCGGACCGCTGGGGCCTCGACAAGGGCGAGACGCCGGACAAGACGGACTGGCCCGACTTCCCGGGCCGTGCTCGACCGGTGCCGACCGCGCTGCGGACGGAGTACGACTACGTGCCGGCGATCCGGCAGTGGGGTCTGCCAGCACCGCCGTGGGTCGTGTACCCGGACCGCGCTCCGGGGCGTCGGCCGTTGCCGGTCTCGGCGCTCACCTCGTACGCGTACGGAGAGGCATCGGGGACCTGGGGGCTCGACGGCGGCAAGATCCCGTGGCTCCCGACGTACCCGGACTTCGCGCGCGGGAAGAAGCCGCTGCCGCCGCCGGAGTGGATCTCGCCGGACGTCGTTCCGCGCATCACCGTCTTCCCGATCTTCACGCCGTCGGAGGAGTCGAGCGGCGTTCCGACCATCCAGAACTTCGGCGAGCTGCGGCTTTTGGCCGGCTCGAGCGGCCCGCTCGAGGGCGGCACCGACGTCCAGCTCGCTGGCGCGGTCGTCGACATGTCGCCCTGCTCGGATGACTTCTCGGACGGCGTCTTGAACCCGCTCCTGTGGACGGCGGTGGTGGTGGGGACCGGGGCGGTGGTCGAGCTCGGCTCCGCGCGCGCGGTCCGCCTCGACAGCGGGACGACCGCGGGCTCCTCGGCGGCGATCCGCTCCGTCGACACGGTCACCGGCGTCGACGTCGAGGTGACCATGGTGCCGGACACGGTGTCTCTGCCGGTCGGCGGCGTCGTGCGTGCAGCGTCGCTCGGGCTTCGGGTGGATGCCTCAAACGAGTTCCGGCTCGACCTCGAGGTGTCGCCGACGACCATCGAGCTTCGCATCGTCGAGCACCTGAGCGGGTTCTTGGTGGTGAACCAGACGGTGACCGTCGGCGCAGGGACGCCGGGCCCCGTGACGCTGCGTCTCCTGCGTTCGGGTGGGCGTGTCATCGCGCGTCTCAACGACCAGACGGTGGCCGACGCCGTGTTCGTTCCGACCGCGGCTGCGTTCGAGTTCCTCGTCTCGAACGACCCGGTGAACGCTTCGCGGGCGCGCTCGCGGGTCACGCTCTACACGCGTAACCCGGCTGTTACCTTCGGCGGTGTTCCGGCGCTCGCGTTCCTGCTCAAGTCGGAGGGGACGATCATCGTCGAGGCGCCGCGGATGCAGCTTCCTGGCGCGGTCGATGTTACGGTCGCGGGGTGTTCGTTCTCGGAGACCCTTGCCAACGGCTTCACCTACGTGCTCGGAGATAAGAAGGTCATCGGCAGGACTGCCGCGAGCACCCTCGTCGTGCTGAACGACCCGGCCTTGAAGGAGAGTTAGATGGCGAACCGCTACGACGAGCTCATCTCGAAGTTTCCGCGCGGGTCCTTCTACGACTCAGTCGGCAACATCATCCCGTACCGCGGGTCGCAGCCCTACGAGCTCCTCTTCTCACCGGTCACCGCGTCGCGAACGTTCGGCGTCTTCGTCAACGGTAAGTTCCAGGGCGAAGTTACCTCCGACGCGAACGGACGCGCGCTGGTTACGGTGATCCTCGAGCAGGGACGGCAGGACATCGTCCTCATCGACAAGGAGACGCAGACACAGTTCCCCGCGTTCGTCGACGTGCGGGTCTCGGCGACGGCGGCCGCAGCGCACGCGGACGTCTTCAACAGCATCGACGTCTCGATCGACGACATCCAGAGCGCGATGTCGCTCGAGACGGCGTCGTCCCGCTTCATCGAGGACATCTACGGCCGGCAGGTGCGGCAGCCGAACGACCTCGGAGGCTGGCTCACCGACACGTATCGGCGGCTCCTCCGTCGTTTGCGGCAGGCGTTTCGCGTCTACGCAGCGAAGCTGCTCGGGGTTCGGCAGACGGTCTCGGCGTTCACGTCGGCGCTGCCGCTGCGTGTTCCGCGGCTATGGCGGGCGAACTGGGTGCTCGGCCAGCAGCTCATGGGGAACGGCGACCTCCAGGCGCATACGCGGCTCACGGCATCAGCGCTCACCAACCTGAACCTCACCGGCACCGGGCGCGCGCAGGCGTATGTGCACGCGGCGTTCGGTGGCGTCCCGACCATCTTTCCCGGGCCGTTCGCGTCGCCAGCCGTCTTCACCGGTGCAACTATCTCGGCGCCGGACCTCTCCGGCAATCAGCTCCTGATCCACACGAACCAGAACTCGAACTTCACCTCGGCGCTCGTCGGACAGAACATCGAGATCGCCGGCGCGGTGAACTCGGTGAACAACGGCACCTTCCCCGTCGTGGAGGTGCTCGCACCGAACAAGCTCCGCTATCTCAACGCTGTCGGCGTCGACGAGCCCGGCTTCAGCGGAACGTACACCATCCGCGCGTTCGCGCAGCCGCTCACGGTGACCTTCTCGGCCGCGTGGAACGGCGGCTCGGTGGTGGTGACTGGAACGGACGCGCTCGCGAACAGCATCGTGGAGACGCTCGCGCCGACGGGTGGTCCGCTCCCGGAGACCGTCGTGGGGCTCCTCGGCTTCGCGACGGTCACCGGCGCGACGAAGGGCGCAGGTGCGGCGGGGACCGCGTCGATCGGCCTTGCGACGTCGCGGTTTCTCTCGGTCGTCGAGTTCGGCGGCGGCAACGACCCGGTCGTGCGTTCGCTCGAGTACCTCACCGGACCGGATCGGTTGAGATGGGCGACTTCTGGACCGACCGTCGCGATCCCAACCTCGGGGCGTTACACGATGCGCGACGTGGACATCCAGGCGCAGTGGTTCTCGCTCGTGTTCGAGCCGGGCGGCGGCTTCGTCGTCGGTGATGAGCACTTCCTGGCCCTCGAGCTCGACGGGAAGGGTGTCGTCATCATCGACCTCGCAAACGCGAGCTTCGCGGGCGGGCCTTCGCCGCGGACCGCAGCGCAAGTCGCCACCTCGATCAACCGGTATCTTCGTCGCGACACGCGCTACGGTGCGGTGAAGGCAACCGGGACGATCACCTGCATCGACGCGGCGCTCATCAACCCTGGCGAGACGGTGACCATCGGTGACGGCGTTTCGCCAAACGACTCGGCGCCGGTCGCAGTGGTATTTCGCTTCCGGAAGTCGTCTACGGACGGGCTCGGGGTCGTGCTCCGAACGGACATTGATCTCGTCGACAGCACGCCATCGGCGTCGTCGGTGGCTGGAATTACGCGAACCGCGATCAACGGACTCGGCGGCGACTTTCGTGTGACGGCTGGTTTTACAGGAAACCCGTCGGTGGTGGTCACGCTCGAAAACGACTTCGGTGGTACGCAGGGCAACATCGTCATCACCGACACGGTGGCGAACGTCGGCTTCATCGTCTCAGGCATGAGCGGCGGCGTGAACGGCGGCTACGACAACACCGCGACGGCGCTCCTGTCGTTGAACAGCCTCGGGACGGTGATCCGTTTCTTGCGGCTCTCGGCCGGCCCCGTCGGGCCGTCGTCGACGTTCCGCGTGCATCCGTGGGGCGCGGATGCAGCGCGGACGGTGCTCGGCGAGCCGCGCTTCGCTTCGTTGCTGCAGTCGAACGCGGCTGCGCGCGCGGTGTTGCTCGATGCGCCTCCGGCCGCGCGCCTGAATGACACCTTCGAGGCCGTCATCCTGCACGATGCCATCCTCGACACCGCGGGCACGGTGACGACCGCCTTCACGCCGCCGACACGCCCGAGCGCGCTCGAGGTGTACTTCGACGGTGGCTGGCGCGGCGGCACACTCCACGTCTTCGGGACCGAAGGCGGAACCGACGCGGCGATTCACGAGCAGTTCATTCCGCCGTCACAGACGGTGGACAGCGGGCTGCGCGCGGTCTCGTTCAACGGCACCGACATCCTGCTCGGCGGACGAGGCGACTCGTTCTCCTTCGCTGCAGGCGTGGTGACGCTGACCGACGCCGACGGCGCGTTCACCGCCGCGATGACCGGCGGCAAGGTCACCATCGAAAACGCGACCTCGCCCGGGAACAACGGGACCTTCTCGCCGGTGACCTTTATCTCGGCGACCCAAATTTCATATCCGAACGTGTCGGGTGTGACGGAAGCGTTCTCCGGCGTCTATGGGCTCGACCGCGGCGAGCTCTTCAATGGGGTGACGGAGGGGATGTTCTTCCGCCGGACGGACAACGGCACCGGCGCGTTCATCCGGATCAACGACCTCGCGACCGTCGGGAACGACACCGACTCGTACCGCGTTCGACTGCACGCGTCGATCGCCGGCGCGCCGTGGGGACCGGTCGCGTGGACCGTGACTCGAGACGCTCTCGTGAAGGGCACGAAGTGCTTCAAGACCCTCACGCAGATGCTGCCGCTGACGACGCCGGGCGCAGGCACGGCAGGATCGGCGACGCTCTCGGTGATCGACGGTGCGTCGCGGGGCTACAAGCTCCGCGTCGGCCGGAACATCCGCGACCAGGGTGCTGGCGGCGCCACCTTCGCGATCACGCCCCTCGACGACACTGGCAAGACTGCGCTGTTCATCGATTCGGCGGCCTCGCCGGCGTTCCTCTCCGAGCTCACGGACCTGCAAGGCTTCGTGCTCATCCAGGGAGCAACCGCGGACGGCGGAGCGAACAACGGACTCCACAGGATCTACTCGCTCGGCAGCCTACCACTTCCCGGCTCCGGCTTCCTGTTCCTCCAGCACCAGGACCACGATCGCGGAGGCTGCTTCGCTGTCGAGACGCTTCCGGGCGGTGCCTCGTGGCGGATCTACAACCGCGGTGAGGTAGTGACGGTCGTCGGTCGCAACACGACGAACGGCGACCTCACGCTCTATCCACCAGGCCTGTCGATGGCTCGACCGGCTGGCGATCTCCTCGAGCTCGCGGACGCGATGCCGTTCGAGGAGCGGGGATTCGAGGGGCCAGGGCGCATCACGGTCGACGTCGACCGGACGATGCTGCCGACGGGTGCAGCGTCAGACGCGCTCACGTTGTCGGGGACGGTGGTGCCAGACGGTTGGCGTGCGCTCAACGACGTGGGTGGCGCATCAGTCGCACCGGGCTTCTTCGGACCGAAGCGTCACTTCCTTCTTGGGAACTCAATCGACGCGGACGGCATCGGAGCGAAGCAGGCCTTCCAGCGCGAGCTCCCGCGGGACGTTGTGCTCGGCTACCGCGGCTTCACCTTCCGGGCATCGTTCTGGGTACAGCAGCACACGTCCGCATCGGAGAACCTGCGGATCGACTTCTCGTTCGACGGGACGACGTTCTCATCAGGGACTGCGGTTCCCGGGGGGCCGGCCAACCCGCAGGCGCTCGCGGGAACATTCCTCTCAGGGCTCGGCTCGGATGGTGTGCGCGACCCAGTGCTGTGCCAGGCGCAAGCCGATGTACCCTACAACGCGACGACGTGCGTAGTGCGGCTGGTGCACGTCGGAGCACCGGCGATCCCGCCGCCGTTTCACATCGTCTCGGTCGAGAAGTGCACGGTGGTCGCGTACCCGGTGACGCCGACGTTCCTCGGAACGTCGACCATTCCCTATGGTGAGCACCGCGCGAAGTTCGGCGAGCTCCTGTACGTGTGGTCGCCGGAGTCGCTGGGGACGGCGGAGCGGACGGCGCTCGGTGTGCCGACACCACCAGCGTCCGTGCCGACAACGGAGGGTCAGGTCGACCGCATCGTGAACGCGCACGGGTATTGGGAGCGCTTCGACGTCACCGAGTACTCCGGCTCGCCGGCGACTGCGGTGAATCTGAAAGGGACGTACGACGAGATCGCCTGGCTCGCCGCGACGCTCACGAACATGGAGATGGTCGTCGGAACGCCGCCGCGCGTGACGGTGGTGCGTCCGACGAAGGTCTCGTTGATCAAGGCCGAGCGGCTGACGGTGGTGGCGCCGTCGAACGCGACGCTCGCGGAGACGTCGGCGCACGAGGGACCGTTCCCCGAGGCTGCGTTTTCGGAGGAGCGGCTTTACGAAAACGGGCTGCCGGTCCCGAGCTCGCCGTCGGTCACGGGTGGTGTCTTGCCGTGGCGTTTCCTCGCGCCGGCGCCGTCGAACACGCTGCAGATCGCGTCGGTAGCTGCCGGCGACCCTGGGTCGCAGGCGGTGTTCAACTCCGGGGCGATCTACACCCTCGACTACCGACGGCTCATCCGAGCGGAGCCGCCGGCGTTCGACCTCGGCGCGACGTTTGCGGACTACTTGTGGCTCATCGATGCGGTGCTCTACCGGCGCGCCGAGGTCTCCTCGGTTTCGTATCGGCGCACGCAGCAGCTCATCTTCCTCGCGAACCTGCATGCGACGCTCTCGGCGCGCTCCGACCAGAACACGACGACGAGCAGCTTGGTGCGCGACACCGGGCTCGCGCGGTCGACGGTGCCGGTCGCGTCGTGGCGCTACGTCGACGGGGTGACGGTGGAGATCGACTCGGACGTGTTCGACCCGAACTCCATCTACACCTTCGAGTACAACGCGCTCGAGCCGAAGTACGGTCGGCCGGCGACCGCGGTCATCGAGACCCGTTCGTCCTCGGTGTCGATCGGCGACGTCTCCTCGCAGACGTGGCGCACGGTCGTGGTCGACGAGGTGGTGAATCGCGCGCACCGCTTCCACCAGCTCCGCGTCACCATCTCGGGGGTCGTCGGGGGCCGCATTCAAAACGGCAGCGCGACCGGCGTGGTGGTCGACGACCTCGTCTCGCTGACGACGGGAACGTTCGTGCCAGGCATCCGCGCCGGTATGGTGTTCCGTGTGCTCTCGGGCTCGTCGGTCGGTAAGACCGGCCACGTCGTCGCGGCAACGTCGACCTCGCTTCGGCTCGATACTTCGCTCGGGTCGCTCTCGGGCATCGACTGGGAGATCGTCTCTTCGCCGGGCTCGGACATCGAGGTCGCGGGTCTTGGTCTTCGCGGCATTCACCTTTACGGCGCGGGGGCCGTCGCGCCTGGAATCATCGTCTAGGAGAACTGGCGTGCGTGCGACAGAAGACCAGAAGGCCCGCTACGACCGGTTGAAGGCGAGCAAGCTCTGCGTGAAGTGCGCTGTTCGTCCGACGGTTGAGGGTCGTGTGCAATGCAACGTGTGTCTCACAAAGGTTCGCCGGCGTGTCGTGAAAGCGGCTGCGGACGGGCTGTGCAATCAGTGCCGAAAGAACACCGTTGATGATGACCGTGTAACTTGCGGGCCGTGTCGCGCCTACCGCGCTGAATGGATTCGACGTTACCCGGACTCACGTGAGCGGTTTGTTGCGAAGCTCCGCGAACAAGTCTTTGCCGCGTACGGGGGTGCAGTTTGCACTTGTTGCGGGGAGACGTGCGGATCGATGTTGTGTATTGACCACGTCGCGAACGATGGCGCGTACCACCGACGCGAGCTCAAGAAAGAGCTGGGTTACCGTTGTACCGGTTACGCCTTCTACGTTTGGTTGAAGAAGAATAATTTCCCGTCCGGTTTCCAGGTGCTCTGTTTCAACTGCAACCAGAGCCGTTCTGTGAACCACGGAATCTGCGAGCATAACGCAGGAAAGCGAGGACAAAATGGATCGCGCTCTGGTTCCCGAGGCGGTTGAGATTCACCAGCCCGCACTCCAGTACATGGAGGAATCGAAGGCCTATCACATCCTCAAGCGCTGGGTGGATGGCGGAACCATGGGCGTGGTGTCGGGCCTGACGGTGACGGTGGGGTCGACGAACAACACCCTCATCGACATCGCCGCGGGACACGGCTATGCGCCGAACGGCGAGCTCGTCGAGGCGACCGCGGCCGTCACGGGAGTTTCGCTGTCGAACTACGGCGCCGGCATCGACAACTACGTGTGCCTCGTCTACACCGAGGTCTCAACACATCCGGAGGCGGTGGCGACCGGCGGTCGAACCGCCGCGACGCGTGCGGCGCGCTCGTTCCGTACGCGCGTCTTCACGCTGACCGAACTCAACGCGCTCGTCGCGACCTCGACGGACATGAGCGTCGACGCGCGAGACCGAACGTTGGTCGTGGCCGTCGTGAATGCGAACGGACCGGCGGTCGCGCTCGTCTCGGCGGATATTACGAACGCGGGCACGGCGAACCGCGTGCTCACGATGACCCAGCCGACGAACTCGACGGGCGTCTCGGTCCTTGCCATCAGCAACGGCACACCGACGACGGCCGAGCGCGTCGCCGCGGGCGACATCGCGAACTCGCAGGCGCAGATCGAGGTGACGACCGGCGCGACACCGCCGGGCTCGGTGCAGGCGCGGTACAAAGCGCCAGGCGATACCACCTTCGGCTCGTACGTGGTCATCGGCGCGGGCGGCTCGCCCTTCACGCTCGCGTCGGCGACGGCCTCCCGAACGATTCTCCTGTCATCGTCGATTCCGGTGCTCCCGCAGGTCGCGCTCACGACGACCACGGACACGCTCACGGTCTCGGAGATGTACGTCGAGAATCCGTCGCGCGGCGGTGCACGCGACGAGTCGCATCGTCGTGTGGGGACGGTACAGGGGGCGCAGGGGCTCGGCGCCTTGCCATCAGCCGCAAACCCGCACGGAGCGCTCATCAAGAACCTATCGGCGATTCACGAGATCCCGCAGACGCTGTTCCTCGGCACGCAGGTGATGTCGACGCAGGCGCACGCGCTCGTGCCGCGCCTGCACACGACGCAGGTCTCGACGGTCGCGTCCACGCACACGCTGCTTTGGCAGATCCAGCTCGACGGTACGACGCGCTGTGTGCGCTTCTACGTGAACAACTCCCGAACGTTGGTCATCACAGTGAACGCGCGGTGGACCGGCTTCAACTGGGCGAAGGACGACACGGCGCAAGCCGCATCGAAGTTCGCCATCTTCGACTCCGGCATCACCTCGCAGGCGCGGACGGCGGCGGATCCCAACACGTTCGATGACACGCAGTGGACGAACGTGCCGTTCTTCATCGCGGGCCTGGCGGGCACTGCGGGCGAGGTGAGCCTCAACGGTCTCACGCAGCTCGGCAACTCGCTCCTCGGCACGCTGCTCGGCCGCGACACTGCGCGCCTCCGCGCGACCTACGACAACCCGGGCGGCGGCGGGCAGCAGAAGACCCTCCTCTTCGAGTCGCATCGTAGCGGCCTCCTCGACGACGAGCGGGTGCTGCGCATCTACCGTTCGAACACGGCCACGCTGGTCACCGACGGCATCGACATCACGCTCAACGCCCGCTGGGACACGACGAACAACAACTGGCTGAAGGGCAACGCGGCAGCTTCGGCTTCGAAGATCGAGATCGGCCGGAACTTCATCATCTTCTACCAGCGCGCCGGCGCGAACGGACAGTTCGTCGTCGGCGGCGGTGATGTCACCGGCGCGAACGGCTGGGACACGGACAAGACCCACACCTTCAATCTTGACCTCGGCACGTATGCCGCGCAGGGCGACATCTTCGTGAACGGCACAACAGGCTTCGTCGCGTCCGGGCCGACGAGCGAGTACACGTTTGGATCAGCCCGCACGTACTACAACCACACGCCGGGCGGTATCGGGCAGACGTTTCCTGAAGCGCTCGGGGCGGTCTCGTGGGGACAGACGGGCATGGTTCGGAGTCCGGGAGTGGCGTCGTTCAACGCGGGCTGGCCCGTGCGTTTGCCGAACGGCGCGACGATCACCGCAGCTCACGTGCTCTTCACCGGCCATATTCGAACGGCGGGCAGCATGACGGTGCAGCTCTATCGTGTCCGCGGGTCGCCGACGCCGGTCACGACGACCACCCTCGCGACGCTCACCATCTCGTCGAGTCTTGGTGCGCAGCCCGGCTACGTTTCGATCCCAGCGGCGTCGCTGCCGGACCTCGTCGATGGCGCGAACGACAGCCACGTGTTCGCCATCGACGAGGTCGGGTCGAACTTCACGTACTCTGTGATCGACTTCCGGGTGACGTATACGTTGCCCCGTCTGTCGAGCGGGTGAGACATATGATGAAGCTCGAGCTCCGGGCGTTGCCGCCTACGGTCCGCGGCATCTACAACACCAAGGCGGGACCGGGGACGCTGCCGGAGCGCTTCCGGTACCTGTGGCCGCCGGCGGCCGACGCGCTCCTCGAGATGGAGCTCGACACCGGCGGGCTCGTCTACTCGGACATCCTGCGCTCGGCGGAAGAGTCGCTCGCGGCGATGCAGCGCAAGGCCGGCGTGCAGCCGCCGGGGTTCAGCGGGCACAACTTCGGCTTTTCGTTCGACGTCGCGGTCGACGAGACGATGAAGCTCAGGGGCTGGGACTACAATCGGCTCTTGACAGAGCTCGAAGCCCACGGCTGGTACGGCCACCGCCGCGACGGCGCGCGAGGTTACGGCAAGTCGGAGTCGTGGCACTTCAACTACCTCGGGAGCGGAGGCGGTAAGTACCTCGTGCTCGCGCGACCGGGTGCGTGGGCTGAACCGCTCGAGGCGCGCGTGCGCGACGTCTACGGCGCGGCTTTCGCGCTGACGGATTCCGAAGTGCAAGCCTGCCTGAAGAAGCTCGGAATGTACGCCGGCGATGTCGATGGGGTGGTTGGTCCGCTCTCGAAGCAGGCCATCGGCGCGTTTCAGCGGGCCTGGAGGCTCCCGGAAGGCCCAGCCGACAGTCGTACTCGACGGGTTCTCGCTTTCGTTGCTGCTGAACGCGTCATCGTGTAAGTAGGCAGTTATGAGCTGCCGCCACGACCTTGCGTTGAATACGTGCAGTGTGTGTTACCCGGCAACCGGGAAGGTTACGCCGACTTGGTCGGGCGACTCGATGGATGGACCGGGTGCGGCGCCGCGACGCATGCCGGTCGTGTACATCGCCGGACCGTTTCGAGGGAAGACCACTTGGGACATCGCAGAGAATGTACGGCACGCCGAACGCTTCGGGCTCGTGGTCGCGCGGATGGGGGCCATGCCGCTCATCCCGCACGCAAACACCACGCTGTTCCACGGCCAGCTCGACGACCAGTTCTGGCTCGATGGAACGCTGCGTTTGCTCGACGTCTCGGACGCCATCGTGATGATCCCGCGGTGGCGCGACTCGTCGGGGGCGCGCGCCGAACGGGAGTGGTTCGAGAAGTGGGGGCGTGGTGAACGTGTCTTCTATCTCGACGCCGGACCGGTTGAACGCGTGGACACGAACGACGACTATAGGCGCCTCCGTGCGTGGGTCGAAGCGTTCCGAGCCTGATGCGGCCATCCTGAAGCTCGCGCTCGCTGGATGTCGCGCGCGGATGCTCGAAGCGTTGCGCGCCCACGCCTGGTGCGCCTCGGCGCACTTCGAGCTCGAGCTGAAGGGGGTGCCGGGGGTCTCGCGGGTGGCGTTCTTCGCCTGGCCCGAGCCGCTCGGACGTGCGCGCCGCATCGCCGTCGATGTCGTGCGGCTCAACGACAGCGCGCTCCGTACACCCATCTGCTTCGCCTACGAGCTCGCCGACGACGAACGACCGCGGGTGGAGGAGACGCCGCCGGTCGAGGTCACCATCGACCAGTTCGTGGCCGAGGTGGCGGGACGGCGCATCGTGGTCATGGGCCCGCCGGAGCGGCCGGTGCGTTGGACGCAGATCCTGCCCGCGGAAGCACGACTCGAGCGGGAGGTGCAGCAGCTCGGGAAAGACGGCACGCCGATCTTCGCGACCGTCAACACCGCGAAGTACACGTATCGGATGACGTGCGCGTGCGGTCGCGTGCGCTACGCGAAAGGGAACTCGCTTCATCAAATCTTCGCGTGCCGTGTGTGCACGCGGGCGGACCGGTTGCGGAAGCGCGCGCTCCGGCAGTACAGGACGCGGTATGGGCGGAAACGGCGACGGCGTTGAGGTCCTCGTCTTCGCGTCGCGGGACTCGGTGCACGCCGCCGAAGCACAGGCGCTCGCGCAAGAGGTTGGAGGTCGTTACATCGACCGTCTGGCGGGCACCATCGACGAGCTACTTCTGGTGGGGAGATACAACATCGTCGAGCCGGTCGCGGTGGTCGTGTTACGTGAGGGGCGGGTGGTTGCGCGGTTTCCGCGACTTGTAACTCGCGGGCAGCTCGAGCACGACTTGCCTGGCGCTGTCTGACTTGCCTGAGGCGAGCGCGTCCGGTAGATGTTGACCGTGCCGCTCGTACCTTTGGGCTTGGGAGAGGGGCTCCTCAAGCGGGTGAAAGAGCGCGTCGAGCGCGAGATCAGCCGTCCCCTCGAGAAAGTCGAGGAGAAGACCGCGCCGATCGTCGAGTGGGTGAAGCAGGAGCTCGGCCTCGCGCCCCTGCGCCGGCCGCCACCCTCGGGCCCGCACGAGATCCTGATGCGCGTGCGGGAGGCGGTGCGGAACGACCCGCCGAAGCTCTGCTACGCGCTCTACCAGGCCAAAAACGCGGACCACCCGACGTGGCGCCACCTCGCGTGCTATTCGATCCGGGACCGCGCCGCCGACGGCGGGTCGCTCCTCTTCGCGGCGTGCGAGAAGGACAACTGGTCGGTAGAGGCGTTCGATCTCCGCCGATTCAAAGACTTCCAGGTTACCAACAAACCGTGGCCGTTCGCGCCGCGCTTTCGCATCGAGTTCAGGGATGGCGACTGATGGTGGCCTATCCGCGCCGCCGGCGTGCGCCGGTCGTGAGCTCGAAACCCCCTGCCGCGCGGCGCGTGCCTGTGGTTGGGGGCGACCGGCCGCCGGCGCCGACGAAGGTCCGCGGCGAGTCGTTCGAGAAGGGCCGCGTCTTCGCACTGTTTGGCGCTCGAGGTGCGGGTAAGTCGATGCTCTGCCGCGTCGTCGACGAAGAGACCGAGACGCCAACGGCTCTGGTAACCTGGGGACCAGACGCGGCCGACCTGGTTACGGCTGCGCGTAAGAAGGGGGTTGCTGCTATCTTCCTCGACGGCTGCCCGCAGTCGGTGGATGACGTGCAGTGGCTCTACGACGAACGCGTCGTCGCGCCGGGGTGGGGTGGTGCGGTGGTTCGGGTTGATCGGAACGCTGTCGTCGATGCACAGTTTCAACGGGTGCTGGGAGAGATAGAGGCGCGGATCTTGGACTTGTCGATGCCGTACTTCGTCATCCGCAACGATTCACTCGAGCAGGCGGTGGTCGACCTGCTCTGCCGTGTGGGGATCGTGAGGTAACTGTGCTGGTTTCTGTTCCGATGCCGCTACCGCCGCCTCCGCCGCCGCGCCCCATCCGCATCGGGCGCCTTCGCATCGTGCAAGACGGCGCGCAGGACTGCTCGACCTGCCAGAACGTGAACAACTGCTGGCGGCCGAAGAAGAACACCATCACACCGCACGACGTGGTCTCGAATCTCCTGGTGTGCCGTATCCAGCGGGGCATCGACCGCAACAAGTCGACCAAGCTCTTCCTCGATCTCATCCGGCCGAAGGTGCGGAAGATGGCCGGCTGGGTGCGCGCGATGACAGGGATGCTCCTCTCCGAGGCGATGGCGGAGATGGAGTCGGTGGCCATCGAGTCGATCCTCTCCTCGTACGTGATGGGCGAGCTCGCACCGCCGCTCGTATGGCTCTTCCATCCGAAGTACGGCTCGGTTCGGCACTGGGCGGTGCGCACCGTCGACCGCATGTCCCGGGAACGAGAGAGCGTGGTGAACTACGGCTCCATCGGGATGGACAGCGACGCGCGGGCGACGGGCACGGACCTCGAAGAACGCCTCGCCATCCTCAACCGCCAAGTCACCAACAGCCGCATTCAAAGTGCACCGCCTCCGGTGGTCGAGGAGAGCGAGGAGCCAGACCCGGCGCTCGAGGAGCGCTTCCGACGCGCGCTCGAGATCGTCGAGGACGGCGTGACGCTCTCCGCGGTCGAGTATCGAGTGATGCGCTTCTGCTTGACGAACGCGCGCGGCCACGAGCGGATGACCGACTGGCTCCACCAGCAGATGGCGCGGGCGCTCGGGATGCCGCGAAAGGACGTGTCGCGGGTGTATGCCATCGCTTCGCGGAAGCTCATTGAAGCGGTGGGGCTCCGCGAGCGCTTCCTTCGTGCGCGGGGCATCGAACCGCCGCGCGAGCGCCGAACAGACCGCTCGCGGCCGTTGACCGCCGACGAGGTGGTGCTCGCGCTCTCGCTCCTCGAGACCGCGCGCGGACGGGCGACAGTACTCGACGTCGCGTTCGCGCTCGGCGTCACCGATGGAACGCTTCACCAGCTTCGCCGGCGCTTCGGCGGGATGTCGCCAGACCAGGTTCGAGCGACACTCAGAAAGAAGTCGTGACGACGAAGAATGGAAGCCTGGGCGAATCGCCGTCCGACCAGCTCGTGCGCACGATGGTGCAGAAGGGCTTTCGTCCGTCCGACGTCTACTCGGCGCACTACATCGAGTTCGTGAAGACGTACGCGGACGCGGAGGGACGCGTCGCGCGCGCGGTGGTGCAGTTCGAGCGGCCGAACGGTATCATCGGGACGGGTGTGCGTCTGTCTGGCTTCAACGTGGTCGTGCAGGCACACCTCGACGCGACCGTAGAAGCGGTCGAGGAACGCGCGCCACCCGTGATGCAGGAGGACCTCTTCGCCATCGTGAACACCTTCGATTCGGGACCAGCACCACCATCGATCGCCTTCGAGCGGTGCGGGCGTTGTCGCGTTCCGGTCGCGGAGTTCTTCGTCGTCTCGGGAAGCGTGCTTTGCCGCGCGTGCAAGGAGGGATGATGCCGACGCCGCGAAACGGAAGTGTGAGTGGCGAACTCATGTCGCTCGTCGCACGTCTTCGTCGCTTCGCGTCGGACCGCGACAGCGAAGCGTATCTCATCGAGGGGTCCTTCGAACGATTCGGTGCGGACGTGGAGGCTCAAGCAGCCGCCGCGCGTTCCGCTGTGCAGGGTGCCGCCGACGCCGTCTTCCAGCTTGTCCTGGCGCTGGAGCGAACGCCGGAGTACAAACGCCAGGTGAAAGGAACGAGCGATGGTTTATCAAGCGCAGTTGGACCCGAGCGGGCGTAAGCCCGTCGCGTACCACGCCTATCTTACGGACTCCTCCGGTGCACCGCTACCGATCTGGCGGCTTACCGAGGAGAAGTGCGGACACTGTCCGCCGCGGCAGGACCCGGCCACCGGGCAGATCAAGAGCGCGGTCCTCGGCATCACGTTCGAGTCGAACGACGGGCGTGCTGAGACGGTCCAGTGCCTCTCGTGCGACTACTCGCTCACGCGCCCGCGCCGTGACCCGCCGGGCCGGCGGATGAATCAAGGCGCAGGAGGAGGCAGTGGATGAACACCGCGACTCATATCGTTCGCGGCGACGCGCGATTGACGGCCTGCGGGCGCCAGCCCGAAGGTCTGCAGCTCACGCGGACCTGGGAACGAGTAACCTGTAAGCACTGCCGACGATGGCTTGCGATGACGGACAAGACGGATACGCCGTTGACTCGGTCGAGATCGAACGGCTCTTCGCGGAGCTCGAAACGTGCGGTCTCGAACGGCTCCACCCGGTCGAACGCGAGATCCTCTGCACGCTCCGGGAGCGGCCGCTCCGCACTTGGTGCCGCTACCAGCGCCTGATGCTCCTCGGCCTTCACGCGAAGGCGCACGGCCGACCCTTTACACATCTCCTCGGACGGGAGTAAGTCCGAGTTATGCGCTACGAGACCGAAGGTACCATCCGGCGGGACATCGCCGAGTCACTCCGCGCGAAGCGGATGTCTCAGAAGAAGGAGTTCGACCCACGCGAGCTCGACACGGACGTCATCCGACGGTGGTTCGACACGCGGGTGAAGCTGGCGAAGCGCGCGCGACGGCTCCTTACCGAGCAGCAGCACGCCGACGTCATCTCTCGACGCGAGCTCCAGGTCGACGACCGCGTGCGGTACGTCGGTCCTTCACGGCTCGAGGTGTCGCCGCGAACCGGCCGCCAGATCCTGCGGCCGCACGGCCAGCTCGGGCACGTCACGCAGGTGCAGCGTGGAGTGGGCGGCCGACCGATCTTCACCTTCATGCCGGACATCCCGAAGCAGACGCTCGACGCAGCGGAAGCGATGAACATCGAGATCCTGTCGCTCGTGACCGCCGAGTGGACCGAGCTCGAGAGGGTCGTATGAAGACGGTGGTCGCGACCATTCTGAAGGTCGGCGAGCGCGGCGCCACTGGCGACTTCATCACCCGCACAGCCCTCGAGGACGCGCTGAAGCGAAAGCCGGTCGAAGGCGTACGCCGGCTCTGGATCGAGGACGATGAGCTCAAGGCCGAGGTCGAGGTCACCGACGACTCCAAGCTCGCGGCCCTCTTTGGAGGGCGCTGGTGATGCACCCGCCGGCGGCGTTCGAGTTCGGACCGAGGACGATGGTCCCCCTCGAGGGAAAGACGCTCGAGGACCTCGTGCGAATCGCGCTCCTCAACATCGAGGCCTTCGATCACGCGCGCTTCGATACATGGCGCCGGGGTCGAGGTGGCGGCATCTCGAAGCTCGCGGACCGTCGGCCGCCCGACAAGCTCTACCGCATCATCACCGACAACGAGCGGGAGAGCGAAGGATGCGACGCACCGTTGCTGGTGGGGATCGTGGTGGGTTACCAAGAAGCGGCCCGCGGCGCGCCGGCGATGTGCCGTGTCCAGGTGCTCGGAGTTCATGCCGGGGCAGGGAGTTACGAGGAACCGCTGGCTGTGCCCGAGGACGCGCTCGAGGACGTGACCGAGCGTGCGCAGGCCGGTAAGCTCGTCTTTCGGTGAACGCCGAGTCATTCGTGCTCGAACTGATCTCAGACGCCGAGCGGCTCCTCCGTCGGGTCCCGGCGTCGCGTTCCAGGCTGCCTGGCGAGCTCCACGAGCTCGTCATCGGCCCGCGAGACCCGCTCATGTGCCCGCACTGCCGGACCCGATACAAGGGCCCTCGGCCGCCGCCCAACGTCATGGTGGAGTGTCAGGGGTGCGCAGATGGGCTGCTCATCGCATAGGTGCAGAGACGCGGAAGCTCCTCTTATTCTCGGAGAATGGAGGACCCGTCCGAGATCGACACGGACGACATGCCGGGCCGCCGCCCAACAAACCGCGGCTGGTCCGGGAGGTCGAGCGTGGCCTGGGCCGCGGGCAGGAGTTCTACGACGAGACCGGACGTCGCTTGATGACCGTCGACGAGATCCTCGAGCAGCTTCGACGAACGGGCAAGGTCTACGGACCGAAGGTGCCGACGCGTCGCGCGGACAACGACGACTTCGACCCGGAGCATACCGCGCAGGTCGAGCTCAAAGAGCAAAGCCGAGAACCGCGGTGACGACGACCGTCTTGGTGCGCGCGCCGATCCCGGGCGCACGTGACTCCCTGTTGCCGGCGACGTTCAAGACGAAGGGACGGCCGAGGTGGTCGCGGAGCCCGAGCAACCACGGACGGACCTGCCCGAGCGCAGCTTCGGTGTCGTCGAGCAGGTCGAGTGGAGGTCGAAGAGCGTACGCTGGTAGCTCGCGAGCGAGTCCTTGGCGTGCCGCGAGGTGATCATGTAGCGGTGGCCGGTCGTCCGGCCGACAGCGACGAAGCGGTCGTACCGCTCGAAGTCCTCGCGCTGCTCCGGCGTGAGGAAGGCCGAGAGGACCTCCCGCGCTCGCAGGCGTGCGGGGCTGAAGTCGGGCGCGGGGCAGCCGCGCACCGGAGCCGCGACGGTCGTGGCGACCGCTGGCTCAGGCGTCGGGGTAGAGCGCGAGGTCGTCTCGCCTGCCTCGGAACGGGTCGTAGGTGGCTTCGCGTTGCTCGTCGCTGTGAGTTTGAACGTCGCTTCGGTCACCTCCTCCATCTTGCCGTTCGCGAACTTCACCGCCGACACGAGGCGCTTCCCTGGCTTGAGCGCCTTCGCGATGAGCTTGCTGACCTTCTCGATCGGAGCGTGGAGCTCCGTCACCGCGCCGAAGTCCGTCGTGGTCGGCTCGAGCCACTTCTTCTTGAGCGCCTCCTTGTGGAGCGTCTTGAGGGCCTGCTGCTCCTGCTCCGTTGCCTGCTCCACGAGCACCTTGCACGTCGTTGGGCTGGTCGACACCACCCTGATGTCGCCGAAGAAGCTGGGAATCATCCAAAGCATTGCGGGTCTCCTGTTGCGTGAGCATGGCGCGCGCGCCGTTTTTGATGACTTGGTCGAGAAGGTTCGCATCGAGGTCGAGCCGTTCGGCGTTCGCGCGGAGCTGAAGCGCGTTGTTGAGCCGGAGCGCGTGGGCGAGCGCGTTCTCGGTCGAGAGCACGTCACGCGCGAAGTCGCGCTCGTTTGCGGGAAGTGCGTCGAGGCGCGGCACCGCCGCCGCTTCGTTGATGAGCCGGCCGTACGGGTTGCGGGCGATCTCGCCGCGACGAAGCGGACGGCCGGGATAGTCGGCGGGCGCCTCCATGACGTTGAGCGCGGCTTCATCGTCGCCGACGCGGGTGAAGTACATCTCGGCGAGCTGCTGCGCGATGTCGCAGACACGGCTCGCACGAGCTGGCGACGGCTCCCCGCGGCTCGAGCTCGCCGGTGCCGGCTCCGTCGCAGCCACGCTTCAAGAGCTGCGCGGAGCATCCCGAGTCGAAGGGCTCGACCCGCTGCGACGAGTGCGGCGCGAAGCTGCGTGCGCTGAACGAGCGGATGACGGCTGCGGTGTTCGGCGCTGATACCGCGCGCGGGGCTGCTCCGGCGGTAGCTACGGGCGAGGTGGTGCGGAAGCTCCTCGAGTGCCCGCACTGCGACGGCGACGTCAGCGGTCGCGCGCACGACCCGCGCTGCCCGACGCTTCGCGTGGACCTGCGCGTGCGCGACGAGGGGACGGTCGTGCAGTTCATTCCTGAGACCGACGCCGGGCGCGCGTTCCTCGAGGAGCTGGCATCCGAAGGCTGGCAGTGGCTCGGCAAGTCGCTGGTCGTCGAGCACCGCTCCGCCGGCGATGTCGTGCGTGGAGCGCAGGAGAACGGGCTCCGGGTGGCATCGTGAGCGAGTGGACGCCGCACCGCGATGGCGAGGTGCTGACCCGCCGCTTCGCGTTTCTCGACTACGCCGAGGTGGAGATCCACGGCGACACCGACTTCACCGCGACCGCGCACCGCGACAGGAAGCACGCGCGGGAGCGTCGGCAGGACTGGACCCTCGAGCAGGCGAAGGCGCGTGCGGTCGAGCTCTACGAAGAGCTCGGCACAGCTCCTGCTATTAGGTGACGCATGAAGAAGACGATGACGGTTCGCGAAGCGATGAAGGAACGGGCGCGCGGGCGGGAGTGGTTTTTCTCACTCGACTCGACGGCGCGCAACGAGCTCGGCGACGCGTTCGTGCTCGGCGAGTTCGACTGGCGCGACTGGCTGTCGACGAAGCCGAGCGCGGCGTTCTTGAACGGCGCGGACGACGCGCGCGTGCTCTGGGAGATGCAGTCATGACGCGGATCAAGTGGTCGCCCGGCGAGGGCGACATCACCGTCGACATCCCCGAGCTCGGCGTCTCAATCGAGCTCGTCGGCAGCGAGCTCGTGGCCATGGCGCGGAAGGCGCACGACAACAAGCGCGGGCGCTCGCAGAGCGGGCCGGCGCGCGCGTTCCGCATGGGCAACCGCCCGGAGCAGTTCAACGACCGCTTCACGGTCTACAAGCAGCATCTTTCCGCGCACAGCGACCGGGTGCTCGAGGGCGCGTCGCATCGTCTGACGAAGGCGGCAGCCGAGCAGCAGTTCGCGCGCGAGGTCGCGTCGGGCGAGAACACGTACGTCGAGCTCCGCGGTCCGAAGAGCGGCGCCGCCGGCGTACTTCTGGGGTCCTGCTGCGTCGTTGCCGGCCATCGCCTCGTACGAGCCGGACGAGCTCGCGACCCGGATAGCCGCTCGGCTTCTCCAGAGCGCGTTGACACCTGGCATGTCGCGTGCTATTAGATGAGAGCATGCAGACCATCGTAACCATCCTCGGAACCTGCGGCGTGTGCGAGCGAGAGATCGCGGTCCAGGATGGTCGGCTTGTGCACCACGGCTACCGCCGTCCCGGTGATGGACAGATCCACGGGGACTGCTTCGCGGTGGGGTACGAGCCATACGAGCGCTCGACGAAGGCGTGCGAGGACTACCGGCAGATGGTGGCCCAGAGCATTCCGCCGCTCGAGACTCGACTGGCTGCGCTCGAAGCTGGAACGGTGACGTACATCCGGAAGGTCGCGATCCGGAAGGTCGCGATGGACCGTCGTGAGCTCATCGTCACCGAGTACGTCGCCGGCGTGAGCGACTACTGGACCTTCGCGGAGGCGATTCGCCGGGAGACGAGCGAGGTTCGCTACGCTCTGAACGCGGCCCAGGCCGAGGTCGCCCGCATGCAGCGGCTCATCGACGGCTTCGAGCTCCGGGAGCTCGGGACCGAGACGCGGGCCGGGCAGAAGACGCGCGAAGAGAAGGAAGCTCGCGCGGCCGAGCGGGCAGCGAAGCGGGCGGCGAAGGCGGAGAAGGAAGCGGCGAAGAACGCGAAGAAGGCGGCCCGGGAGGCCAAGGCAGAGGCTGTCAAGGCCAAGTACCGCGGGGAGCTCGAGGCGCTCGCGGAGAAGGCGGAGGCGACCGACGAGCTCCAAGCGCCGGCGACGCGGCAGGAAGCCAAGCGGATCATGGAGCGGATGGAGAAGGAGTGCCGGAAGACGCCGAAGGTCTCGTTCTACGCATCGGACCTCGGCTGGGACGACGTCCTGGTTCGAGTCGGGCTCGCCTCGCGCCGCGAGGACGGCTGGGTGCAGCACGAGCTCTTTCACGTCGGGTAACTTGGCACGTAACTCGCTATAAGGTGACGCATGAAGAACGCAATCGCCGCCGCACCCCGCAACATCACGCGCCGCGCCGCGGAGGCCAAGCTCCTCCTGTGGGAGGCCGGCTACTGGACCAAAGGCTCCGAGCGCCGCGCGCGCCGCGAGGCCAAGAAGATGCTGCACCGCGCGCTCCGCCGCTCGGCCGCGGCCGCGATCGACGAGTTCGAAGCGCCTCGCGCGGACTGGTTCCGGGAGTAACCCATGGGCAAGGTCATCCAGCTCCTCGACGCGGAACGCACGCGGGCCGCGACCGTTCGGGTGGTGTTCACGCGACCGGTCCCCGCGGACCGGATGTGGGACACGCTCAATGCCTTCTTCACGAAGGAGCTCTCCGCAATGCAAGAGGCCGGCATCCCGGTCGCGCGCTGCGCTGTAATCGATGTCGATCGGGAGGAGTAACTCATGTGCACCTGCGGACGAACCGACCTTCATGTTGTCGCCGAGCGCCGGACGTTCGACGGCATCCGCGTGTGCGGGTGGTCGGACGGCGAGGTCACCTTCGGCCTCGGCATCTACCCGCGCGGTGTTGGACGCCGGCGGTCCCGAGTATACGCCGAGCAGATCCGAGACCTCGTGCTCGAGGAGGTCTCGCTCTACGACGCGGCGGAGGTGCCGGCCCTGATCCGCGCTGCCCGCGAGGCGGTCGCGCAGCTCTCGTTCCCGCCCGCGGTGTACCTCCGCCGGCGGATGGCCGGCGAGCGGTTCGTCTCCGACGGCCGGGTCGTCCGGAGGCGGTCATGAAGCGGCTCCTCCTCGTCGAGGACGACCCGATCCTCCGGCGCGCGCTCGGGCGCCACCTGGCGCGGGGCGGGGGGTGGACGGTGGTCGCGGTGCACGCGGTCGAGGACGCGCTGCGCGAGCTTGCTGCGGGCGGGTTCGCGGTGGTGCTGACGGACCTCGATCTCGAGCCCGAGCACCGTGGCGGCTTGCGGGTCGTGCGGGCCTGCTGGGAGGTGAAGGTGCCGGTGGTGATGATGAGCGGCGACTACCGCAACGTGCCGCGGTCCGAGCTGCCGTCGGCGCGGCTCGAGAAGCCCTTCGAGCTCGGCGTGCTCGACCGGCTCTTGGAGGATGTATGCGAGTGAAGGCGAAGCGAGGAGAGACCGTGGTGGTGGAGCTGACCCAGCGGGTCGGCGGTTTCGAGGAGAAGTTCTGGAACGAGGCCGAAGGGGGGTTGAGGACTCGTCGGCTGCCGGACCGCGAGCTCAAGTTCGCGCTCGAGGTCAATCTGGCGAAACTGAGTCACTATCTCACTCGCGCTGCGCATTCCCGGTCGAAGAAGACCACGCTCGGTCACGGCGCCTTCGTCGTGCGTGTAGTGCGATGATGGGATGGAGCCAGCCGCGGAAAGCATTGCCCCCTATACTCCTTGTGCCCCTCTCTCTTATCTCTATAGTCCCCCTTTAGTCATACTAAGTCACTTAGGAGGAGGAAACATAAGAGTTATAGGGGGTTGGGTCAGTGGGAGCGAAAGGACGGAGTGACATGAGCAACGCACTTGGACGACCGGCGCACGTAACGTTCTCGGCGACGCATGTCGTCGCCATCCGAATCCGTGGCGAGACGCCGTCGGCGCGCTCGGGGGACGTGCCGGGGTTCGGACCGCTCCCTCGGTTGCCGGTCGACGACGAGCTGGTCGGTCGGTTTGGCGACTGGTTGATGAAGGAGGGGATCTACTCGGCCTTCCCGGGTGGTGTTCACGGCGGTGGGCTGCACATCGGCCTCTACCGAGTCGAGGACGCCGAGCGGATCGCGGAGTGGCTCCGCCAACAGGGGGTCGAGGAGCTCGCCTACGAGGACCAGCCATAAGGGAGCAGGAGCAGGCTGCCCGCGTTCGCCTCGCGCACGCGTTGACGCTGCTGGATGGACATGTCGCGTCCGTGCGATCGCACGTTGACGCCGACCTACCAACCTCCGGCGTGCGGCAGGGTCTGGTTCAAGCAGCGGTCGCGGTGTCCGAGCTCCTCGCCATCGTGGACGCGTTTCGACACGACCGGGAGCGATCGTGAGCGGTCGACGGTGGAACGTTGTCGTCCCGAAGACGGTCACGCGCGCGGCCGGCGAGAAGACACGCTGGGTGCGTCTCGGGACCGCGTTCGAGCGGGACGAAGGACGGATCGACCTCCACCTCGATGCGCTCCCGGTCGACCGCGACTGGAACGGGCAGCTCTATCTCTTCGAGCGTGACGACTCCGAGGAGCTCGCGCCGGGCGCGGCTCCTCCTCCACCGCGACGTCAAGCCGGGGAACATCATGCTGAGCCACAGGGCGGCTTCAAGCTGCCTGAGGGCTACGAACACAAGATCCACTTCGCCGACGGCAGGCACCCGTTCAAGGGCGCGTGCTGGACGTGGGCGAAGACAGGAAACCTGACGACCGACTGGGAGAAGGTTACGTGCAAGCGGTGCCGCAAGCTCCGAGCAAGCAGCGCAGATCCCGTCCCACCGCCGACGAGCGGAGAACCGCCGTCAGCATCTTGACACCCGACATATCATGTGCCACGTGGAGGGCCCTTTACTGTGAAGAAGCGAAACGAAGCAGCGGCAGACCCGCGCGCGATCGCGCAGGACATCTTGAAGGCCGCAGGCGCGACAAAAGCATCTGCGGACTGGAAGGCGATCGCGCGCGCTGCTCGCGATGCTTACGCGAAAGCAGAGACCAGCCTCAGCGAGTGCGGAACGCAGACGTACTTCTACGCGTGCGCTTGGGGCGGCTTTCGCGGGCACATGGGCCAGTGGACTCGCATCATTCTGGGGGAGACGAAGATCGAGGACCACGTCCAACGCCCGCTCGAGGAACCCGCGCGAGCGAGCACGCCCGAGCCTGCGCCAGCGCCGGCGCCGACGCGGCGCCGTGCGAAGAGGAAGCCCGCCGCTCCTGCACAAGAACCTGCCGCTCCTGCACCGACGACGATCAGCGATGACGACATTGAGGCCTGGCTACGAGAGGAGAACAGATGACGACGACAGCAACAGAACCAACGAACGGACACACCAACGGAGCCGCGCTCGCCGGCGCGTGGGGCGACATCAAGGCGGTGCTCGAGAAGGGCGAGCCGAAGACCGCGCTCGAAATCGCCGAGGCGGCGGGACGTCACAACGTCACCGTCTACGAGACGCTCAAGAAGCACAAGAAAGAGGTGAAATCGGCGGGGTGGAAGGACCGTGCTCAGCTCTTCACGCTGACATCGTGAAGGACGCAGGCAAGCCGATCCTCGCGGCGGACATCCTCGCGAAGATGCCGAAGGTGAATCAGTCGACGGTCTACCACGCGCTCAAGAAGCTCACCGAAGCGGAGAAGGTCGACATCGTCGGTTACGAGGGCGGCGCGCGACTGTACGCGCTCAAGAAGAACGGCAACGCCAAAACGAAGAAGTCGGCGCCAGCCAAAGTCAAGGTCGGCAAGGCGGAGGAGCTCCTCGAGGTGGCGAAGGTGATCGTCAAGCTCGAGGCCGCACTCGCCGACGCCCGCGCTCGCTTCGCGGAGCTTGTGAAGTGACGGGGACATGCCAGGGGCGGTGAAGGGCACGCTGCCCCTGGCATGTCGCGTGCTATCAATCGTCCTATGACCAACACCCTCGAAACGTACCAGGACATCGTGCGGAAGGCCGGCGCTGTCGGCCAGTGCTTCGACGACGCGACCAAGGACCTCGAGCTCGCCGACATCGCCGAGAAGCTCAGCATCCGAAACGGCGCGCTGTTCCGCGCGCTCGAGAAAGCGCACAACGAAGGCCGCGCGGAGTACCGGAAGAAGTTCTGGGTGATCCGGTACACCACGGCGGTGAAGGACTACGACTGGATGGGCACCGAAGACCTCGGCGTCGCGGGCCATGACAAGTCGGACGGCAAGCCGTGGCGCAAGGTGCGCATCGATCCCGACTACGTCGAGACGCAGGCCGACCGCTACGCGTCGGGTCTCAAGCCCTGCGTCGACCAGGCGGAGTTCGACAAGCTCGTCGCCTACAAGCTGGTGGTGCGGTCGTGAGAGGCGCTGAGGTCTACGCTTGGATGATCGGGCAGACGGGCTCCGCCGAGGAGCTCGAGGCCGCCTGGCGCAAGACGCACGGTGACGCCGCACCCGCAGTGGTCAGAGCTGCTGCGTGCGAGGCCGCCGCGAACCTGCAGAACTTCAAGGAAGGACGAGCCATGTGGTACCTCGGCCCGCCCGCGTACCGAGGACGTTTCGAAACCGAGGAGTCGGCATCATGAAGACCATCGCGCTCAAGATCCACGTCACCACCGAAGACGGCGAGGTGCTCGAGTCGGCGATCGTCGTCTCCGAGCTCGACGTCTCCCGGCCGCTCGACACGCCCAGCAACACCCGGCGGCTCGAGACGGCCAAGCGCGAGGCGGCGAGCACCTTCGAGAGTGCGCTTCGCATCGCGTTCTCCCGTGCGAAGAAGAGCGGCACGTCAGCCGCTACCGAGTGAGGCCATGCTGAGCCTCTACCAGATCACCCGCGCTGCTGAAGCTGTGAACGACCGTGCCTGGGAGCACGTGCTCATCTCCATCCGCGATGTCCGCGCCGAGATCCTGCGGCGATGGCCCGAGACTACGAAGGAAGAGTTCGACGAGAGCATCCTGCTTCAGGCCGAGCTCGAGTACCTGACGCTCCATCACCACGACCACCCCGCCGGCGTTGACCAGGCGACGCGCGACGCGATGGTGAAGGACAAGTACGGCAACTACTACATCGGCTTCGTGCTCGAGAACGAGTAACCTGGCATGTCACCTGCTATTAGACGAGGCATGACGAACAAGAAGATCCTGAACGACGGTAAGGTGCGGCTCACGTGGGATGACTTCAGCATCACCGTGGAGGAGCTCCCGCGAAAGCCGGCCAAACAGCAGCTCCGGCGGCTCTCCGTGAACACGCGCTACGTCGTGTCCACGATGTGGATCAACGACTTCATCCCCGACAACATCATGATGAACGTCGCGAAGGTGCTCGACGAGCGCGACTCGTACGACGAGGTCGTGACCTGGATCCTCGGCGAGGTCGCCAAGCTCCACAAGGCGCATCCGGAGGCCGAGCGCATCCACGCCGTCTCCGTGCACCGTGCCGAGCAGCACTTCACCAAGGTCGTGCCCGAAGGCGTCGAGCCGCTCCAGGTGACCTGCGCCGACTTCGTGCTCGAGGTGTCGTGGACGAAGTTTTCGGCGTACTCGCCGAATAGCGACTTTCAGCTATCGGATCCGCATTACACGCAGATCCACGAGACCTCGGCGGCAGCGGCGCGGAAGCTCTACAAGCTCGCCCAGGCGAAGCGAGACGAGCTCGCGAAGCTGTCGTGGGGTGCGTTCTCCGAGTGGCTCCGGGCACAGAAGGTGGCGTTCGAGTACAGCTTCTCCCAGTGGACGTTGACACGCGACGCGTAACCTGGCATAGAGGGTGCTATCAAACGAACCATGTACTCGATGTGGAACGCGCCCTCCTCCGACGACTACTACGGCCAGTTCGACTTCGGTCCCGACCCCGAGCTCGAGGACGAGCAGCTCGAAGAAGAGCTGTACCTCGACTGGCTCGAGGAGCAGGCGGAGCTCGAGGCCGAGCGTCAGGAGCTCGAGGCCGCGGTGGTGGCAGAGCGCGAGGCCGACATGGCCGTGTTCTACGCCGCGCGGGAGAAGGCGGGCTTCGAGGAGTGGGTGCGCGCGATGGAAGAGAGCGCCGAAGCGCACTTCGCGTCGGCGTACTAGGAGGGGACCATGCGGATCGAGCCGGCCACGTACATCCCGCAGACCTGGACCGTGCACGTCGACGCCGGCGAGCTCGTCGTCGCCTCGGGGAAGGCGCTCCCGTACCCGACGTGCATCGGCACCTTCAACGACCGCGGGCGGATCAACGTCTGGACGCCGGCGGCCTCGGTGCCGCGGGGTTACAAGGCGGCGGCCAAGGCGCTCCTCGAGCGCTGCGCGACCGAGAAAGGATACCGGCGATGACCGACGAACAGCGAGCGCTGCTGCTCCAGATCGCACACAACTTCCCGGTGTCGGACGGGGTCTACGAATGGGCTGAACCGGTGGCGGACGGGATCTACGAATGGGCCGAACACCTCGAGCAGCATCCCGAGCTCGCGAAGCTCGAGCTCACCGAGCAGACCGCGCCGGTCGTCGCGTGGCTCATCGTGCGGCTCTGGGAGAGCGCTGGCGGGGGCGTGCCGCGGGTCGAGCCGCCGTGGGCGGCGGGGAGGAGCGAACGATGAAACGCGGGAAGGTCTACTTGCTCAAGGGCGGGCGCGTCCTTCGCTGCCATGGTCCGTGGGGCTCGACGGAGGCGGAGGGCTTCGCTTCGAAGCATCTCAAGCCGAACCTCGCCTTTCAAGCGCCGTCGGCCGAGCTCACCGACGTTGCCGTGGATTACTCGGCGGCGTTCGACGAGGTTATCAAGGAGATTGACGCATCGGATCTCGAGTGGCTCCCCATGCGCCTGCTGGGACTCGAGACGCGCGGGCTCGATGCGGAGGCGGCGGAGATCCGGCTCGTCATCCGCGAGCTCCGTGGCATGCCTCCTGCTACCAAGTGAGGTCATGATGCGAAACGGAAACGACGAGCTCTGGGAGACGGCGAACAAGGCGCTCGCGAACGGACGCTGGGGTGAGGCGCGGCGAGCACTCGACGACCTGAACTACTTTCACAAGAACAGCGCGGTCGACGCGCTGCCGATCCCACCGAGCGCGCCGGACTTCATCCGTGACCGCATCGAGCTTTGGAACAGCCATGTCGAGCGGAGGGTGTCATGAAAGTCGACTTCGAGATCATCAACCACGGCTACGAGAACTCGCAGTACTTCCAGGGCTGTGGGGTGAGCTTCACCTCGTACACGCACGTCGCGACAGGCTGCGGCGGAAACGCGAAGGAGGCGTACGAGGACGCGGTCGAGCAGCTCTGCCAGGACCCGGAGCTGGATTCGCTCGACCTGGCGAACGCGCTCCCCTCGCGCCCGCGCGGGATCCGGGCGCGGGACAAGGTCCCCGCCGAGTACTCCGGCGAGGACTCGGACACGTACTACTACGTCTCGGTGCGTGTGAAGGCGCCGAAGAAAGCGGTGGCGTGATGGACACCGAGACCAAGCTCTGGGCGCTCGCTCGCCGCACTGTGGAGGCCGCGCAGCGTTCCTTCGCGGAGACGGGCTGCGCCGCCCATTACCTCTACTTCAAGCCCCAGGGCTTCGACCTGGCGATCGCGCAGGACGCCCCCGAGGGCTTCGAGCTCGGCGACGGCCAGGCGCTCCGCGGCTCGATGACCGCCGATCAGCTCACCCGCTGGGTGTACGACCGTGCGCGCCGGTACCCGATCCTGCCGGTCGACTGACGCCTGGCATGTCACGTGCTATTATATGAGGGCATGAGCGGACTCGTGACGAACCTCGAGGTCATTCGGCAGTTCTTCCAACCGGCACTTCGATCGACGACGGTGACGTTGGTCTCGAAGAAGAGCGGCGCGCGCTTCACCTACGACATCAAGTGCAAGGATCCGGAGAAGGAAGGCGTGTCCGATGTCTGGTACGTCGATCTCCTGACGGGGCCGAACAACCGGAAGGACTTCTCGCCCCTCGCCGTCCTGACCCTGCGCAACGGCCGGCTCATGTACTTCCACGCGAAGAAGTCCCGCATCGGCGAGGACGCACCCTCCGCGGTCGCGCTCAAGTGGGCCGTCGAGAACATCGTCATCCGCGGGTCCGAGTCCGCGATGGCGCAGCTCGAGGTCTGGCACGAAGGTAAGTGCGGACGCTGCGGTGGTAAGCTCAGTGTTCCTGAATCGATCGCGCTCGGGCTCGGACCCGACTGTGCGGAGAAGGTGTGAATCATGAGCGACGACGGACCGAAGCTGCGGCTCGTGGGAAGCGAGCCGGACCCGCCCGATCCGAAGCGACCGAAGAAGCGGATGACGCCGAAGGAGTTCAGGGAGCTTGGCTTCCTTCGTGAGCTCAATCGAACCTGGCTCCACCCGCTCGGGCTCGCGCTCGAGACGGTAGCCGAGGACGATGGCACGGAGACCTTCGGCGCGGTCTGGGACTACCGCGACGAGCCGGAGGGCATCGCGTTCACCGACGATGTCGTGGAGAGCGAGGCCGCGCGCGAGCAGGCCGACGCGATCGAGGCGCTGCGGCAGTCGAAGGCCGAGGCGCGCGAAGAGCTGTTCGGCTGGGTCATCCAGCCGGTCGGAAAGGAGTCTCCATGAATCCGGTTTTCTTGCTCGTGCTCGTGCTGGGCGCGCCGGATGCGCCTATCCAGCGCATCTCGCCGAAAGCGAAGGACCTCGGCCCGGCGCCGACGCCGCAGGAGCTCCGAAAGTTCCGCATCGACGTCGCGCCCGTCTACGGCATCCACGACATCGGCGAGCTCTGGATGCCTGTCCCGGTGAAGGTGACCGCCGCCATCTCGAAGCTCGCGCCGGGCCGCTACTGGGCCGTCCAGATCGCTTTCGTGCGTGGGTCGCTCTACGAAGAGCGGATGTTCTTCTTCTCGCAGTACGGATGGGAGAAGACGTGGGTTTCGTGCCTTCGTCCAGCCGTCGGAGACGAGCGGCTCGGTGCCGACGGCTCGTACATCAGCCACGTCCGGCAGCCCTGGTGCCAGGAGCCGCGCGATGGATGAGCTCGAGAAACACGTCGCGAGCTGGAGCGCGGAGGTGTCGGCGCGGGAGCACGCCGAGTTCGACCGGAAGCGCCGGCGCTTCCTCAAGCGTGCAGCGAAGGTCGCGGCGTTCGGGCTGCTGGTGCTGTGGATTCGGTCCGCCGCTTGCTATCAAGTGAACGAAGAAAACACTGTCAGATCCGACGCGCCCGCGCGTCTCGAAGGAAAGAGGACACGATGAACCAAGCAGCAGCAATCCAGACTCAGAACGACGTCCGGGCGCACATCGAGCGCTCGATCCGGAAGCGCTTCGGGAGCTTCATGGAGTCGTCGATCCAGCGGATGATCGACGAGGAGCTCCGCGAGTTCGAGCGTGACTTGCCGCACTTCAACCGGGCGCAGTGGCTTCAGGCGGTCGGTCTGGGTGCCGTCGTTCGCGCCGGTGTCCTGTAAACGCTGCGAGCGGCCGGTGCGGGCGACGAGTAACTTGTCTCTTGTCTCGTGACACGTCACGTGCTACTAAGTGAGGGCATGATGAACCGCCAGCCGACCGCCGACCAGATCGCCATGAACATTCTCCTCGACGTGCGTCTCTCGCCGAAGCAACGCGACGCGAAGCTCTCCAAGTTCGCGCGTGAGCTCCGCGACCACGCCGAAGGTCGCGTCGAGTGCCCAGGCTGCGGGTCGATGGGTCCGCACGACGGCAACGACGACCACCTCGACCCGCAGTTCTGCTGCGCCGACTGCGGCATGCACTTCGAGGATCCGGGCGTCGCCGTTCCGTAACCCTGGCATATCGCGTGCTACGAGGTGAGTCATGACGAAGACGCTCGAACAGATGGCAGCGGAGGCACAGGCGGCGGACGAAACGCGGCGCGCGGAGAAGGAGCGCGACGAGCGCTCGCGTTCGCACGTCCGCGTCGACGTGGTGCAGGGCGGCCGGCGCATCAACGACCGCAAGGGGAGCCCGGGACGGGCGCTCTGCGGCGGCGAGCTCACCTCGTACGATACGACGCTGTCCGAGGCCCGTCGGCTCGCGAAGAAGGGCGAGCTCGAGAAGTGGGTCGGCTGCGCGGCGTGCCGCGAGCAGGTCGCCCCGACGCCGGCGCACATCGCGTTCGGTACGGAGCTCGCCCGCTGCGTGTTCGCCAAGCGCGGCAACCACTCCGAAGCGCATCTCTCCGAAGTGGAGCTCGCGGCGCTGCTCGTACTCGCGTTCGAGGAAGGCCAGAAACGAGGTTCGCGATGAAGAAGACGCAGCAGCTCTTCGCGCAGGCCGAGGTTCACGCGGGCGCGTGGAAGCTCGCGCCGAACGAGGTCTGGAACGTGCCGGCGAAGCCGGTGAGCGAGGTCCGATTCGACATCGAGACGACCGGGTCCGGCTGGAACGTCATCACGTCCATCGCCGGTCTCGCGATCGAGCCCGACGGCAAGGTTTGGGGCTGGCGCAAGCTCCAGAAGCCGAAGGAGAGCAGGTACGTTCACGAGGGCTTCGTGAGCGTCGGCGGTGAGAAGCTCCGCGCGTTCACCAGCTCGCTCTTGTTCGAGCGGTCGGACGGGTCGCTCTGCGATGTCGGCGTGCTCTACGTCTGCCGAAAGAAGGACACATACCAAGCGATGAGCGCGCAGAAGGAAGCGTTGCCGGTTGGCCAGCGGCCGAAGTGCCGTGCGTGTGGCAAGGAGCTGAAGCCGAACTACGACAGCGAGAAGGTCGGCTCGCACGTCGAGCGGAAGTACAAGAAGTGGGTCGACGCGGGACTCTACGACCGCCGCCGAACCGTGCGCGAGGTGCAGCCGGACGACTACGGCGCGAAGCAAGCTGAAGACGGCCGCTGGTACATCGAGCATGTCGTCGAGGAGAAGGCGCTCGTGTTCCGCGGGACGTACGGACGCTACGCCGACGATCTCTTCTGCGGCCTCAACTGCGCCTACCGCTGGGCGGTCGGCGTCTGCATCGAGCTCGAGAAGGAGGGCGAACACTGGACCACGTACAAGAAGAAAGGGAAGTGAAGATGTATCCACCGAACTGGCCGAAGTGTCCCGGCTGCGGTGAGCCCGCGATGGACGGGCACATCACCTGCGGCGACGCCGCGTGCGACGAACGCGGACGACGGGACGCGCAAGCGGCGGCGTACGGACCACCGCGGCGTGTGTCGAGCGACGAGTTCAGGATCGACGTGACCGGCTGCTTGTCGCTGTTCATGAACAACAACCAACCGGCGTGGATCGAGATACCGGGAACGACCGACCTCTTCCTCGCGCTCTTCACCACGAAGGAGCGGCTCGACCTCTTCCTCGCCGACTACCCCATCGCGCACGACAAGATCGTGCAGGTCGAAGACGGGCCTGAGTTCCTCTCGTCGGTGGGGCTCTCCGCGCGCGTCGTCATCGATCCATACAAGCACGAGAACGGACGCGTGAGCTGTTCCTTCGGAACTGAGGAGTAGTCATGAGTATCGAGCAGCAGCAAAACGGCAGTGTGGCAATCTATCATTGTGTCAGCAAGCGCGAGACGTTCGAAACAACAGCGCAGATCCTTTTCAAGCTTGTTCGTGCAGCCGAGGACAAGTTTCCTGGAGCAGCGCGGCTGCTGTACCTCGACATCGAGGGGCACCGAAACAAGAAGGGCGGATTCGACCAGGACATGTACGAGCTTCAGGAACGTTTCCTCGTCGAGTACCTCAGCCCGTTTCTCACGGAGATTCACGCGCCGTTGATCCAAGCGAAGTGCAAGAACACGCAGCGGAACGACGTACCCGAGCAGCTTCTCATCGCACAAGACGGAGGACAGCAGTGAAGGGCTATTCGGCGGACAAGGTCTTTTCGTGGCAGCACCAGTCGCTTCGCGACAAGGCGCAGCATTTCGTCGAGTTCATCAAGGAGCCGGAGCCCGGGATGTACCGCTGCCACGAAGTCACACGCTTCGTGTTCCAATTGCTCGCACCGTGGGCGTTCCACGTGCTCGCGCCGGAGGCGAAGCTCGTCGACGGCAACTTCGCCGGTGTCGACCATACGTGGATTCGGCTCGACGAAAGCGTCATCCTCGACGTGTACTCGGTCGCACGGCTCCCGCCAGTGCAGCTCGTCCACGTCGGCTCGGCGACGCTGCTCCGTCGGTTGTACATCGGCGAGGGCGAGAAGCTCCCGACGCTCGAGGGCGACACCAAGATCCGGCTCGAGCCGCCGCGCGATGATGTCAGAACGGACGTCGTCGAGCGTCTGATGTCCGCGGTCGAGTCGATGATGACGGCGGCGAGCACTTCAATCGAGGAGCTGCGCGCGTTCGCGGCGCGTAACATCCACGGCGTGCCTGCAGGGACCATCGGTGCGATGGCCATCGGCTGGGAGGACTGAAATGAATGCGCCTTTCGGCATCCTACGAACCCACGGCGTCGAACGCACGCACATCGCGGTGCTCGAGCAGCGCTTCGGCGCGTTTCCGAAGACCGTCAAGGGTCCCGACGACGCGATCCTCTGGGCGCTGTCGTGGCTCCCGTGGCCGCAGCTCGCGCCGATGCTCCGCGGCTGGGTCGAGCGCGCCTTCAAGAAGGGTGACGTGCTCGACGACCGCCGTGCGGTCCGGCTTCTCGCGCTGATCACCGCCGTGCCGGATGAGGAGGCGACCGCACGCATCGCGACTGAGGTCGGCGAGCTCCTCGAGACGCTCGCTCGCGTGCGCGGTTATACGGCCGACCCGGACATCCAGGACGAGAAGATCGGCGACGACTTCCGCGCGTGGGCCTCCGCGCTCGCGGGTATCGCGGCGGCGCACTCGGTGGTGTGCCGCGAACGGAAGCACGCGACGCTCAACTACGCGCTCGTCTCCGCGGCGGACAACACACTCGACTGGATGCTCGCGCAGGTCCCCGCTGCGACTCGTGAGCTCGCCCGCGACCGCATCATCCAGGAGCTCATGGGCGCGGTCGCGGTGTTCGTCGGTTCGTGGGTCGACGGCGGCGAGGCCTGAAATGGCCGACCGTACGAAGAAGACGCACTGGGAGAACGAAGCGGACAGCACAGGCGAGTCTTTTGCGAACTACGCCTACGACAACGGCTCGAAGGAAGCTCTAGCGGTAGGCGAGGTCACTGTCGAAGAGCTGGTCAAGTGGTTCGAGACCGGTGTTCGCACCGAGCTGGAGCGACTGAAGGAGAAGCGGCGCGGCGACGATTAGCTCGTCGACAGCCGAACCAAGACGCCGGTGGAGGGCGAGGCGACGTTCGCCTGGTCTGCGCCGGTCACCACCGCGAAGCTGAGCGCGCTGAAGGCGAGGCCGAGGTGGAAGGCCATCGCGCGACGCGAGCTCGCGGCGATCTTGAAGACCCAGTCGGCCGGCGTGGTGCCGACAGTCGGCGCTGCGTTGTCATAAATCTTCAGGTACACCGGGCTCGCGTTCGGGTTGTCGATGTCGATCGAGTAGAGGACACCGGCGGCGCCGGTGACGTTGTTTCGGGCGGTCGCGTTCGCGGCCGTCTCTTCGACGAGCCTCGCGGCGAGCGGGGAGGCTTGCGGAGTGACCGAGAGCGCCATGCCCGGATAAGACCTGCCAGGGGCTCTGCGGTCCTAAATCGGGGAGTTGTATGTCGACGAGTGCCTGCTAGCCCTCGCCGACGCCGGCGAAGTCCGCCGTGGGAGCCCAGAGGGGGGGTTCCGGGACCACGGCGGTCGCCAGTCCGGCTTTCGCCGGGATGGTCGGAACCTAGCGCACTCCCGGGTGGGAGGGCAACCCTTTTAGGACCGGAGGGCGAGCGCCCGGTCTTATCCAGCCGTGACCATCCATGGAAGGCCCCGTAGCGCCCAACTGGCCCGAAACACCGGTGTCGCGCCCCACGTTCACGACCGAAACCGCGGACATGCGCTCCCGAGCGGTCTGACCGACGAAGGATACGACCGCCTCCGGGCGGCCGTCGACCGTCGGCAGGCGACGCGCAAGCTCGTCCCTCAGTTCGAGCAGCCGGAACCTGCACCCGCCGACCCGTACGAGCGCCGGCGGTTCGCTTCTCTCGAGGAAGTGGAGCGGGCCGGCTTCCGCCGGGTGGCCGCCGGTTACTACCAGGAGTTCGGCCGGCGGACCGCGCAGGCAGGCGGGCGTGTGGCGCACCCGATCTGGGAGCTCCGCCAGGCCGATGGCGGGGAGGGTTACGAGCTCGTCCGCCGCAAGGAGGAGCGGGCCGTCGACCTCCGCCAGGGCAACGCCGGCGCCGGGACCGTCGCCGCGGTCGAGGCCGGCATCATGCGCGTCGCGCAGAAGGCGCGGCACTGCGAGAAGTGCGGGCTCGGGCTCGCCAAGGACCAGACGACCTCGTCCTGCCCGCGCTGCAAGGGGACCGGCAAGTACAAGGACGAGCGCGTCAACAACAACCCGAAGACGAAGAAGACGTCGAGCGTCGCCATCGACCCCGAGCGCGACCTCCGCCGGCGCGGCGGCCCGCAGTTCCTCGTGTCGCTGCTCCAGGTGCCGGGCGGCGACGTCGCTTCGCGCCGGACGCTCTTCGTGAACGAGCCGATGGACCTCGAGGGCCTCGAGCGCCTCGTCGGCGAGCTCAAGCCGGGCGCCATGACCGTCACCCACGACACGTGGACCGATGGTGAATGGGAGATCCGCGTGCGCGGTCCGAAGGGCCAGCTCATCCACGAGTACGAGTCCGTCGGCCCGGACGAGATCGGCGGTGCGAAGGGCCAGACGCTCCTCGATGCGCTCTCCGCCGTGCTCGGTGGGGCCGGCGAAGAGATGCCGATGCCCGAGGGAGAGGAGATGCCGATGCCGGAGGGTGCAGAGGGCGCTCTGCCACCGGAAGCGGCCGGTGCGCCGCCGGAGGCTGCGGGGCTGCCGGCGCCGGGACCGATCGCGCCGAGCGCCGCTGCGCTTCGCCGCGGGCAGCGCATCGTGTGCGTCCAGCAAGGCCAGGTCGCCGACGCGGTCGTCCTCATGGTGCGGCCGAGCGAGCAGGCCGTCGACGTCCTCTTCAGCGGAGGCGGTGAGGGTTCGGTTCCGATGGGTGACGTGCTCGAGCCCGAGCTCGACCTCGACTTCGGCGGTGGCGGCGACGACAGCCCGCCGCCAGATGATGGGGGAGGCGGCGACGACGCGCTCATCGAGATCAACTCCGACGACCTCGGGGCCGGCCTCGGAGGTGCCGGCAACGACCCTTTTGAGGTGTCGGCCCACGCGTTCGAGCGCTGGGCCGCGAAGAAGCTCGCGGTCGAGCTCTCGGGCGCGTTTCGTCCGGGCGCGAAGCTCGAGGTGACGCATGCATTCCCGAGCTTCTTCCATGGGATCACCTTCCCTGAAGGGACGGAGCTCGAGGTCGAAGGCTTTCACCAGCCCGACCAGGACCAGTTCTTCGGCTTCCCGGCGCTCCCGGATCCGGTGCCGGGCGGGTCGCAGTTCGACAACCTCCGCATCCGACTCACCGCGCCGAACGGGCAGCCGCTGCTCGTGACGCTCGGCGAGCTCCGCGACCACTTCGACATGGCGCGCGGCGAGCTCACGTACCCAACCTTCGAGGACGACACCGAGCGCTACGAAGAGCTCGAGAGCGTGCCGATGGGCGAGTACGACGAGGACCTGCCGGAGCTCGGACCCGAGGAGTTCCAGTCGATGCCGGGCGTGGGACGCCCGACGGTACCGGCGCGGCCTCCAGCAGAGCGGCAGACCTCGGTCTCACGGCCCGGCCGCACGCCCTCACGTGCACCGACTGAGCTCTACGACCCGGCGCGTTCGCCGACCTTGCTTCGCCAGCCGAGAGGACGCTGATGCCGAGACTCCACGAGCGACTCCGGAAGCTGATCCCGCAGACGGTCAAGGACATCGTCCCCGAGACCGTCAAGGAGAAGCTGCGTCCACCCGCGTGGCGCGAGCCGGTCGTGGAGGCGCCCGAATGGGCGAAGTCGAAGGGCAAGGTGAAGTGGGTGCTCGGGACGCCCGCGATGGTCTTCGCCGCGGATCCGGCCGCAGGCGGCGCAATCACGGTGACCAAGGACGCGAAGGGCTACCCGCTGCCGGCGCCCGTAACTCTCCCCTACGGAACCGAAGGCACGGTGACGGCCGTCGGTCCGACGTGGGTCGTCTTCCAGCCGAACAGCTCGGAAGAAGGTTACCGCGTCTACAACCCGGACGACAGCTTGAACCCGCTCCTTCCCGAGAGCGAGCGCAAGTGGGGGCGTCGGGGCCTCATCGAGGTCACGCTCGCCGACCTCGAGGTGGCCCATGCACGCGCATAACGTCCGCGCCAACGACGCACCGGCGCGTGAAACCATTCCCTGGCTCGGTCTCGACATCGCGGTCGAGGTACGGGGCGGCGAGACGCGCCATCCCGGCTCCGAGTTCGAAGTGGCGCTCCCCCGCGAGTGGGTCGGCTACGGCTACTTCGAGAACGTCGACGCGCCGGACGGCGACTCGCTCGACGTGCTCATCGGGCCGATGTTCTACGAGGACCACAACGGCCCGGATGTCGCGTACGTCGCCGAGCAGCTCCACGCCGAGACCGGCGAGTACCAGCAGGACAAGGTGCTGCTTGGCTTCACCAACGAGGAAGCTGCACGCGCCGCGTTCCTGGTGATGTGGCCGGAGAAGATGTTCGGGGGCATCCGCGAGGTGCCTGTGCACTCGCTTGCCGAATCGATCAAAGAGACCGCCATGGAAACCGAAGCGCGTGTTGCTGCGCCCACGAAGCTCCGTGAACGAACGGAGTACGACCACGTCTGTCCGCATTGCGACGAGGTCATCCACGAGAAGGGCATCTTCTCTCCGGACCGCGGCGCGACGATCCAGCACCGCGTGTGCGGCGGCGCCATCACTTTCACCCGCACCGCTGCGAAGCCGAAGTACTGCTCGCACTGCGGCAAGGAGATCACCGCGAACGAGCTCTTCGGGCGCGACGACCGCTGGTTCCACCGGCCGTGTATCTCGAAGGGCCCCATCGCGCTCGAGAAGAAGGGCGAGGAGCTCACGCGCGGGCAGTACCGGACGCTCGTGCATCGCTCGGTGAAGGCGAAGGAGCTCGGCGAGATCGAGGGCTACACGGTGTGGCGGGTCGACGGCACCTGGATCCGCGACAACGTCGACGTCGACTTCGTCGCCGGCGGCAACTGCGCCCGCTACAAGTACGTCCCCGACGGCGAGGTCTGGGTCGAGAACGGCCTCTCGGACAAGGACACCGCCGCGACCATCGTCCACGAAGTCGTCGAGTGCGATGCGATGCTCGACGGCCAGTCGTACGAGGACGCGCACGCGTTCGCTGGCAAGATCGAGCGTGTCTTCCGCGACCAGTACGACGGTGGAAACGCGTTCCGCGCGGCGGAGAAGTTCCTCATGAGCGGCGTGGACGAAGAGGAGCCCGAGCTCGAGCCGCAACCCGGTGAGGAGATGCGTGTCGCGTTCGAAGTGACCGCAGCCGACATCGGCGGGCTTCAGCTTCGACGCAAGGGCTACCAGCGCTACGTCGCCGAACACGTCGACGAGGAAGGCACGAAGCACAAGGTCTGGATCGGCGGCGAGTCGAAGGTCGAGCACGGCAGCTACGGCGGCAACTCGCGCCAGCGCCGCAAGACAACATGGGTCGTGAAGATCGACGGCGAAGAAGTCGGTGAAGAGAAGACGCTGAAGGGCGCACGCGAGCTCGCCGAAGGGAAGCTCGGCATCGTGAAGCCGGTGGCACCGGTCGCTCCTGCTGTCGGCGCGCCAGCGGCCGGGCCGGTTGAGGTCTCGGTGGCCGACGTGCTCGCGGCGCCGGAGATGGGGCCCGACCCGCTCGCTGCGCTGCGCATCGAAGGCGCGGGGCGGCGGCGGTTGAAGCCGCAGTTTCGGACCTGGGAGCCCGGAACGCCCGCGCCGTACCCGACACGCGGCCCGAAGCCGCGTCTCGTGAAGCCGCCGACCGGGCGCGACCCGGAGCTCGGTCCGCCGGCCGAACCGATGCACATCGTGCCGGACGAGCAGCCGCCGGCGCCGCCGGTCGAGGTCTCGATGATGGACCTCTCCACGCCGGAGCGCGCGCCGTCGGAGTGGCTCGAGCCGGAGCCGCCGCGTCCTGCTCCGCTGACGGAGGACCCCGAGTTCGATCCGCGCCTTCACGTCGCGCCGGAGTTCGCGAAGCCGCCGAAGAGTACGGACACCGGACCGCGTGGGCCGCTTCCGCCGCTCGCACCGTCGCCGGCGCTCTCCGAAGAGGAAGAGGCGGCCGAGCTCGAGCGCAAGCGGAAGCGTGACGAGGCTGCGGTCTCGCCGGAGGCGTTCAAGCGCGCCTACGAGGCGCTCAAGATCAAGCCGAACAAAAAGCCCGGCGATGGTTTCCAGAACATCATCAACGTTCTCAAGGCCGCCGACCCGAAGGAGATCGAGTTCTACGCCAAGTGGTACGACCACGCGCACGACGACATCGCCGCGCTCGCGAAGCGGTACCGAAAGCCGATCCCGGTCGTTGCCGGCATCGTCGCGGTGCTCTCGCCGGGCATGAACTGGAACAAGAACCTCGAGCTCGCCGAGCGCATCCTCCAAGGTCAGACGCGCTCGTCGGCGTGGCCAGAGAACGTCGCCAAGGCACGCCACATCCTTCGGTACGGCGACCTCTCCGTCCTGACCGAGGGCGCGTGGGGGCCGAAGGTCGGTCCGTTCTTCGAGTCGATCGCCTCGCCCGCATCGCAGCGGAGACGTGTCGTCATCGATGGACACGCCATCAACATCTGGCGCGGCAAGTACGAACCGCTCCAGACCGGCTGGATCTCCGAGACGAAGAAGCAGCGAAGCAAGGGCATCAACATCAGCGACGCGGAGCGAGCAGCGGCCATCAACGACTACCAGCGCGCCGGCGACGCGTTCGGCCTCACGCCACAGGCGACGCAGGCCATCACCTGGACGGTCTGGCGCGAGCTCGTCGAACGTCACCGCGCCGAACAGAAGGCGAAGGAGCGCGCAAAACAGAAGAAGAAGACCGGCGGGCTCATCGTGCCGCTCAGCTCGATGCTCGAGCTCGGTCCGCGCGCGCTCCGCCGGCTCGCCGACTGCGGCTGGCAATTCCCGGTGGACGGGGAGATCGTTCGCCGCTTCCGTGCGGACCTCGCGCCGGAGCAGCTCGAGGCCTACGAGCGGGAATGGCAGGAGCCGCGCTCGCTCGAGTCGGTGCTCGAAGAGGTCGAGTTCCTCATCAAGATGCGCGGGCCGGTGCCCGAGCTCCTTCGCGTCCGCGACCGCCTGCGCGCGCTCGTCATGCCGCGTGTGGCCACCGTCGAGGTGACGGCGGACGAGCTCGACAAGCACGGCATCACGCCGCGCGCGAAAGACGCACCGCGTGAATGGCACGACGTGCCGGCGCCCGAACCGAAGCGCGACCCGACGTTGCTGCGCCCGCCAGGAACACGGCCGCGGAAGAAGGGCCCGCCGTCGATCATGCTCAAGCCGAACGGCGGCTACCAGAACATCATGAAGGTCCTCGCGCTCGCCGACGACGCAGAGAAGGACTACTGGGGTCGCTGGTACTCGTACGCGCACTCGATCGCGCAGGAGATGGCTGGCCGTCACGGCCTGCCGTTCGAGGTCGTCGCAGGCGTCATCGCGGTGCTCTCGCCTGGGAACAAGTGGCACCAGAACGTCGCGGTCGCGAAGCAGGTCATCGACTGGTGGAAGGCGCGGCAAGAGTTCGGGCCGCACCAACCACAGTACTCACTCATCGGCCCGCCGCAGGTCCCGGGCAAAGAGGTGGAGCCGGAGTACTTCGACGAGGAGTCGCTCGAAGAGTTCGAGTACGACGAGAACGAAGACGAGCTTCGCGTCGCCCAGCGCCACCGCGCGCCAGCAAAGCCGAAGGCGCCGAAGAAGCCGACGAAGCGGCCGTACGACTTCAAGTTCGAGAAGACACCGGTCGAATACGGCGAAGACGACCTCGTCGAGTCGATCGGCGGTGAAGAGGACCTCGAAGCGCTGCCCATCGTGGAGCGAAAGCCGGTTGCGCCTCTCGGCTTCTTCGGCCCGAAGCCGTCGGGCTATCCGCTCAACATTCAGAAGGCGGTCCGCATCCTGAACGGCGAAGCGCCGGATGAGGTCATCACAGGACCGAAAGTGACCGTTTTCTACCAGACCATCTTGAACCCGGAGCGTGCCTCGAAGCCGGTGCTCGACGGACACGCCATCAACATCTGGCGCGGAGAGAAAAAACCGCTCAAAGGCCTCCGGCAGCCGACCATCGAGGAGCGCGAAGCGATAGAGCGCGACTACGCGCGCGTCGCCGCAGAGACCGGTCTCACCGTGCATGGTGCCCAGGCCATCACCTGGTTCATCTGGAAGTCGATCCAGAACCAGCCGAAGACCGCGTCGTACTCGGGCTCGCCGACGGAAGCACGCGCGATGCAGTCCCGCGGCTACTCGCACATCGCGCTCGTCTACGGTGCGTCGACGCCCCTGTACCTGCGGCCAGGCCAAGCCGAGGTGCTCGTCGCGCAGTATGGCGACGACGTCCAGGTGCGTTCGCTCGACGAATACCTCGGAGGCGGTGCACCAAACGTCGTCGAGGTGACCGCGCCGACCTGGTACCTGAAGGAAGGCTCGAACGTCGCCTTCACCGCGGCGTACGGTGTGGAGGGACGCGAGGTCAAGCTCGCGCCGGGCGCGCGGGTGCTCGACCTCTCCGAGGACACGCTTCGGAAGTCGGCGGCCGCAGACCCCGGCGCGGCCGAGCTCGTCACAAGCGACACGACGACGAAGAACCACGTCTACTGCTTCATCAACGAAGACTGAGGAGACGACCATGCGGGTCCGGTACATCGACGAGCAGAGCAAGCAGGGCGAGATCGACCTCGCTCGTGTGAAGGCGGGCGACCTGGTCCGCTTTCTTGCCGACTTCAGGAAGTTGGCCGGACCGAACGGCGTCTTCGAGGTGCGGAAGGACGAGATCGGCGAAGTGGTCGCGTGCGGCCCTGAATCTCTCCGTGTTCGGGTGCCCGCAACGCGAACCGCGAACGGCGATGCGTTCTCCGAGGACCTCGAGGCCGATGTCGATCCGGGACGCGTGGCGGTGCTCGTCGACGCCCGCGACCCCCGCATCGGCGACCAACGCATCATCGCTCTCCTCGACGAAGCGGAGCAGACGCCGGAAGCCTGGCACGTGTATCCGTACCGCATCGAAGCTGCGGCGCCGCAGATCATCGAGGTCACGCCCATCGATGAGGAGACGCTGATGCAGTACCTCGAGGTGGAAGCGGAGTCGATGGACTGCGAGCCGCCGCCGGCGGTGCCGCCCGAGGTCCGTGCAGCGGCGGACGAATGGGCGCGGATGTTCAACGGCGTCCTCAACTACTGGCTCGCTGCGGGGCACTGGCCGCCGCCCGGCAACCCGAAGTCCACGTCGCGGTACCAGTACGGTGCAGGCACGCCCGAGGAGCTCTTCCTGGGGCAGACCGAGAGCGCCGCACACTACGCGTTCATGGACATGCGCGGTGAAGGCGTCGGGCTCTGGTCGGAGTGGGAACACGTCTTCCCGGCCGAGATGATCAAGGACCTTCAGAAGACGCTGAAGACGCATCCCGGGACGCGGCGCGCGTTCCAGCGCTTCGAGACCGCGCTCCAGAACGCGCTCGTGTGCATGGACGACGAAGACCCAGGCGACGACGACGGGGGCGAGACGCTCACGCGGACCATCCAACGCCAGGTCTCCCCGCCGGCGGACTCGGCGCGTATGTACATGCAGCCGCAGCCGCAGCCGCAGCAGCCGATGATGCAGACGCGCCGGACCGCCGCGGTGCAGACGCGCTCGCTCCTCGCCGGCGCGTACGAGGGTGGTCGCCGGAACCTGAAGGCGATGCTCACGCACGCGATCGAAGTCGACGACCAGAGCGGACGTGAGGCGGACAAGACGCTCTGCGGCCGCATCCTCGGCGAGAAGCTCGTCGACGTGTACGGCATGGCGCCGGAGGAGCTCGACGGACCACCGACGTGCACCGCGTGCTTGCGTCGCGACCCGCGCTTCCGTCAAGACGCGCGCCTCGAATCGTGGGAGCTCGAGATGCTCGTGCACGAAGCGGCGAGCGCCGGCGTCAACCCGCTCCATCAAGGCATGGTCGTCACCGAGCTCGTGCGGCGTGCGAGTCTGAGCGCGGCGAACGTTGTGGCGCGCGCGAGCAAGGCAGCGTGGCGCGCGTTCATCATCGGTGCGGGCCTCGGACGCCCGTGGCTCCGCCGCGCGGAGGCGATCGACTTCCTCGAGCAGTACGGCTGGTTCGCTCCGGAAGCGTTCGAGATGGCGCAGTGGGCCGTCTCCGCAGTCTCGCACGGACCTCAGTTCGGGACGCCAGGCCGGCAAGTCAGCTTGCACAACCGAGCGGACGTGCTCTCCGCAATGGACGAGCTCCTCGCCGACATCGAGGGCGGTCCGTACACGACGAAGCAAGAGCTCCGGCCGATGGAGGAGGGCTTCGAGTACATCGAGCAGCCGGTCCCCGGTCAGCCGCCGGAGCTCGAGCCGGACACAGAGGCCCAGGTCGGTGAGACTGCCGGCGCGCTCCGCAAGGCCCGCGAGTACGTCGCGGGGCTCGACGACACGCAGTGGTCCGAGGTCGTCGCATACCTCGAGGCCAAGAAGAAGGCGCCGGCCTCGCAGTACCACGTCGACCCGTCGGGGCGCGTCACCCAGGTGCGGCGCGATGCGCCTGCGCCGGCGCCGACGGAGCCATACGAACGGCCGTCACCGATGGTCGAGCCGCCGTACGCGACCGGACCTGCACCTTCGCTCGAGATGACGCCGGAGTCGGAGCCCGAGCTCGAGGAGACGCCCGCCGCGTCCGCGCCGAGCACCGCCGACCCGAACGTGCTGCTGCCGATCGGGCTCCCACCAGGTCACGGCAAGGCGCGCGTCTACGCCGAGCCGGGTATGCAGGTGTACTCCAAGTCGAGGGGCTACGAGGGGACCGTCCTCGGAGGCTCGACTACCGTCACCGACGGCATCGTCGTCGAAGCCGAGGGGCGGCAAGAGGTCTGGGACGCGATGGACACCACCACCGCCAAGGGCTGGAAGGGGCCCAAGCGTGCAGTTCCCTTGGACGAGCTCGAGGTGTGGAAGAGGGAGCGCTACAAGCGGCTCCGAAGCAAGTCGGGGCACGTGGCTTGCTATCAGGTGACACATGGCCGAAGTGCATCAAGCGACAGAAGTGAGACTGACCTTCGAGGAGGTCATCGAGCTCGCCGTGAGGGCGGGCTTGGTTCCGCCGGAAGCGGTGGAGAATGGGGTCCTCCTGGAGGTGATGGACCCTGGACCGGACCTACTGCGGAGACGAACGCTCGGGGAGCTAGGCTCGGTGCTCGTTTTCTCCTGGATGACGGACCAAGCGAAGACCTCCTCGTCTTCGGAGAAGAGCTCCACCTCATCCACCGTACTGCCCTTGCGCCCCTCGGGGTCAAAGAGCTGAAGCGATGGTTGAGCGGGCCCGGCGAGTTCGCGGTCATCTCCGCGTACAAGATCCGCTCGAAGAGCGAGAACCAACGCGCGCATGGCGCGCTGATGGCCGAGCTCCAGAAGCGAGGTTACTCGCCGTCGCAGATCCGGCCGCTCCGCGGGCAGTACTTCGAAGCGCCGCAGCGCGAAGAGGAGCAGCGCGGACGGATGAAGGCCGAGCAGTCGATCCTCATCCTCGGCGCGTCGTTTCAGGACGCGATGGAGATCGCGCGGATGTTCGGCCAGGAGTCGTTCATCTTCAAGAGCGCGGACGGGGTCATCGGCTCGTACTTCTCGGATGGCTCGGGGCGCGTGAACCTGGCGCTGTCGGAGGGCGACCTCGCGGTCGGCGACAAGGGAACGCGCATCGAGGAGCGGCGACCGAAGCCCGAACACATGGGACCGCCCTCGCCGGAGGACCCGTGGTCGAAGGCGCGCGGCGTGGGCTTCGAGTTCCCCATCGACTGGGCGAAGGAGTTCAAGCACGACCCGACGCGGCCGCTCACGCTCGAGGAGGCGCGCCAGCAGATGGGCATGACCGAGGTGAGCGCCGGCGAGCTCACGCAGCAATCGATTCAAGCCGCGCTCGAGGCGGCGACACCCGGTGCCGAGGAACTGGACCGGAAGCTGAAGGGGATATGGGGCCTCAGCGCGGAGACCGCGGGGCTTCGGCTACGCTGAAAGGAGAACGACGCTCGCTCGACGCGGCGCAGGAGCCGTAGAAAGCGAGGCAACGATGGAGAGGAGCTACAAAGTCGGCGACCACGTCGTCTACGTGGACAAGCTCGGGCAGGCGCACGACGCGCTCGTCACGATCTGGTGGGGGCCTGGTCCGAACAGGATCGTGGACTACCAACCGGACCCGACGGGCGAGCCGGGCTGCTTCGTCTCCGGAGACGAGAAGAAGGACGACACGTACGGCCGGCAGATCGAGCGGGAGACTTCGGTCATCCATCGCTCGGTGCAACCGGCGCACGGCAACTTCTGGCGCTGGCCGGATGAGTAACTCTTGAGCGTAGGCCCAGACGAGGCACCGATGAGGCACCTCGATGGGGCTTGTGCGTCGCGTCGAACGAGCGTCGAGTAACCAGTATGGGCAAGCGAGACAACAGGCGAAGGCGAGAGAAGCGGCGGGAGCGTCGCGCCGAGGAGCGCGCGCGGGACAAGGAACAGCAGGTTACCGCTCCCTGCATCCCGGGTTCGGCGCGTACGATGGCCTTCCGCGCGCGCGGCGGGGTAGAGGTCCAGTTCCCGACCGAGGCGCAGACCGTACAAGCGGCCGGCGCGGCGTTGACGGCCGACGAAGCACGAGCGAGGCTCATCGAACGTGCGTTCGTCTCGAGGGTTGCCGATGCGTGAAGAACTTCCGCCCATCCAACAGAACACGCGCGGCGGGCGGCGTATCGCCGTCCTCGCGCTCGAAGCTCCGTACAAGCTGCCGAACGTGCTCGCCGCGGTGAACGACGTCCGGCTTTGGCCGTTCACCACGGACGTGCCGTTGCCGACGCAGAGCGCCGTAACCCGTGCCAAGGAGCTCGTCCTCGCCATCGGCCCACTTACAGAGGGAGGCCCCTCCAAGGTCATCGTGGGCCCTTCGATCAAGGGCGGCGTGGTGGTAACCTTCTTCCTTGGCGGTAAGAAGGATGTTACGGTCGCGTCGCTCAACAACCAGACGTCCGTGCTCGTGCTCGGAAAAGGCTGGACAGGAGAGTTACAGGTCGAGGAGATAGCTCACGCCGACGCCCTCGCGCGTGTGCGGGCCATCTGTCGGCCGGAAACGTAAGTCCCGATGATGCACCTACTCGATCAGGTTCGACCTCCGATTGACGACTTCGAGGTCGCCCTGATCAACGCGTACTCCACGCTCAAGAGCGTGCAGGCCATCTGGGTACGCGAGGTGCGTGACGTCGCTGCGAAGAAGAGTCCAGGCGGACCACCGAAGCGCTTCATGCGCGCGGTCTGGCTCCAGCTCACTCATCGTTCGCTCGGCGACTTCCGCGCGATGGAGTCGCTCACCAGCGAGCTCCAGGTTCGCGCCATCAGCCAGCCCTTCGAGCTCGAGGTGCGCTGGATCGTCGACGACCTCCCTCCGGCTGCCGTTGCGCCTTCGTGCATCTTCCGTCGCGGGAGCGGACGAGTATGAGGTGCGCATGCGGATTATCGGACTGCTCGGAAACGCCGGCGTGGGCAAGGATACCATCGCCGAGATGCTGGCCCCCGTCCACTTCGTCGACCTCGACGGCTGGCGGGACATCCGCGCGTCGAAGAAGCCGGCGCTCCGCGAGCGCGCGGTGCAGATCGCGCTCGCCGACCCGTTGAAGGAGACTTGCAAGCGCATCTACGACTTCACGCTCGAGCAGCTCTGGGGCCCGAGCGAGAAGCGCAACGCACCCGACAAGCGGTACCCGCGCACGTGGCTGGATCATGTTCGGCGCAGCCGGAACGGAAGCGAGGACCAGTTCTTCCCCGCGCCGTATGACGTGCCGCCGGCGCAGCGTACTCCTCCGGAGAAGATCCTCTGCTCGCGTTGTGGTGAAGACATCAGCGCGGAGACATGCAGTGATTGCCTGACGCCGCGCGAGGCGCTGCAGCAGCTCGGCACCGAGTGGGGCCGGCGCATGTGGCCGGACACGTGGATCGCGTTCGGGCTCCGGCGCGCGCGGCGACTTCTCGAAGAGGAACGCATCGCGCAGCCGGCGCACGCGCTCACTTTCAAGCCGAACTACGTCATCGAGCGCTGCTCGCTCGTCGCCATCTCGGACATCCGCTTCGTCAACGAGGTGAAGGCGATCCGCGCGCTCGGCGGCGAGGTCTGGAAGGTCGTGCGACCGTCGCTCGATACCTCCGGCAACATGTACACGCATGCGTCCGAGAGCGAGCAGCAGAAAGCGGCGGCCGAGATCGATGAGCTCATCACGCAGACCGTCGTGAACGATGGAACCGTCACGGACCTTCAAGCGAAGGTTGAGAGCACGCTCGGGAGGGCTGGTCTTTGAACTGCCCTGACTGCGGCGAGCGTATCGAGACCACCGGCCACATGTGCCGGCGGACGTTCATCATCCCGACGGTACCCACCGCCTTCACGTACGCCGAACCGAAGACGCGTGAGAAGCGGCTCGAGGAGCTCGTCCGCGAGGCGGTCGAGAACCTCGAGTGGTTCACAGGCGAGCCGCAACCGCACGCGCCGTGGGACGCTGGCGACTGGGTGCGACGCGCGAAGGAGGTGCTCGGTGGCTGACAAGAAGTCCATGCGCATCCAGATCGGCAAGGAGAAGTACGTCGCGACCGTGCTCAAGGTGAACGAACGCGATGTTCAGGGACGCCCGCTTCGCTGCGAAATCGTCCACGACGACCGGACCGTGAAGCTCGAAGGCGGTGAGGAGTTCATCATCGTCTACATGCGCGCGAACGAGGCGAAAGGGAAGGCATCGTCGTGAGCCACCACTGCCACGCCATCGGGTGCAAGACGCCTTGCGCCCCCGAGCGTTTGATGTGCCTTCGGCACTGGCGTATGGTCCCGAAGCACCTGCAGCGCGATGTCTGGGCCACGTACCGACCCGGGCAGTGCGACGACAAACATCCATCCGAAGCCTGGCACGAAGCCGCGAACGCTGCGATCGCCGCGGTCGCACGCGCCGAAGGCCGCGAGCTCCCGCCGAAGCTCGCCCACAACAACGCCGTCCACGGTCGCGACGCCGACGGGACGCCAATCGAGATTCTCATCTAGGAGGGGTTCAATGGTTGCTATCGAGACGACGACACCGGTGTCTGTTCCTGCACGGAAGCGCACGCAGAGCGATCGCGGCCTGCGCGTCGAGCGCTACCATACGCACGCAGGGCTCGACGTGTTCAAGACGGTACAGTGGACGAAGCGCACCGCGGCCATCACCGGTGAAGACGGACGGACGGTGTTCGAGCAGAAGGACATCGAGGTCCCCGAGTCGTGGTCGCAGCTCGCGCTGAACGTCGTCGCCTCGAAGTACTTCCGCGGCCACCTCGGCACGCCCGAGCGCGAGACGTCGGTGCGGCGTCTCATCGCGCGCGTCGCTGACACCATCGCCGCCTGGGGAAAAGCGGACGGACTCTTCGCGACCGACGAAGACGCGGCTGCGTTCCGAGACGAGCTCATGCACCTGCTCCTCCACCAGAAGATGGCGTTCAACTCGCCCGTCTGGTTCAACGTCGGCGTCGAACCGCACCCGCAGTCGTCGGCCTGCTTCATCAACTCGGTCGACGACACGATGGAGTCGATCATGGAGCTCGCCGCGACCGAGGCACGCCTCTTCAAAGGCGGAAGCGGGACGGGCTCGAACCTCTCGAGGCTCCGCTCATCGAAAGAGAAGCTCTCCGGCGGCGGTACCGCGTCCGGACCGGTCTCGTTCATGCGCGGCTTCGACAGCTTCGCCGGCGTCATCAAGAGCGGCGGCAAGACCCGCCGCGCGGCGAAGATGGTCATCCTCAACGTCGACCATCCGGACATCATGGAGTTCGTGCGCAGCAAGGCACGCGAAGAGAAGAAGGCGCACGTCCTCGTCGAGAACGGGTACAGCAACGGCATCGACGGCGAGGCGTACAGCTCGGTCTTCTTCCAGAACGCGAACCACTCCATCCGCGCGACCGACGAGTTCATGCAGGCGGCGGTCGACGATCGCGACTACGAGCTCCGCGCGGTGAAGGACGGAACGTCGATGGGCCGGCTGTCGGCGCGCGCCGTTCTTCGCGAGGCCGCCGAAGCGACGTGGGTCTGCGGCGATCCGGGCGTCCAGTTCGACACCACCATCAACAAGTGGCACACGTGCACGAACACGGACCGGATCTACGCCTCGAACCCCTGCAGTGAGTTCATGTTCCTCGACGACACGGCTTGCAATCTCGCGTCGCTGAACCTGCTGAAGTTCGTCGACGCCCACGACCGCTTCGACGTCGAGTCGTTCAACCACGCGGTGGCGACGACGATCATCGCGCAGGAGATCCTGGTCGACAACTCCAGCTATCCAACAGCGCGCATCGCCAAGAACAGCCACGACTACCGCCCGCTCGGTCTCGGCTACGCCAACCTCGGCGCGCTGCTCATGGCGCAGGGACTGCCGTACGACTCGGACGCCGGGCGCGCGTACGCCGGCGCGATCACCGCAGTGATGTGCGGAACGGCGTACGAGACCTCAGCGCGCATCGCCGGTGTCGTCGGTCCTTTCGCCGGCTATGAGAAGAACCGTGCGTCAATGCTCGGGGTCGTCAGCATGCACAAGCTGCGGGCGTATGCGATCCCCACCGGCATCCCGAGCGAGCTTCTGCACGCTGCGCAGCGCGCGTGGGACCACGCGTACTCAGTCGGCGACAAGAACGGCTACCGAAACGCGCAGGTCACCGTGCTCGCGCCGACGGGCACGATCGCGTTCATGATGGACTGCGACACCACCGGCATCGAGCCCGATATTGCGCTCGTGAAGCACAAGTCGCTCGTCGGTGGCGGCGTGCTCCGCTTCGTGAACCAGACGGTGCCGCGTGCGCTCGAGAAGCTTGGGTACTCGGCGGCGGCGCGGGCTTCGATCCTCGACTACATCGAGAAGAACGAGACCATCGAGGGCTCGCCGGACCTGAAGCCCGAGCACCTGCCGGTGTTCGACTGCGCCTTCCGCGCGAAAAAGGGCACACGCTCCATCGCGCCGATGGGCCACGTGAAGATGATGGCTGCAGCGCAGCCGTTCCTCTCCGGCGCGATCTCGAAGACGGTGAACGTCCCCGAGGATGCTACGGTCGACGACATCTACAACGTCTACTTCGAGGCCTGGAAGCTCGGCCTCAAGGCGATCGCGGTCTACCGCGACGGCTGCAAGAAGGCGCAGCCGCTCTCCGCTGGCAAGGAGACAAAGACGCCGGCGGTCGTGGTCGGCAAGCCGGTGCGGCGAGCTCTTCCTGCGGAACGCGACGCAAAGACGCACAAGTTCTCCATCGGCGGGCACGAAGGCTACGTCACCGTCGGCAAGTACGACGACGGGACCGCCGGCGAGCTCTTCATCACCATGTCGAAGGAGGGCTCGACGATCTCCGGGCTCATGGACACCATCGCGACGCTCACCTCGATCGCGCTCCAGTACGGCGTGCCGCTCGAGACGTTCGTCGAGAAGTTCTCGCACATGCGCTTCGAGCCGTCCGGCTTCACCGGGAACAAGGAGATTCCGGTTGCGAAGAGCGTGGTCGACTACATCTTCCGTTGGATGGGCCTGCGCTTCCTACCGCAAGCCGAAGCGCCGACCACACCCTCGCTTCCAGCGCCAGCGCCGGTGATCGAGCGCGAGGTGTTCGCGAAGCAAGCGGACGCACCGTCGTGCAGCGGCTGTGGGACCATCATGGTACGCGCAGGCTCGTGCTACGCGTGCCCGAACTGCGCGGCGACCAGCGGGTGCTCGTGACCAAGGATGAAAAGAAGAGCGTGCTCGACGCGATCGACGCCGCTGAGAAGGAAGCGCTCGCTCGAGCGGAAGCGATGCGTGTCGGCGTCGACGGCGAGACGATCATGCGTCTCGCCGCGCGCTGCCGCGATGCAGTGCACGCGGCCGACACGACCGACCTACCGGAGGTTTCGAATCCATGACCCTCACCGTTTCCACCACCGATGCCGACGTGCCGCGCGGAACACCCGCGCGCCTGTCGGCGACCCAGAAACGCGAAGCGGCGATGTCGCTCCGCGCGATGCTCAACGACCACGGCGGTCCAGACTGCTTGAAGCTCCTGCTCGCCTGGCTCGAGAACCAGCCGGCGCCGAAGCCGAGAAAGCCGCGAAAGCCAAAGGCGTCGGTGCAGCTCGAGTTCGCGCCGGACGTGAATCCCGCTGCGCTCCTCGTGCTGGCCGACCCGCCATCGGCGCTGGCGGAAGTGCCGCCGGCGGAGGTTCCGCCGCCGCCCGCAGAGCCTGAGCCGCCAGCAGAGCCGGTGATGGTCCCGAAAACCGGAGGTGGTGGCGGTGAGCTTCTCGAGCCGCTGCCGGCACCGGTTCTGGAGCTCCCGCCGCCCCCACCGGCCGCGCCGGCGCCGCTGCCCGACATCGAGATCCCGCCAGGCAACTACGCCGTCATCAAGACCGGAGACGTTACCATCCTTCTCTAACTCCCCCGGCCTGGTGTAAGGTGGGCCATGCTACCCAAGTGGTTACAGCCCATCGAGAACGCCTTCCGCTGGGCCGAACGCAAGACGACGACGAAGGTCTTCCTCATCCTGTTCGCGCTCGCGATCGTCGCGATGGGCCTGCTTTCGTGGGCCGTCCTCTCGAGGCGCGTCGAAGCCGGTTGGCTCAAGGACACCCGCGAGTTCGACATGTCGGCGGTGCCGCGCACGAAGTACTGCGGCAAGGAGATCCGCTGGGCTCGCTCGGACCTGCCGGTGCCGGTGTACATCGATTCGGCGACGCCGACCGACTGGGAGCCGGCCATCCAGGAGGGCCTCAACATCATCGACCCCTGGAGGAAGCTCTTCGTCTTCAAGGGCTGGCTCAAAGTAGGCGACGACGGCCCGAAGGGTGCGGTGACGCTCGAGCAGCACAACGACGATAAGCACGGTCTCGAGCGCTGGGAGGTCATCGACGCCGGCGACTACTGCAAGATGGTGCGGTCGACGATCAAGCTGCCGGTGTTGATGCTCCCCGGAAAGAACCGAACCCGCGTCGTCGCGCACGAGCTCGGCCACGCGATGGGGCTCAGCCACTCGGACTGGGAGACCCACCTCATGTACGGCGAGGCTTCGACACTCTTTCCCTTCGAGATGAGCGACAAGGAGCGCGAGCTCTTGGAGAGCGCGTACGTCCGGTGAGAAGCCAACGCTGATCGAATGGCTGGTTGTAGCCACGATCGTGTTCATCCTCCTGACCCTGTTCCTTCAGGTTACTCGGGCCTGTAACATGACTTACGAGGGTGACCTTGACGTCAGACCGCGACCAAAGGAAAGTGCGCCGCGTGTTGACGCTGGAACGGTCCCCGTCCGAAACCGCTCCCGAGGAGGAGCTCGGGCCCGCCTCCGAGAAGCCCACGCCGATCGAGAATCGGTGTTTGAGCTGCGACAGGCTGTTCAAAGCACCGACCAAGTTTCATCGTCTCTGCGATCCGTGCCGTAAGAATGCAGGTCGGTTGTACCTGCCGCAGTACGAAGGTTGGTAACCGCTTGCCGAGTTACTCGTCGCCTGGTAAGTAGCGAGCAATGAACACCCCAGCCAAGCCGCGCGTCCAGTTCCATCCCATCAACGACCAGATCCTGCTCCGGATGGACGTCCAGCAGAAGTCGATCCTCGAGCGGGGCGTGAACGACCGGCCGACCGTGCTTCCGTCGGGCGTGGTCGTCGAGGTCGGTAAGGGCGTGTTCGCGCCGGGCGTCGGCTGGATCGAGCCGCAGGTGAAGCCGGGCGACCACGTCGCTGTTTCGATGGACGGACCGTGGACGAACCTGCCGCTCTCCGAAGAGCCGGAGGAGATTTACGTCGCCGTATCCGAGTCGCTCATCATCGGCAAGATCGAGGGCGCCGACAAGGGCTCGGCCTGGTTCAAGACCGGTGACGCACCGTCCGCCATCACCCGCGTCGTCGGAGGCCGGCGGTGAGCTGTGGGAAGGACGGCTGCTCGTACAACGGCGCGGGCGACGCCAACAGCGAGCTCCACGCGCGAAGCGGTCACGTCGAGTCGAACAGCGCGCTCGTCGCGTTCCTCTACGAGCTCGTGACCATCTTCCCGCCGGCGTTGTCGAGCAGCTCGTCCGCAACCAAGTCGACGATGACGTGACACTGCCGTACGTGTTCACCAACGGTCACCTCGCGCGCTACGCCGAGGACCTCGCTCAGCGCCTGGTGGAAGTGTGAACGGGGACGGCAACGGCAACAGCGAGAAGCGCTGGCCGCTTGCCTGGGTGCTCATCGGAGTCGTGCTCGTCTACGTGCTCCTCGCGTGGGGGTGCTGCGAGCTCCTCCGGCGGGAGGTTCGTTCGATGGTGAAGGAGGAGTGCTTGCGATGAAGCCGATCATCTGGGTGGAGGGCATCATCGGCTCGGGGAAGACGACGCTCGCGGAGAGACTTTCGATGCGCGCGCTTCATGAGCCTGTCGAATCGAATCCGTACCTCGCGCCGTTCTACCAGGAGCCGAAACGTTGGGCGTTCGCGATGCAGCTCCACCTGATGGCGGAGCGCTTCGGTCTTCAGCAGCTCGCCGTCGGTGAGGCCCTGTCCGGCGAACGGTATCAGGGCGTCATCCTCGACCGCGGGCTTCCAGGAGACCGCGTCTTCGCGCGCCTTCACACGCTCGAGGGCAACATCAGCGAGCTCGAGTGGCAGACCTACGAGCGCTGGTACACCATCATGGCCGCGAGCCTGCGTCCGCCGGCGCTCATCATCTTCCTCGACGTCAACCCACGCGTCGCACACGCACGGGTGACGCGGCGAGCGCGCACTGCGGAGAACGGTCTGCCGCTCGAGTACCTCGAGAAGCTGCACCGCGGGTATCTCGACCTTCTCGCCGAGATCGAGAGCGGTGACCACGCGTGGTCCCGCGGGATGCAAGTGCTGCGCTGGCCCTGGAACACCGACGACCTGCCGGTCGACCCCATCGCCAACGTCCTCCGGCGGAGATTCAGCCTTGATTGAGGTCATCAGCGGGCCGATGTTCGCCGGCAAGACCGAGGAGCTCATCCGGCGGCTCCGGCGCGCCGAGATCGCCAAGGTCAAGGTGCAGGCGTTCAAGCCGCGCATCGACGCTCGCTACTCCGCCGGCGAGCTGGTGAGCCACGACGCGCGGCGGCTGCCGGTCGAGCCGGTGCATCACTCGGTGGAGATCGGCCGCGCGCTCCGTCCGTCGACGAAGGTGGTCGGCATCGACGAAGCGCAGTTCTTCGACGACGGGATCGTCGAGCTCGTCGAAAACCTCGCCGGCGACAGCAGGCGCGTCGTCATCGCGGGCCTCGACCTCGACTCCGACGGCCGCCCCTTCGGGCCGATGCCGGCCCTCCTCGCGATCGCGGACGCGGTGCTGAAGCTCTCGGCCGTCTGCGCGCTCTGCGGGGCCGAAGCATCGCGGAGCGCGCGGGTGGTGCAGGCGGACGAGCAGGTGCTGGTCGGCGGCTCTGAAGCCTACCAGGCGCGCTGCAGGAGGTGCTGGCGATGAACCTGCCGCGGGTCGTCCGTGAGAACCGTTTTGCCGTCCTCGATCTCGAGACGACCGGGGTGAACAAGCTGCGCGACGAGGTCGTGCAGATCGCCGTCGTCCAGGTCGACCACGGCCGCCCGCGCATCTGCGCCTCGTCGTACGTCCAGCCGAAGCGCATCATCTCGGAGGGCGCGATGAACGCGCACGGCATCACCTGGGACGTCCTCGAGCACGCACCAACGCTCGCCGAGGTCTGGCCGGAGTTCCGCGCGTTGATCGGCGACCGCTGCCTTCTCGGCTACAGTATCAAGACGTTCGACCATCCGCTCCTCACGCGACAGCTCGCGGAGAGCGGCTTCTCCTTCGACGCGCCCGCGGTCGACGTTCTCGCCTGGGAGCGGAAGTTCGGTGGGAAAGGGAAGCACAACCTGGTCGCGGCCGCGGAGCGTTGGGGCGTGCCGGTGCTCCCGCGACACGAAGCGATGGCCGACTGCCGGATGTGCTGGAACGTCTTTGTGCAGCTCGCGTCGCGCTTCGACGAGCTCGGGCAGGCTGTCCTCACGGACATCCTCGCCCTGACGCCGGCGCCGCCGCTCCCCGAGAACATCGCCCTCTGAAGCGAAAGTTTTCGCACTCCCCGCGAGAAGTTTCGCACTGCACCGGTGGACAGTGTCGCGTTCTGGTTGTGACTATCTGGGTGCGCCGGGGTGTTTAGCCCCGGCATAACACGTGATATGTCAGTCTTTTGTTCGGCCCGATACGTGCTGGTAACGGCGCGGTCCGAGCTGAGGGTTGTTGCAGGTTCAGGTCACAGGGACGCCGACGCGCTCGCCGCCTTCGCCTTCTTGGCGCGCGTGGCGCGCTTCGCAGGGCGCTTGCCGGCGGAGGCCTTCTTCGCCTTGCCCTTCGTCTTCTTGGCGCTCTTGCGCGTCGCAGTCTTCTTCGTTGCCATCTGAATCTCTCCTTCTGCAGGACAGCGCTCTTCTCGCGCGCTCATCCCGCGCCTGTTTTCCGTTCCCTGCCACCGTCGTCCAAGACCGAAAGACATCCGCCGAACGGATGAAGGCCGCCCATGGGTCCGCACAACTCGTGGGCGGAGGGGATTCGAGGTCATGGACGACGATGGCAGGGGGGGGGGGGATCTGATGAGCGCAGTTTACTCGACGTGTACCTGACGTCAATCGCCAGACGCGTCCTTCGACGTGTCGGGGGACGTTACAGCTTCACGACCTCGAAGAGCGCTGGGACGTCCTT
>Ga0209172_10000448_pt1 | contig 114675 bp, 99 predicted proteins | sample LarsenN4metaG_FD_184113 | JGI IMG/M metagenome (GOLD analysis project Ga0209172, IMG submission 184113) | Hot spring sediment bacterial and archeal communities from British Columbia, Canada, to study Microbial Dark Matter (Phase II) - Larsen... ... | reverse complement strand
TCTCCTGAGCCAGACGCCGGTCGCCGTCGGCGAGCCGGTCCCTCCGCCGGAGCCGCAGCCGGTGGATGGCACCTACGTCGTCCATCGCGACTCGCCGCCGCAGTGGTGGGCATGCCTGCGCTGCGCCGACTACCGCCCCTCCGGTGGACTGTGGCGCCTGCGCCTCGATCGTGGCGTGTTTCGCCTGGTGTATGACGTCACCGGCTGGCGCACGATCGCTTCCTACCGGCTCGACGGCGAGATCCTCGAGGTCTTCAACGACCCGATCTGCCCTTCGGAACGGGGGGTCTATCGATGGCGCCCGCAGGAGGACGCCCTCTCCCTCGCCGTCGTTCGGGATGAATGCGCGTTCGGGCTGCGCGCCGAGAACCTGACGAGCGGTCCCTGGCGATCGTGTGCGCCGCCTGAGGCGCGGGCGGCGGCCAGCGAGGCGTGGCCGGCCCCTCGCGGATGCCTGGCAGGGCGTGTTCCACCGGCGCCGGGCGCGCCGGACGATATCGAAGTGACCATCGTCCCGGGAGACATCCGCAAGGCGCCCGACCGACCGGCTGCGCTCGTCGCCGCCAACAGCACCGGCGCACCGCCGAATGTCACCGTCGCCAAAGATGAGGGCGCAGTCGCCTACGGACTCAACCTCATCCTGTGGGAGGGCGGGACGTGGGTCGAGGTGTCCGCGGCACATCCGGTCGAGGCGATCGGTGTTCAGTTCTGGGGACCTTCCACAATGGGCGCAGCGCGGCTGATCCTCGACGGACAGGAGGTCTGGCGCGGCGAGATCGCCTCGCTGGGGCGCCACCTCCAGCAGTACGGCGGCTACGTCGAGATTCGGGGCTTCGGGGACGGGCCGCACACCCTGCGGGTCGAGCATCTCCGGCTCGACGGCCGACCGCTGACCGTGCTGTGGTTCGGAGTCCGTTGATCTCCTCGCCGGGGGGCAGCACGTCCGTCGGGGAGGATTGGGTCGCCGGCGGCTACTCAGTCCGCGCCATTGCGCGTGCAGATCGGCCACGAGGTGGATGCCCGACCGGCCGCTACGATGCCTCCATCCCGGAGGCCTCGCCGCCGCGAGTCATGGCCTTCATCCATTCGAGATAGTCCGCCGACCACGCTTCGGCCGGGACAGCCAAAACCTCCGGCACCTGATAGGAGTGGTTGCGGCGGATCCAGGCTTCGAGCGCCGGAAAGCGGTCACCGGTCGTCTTGATCAGCAGGAGGATCTCCGCCTCTTCCCTCAGCTCCCCTTGCCACTCGTAGGCGCTGGCAACCGGCAGCCGCTGGACGCAGGCGGCCAGTCGCCCTGCGACAAGGGCTCGGGCGAGGCGCCGGGCCTCGTCCTCCGAATCCGTCGCGGTCATCACCAACCAGGCTTCGGGCACGTTCGCCTCCTCTGCTTCCTTGGCTGCCGTCCGTCGGCGCTAGACCGCCTCGCTTCGCTCCCGCAGCAGCCGCCACAGCCGATCGTCCGACGATCCGACGGGGACGCTCAGGTCGCGTACGTCTTCCGCCGAGAGCAGGCGATCGCCGGTGGTGTAGAGGAACGTCAGGCGCCGCCAACGCCGGGCCGGGATCGGCCGGGGCAGGTCATTCAGCGGGCCGAGGTCGACCCGGTAGTACGGCTCCTCGGCCCGAGGGTGGTCCGGCTCGTCGCGTAACAACTCGCCGCGGCGTCGCAGCTCGTAGCCGCGCACCTGGGCGACGTGACGCACCGACCAGCGCGCTTCGCCGAAAGCCGCCGTCAGGAAGAAGCCGAGCCATTCGACGCGCAAGGTCTTGGGCGCCGAGGCCAGCGGGATCCGGTACCAGCCGAGCAGGCGGGCGATCTCCAGGTCGCGCGGCTCCCGGCATACGGCGATCAGCACCAGATCGTCGTCGCGGATGTCGAGCATCGTCTCCCCCTTGTGTTGCGGCGGCGCGCCCGGTCTAGCTCAGCGGCAAGCCGACCCGGCGGTTGAACTCCTCGATGAGGGCGTCGATCGCCTCGACCTGGCCCTGCACGCCGGTCCAGTAGGTCGGGTCCTCGCGCTGGGCGACGATCTCCTGGTAGGTTCGACCCTGCTGCTCGACCCAGGTGAAGTACTTCAGGTTGTGGATGCGCCGCCGGTCCGTCAGGCGCAGCTCGAGCAAGTTGTCGGTGTTCTCGCCATGCAGGTAGCGGGCGAGGTCGGCCGCCGCTTCGCGTTCGCCGTACTCGCCGTGCTCGGCGCGCAGCTCGCGGAGTCGGCTGCCGTAGAGTTCCATCGAGTCGGTCAGCACCGTCAGCACCAGGTCTTCCTCGCCGAGCTCATAGTAGCGGGCGAACTTGATCGCCGAGAGCAGGTTGGCGATCCCCGAGAACCCGAGCAGGTCGAGCCGATCGACGACATCCTGCGGGACGCCGGCGCCTGCCAGGCAGGCGCGGCCGGCCGGCTCGTTGAACAGGCGCGCCAGGTGGACGACCGCCTCGTCGTCGATGGCGGTGACGAGATCGGTGTTCATGACGTTATGGATCCACGGCACATGTTTATCGCCGATCCCCTCGATGCGGTGCGCGCCAAAGCCGTTCTCGAGCAGCGTCGGGCACTGGAGCGCTTCGCTGGCGCCGATCTTCGCCCCGGGGAAGACCTGTTTCAGGTAGTCGCCGCAGGCGATCGTCCCGGCCGAGCCAGTCGTCAGGATCACGCCGCGGAACGCGCCGCCCGGGCGCAGCGAACGTTCGACGACCTCCTGCATGGCGTGCCCCGTCACCTCGTAGTGCCACAGGTAATTCCCGAACTCTTCGAACTGGTTGAAGATCATCAGGTCCTGGCCGGAGCGCCGCAGTTCCCAGACCTTGTCGAAGATCTCCTTGACGTTCGACTCCGAGCCGGGAGTCTTGATCACTTCGCCGGCGATCTTGGCCAGCCAGTCGAAGCGCTCCTGGCTCATCCCCTCCGGCAGGATGGCGATCGACTGCGTCGCCAGCAACGCCGAGTCGTAGGCGCCGCCGCGGCAGTAGTTGCCGGTCGACGGCCAGACGGCCTTCTGCGTCGTCGGGTCGAACTGGCCGGTCACCAGGCGCGGCACGAGGCAGCCGAAGGCCGCGCCCACCTTGTGGGCCCCGGTCGGGAACCACTTGCCGACCAGGGCGATGATGCGCGCCGGCACGCCCGTCAGGCTGCCGGGGAACTCGAACGCGTTGACGGCGCCGAATCCGCCGCCGCTCGCCCTGGGCTCGTTCTTCCAGGTGATGCGGAACAGGTTCAGCGGGTCGAGATCCCACAGACCGACCGAGGCCAGGCGCGAGCGGACCGGCGCCGGGACGCGCGAAGGGTCCACCATCTGGGCGAAGGTCGGGATGATGATTCCCCGCTCGCGGACACGGGCAACGGCCCGTTCGCGGCGGTCGGGGTGGATCGTCAAGTCGATCATCGTGCGGCAGGTCTCCTTCGAGGTGAGATCGGCGGGTCGTCGGGGCCGCGGCGCAGGACGTACAGCGGCCGGCCCTTGACCTCGTCGTAGACGCGTCCCAGATACTCCCCGAGCAGCCCCAGCGAAATCAACTGGATGCCGCCTAGGAACAACACGGCGATGAGCGTGGTCGCCTGGCCGAAGAACGCCTGGTTCCCGCTCAGCCGGAGGATGACGACCGCCACGATCCCCGCGCCGCTCAGACAGGCGCACAGGAAGCCGAGGTAGGTGGCGATCTGGAGCGGAAAGTGCGAGAAGCTGGTCACGGCGTTCAGCGCCAGGCGGACCATCTTGCGCAGCGGATACTTCGTCTCGCCGGCGAAGCGCGCCGCCCGCTTGTAGGGGACTCCGATCTGGCGGAACCCGACCCAGGCCGCCATCCCGCGCAGGAAGCGGTGGCGCTCCCGCATGCCGCGCAGGGTGTCGATGACGCGGCGGTCGATCAGGCGGAAGTCGCCGGTGTCGAGCGGGATGCGCACGTCGGTGATGCGGTAGATGGCGCGGTAGAAGACCGAGGCTGTGGCGCGCTTGAACCAAGATTCGCCGGCGCGCTCGGTGCGCACGGCGTACACCACCTCGTGCCCTTCGCGCCAGCGCGCCGCCAGCTCCGGGAACAACTCCGGCGGATCCTGGAGGTCGGCGTCGATGATGATCGCCGCCCGGCCGCGGGCGTGATCGAGCCCGGCGGTGGCGGCGATCTGATGGCCGAAATTGCGTGAAAAAATCACCGGGCGGACGCGCCGGTCTTGGCGCGCCAGGTCCTCGATGACTTCGGTCGAGCCGTCGTGGCTGCCGTCGTCGACGAGCACGAGCTCCCACGGCTCGCCCATCTTCGTCAGCACGCCGCGCACCCGCCGGTAGAACTCGGGCAGGGACTCGCGTTCGTTGAAGACCGGGGCGATGACGGAGAACGTCGGGGTTCGGCTGCGGCGCACGGCGGTCATGGGAGCACCCCCTGGGGCAGCGCCCGACGGAGCGCCGCCAGCCTCGGCTCGATGACGGTCGCTTCGCCGGCGGCCTGCATCGCCGCCCGGACATCCTTCAGGCCGCTGCCGGTCAGCAGCACGACGATGCGCTCGTCCGGCGCGACCAGCCCGCGGCGAACGGCTTCGACGAGCCCGGCGTAGGCCGTCGCCGCCGCCGGTTCGGCGAAGATCCCCTCCACCACGCCGAGCTCGCGGATGGCGTCGAGGATGGCGACGTCGGGGACGGTCAGCATCTGGCCGCCGGTCTCGCGCACGGCGCGCAACGCCCGCGCCCCGTCGCGCGGCAGATCCACCGCGATGCTGTCGGCGATCGTCTCGGCCCGCACCGGCCGCACCTCGTCGGCGCCGGCGACGAAGGCGCGGGCCACCGCCGCCGAGCCCTCGGCCTGCACGCCGATCAGACGCGGCAAGCGCGGGATCCATCCCAGCTCGAACAGGTCGCGGAAACCCTTGTGCAGGCCGGAGAGGATGTTGCCGTCGCCGACCGACACGAAGACGGCCTCGGGGCAGGTCCACGCCCGCGGCGCGGCTTGCGTCGTCGCCGCCAGCTGCTCGCAGATCTCGAAGGCCGCCGTCTTCTTGCCCTCGGCGGTGAACGGGTTGTATCCCGTGTTGCGGCAATACCAGCCCAGGGCGGCCGCCGCCTCGACCGTCAGGTCGAAGGCCTGATCGTACGTCCCTTCGACCAGGAGCACCCGCGCGCCGTAGATCAGGAGCTGCGCCACCTTGGCCGGCGGCGCGGTGCGCGGCGCCAGGATGACGGCCGGCTGCGCCGCCGCCGCCGCCATCCCGGCGAGCGCCGCCCCGGCGTTCCCCGTCGAGGCCGTGACGACGACGGCGGCGCCGATCTCCTGCGCCCGGGCGACGACGACGGCGCTGGCGCGGTCCTTGAACGACGCCGTCGGATTGCGGCCGTCGTCCTTGAACCACAGGTGGCGCAGGCCGAGTTTCGTCGCCAGGCGCGAGGGCGCCAGCAGCGGAGTCCACCCGACGGACCACAGCGGCGTGCCGCGGTGACCGGGCTCGCCCACCGGCAGCAGCGGAAGGTAGCGCCAGAGGGAGGCTTCACCGGAGGCGCCGATGGATTGCGGCGAGGCGGAGGCACGAATGCGCGCCAGGTCGAGGACGACGTCGAGGTTGGCGCCGTCGTCCGGACAGAGGTAGAAGACGTCTTCCGGAGGGTACTCGCGCCCGCAGCGCGAACAGCGATAGCCAAGGAACTCAGGCATGGCCGACCCGGGGATGGCGTGAACGGTCGAACGGCGCTCCTGCCCCCCACCCCCCCATCCCCCTGCCGCGGCGGCCCTCGAAAGGTGGCCTCACCCTTCTACTCCTGTTCGAACGGCACGCCGAGCGAGGCCGGCGGCTGGGCGCGCAGCGACCGCAACACGCGCGCGATCAGCAGGCGCGTCGAGTCGGGCAGCGCCGCCAGCGTACGCTCGATCCACTCGGTGTTCCCGATGTTGACCAGCAGCAGAGCCAGAATCATCAGCGGGAACGGCGCCACCTGGAGCACCTGCGACGGCACGTCCGGCAGACTCGCCTGGAGCACCAGCCCGAGCCACTGGAGGAACGCGAACAAGTACGCGCCGAACGCCGCCCGAATCGGGTTCCACCCGCCGAAGATCGTGATCGCCAGGGCGATCCAGCCGATCCCATCGAGCCCCGAGATCGTCCCTTTCCAGCCGGCCTTGACGCTGAGCGAGAACGCCGGCCCGGCCAGACCGACGAGCGCGCCGCCGAGAACGGTGTACAACGTGCGCAGTCGGTTGACTCGAATCCCCCGCACGTAAGCCGCCGCCGGCCGCTCGCCGACGCTGATCAGCGACAGGCCGGGGCGCGTGCGAAACACCCAGGCCCAGGTCACGAAGATCAGCACGAAACTCAGGTAGGTCAGCAGGTCCTGGCGGAAGAGCAGCGGCCCGAGGATCGGAATGTCCTGCAGCCCGGGGATGGCCAGCGATGGCAGCCGCGGTCCCGACAGGCCCATGTAGGGATTGCCCAGGAAGTACGACAGGTCGCGGCACATCAACGCCAGCACGAATCCGACGGCGACCTGCGACTGGCGCAGCGAGATGCTGAAGCCAGCGACGACCAGCGCCACGAGCGCGCCGACGAGCATGCCGGTCAGAAAGCCGAGCGCCAGACTGCCGGTCGAGACGGCGACGGCGAAGGAGGCCATCGCCGAAAGCAGGATCGTTCCGTTGACCGACAGATTGATGACCCCCGCCCGCTCGGTCAGGGTTTCCCCGAGCGCGGCGAACACGATCGGCCCCGCCGCCGCCAGCACGCCGGCCAGGCCGATGAGCAGCGCCTCGCCGGTCACGCCTCGCCTCCCGGCGCCGGCGTGCGCCGCCATCGCTGCCGGACGCCCTCCATCGCGAGCACGAACAGCACCAGCGCACCCTGGAGCACGCCGGCCAGCGACGAATCGAGCCGCAGCACGATCGGCAACTGGATCGAGCCGATGTTGAGCGCGGCGAAGAAGAACGCCAGGAGCGGCATCCACAGCGGCTGGAAGTTGACGAGCATCGCCACCATCAGGCCGAGGTAGCCGTAGCCGCTCGAGATCGACGGGATCAGACGGTGATAGACCGCCGTCACCTGGATCGCGCCGGCGGCGCCGCCCAGCCCGCCGCACAACAGGAACGCCGCCAGCATGTGGCGCGTCGTCGGTACGCCCAGCAGGAAGGCCGCCCGGGCATTCTTGCCGACCGCTTTCAGCCGCAGCCCGAAGGTCGTTCCTTGCAACAGGAAGAAGATCACCGCGAACCCGAGGATGGCCACCACCAGCCCCCAGGGGCTCAGGCGATACCCCTCCAGCGCCGGGAGCGACAGGAAGTCGGGGAAGGGCTCCGTGCCGCTCATCGACCCGACCCCGGGCCGCTTCCACGGGCCGAAGATCAGCCACAGGGTGAGCGAGACGGCGACGAAGTTCAGGCCGAGGCCGCCGAAGATCTCGTTGACCCCGCCGTAGACCTTGAGCAGCCCGGCGAGCAGCGCCCACAACGCGCCGCCGACGATCCCCGCGACGACGGCGCCGGCGATCGCCGGAGCCGGCGCCGTACCGGCATCGAGCGCGGCACGCAGCGCCCCGGTGGCGAAGATGGCGCCGAGGGTGATCTGACCCTCGATCCCGATGTTCCACAAGCCGCCGGCGAACGTGACCAGGAGGCCCGATGTCGCCAGCACCAACGGCACCCAGGCGACGAGGACATCGGTGACCTTCTTGAACGAGCCGAGGGATCCGACGAGGATCTGCCGATAGGCCTCGAGCGGCGGCGCCCCCGAGATCACAAGCACGATCGTTGTGAAGAGCAGCGCCAGCCCGACCGCCACCAGACGCAACCCGGCGCCCGAAACGGCCCGCGGCGCCTTCATCGGGGCGAGCCTTGGCCCGCCGGCGCGCGCGCGGCGGGCGCTTCGGCTCCACGCGGCGCGGGCCAGCCTTTGCCACCGATCAGCTGGCCCAGCTCCTCGACCGTTGTCGAGCGCGCCGGGAGCGACGGCGAAACGCGGCCGCCAAAGAAGACGTGGATGCGATCGCTGTAGTGCAGGATCTCGTCCAGATCAGAGGAAACGAAGATTATGGCGGTACCCTGACGGCAGCGCTCCTTGAGTTTCTCCCAGATCCAAACGACCGACTCGATGTCGAGCCCGCGGGTCGGATGCTCCAGGAGCAGCAGCGACAGGTTCTCGCGGAGCAGCGCCAGCAGGGTGCGCTGCTGATTCCCGCCCGACAGCGCTTCCACCGGGCTGCTCGGCGTCCCCTTGATCTTGAAGGAGTCGATCTGCTCCTCGGCGCGGCGCTGCGCCGCCTGGCGCTGGAGGAGCAGCCCCCGGCTCTCCCCCGTCAGCGCGAAGTGCTCGGTCAGGTCCAGCCCGGGGATCAGGCCTTCCTCGAGGCGCGCCGCCGGCATGAAGCCGACGCCGCGCCGCAGGAAGGCATGGTACGAGTGGCCGAGCATGGGCGCGCCGTCGAGGCGGATTCGCCCGTGCACCGGTCGGATCAGTCCGGCGCAGGCGCGGAGCACGAGCTGCTGCCCGCTGCCCTCCATCCCGGCCAGCCCGATGATTTCCTGGCGCGCGGCGTACAGCGAAACCGGGCCGACGGTCATGCGCCGGTCTTCGATGACGACGTTGTCGAGCTCGAGGACCGGCGCCCCCGAGGTCGCCTCGAGCCGCGACCCGAGACTGACGGCGCGCCCGAACATCATCTCCACCAGTCGGTCGGTCTCGTACGGCGGCGCCGCCTCGCCTACCAGGCGCCCCCGCCGCAGCACCGCCACCCGATGGCACAGGCTCTCGACTTCCTCCAGCTTGTGCGACACGAAGATGATCGTCCGGCCCTCTTCGCTCAACCGCCGCAGCGAGGCGAAGAGCGCTTCCTTCTGCAGGGCGCTGATGCCGGTCGTCGGCTCGTCGAGGATCAGCACCCTTGCCCCGAGCCACAACAGGCGGACCAATTCGAGTTGTTGCCGCTGCCCGACGGTCAACGCCTCGACGTAGGCCTCGGGGTCGAGGTCGAAGCCGAAGCGCGCGGCGAGCTCGGTCAGCGCCAGGCGCGCCGCACGGCGCTGCGGCCGCAGCCCGCCGTCACGGCCGAGCAGGAAGTTGTCGAGCACGCGCATCGGCGGGACGTCGAGCGGGTCCTGGTGGAGCATGCCGATGCCGTATCGCCCGGTGTCCTGCGGCGAGGCGATGTGCGCCGGGCGACCGTCGAGCCAGATCTCCCCGCGGTCGGCGCGCTGGTAGCCGGAGAGGATCTTCATCAGGGTGCTCTTGCCGGCGCCGTTTTCGCCGAGCACGCCTTGAATCGTGCCGGCCGGGATCGACAGGCTGATCCCGTCGTTCGCCCGCACCGGGCCGAACGACTTGTGGATGTCTCGCAGGTCGACGCGCATGGGAGAAAGGCGAGGGGGGAAGCGAACTTCCCCCCTCGCGCGCACCCTCCGGGACTACTCGGAGACGCTCTGGCCCTCCATGCCTTCGAGCAGCTGCGGCAGGTACCAGACCTGCTGGTCGGTGGCCACCTCGCCGTCGGCGAGGTACGGCGTGCCGTCCTGCAGGTTGAGCGGGCCGGTCCACAGGTTCAGGCCGCCAGCCAGCGCAGCGATGAACTCGTCCAACGCGGCGCTGGCTTCCTCGCTCAGGGCGGCGCCCTTGACGAAGCCGACGGCGCTCGTGTCGGGGTTGTTGATGTCGCTCCAGTCGGGCCCGTTCCACTGGAAGACCGACGGGAACGCACCCGCCTGAGCGGCCTGGATCAGCTCGAGGTAGGCCGGGCCCCAGTTGAAGTACGGGACGCCCAGGCAGACCGCCTCCGCTTCGGCGCACGCCCCGATGTAGTCATAGGGGATCGCCCAGACCTTCTCGTCGGCCGCGGCGCGCCGGGCGGCTTCGACGAGCGCCTCGGTCGTGTCGATGCCGGAGATGACGACATCGTAGCCGGTGTCGAAGAAGTCGTTCGCCACCTGCGTCGGATCGGACGTCACACCGGGGATGTTGAACCAGAAGCCGATCCAGGTGACCTTGAACGCCAGGTCGGCCGGGTCGTTCCCCAACACCTCGCTCCAGCAGTGGCGGGCGCCGAGGTAGGCCGAGGCCGCCAGGCGCCGGGTCTCATCGTTGATCAGCGGTCCCAGGTAGCCGATCTTCCCGGTCTGGGTCGTCAGGGCCGCGGCGCAGCCGCCGATCATCTTGCCGTACTCCATGCGCCCCATGACGTTCGACAGGTTGGGCACCTCGATGTAGGCGTTGCCCTCCTGCCAGACCTGGTCGCCAGAGGCCATGATGACCGAGACGTCCGGATGGGCCTGGGCGAAGGCGGTCGAGGCGTCCTTCATGTCGTCGGAGTTGAAGATAATGAGCTGGGCACCCTGGGCGACGAGGTCCTCCGCCAGCTGGTCCGGCGTCGTGCCGGGCCGATCGGCCGGGTTGACCTTGTCCAGGTAGACCATCTCGATGTTTTCGCCGTTGTCGACGACGTACTGGCCGGCCTCGTAGTGGGCCTGGCTCCAGCCGTGATCGTTGTAGGGCCCGACGAGCAGCATGCCGAAGACGAACGGCTCGGCGGGCTGCTCGGGTTGCGGGGCGGCGGTCTCCTCCGGGGCCGGCGTGGCGCAGGCCGCCAGGACGATCGCCGCGGCGCCGAGCAACCCGATCGAGCGCCACGTATGCTTGACGGTCATGTTGTACTCCTCCTGTCCTGCGGATGGGAAGGTCGGAAGGACGGTTCCTGCGGGTCGGGTCTCGGCAGCCTCCTTTCCGGTCGGCCGCGCCGCGCCGGCGCGGCTAGGCGGTGATGTGGGTTCCGGTTTCGCCTCGCAGGGCGCGCTCCAGATTCTCGGGGTTGGTGATGAGCGCCTCCCGCCCGCCCTGCTCCAGGAACTTAATGATAGCCTCGATCTTGGGGCCCATGCTGCCCCTGGCGAAGTGGCCCTCGGCCAGATAGCGCCGCGCCTCGGCCAGCGTCAGGCGATCGAGCCAGCGCTGGTTGGGTTGGTTGTAGTTGAGGGCCACCTTTTCGACGGCGGTCGAGATCAGGAACAGGTCGGCCCGCAGCGACGACGCCAGGAGCGAGCCGGCGAAATCCTTGTCGATGACGGCCTCGACCCCAACCAGGTCGCCCTGCTCGTCCTCGACGACCGGGATGCCACCGCCGCCGGTGCTGATGACGACGAAGCCGGCCTGGATCAGGCTGCGGATGGCGTCCTGCTCGATGATCCGCTTGGGGATCGGGGAGGCAACAACTCGCCGCCAGCCGCGTCCGGCGTCCTCGACCACCGCCCAGCCGTCGCGGGTGCGGTGCTCGGCCGCCGTCGCCTCGTCCATGAACGAGCCGATCGGCTTGGACGGATTCTGAAACGCCGGGTCGTTGCGATCGACCAGCACCTGGGTGACGACGGTCGCCGCCGCCTTGCGCATCCCGCGGCGGCGGAACTCGTTGTGCAGGGCGCGCTGGAACATGTAGCCGATGGCGCCCTGGGTGTCGGCGCCGCAGTAGTCGAGCGGCACGGGGTGCAGCTCGTGCAGCGCCAGCTCGGCCCGGCGCAGGATGAAGCCGACCTGCGGGCCGTTGCCGTGCGTGACGACGACGTCCCAGCCGGCCTGGATCATGCCGGCGATGTGCGCCATCGACTCGGCCCCGGCGGCGTACTGGTCGGGGATGGTCTGATGGTCCTTGTCCTTGATCAATGAGTTGCCGCCTACGGCGACGACGGCGAGTTGGGCCATGGGTGTTGTCAGCCTCCTCCGATCGAATCGCTGGATCGCAGCGGGTCGCTCTCTTGCCGGCGCCTGCACGTCCGCCCCCCGCCCGCTGCGCTCCCTTCGGCCACGGTCAAGATCGTTCCTGCATGCTGGAAGGGGCGACGGGGGCGGCGCCAACGGAACATCACCCGCCTCACGAGCGCATGGTCAGGGCCATGACCGCCTTCTGCACATGCATGCGGTTCTCGGCCTCATCGTAGACCACGCTCTGCGGGCCGTCGATCACGGCGTCGGTGACCTCGATATTGCGGTCGGCCGGCAGCGGGTGCATGTAGATCGCATCCGGCGTGGCGAGCTTCATTTTGCGCTCGTCGGTGATCCACGACGAGTACTTCTGGATGATGCGCGCCCCTTCCTCAGCGTCGGTCGTCGTCAGCATCGCCCCCCACGACTTGGCGTAGACGATGTCGGCGTCGCGCAAGGCCACCGACATGTCGTCGACGACGTCGAAGCCCGTGCCGTAGCGCCGGGCCTGCTCGCGCGCCTGTTCCATGATCTCCGGCATGAGCCTGAACTCGGGCGGATGCGCCAGCACCACATCCAGCCCGAAGCGAGGCATCTGCAGCACCAGCGACTGCGGCACCGACATCGGCTTCTGGTACGAGGCGGCGTAGGCCCACGAGACGACCATCTTGCGTCGCCGCAGGTCGCGTCCCTTCTTCTCGACGATCGTCATCAGGTCGGCCAGGATCTGGAACGGGTGGTAGATCTCGCACTGCATGTTGAGCACCGGCACCCGGCTGTGCTTCGCCACCGCGTTCAGATAGGCGTTGCCCACCCCCCAGTCGACGTGGCGGATGGCGATGCCGTCGAAGTAGCGGCCGAAGATCTCGCCGATCTCCTTGGGCGTATCGCCGTGAGCGATCTGGGTCGTCTTCGACTCGATGAACGCCGCGTGGCCGCCGAGTTGAGCCATGCCGGCTTCGAACGAGCCGCGGGTTCGGGTGCTGCTGAAGAAGAACAGCATCGCCAGGACCTTGTCGCGCAGGTAGGCGTGGGGCTCGCCCAGCGCCCGCTTGCGCTTCAGGTCGAAGGCGACGTCGAGCACGGTCTCGACCTCCTCGCGCGAGAAGTCGAGATCGCCGATGAGGTCTCGGCCCCGTAGATCGGTTTGCATGTTCGTCTCGTCTCCTGGTCGGCCGAGGGCTTCCTGCGGCCGGCTATTCCATCTTGCCCAGCACCAGCGTCAGCAGCGCCATGCGCATGACGACGCCGTTGAACGCCTCCTGCCAGTAGCGCGACCAGCGCGTGCCGTCGACGTCGGTCGGGATCTCGTCCATGCGCGGCAGCGAGTGCAGCAGGATGGCGTCGGGCTTGGCCTTGGTCTCGAGCAGCGCACGCGTGATCTTGTAGTTGGCCGGGGTCTGGCCGACGTCGCCCGAGCGTTCGTCGCGCGACTTGGTGTAGTCGGGCTGGACGACCGGCTCGACCAGGATCACGTCGGCCTGGCCGATGGCCTGTTCGACGTGCTCGGCTTCGCGGAAGTTCAGGCTGGATTGCCGGAGCTCGGTCTTGAACTCCGGCGTCAGGCTCATCTCCGGCGGCGCGACGAAGGTGATTGGGCAGTCGAACTGGGTCAGGGCGTAGCCCAGCGAGTGCATCGTGCGCATGCGCATGTCGCCCACCGCCAGCCAGGTCAGCCCGTCGATGCGTCCCTTCTCCCGCAACACGGTGTACAGGTCGGTCAGGATCTGGGTCGGATGCTCGCCCCAGCCGTCGCCGCCGTTGATGACCGGCACCGACGCCCAGCGCGCCGCCTCGTGCGGCGCCCCCTGCTGGAAGTGGCGCATGACGATCACGTCGCCGTAGAACTCCAGCATCTTGACCGTGTCCTTGATCGACTCCTGGTAGAAGTCGCCGGCGCGGGTCATCTTGGCGTCGGCGAATCCGGTGACGTGGCCGCCCAGGCGGTGCATCGCCGCCTCGTGCGCTAGCCGGGTGCGGGTCGACGGCTGGTAGAAGGCGGTCACCAGCGTCTTCTCTTTCAACAGGTCGCTGTTGCGCCGGCCGCGCGCGATCGGCTCGAGCTGCGCCGCCACGTCGAAGACGTGCTGGAACTCGTGCCGTTCGAAGTCCTTCAGCGAAAGGATGTCTCGTCCTGAAAAACTGCGCATCATCGTTCTCCTTGAGATGGATTGGATTCAGCGGCTGTCGCCCTGCGGCGGAACGTTCTCGAGGGTCCCTCCTCCGCCCGGGCGTCCCGGCTTGCCCACCCGGCGAACGAGGTGCAGGCGGATGCTGCCCGGCAGGAAGTACGACCAGGAATGATCCAGGACTCGTCCGCCGCGGTCGAACAAGCGCGCCTCGAGCCGCAACAACACGTCGCCGCGCTGGATGCGCAGCTGGCGGGCGATCTCCGGCGGGGCGGAAAGCGCGCTGATCTCGGTGCGCGAGACGTCCAGATCGACCTCGCCGGCTCGCAGCAGGAGATCGAGCACCGAGCCGGTGAACCCGTCCTCCCACACCGAGGCCGGCAACAGGCCCTCCGGAACGACGTCGATCAGGTAGGCGACCGGCCGCTCGCCGGCGAGGATGACCCGCGAGACCTCGATCACACCTGCCGACTCGGGAAGCTCGAGCAGCACGGCTTCCTCGTCGCGGGCCGCCCGCCGGTCGATGCGGAATTCGCCCATCTGGACCGACTGGCCCGTGCGCGCCGCCAGCGTCTCCAGGCTCTCGAGCACCTCCAACCCGGCTTCGAGGGCGCGCGGCGGGCGGGTGACGGTCGTCCCCACCCCCTGGCGCCGCACGATCCGACCTTGCTCCTCGAACGTGCGCATCGCCTCGCGCAGCGTGGCGCGGGAGACCCCCATCCGTCGCGCCAGATCGGGCTCGGACGGCAGAAACGCACCGACCGGCGTGGACGCCAGGATCTCCTCGAGTTGGCGCGCCGCCCGCAAGTACAGCGGTCCGGCGCCGGGCGGACGCGGCCCGCGGGCCCGCGGACTCATGAAGCCCTCCCCCTCGCCCCCTCCACCAGCGGGACCACCCGGAAGTGCTCGACGTCGATCAGGCCCTTGTCGGAGATCCGCAGCGCCGGGATCACGACCAGCGCCAGCAGGCTCAGCTGCATGTTGGCGTTGCTCAGCCGGCAGCCGCAGGCGCGCATCGCGCGCAGGACGCCGTCGGCCTTGGTCGCCACGACCTCCACCCGCTCGTCCGACATCAGCCCGCCGATCGGCAGTTCGACTCGACCCAGGATCTCCCCGTCCCGGACGACGATCTGTCCGCCGCCGACCTTGGCCAACTCGTTGGCCGCCTGGGCCATCGCCGCGTCGTCGGTGCCGACAACCAGCATGTGATGCGAGTCGTGCGCCACGGTCGAACCCACGGCGCAGCCCGCGCCCAGGCCGAACCCGTGCACGAATCCGACGACGATGCCCCCGTCGGCGCGATGCCGCTCGATCAGCGCGACCTTCGCCAGATCCGCCGCCGGATCGGCGCGCAGCTCGCCCTCGACCGGCAGGATGCGCTGCACGCGGTGCTCGGTCGGCGCCTGGTTCTCGATCACCCCGATGACGTTGATGTCGAACGGACCGGGAGTGTCGGCCGCCACGCGGAAATCCGCAGCCCGCAGCGGCCGCGCCAGCCGCACCGATGACTTCACGTCGTCCGGGTAGGGATACGGCGGGAGGTCGAGCAGCAGGTCTCCCTGGCGCGCCGCCCAGCGGCCGCGCGCCATCACCGCCTCGACTTCGAAACCCCGCAGGTCGTCGACGATCAGGATGTCGGCGAACCGGCCGGGGGCGATCTGCCCGACGTCGCGGGCGACGCCGAAATGCTCGGCGGTGTTGATCGTGGCCATCTGCAGAGCGGTTATCGGAGGCAGCCCGCAGGCGATGGCATGGCGCACGACGCGGTCCATGTGACCCTCGAGCACAAGCGTCGCCGAATGCGAGTCGTCGGTGACGAGCAGGAAGTGGCGCGAGTCGAGCCCGCCCTCGGTGATGGCTTCCACCTGCGCCGCCACGTCGTGCCAGGCCGAGCCGTAGCGCAGCATGGCCTTCATCCCCTGGCGGACTCGGGCGATGGCGTCTGCGGCGCGCGTCCCCTCGTGGTCGTCTTCGGGGCCGCCGGCGGCGTACCCGTGGAACGGGCGCCCGAGGTCCGGCGAGGCGTAGTGCCCTCCGATGACCTTGCCGGCACGCCGGGTCTCGGCCATCTCGGCGTGCATCGCCTCGTCGCCGGCGATCACGCCGGGGAAGTTCATCATCTCTCCCAGGCCGATCACGCCCGGCCAGGTCATGGCTTCCGCCACCTCCGCCGGGCCGAGGGCAGCTCCCGCCGTCTCCAGGCCGGGCGCCGACGGGACGCACGACGGCATCTGCACCCAGACGTGGATCGGCTGGCGCGCCGCCTCGTCGACCATCATGCGCACCCCGCGCAACCCGAAGACGTTGGCGATCTCGTGCGGGTCGACGAACATCCCGGTCGTCCCGTGCGGTACGACGGCCCGGACGAACTCGGTCACGGTCAGCATGCCGGACTCGACGTGCATGTGCCCGTCGAGCAGGCCGGGCACGAGATGCTTTCCGCCGACGTCGGTGACTTCGGTGCCCGGCCCGACGGCGTGCGAGGCGTCGGGCCCCACGTAGGCGATGCGCTCTCCGGCGACGGCGACGTCGATCCCGTCGAGGATCTCGCCGGACTGAACGCACACCCAGCGACCGCGGCGAAGCACGAGGTCGGCCGGCGAACGCCCCATCGCCACGGCGACCAGATGGCGGGTGGTCTCGGTCCACGCCTTGGCGTCGGTCATGGCCTCCTCCGGCTTCGGCCGGCGGCCATCACCCGCGCGCGCGGGCCCCACGCCACTGCCCGTCGGCCCTTCGCATCATTCGCCCCTCGCCAGCCGCGCCGCCGCCAGGTTGTGGCGCTCGATCAGCACGGGCAAGTCCAGTCCGACGAGGCGCCCCTGCTCGACGACTCTCCGGCCGTGGACGACGTTCAGGTCTACGGTGCGCGGGGCGCAGAAGACGGCCGCCGCCACCGGGTCGTGCAGGGCGCCGGCGTACTCGACACGGTCCAGGCGGAGCGCGACGAAGTCGGCGCACTTCCCGGGGGCGAGCACGCCCAAGTCGTCACGGCCGAGCACAGCCGCGCCGCCCCGTGTCGCCAGCTCGAGCGCCTGGCGCGCGGTCAGCAGCGCCTCGTCGCCGTCGATCTCGGGCCGGACGGCGGCGCCCAGGCGCGAGAGGAGCATCGCCTGTCGCGCTTCGGCCAGCAGGTGCGACGAGTCGTTGCTCGCCGACCCGTCGACGCCCAGCCCGAGGCGCACGCCGCTGCGCCGATAGCGGCGCAGCGGCGCCAGGCCCGACGCCAGACGCATGTTCGACGTCGGGCAGTGAGCCACACCACAGCGCGCCTCGCCCATCCGTCGGGCCTCATCGGCGTCGACGTGCACGGCGTGCGCGAACCACACGTCGGGCCCGCTCCAGCCGAGGGACTCGGCGTAGGCCACCGGCCTCTGGCCGAAGCGTTCGAGGCAGAAGCGCTCCTCGTCCCGGGTCTCGGCCAGATGGGTGTGGAGCAGAACGCCATGGGCCCGCGCCATCTCGGCCGAAGCGCGCATCAGGTCGGACGTGACCGAAAACGGGGAACACGGGGCCAGGGCAATGCGCACCATCGCGCCAGGCTTCGGGTCGTGATAGGCCTCGATCACGCGGCGGCAATCCGCCAGGATCGCCGGCTCGGCCTCGACGACACGATCCGGCGGCAGGCCGCCCTGGCTTTCGCCCAGGCTCATCGAGCCGCGCGAGGCGTGGAGCCGAATCCCGACGCCCGCCGCGGCCTCGATCTCGTCGTCGAGCCGGGCTCCGTTCGGGAACAGGTACAGGTGGTCGGAGGCCGTCGTGCATCCGCTGAGCGCCAGCTCGGCCAGCCCCACCTGGGTCGAGAGGCGCACGTCGTCCGGAGTCATCCGGGCCCAGACCGGATAGAGGGCGCGCAGCCAGTGGAACAGGTCGGCGTCCTGCGCCGCGGGCAGGGCACGGGTCAGCGTCTGATACAGATGGTGGTGAGTGTTGATCAGGCCCGGCAGGACGAGGTGGCCCGAGAGGTCGAGCACTTCGTCGGCGGACCCGGGGAGCGAGGCGGTCGGCCCGACCTGCTCGACCCAGCCGTCGCGCGCGAACAGCCCGCCGCCGGCGATCTCTCGCCGCTCGTCGTCCATCGTGACGAGCACGGCTGCGTTGCGGACCAGCAGGGTCGGCATGGGGGACGGGATTTGGTCCAGTCTACCATCCGCCGCCCCCGGGCGTCAATTGTCAGACAACATGGAACGGGGCTGCCGAACGGCACCGGCACGCCCTGCCGGGGCTACGGTGCCCGGCGGGAGGCCGACCGCAGCGTGTTCTGGAGCAAGAGCGCGATCGTCATCGGCCCGACCCCACCGGGTACCGGCGTGATGGCCCCAGCGACTTCGACCGCCTCGTCGAACGCGACGTCGCCGACCAGCCGGTGGCCCGATTTGGCCGACGGATCCTCGACGCGGTTGATCCCGACGTCGATGACGAAGGCCCCCGGCTTGATCCACGGGCCGCGGATCATCTCGGCCCGGCCGATGGCGGCGATCACGACATCGGCGCCGCGCACGACGGCCGGCAGGTCGCGCGTGCGCGAGTGGCAGATCGTGACGGTGGCGTTCTCCTTCACCAGCAGCAGCGCCGCCGGCATCCCGACGATGTTCGACCGGCCGACGACGACGGCGTTCGCGCCGTCGAGCTTCGCGCCGGCCTTCTTGAGGAGCACGAGACAGCCGGCCGGCGTGCACGGGACAAAGAGCGGCTCGCGGCCCTTCTGCGCCAGCCGGCCGATGTTCAGCGGGTGGAAGCCGTCGACGTCCTTGTCGATGCTGATCGCCTTCAGGACGGCCTCCTCGTCGAGGCCGGCCGGCAGCGGAAGCTGGACCAGGATGCCGTGCACCGCCGGATCGGCGTTCAGGCGCGACACCAGGCCTTCGACCTCGGCCTGCGAGGCCGTCGCCGGCAACTCGTGTCCGAAGGACTCGATGCCGACCTCGGCGCAGGCCTTGCGCTTGGCCTTGACGTAGGTGTGCGAGGCCGGGTTGTCGCCGACCAGCACGGTCGCCAGCCCCGGTCGCGGGCCCCCGGAGGCAAGCAGCTTCTCCACGCCACGCGCCACTTCCTGGCGGATCTCGCTGGCGATGGCTTTCCCGTCGATGAGGGTTGCGGTCATCGGTGTTCTCCCGAGAGGGAATCGGTCGGCGCCGGCCGACCGTCACCATTATCCCGGCAGGCGTGTCTCCCGACAAGGAAGGACTTCCGCCCGGGGCTGGATACTTCTCGTCGTCGGGTCGCAGGCCCGAGGCAGGGACCGCTAGGGTCGCATCGGCCGCCAGGCAGGGTCGAAGTCGTGGCCGGGGCTTTCCGTCAGCAGGCGGAAGTTCGTGCACGAGGCCGACATGACGGCGATCTCATGGTTCGAGCCCGACTCCCAGGTCTCGAGGGCGATCCAGTTGCGATCCGGAGACAGTCGCCCCTCCGCCATCGGCAACCCGGCCTCCCGGCCGCTGGGGCAGACCCGGTTGGCGACGAAGGAGTCCTCGTAACGTGTCGCCATCAGGCGCGGGATGCCTCCGATGCTCCGCTCGAACAGGATCAGCGACCCGACCCAGTCGGCGTGGGAGTCCTCGCCGCCGCGGGTGAAACGCCGGCCGTCGCCCCCCTGCGCCGACATGATCCAGATCTCCGTCGAGTCGCCCCGCTGCGAGGTGAAGAGCATCTCCGGCCCCGCAGGAGACCAGACCGGCTGCATCTCGGCGGCAGCGTTCCGGCTCAGATTGGTGGCGGTGCCGGCCTCGAGATCGTACGTGTAGATCTGCGCGTGCCGATCGCGCATCGAGGTGAAGCCGATGTGCTTGCCGTCCGGCGACCAGACCGGATCGAAATCACCGCCGGGGACCGTCGAGAGTGGCGTCAGGTTGGAGCCGTCGGCGTTCATGACGAAGATCTGCGCGCCGGAGTAGATCTCGCGGTTGGCGTTGCACGGCGAGATGAACGCCAGCCGGCTCCCGTCCGGCGACCAGGCCGGCTGGCAGGCACCGTCGGCCATCGACGTCAACTTCGTCGGGTCGGACCCGTCGAAGTTGACGAGATAGATCTGCGCCACATCTCCGTTACGAGTGGAGGCGAACGCGATCTGGCCGGCACCACCACCGACGGGCGTGGCGCCGGGGGTCGGCGTGGTGGCGGCCACGGTATCGGTCGGGAGCGAGGCTTCGTTGGCCGGCGACGTGGGCACGAAGAGGGCCTGGACCAGGGTCGGCGACGGCCGGGCGGAAGGCGAGGCCGCCTGCGACGGCGTGGTCAGGGCTCCGAGGACAGCGGCCAGCGCCGGCACGAGCATGAAAGCCCCGAACAGCGCCAGCACCCCGAGGATGGCGACCAGCAGCAGCGGCCACAGCCTGCGGCGCCCGGCGCGCGGCGTCGGCGGCGCGACGGGCTGGGACTTCGGGGTGGCGATCGTCGTCTTGGCCGGCGCCGAAGGCGCAGCCGGGGCGGCCTCGACGAACGGCATGGGTCGGCGCGTCGGGCGGCTGGCACCCGAGGCGGCGCGCAGCGCGGCGGCGAACTCGGCCATCGTCTGGTAGCGGTCGTCCGGGCGCACCTCGAGTGCCTTCTCGATCGCCCGGGCCACGCCCGACGACAGGTTCGGATTGCGTTTGCGGATGGGCGTCAGGTGGTCGCGCCCCATCGCCCGTTCGAGGGCGTCCTCGGGGATGCGGGCGGTGAAGGCGGCGTACATCGTCGCCGCCAGCGAGTAGACATCGGTGCGCGGATCGGTGCGGCCCGTGCCATACTGCTCCGGCGGCGAGAAACCCGGGGTCATGGCCTTGGCGCCGGTGGTCGTCGTGCCGGTGCCCTCGACCACCTTCGCCAGACCGAAGTCCACCAGCACGCCGCGTCCGTCGGGCGTGAGTTTGATGTTGCCCGGCTTGACGTCGCGGTGCAGGATCGGCGGCACACGCGTGTGCAGATAGGCCAGCGCGTCGCAGATGTCGAAGAACCACGGCAGCGCTTCGTCCTCGCTCACCGGGCCGGAACGTTCGAGCCGCTCGCGCAGGTCCTCCCCGGCGACGAAGTCCATCACCAGGTACTGGCCTTCGCCCTCGACGACGAAGTAGTCCGTGACGCGCGGCAGGCTGGCATGGCGCAGGTTGGCCAGGATGCGCGCCTCGCGGACGAACTGGTTGGCGAACTCCTGCGTCGTGAAGAGGTTCTCTTTGACGGCGACCGTCACGCCCAGATTGGCATCGATGGCGCGGTAGACGGCCCCCATCCCGCCCTGACCGAGGACGGTCTCGATCCGATAACGATTCCTGAGGAGCGTTCCCGCCTCGAGCGGCATGCACTTCCCCGGCGATCCCCGGCGGCCCGGCGCAATTGTAGCCTAGGCGCCTCCCATTCTGCACCAAACAGGGCCAAAGCCGGCCACGACGGCAAGCCGATTGCAAGGCAGGACGGCGCAAGCCGGACACCGGCGACGCCCGTGCTATAGTTGCCGGCCTGGCCGGGCCGACGATGGCACCGATGGCGACGCTCCGATGCGAGATGTGGCTGGCTTGCACCGGCCTTGCAGCCGCGCTCCTCACGGGATGCCTCCCGTCGCGCGCGGCCGGCGCGGCCGAGTTCATCCCTCCGCCGAAGCCGACGGCCACGGCGACCGTCACCGCCGGGCCACCCGCTCCCCCCTCGACTCCGACCGCGCCTCCGCCGACCGCCACCCCGACCGCCGTCGACGGAGCCTTGTTCCCGATCGGGACGTCGGTCGGCGGCCGGGCGCTGGAGGTCGCCCGCTTCGGCAGCGGGCCGCGTGAGTTGTTGATCGTCGCCGGGATCCACGGCGGCTACGAGTGGAACACGATCGCCCTGGCCGACGAGCTGATCGAGCGCCTTCGCCAGGATCCGGCGATCGTCCCGGCGGACGTCGCGCTCTACCTCCTGCGGGCGATGAATCCCGACGGCGAGGCCCGATCGCACGGCGCCGACGGGCGCGCCAACGACAACGGGGTCGACCTGAATCGCAACTGGCCGATCGACTGGCACCCCGACTGGGACCGAACCTACTGCTGGAACTACCTCCCGATCAGCGCTGGGCCGCATCCCGTCTCCGAGCCAGAGGTCGCGGCGGTGATGCAGTTCATCCTGGACCACGAGTTCGAGGCAATGATCAGCTATCACAGCGCGGCGCTGGGGATCTTCCCCGGAGGTTCGCCGCCCGACACGGCCTCCCACCGGCTGGCGGCGGCGCTGGCCCGGGTCAGCGGCTATCCCTATCCGCCGCTCGACTACGGCTGCGAGTACACCGGGCAGTTCGCCGACTGGACCGTGTCGCAGGGGATCGCCGCCGTCGACGTCGAACTGACGACTCACGTCGACACCGACTTCGAGATCAACCTGCGCGTGCTGGAGACGTTCCTGAACTGGAAGCCGTAGCCGGGCGCGGCGAATCGAGAACGGACAGTCTGCGTTCCCTCCGCGAACTCCCGGAACGCGACCTCAGGTGCGGGCGCGCACCACGCCGCGCATCACGGGCGTGTAGTCCGGGAAGACGGCCTCCACGGCCGGGTTGTTGAGCCGCAGTCGGCAGATCTCCGCCAGCACGTCGCGATAGTCGATCGTCACCGCCAGGTCGCCCGGCCCGAACAGCTGCCCGTCCTCCAGCCCCGGCCACGTCGCGTGCACCTTTCCACCGTTCACTCCCCCGCCGAGCACGAGCATCGCCCCGCCATGTCCGTGGTCGGTGCCCAGGCTGGCATTCTCCGCCGCCCGCCGCCCGAACTCCGACATCACGACCACCGTCAGATCGTCGATGCGATCGGCGAGGTCGCGATGGAAAGCGGCCAGCCCCTGGCCAAGATCGGCGAGCAACCCGGCCATCAGGCCTTCGCCCGCTCCCTGGCCGAAGTGCGTGTCCCAGCCCCCGAGATCGATCGCCGCCGCTTCCAGTCCGACATCGGCGCGAATCAACGCCGCAACCTGGCGCAGCCCCATGCCGAAGTCCGACTCGGGATACACGGCCTCGGGCCGAGGCCGGTAGCCCGCGGCGTCGAGGGCGGAGAGGGTTTCGAGCACGGCCAGCGTCTCCCGCCCGAGCAGGCTGAGGTCGTCATCGCCGGAATAGAGGCTGGCGAGCGTCGCCTGAAGCCGCGCCGCCGCCTGCGGGTCGCCGCCCAGATGGTAGTCGGTGATCGACTGGAGCGCCGAAGCCGGCACGACGCCGCGCAGGCTGCGCTGCACTTGCTCGCCGATCCCGACGGCGCGCAGCGGGGAGACGTTCCCGGTATCGAGGGACGCCAGGTGTCGGCCGATCCATCCCGAAGCGGGCCCGTGGAGGCTGGTCAGACCGCGCTCCATCAGCTCCATCGCCTGGAAGTGGCTGCGCGACTCGTCCGGCGCGCCGCAGGCGTGAACGATGGCGAAGTGTCCGGCCCGCCAGGCCGGCAGCAGCGGGCCCAGCGAGGGATGTAGCCCGAAGAAACCGTCCAGATCGATCGTCCGCAGCGCGGCCGGGGCCCGGCGGTCGTCGGGCCGAGGGATAGCGAGCGACGGCCGGAGCCGATAGTAGGCCTGCTCACCGTGCGGCACGACGACGTTGAGCGCGTCGGCCGCGCCGCGCAGGAAGACGACGAGCAGCACATCGCCGCGCGCGGCGCGCGCCGCCGGCTGGAATGCCAGCCGCGGCATCCACGACGGCCAACCGGGCACGGAGGCCGGCACGACCCAGCGGCACGCGGCGCATGCAGGATCGACGGTCATCGCTTCTCCTCCCTGGTCAGCGCCACTGGAACGCCGGCGAGGCGAGCAAGCCCGCCGCCAGCAGCGCTAGCGATTCCTCGGCGTCGGCCGGCGCCGCAAGCCGCAACACCTCGGACCGAGCCGGCTCGGCGAGCGGTGCACCCAGCAGGACATTGGCCAAGGCGTCGAAGGCTTCGCCTTCGTCGCGGGCGCCGGCCACCACGGCGAGCGTCGGCAGGTCGACCCGCGTTCCCTTCATCTCGTTGCGGGCCAGGTCGCAAGCGAAGTCCCAGCGCGCCAGGAGGCCGGTCTGCCAGGCATCCGGATCGTCCGGCGGTCCGTCCGGGGTCGGCCAGGCGAAGAGCGGCTGGCCCATGCGCGCCAGATGGGTCTGCAACAACTCGCCTCCGTCCGTCTCGGCGTCGAGCATCCGCAGGGCGGAGGCGACGACGTGCATCGGACGCTTGAAGGCCGGGACGGCCTGGCCCGGCGCCGCCGCGACTCCGTCGAGCAGGACCACCCGCAGCATCGGCAGGATCTCGCCGTCGGAGGCCAGGAACGCCTGGGCGGCGCGGTCGATCAGGGCCTGCGCCCGCTCGGGGATCGGATCGAGGAAACGGCGGATGAGCTTGCGCGCCAACCGCCGCGCCGTCGACGGGTGGAGCGCCAGGGCGTCGAGGACGCGCTCCGCCTCGGCCTGCCCCGCCGGGAGGATCTCCATGCCCAGGACCCGTTTCGGCCCGTCGTCGTGCATCTCGGGCTTGAAGATGAACTGGCCCTTCCAGAAACGGTTCTTGACCGTCCATCCCGTCAGGCAGCGCGCCATCTCCATCACGTCCTGCTGCCCGTAGCCGCCGTCGACGCCCAGGGTGTGCAACTCGAGCAGTTCGCGGGCGTAGTTCTCGTTGGGCGCTTCGCGGTGATTGACCTGGTTGTCGAGGTAGACCAGCATCGCCGGGGAGTGGGCCGAGGCGGCCAGCAGGCGACGGAAGTTCCCCAGGGCGTGCCGGCGGATGACCTCCCGGTCGTCGACGGTCTTCAGGAGCCAGCACTCGCCCTTTTCGACCGAGATGTTGAAATGGTCGGTCCAGAACTCGACCATGACTTCGAAGAGCTGGCGGCGCGAGTGCACCCGCCGCAGCAAGGCCCCGCGCTGAAGCTCGGCAATGACGTCGTCGCGCTCCCAGGCCGCCAGATCCGCGGCCTGGAGGGTCAGGCTGGTCAGGGTGCGGACGGCCAGGTCACCCCACAGATCGTCCAGCGACCAGGGTGCGAGCTGTTCCTCGATCCACGACCCCAAGCCGACCGACGCCGCGTGCTGCCGCTCCATCAGCGTCGGGCCATAGGTCATCCGGTTCAGCGCCCGGAAGATCGCGCCATCGCCCTCGATCCACGGCGTCGGCCCCTCGGCCGCTTCCGCCGCCAACCGGTAGACCGGCGTACATGCCGAGACGGTCGCGCCAGCCGCCACCAGTCCGGCGAGCCTGAGGAACTCGCGGCGCTCGAGCGACATGCGTCAGGCTCCGCTGGCGGCCGGCTCGACGCGAGGGGCGAAGGCCGGGCGCGGCATCCAGCGCAGCAGGGCGAACACGCCGGCGCCGTACCCGACGAGGAGCGTGCCGGGGATCATCAGGAACCATCCGACGAGGGGGAAGATGGCCGCCAGTTCGAGGGCGATGGCGCCGCGGACGAAGGCGCCAGACGGCGACATCGAAGACGGTCCGCTCCAGCGAAGCCGGTCGCCCATCTCGGCCGCGATTCCCGCCGCGCCGATGGTCGCCAGGCCGAGGGCGCCGAAGGCCACCAGCGCCGCCGCCAACTTGAACAGGCCGAGCGGGACCGATCCCAGAATCGAAACCGGGATGGCTGTCAGGAGGGCGGCGCCGATCCCGAGAAACAGCGACCGCAGCGGAGTGGCCGTGGCGCGCATCCGGGCCCGGCCGACCATGCCAGGGAAGAGCAGCCAGGCACCCGTCAGCAAGCCGGGGAATGCGATCCCGAGCGCGAGCAACGTTCCGAAGGCGGCATACACGTCGGCCATGGAACCCTCCTGCCCCGGTCGTGGGGCGAGCCAAGCGGGCGTCTTCTGTCTGGATTACAGGAGCGAAGCCGGAAAGTCGCGCCGCGGACTCGGCGCGCCTCGTGTCGCACGCGAGCATCAGGCGTCCTGAGCCTGTCGAAGGCATCCTGAGCCTGTCGAAGGCATCCTGAGCCTGTCGAAGGACGCCGTACACTCGCCGATTCGGCAGGCGCGACCTTCGCCGATCCTCGCCTGTAGTACCCTATGGATATGGAACCGGCCTCCGACCGTCTGCTGATCCAGCGGACGCGAGCCGGCGACGCCGACGCCTTCGGGGAGCTCGTGCAGCGCTACCAGACCTCGGTCTTCAACGTCTGCTATCGGCTCCTCGGCAACTCGGCCGAGGCGGAAGACCTGACTCAGGAGGCGTTCCTGCGTGCCTTTCGGCGCCTCGGCACCTACGACGACCAGCGGCCGTTCGGGCCGTGGATGCGCCGCGTGGCGGCCAACCTGTGCCTGAACGAGCTCGAGCGCCGCGGCCCGCCGGTCGTCGAGCTCGACGAAGAAGCGGACGAGATCGCCGACGACCCGACCGAGACGCCCGAGGCGGTCGGCGATCGACAGGAAATGGCTCGCCGACTGCGGTCGGCGCTCCACCAGCTTCCCGATCACTACCGCATGGTCATCGAGTTGCGGCATTATCACGAGATGGGCTACGATGAGATGGCGGCCACCCTCGGCGTGGGAGTCGCCGACGTGAAGACCCGGCTGTTTCGGGCGCGCCGAAAGCTGGCCAGGCTCATGGGGATCGATGGCTGACGGGCACCTCGCGACCGAAGACCTCCACCTGCTCCTGGATGGTGCCCTCGACGCGCCGGCGGCGCGCGCGGCGCGCGCCCACCTGTCGCAGTGCCGGGGCTGCCAGCGCCGGCTGCGCGCTCAGGAGCGCATCTTCGCCGCGATCGAGTCGTGGGAGGAGGTCCCGATCCCGCGCGACCTCGCCCCGCGGCTGCGGCACGCCGTCGCCCCGCCGCGCGGCGAACGCTGGCGACTCGCGACGGGCGTCCAGGCCGTCGTCGCCGTCCTAGTCCTCGTCGCCGCCTGGCCGCTCGTCTCCGGACTGGCCTCGACGATCACCACGCCGGTGCTGCCCGTGGCGGACCTCGGGCTATCGGAAGCGGCGACGCTCGCGATGACGTCGCTGGTGGCCTCGACCGAGGCGTTCGGGCGGCAGGTGGCGTCCGCGGCGGATGCCTGGCTTCGGCTGGCGCCGCGATGGATCGGCGTCCTGCCGTGGGCCGCGGCGGCGGCAGGCCTGACGGCGATCGTCGGAAACACGATACTTCTGCGAAGTGCAACCGCGGGGCCGCGCCGCGCTGGACCAAGGAGATCCTGATGGAACAGCCGCTCGGACTGCTGGTGGCGTTCGTGGCGTTGGGTGCCGTGCTGTTCGGCCTGTTTGCAAGCCTGGCGGCTCTCTTCCCGCGCTACGTCCGGCTCGCGCAACGGGCGGCGGAGGAAAGCCCGGGTCGCTCACTGCTCGTCGGAGTCGTCAACGCCGTGTTCGTCCTGGCGGTGTCGCTGACGCTGCTTGCACTTGGCGAGGAGCGCCGGGCCCTGCCGACCATTCTCGGAGGCATCGTCCTGGCAGCGGGCGCCTCGGCCCTGGCCGTCGGGCTTTCGGGTGTCGTGATTCTCGTCGGCCGCAGGCTGGCGCGCCGCAACACCGACCTGAACAGCATCCTCACCGGCAGCGTCGTGCTGACGCTTGCCAGCGCCGTGCCGTTCCTCGGCTGGTTCGTGTTCCTCCCGGGGGTCCTGGTCCTGGGGCTGGGCGCGTTCATCCTCGGGTGGTTCCGTCGCCGCGCCTGGTCCGACCCGCTCTGAAGCCCCTTGCCAGACAACCGAAACGTGCCCTCGCCGGGGGCGGGCACGCCCTGAGCCAGTCGAAGGGCTTGCCAGGCGGCGCCGCCCGGATCAGATGTCGAGGTTGCGGACCTCGCGTGCGTGGGTCTGGATGAACCGACGGCGCGGCGGGACGGCCTCGCCCATCAGCATGTCGAAGGTGCGGTCGGCGGCGGCGGCGTCTTCGATCGAGACCTGGAGCAGCGTGCGCCGCGCCGGATCCATCGTCGTTTCCCACAACTGCTCGGGGTTCATCTCGCCCAAGCCCTTGTAGCGACTCAGGCTTGCCTTCTCCGCTCCGCCCAGCTCCTTCACGATCTTGTCGCGCTCGGCGTCGCTGTAGGCATACTGGACCTTGTTCTTGTGGGCGATGCGATACAGCGGCGGCTGGGCGATGAACAGGTGGCCCTCCTCGATCAGCGACGGCATGTAGCGGAAGAAGAACGTCAGCAACAGCGTGCGGATGTGGCTGCCGTCGACATCGGCGTCGGTCATGATGATGACGCGCCCGTAGCGCAGCCCGCTCAGGTCGAAGTTCTCCCCGATGCCCGTGCCGAGAGCCGAGATCAGCGCCTTGACCTCGTTGTTCCCCAGGATCTTGTCGAGCCGGGCGCGCTCGGTGTTGAGGATCTTGCCCCGCAGCGGCAGGATGGCCTGGAAATGCCGGTCGCGGCCCTGCTTGGCCGACCCGCCGGCCGAGTCGCCCTCGACGATGTACAGCTCGCACTTGTTCGGGTCGCGCTCCGAGCAGTCGGCCAGTTTCCCCGGCAGGGTCAGGCTCTCCAGCGCGCTCTTGCGGATGACCAGGTCGCGCGCCTTCTTGGCCGCGTCGCGGGCGCGGGCCGAGGTCAGGCATTTCTGGACGATGGCCCGCAGGGCGCGCGGGTTCTGCTCCAGGAACTCGCCGAAGGCTTCGCCCACCACCTGCTGCACCTGGGTTTGGACCTCGGCGTTCATCAACTTGACCTTGGTCTGCGACTCGAACTGCGGGTCGCGGTGCTTGATGCTGATGATCGCCGTCAATCCCTCGCGCGTATCGTCGCCGGAGAAGTTCGGGTCGGAGTCCTTGAGCAGGCCGTTCTTGCGGGCGTAGTCATTGATCGTGCGCGTCAGCGCCATGCGCAGGCCGGTCAGGTGCGTCCCGCCATCGACGGTGTTGATCGTGTTGGCGAAGGCATAGACCGACTCGGCGTAGGCGTCGGTGTACTGGAGGGCGACCTCGACCCCCGTCCCGTCCACCTCGCGCTCGGCGTGCATCACCGGGTGCAGCACCTCCCGGTTCCGGTTCAGGTACTTGACGAAGGAGGTGATCCCGCCTTCGAAGTAGAACGTCATTTCGCGGCCATCGCGCTGATCGACCAGCCGGATCGTCACCCCGCGCGTGACGAAGGCGTACTCACGGAAACGCTGCACCAGCGTCTCGAAGCGGTAATCCAGGTCGCCCTTGAAGATGGTGCGGTCGTACTTGAAGGTCGTCTTGGTGCCGGTCTCGGTCTTGGGGACCTTCCCGATGACCTCCACCGGCCCCATCGGCGCGCCGCGCTGGTAGCGTTGGAAGTGGATCTGCCCGCCGCGCTTGACCTCCACCTCGCACCATTCGGAGAGCGCATTGACGGCCGAGACCCCGACGCCGTGCAGCCCGCCCGACACCTTGTAGCCGCTGCCGCCGAACTTCCCGCCGGCGTGGAGCGTGGTCATCACGACTTCCAGCGCCGGTTTCTTCCGCTCCGGGTGGAGATCGACCGGGATGCCGCGCCCATCGTCTTCGACGGTCACGCTGCTGTCGGGCAGGATCGTCACGTCGATCCGGCTGCACGCGCCGGCCAGCGCCTCGTCGATCGAGTTGTCGACGACCTCGTAGACCATGTGGTGCAGAGCCTTGATGTCGGTCCCGCCGATGTACATCCCCGGTCGGCGGCGCACCGCTTCCAGGCCCTCCAGCACCTGGATGTCCTTGGCGGCGTAGCTGCTGACGTCGGCGGTGGTCTTGCTACGCGCCACGGGCATCCCTCCGGTCGATCGAGGTCTCGCCGGCGACCGGCGCCGGTCGGTCGGCGGCCAGCATTGCCTCGCGCCGCCCGATGTAGAAGACGTATGTCGCCGCCAACAGCATGCCGCTGACGAAGGCGTGCCCCAGGATGGCCAGCGCGCTGAACCATGAGTCGGCCGGCGGCAATTCCCACACCAGCCCGCTGATCCACGACAGCAGCACGATGACCGCCAGGAACCCGACCACCGGGAAGAAGTCGCGCCGCACGATGCGCACGCTCTCGCGCGCCGCACGCAGCAAGCCCAGCCGGTAGCGCACCAGCCCGTGCGGCGTGAACACCAGGTACACCCCGAGCCAGAACAGGATCGTGAAGCCGAGGTAGAAGACGCCCGTCGCCAGAAACGGCGTGATCAGGTTGGCCACCATCGCCGCCAGCACGCTGCCGGAGGCGACCACGAACAGGACGGCGTAGGCCAGGCCGGCCATCGCCAGCAGCCGCACCGCCACCGCCCACCCTGCGCCGGATTCTGCCCCCGGCGAGGCAACGCGCGCGACCGCCATGTGGTACGCCGCCGCGGCCAGCAGCCCAGCCACCGTCAGCCCGAACCAGATCATCCCGATCTCGGCCGGGCCCGTCAGCGGCACCACACCCGGCGGGCCCAGCGGCGACCCCTCCGGCATGACCGCTGCCATCAGGCTGGGGATGCCGACCGGGAACGTCGAAAGGGCCGAGAAGAGGTTGAACCTCTCGCCCAGCCCGACGAGCGCCTCACGGGCCAGCGCGGCCTGATCGGCCAGCTCGGGGCGCGTCACGGCAGGCGCCGTGAGCGTCGCCGCCAGCCGTCGAATGAATCCGGCCATGCTCAGCCGCGGCCCGAGCCACAGGAACAGGTCGAGCACCAGCGGCGGAAGCAGCAGGTATGGCCGGGCGGCGATCCGATCGAACCCACTTGCGATCGCCCCCAGAACACCCCGGGAAAACGCCCTCGGCGCAGGCGTGATTTCGCTCACAAACTTTCATTTTATCATGCCGACCTGCGAAAGCCGTGCCCCGCGGGCGGCTCGCCGCCATCGCGCGCAGCCTGCGGGAGGCGGCCGACCGGGCCGACATCCGGGCTCGCCTTCGCCGTCTCGGCGCAGGTTAGAATCACACCTCCGTCGCCGGACGCCTCAGGGCGGCCCGGCACGGCACGAGGCCAACGCATGCTTTCCTTCGAGATCGAGGGCGGTCACCGACTGCGGGGCGAAGTCACGCCCTCCGGCAACAAGAACGCCGCGCTGCCGCTGTTGGCCGCGTGTCTGCTGACCGACGACGCCGTGCTCCTCCGGAATCTGCCCGACATCGGCGACGTACGCACGATGCGGGCGCTGATCGAGACGCTGGGCGTTGCGGTCGAAGCCGCCGACGCCCACACCTGGACCGTGCGGGCGCGCCAGGTGCGCAAGACCGACCTCGATCGTGAGCTGTGCCGGCGCATCCGAGCCTCGATCCTGCTCGCCGGACCGCTGCTCGGCCGCACCGGCGAAGCCGTCCTGCCGCCGCCGGGCGGCGACGTCATCGGCCGCCGGCGCGTCGACACCCACCTGCTGGCCCTTCGCCCCTTCGGCGTCGAGACCGATTACCGCGACGGATTGCTGCACCTGAAAGCCCGGCACGGCCTGACCGGGGCGCGCATCCTGCTCGACGAGGCCAGTGTAACGGCCACCGAGAACGCCATCCTGGCGGCGGTCACGGCGCGCGGCGCGACGACGATCCGCAACGCCGCCTCCGAGCCGCACGTCCAGGACCTGTGCCACATGCTCAACGCCCTCGGGGCGCGCATCGAGAACATCGGCTCGAACACGCTGCACATCGAAGGCGTCCCGTCGCTGCACGGCGGCGAGTACACCATCGGCCCGGACTACCTGGAGGTCGTCAGCTTCATCGGCGCCGCCGTCATCACCCGCGGCGAGGTGCGCATCCACAACGCCGCCCCCGAGCATCTCGAGATGGTGCGGCTGGTCTTCGGACGCCTGGGCATCGCCTGGGACGAAGTCGACGGCGACGTCGTCGTGCCGCCGGAGCAGTCGCTGCAGGTCGTGCCCGATCTGCGCGGGGCGATCCCCCAGATCAGCGTCATGCCATGGCCGGCCTTCCCCACCGACCTGATGAGCCTGGCGATCGTCCTGGCGACTCAATCGCACGGCACGGTGCTGTTCCACGACTGGATGTTCGAGAGCCGGATGTTCTTCATCGACAAGCTGTCGGCGATGGGGGCGCGCATCGTGCTGTGCGACCCGCATCGCTGCCTGGTGCAGGGGCCGAGCCGGCTGGTCGGCGAACAACTCGAAAGCCCCGATATCCGCGCCGGTCTGGCGCTCGTCATGGCCGCCCTCGGCGCCGAGGGCGCCTCGCGTATCCGCAACATCGGTCAGATCGAACGGGGTTACGAGCGGATCGACGAGAAACTGGCCGCGCTCGGGGCGCACATCCGACGCGTCGAGAGCTGACTCGCGGCCGGCAGTCTTCCGCAGAACGTCGCACGGCCGTCGGCCGGCCCGGCGAGCTCGCTACGCCTTCCGCGCCGCGACTTCCTCCGCCAGGGCACGATAACCTTCGGCAGCGCGGCTCTGGGGCCGAAAGCCGAGCACCGACGTGCGCGCCGCCGGCGCCATCGCCACCGCCTCGTCCGTCTCGAGCATCGTCCGGAACACGCGATCCCCGAAGACCGACCGCAGCTCCGCGACCACGCCGCGCGCCTGATCGGAGGACGGGTCGTAGAAGGTCGGCAGGATGCCGAGCAGTGTCAGCTTCGGCTGGAGCCGATCGTGCACCAGCCACAGGGCCTCGAGGATCGAGCGCACGCCGCGCAGCGGCAGGTACTGGCACGACACCGGGACGAGCAGCTCGTCGGCTGCCACCATCCCGGCGACCGTCAGCAGCCCCAGGCCGGGAGGAGTGTCGATCAGGATGTAGTCGACCGGGCCGCGCTCCTCCGCCATGCCCTGCCGCACGGCGCGCACCAGCCCGTGGCCGTTCGGCGCGTGATCGACGGCCTCGAGCTGGACGCTGGCCGGCGCCACCCACAGGTTCTCCCCGGCCGGGTACACCAGCTGGCGCAGCGGAGTCGGCGGATCTTCGAAGAACTGGCGCGTCGTCACCGCCAGGCGGTACGGGTCGAGGCCGAAACTGGCGCTCAGTCCCCCTTGCGGGTCGAGGTCGACCAGAAAGACCCGCGCCCCTCGCGCCGCCAGCGCCGCACCCAGGTTGACGGCGGTGGCGGTCTTGCCGACGCCGCCCTTTTGGTTGGCGATGACGATGACGCGTCCCACACGGCGGAGTATAGCCCCGGGCACGGGTCGCGGCAATCGGACGTCGGACTCGGCGTGCGGCAGACGGGCGTCCCCCGCGGCCGGGCCGGACCCTTCGCCCGTCTCCGCCTCGCCGGCGAACGTCCGCCGTCCCGTGTCGGCGGCGCATGGTATACTGAGGTTTCGCACGTATCCTGTTCTCGACGCAGGTCCAGCCGAGCATGCCGAAACGCGTTTATCAACCCAAGGTTCGTCGCAGAGCGCGGGTCCACGGATTCCGGGCGCGCATGGCCACGCGCGGCGGTCGTCAGGTGCTCAAGCGCCGCCGCCTGAAGGGCCGCCACCGCCTGACGCCTCGCGTGAACGGTCGACTGAAGAAGGTCAACTGGAACGCCTGAAGCCCGATGCGGGGTGGATCGCAGGCACCGCCTCACCAGTTCGCGTGATGTCCGGCGGGTGCGGAGTGCAGGCAGGTCGTACGCGCACCCGCTCGTCGTTCTGGTGACCTGCCGCAACGACCTCAACTACAGCCGGTTCGCCGTATCGGCCGGCCGTGGCCTGGGAGGCGCCGTGCGGCGCAACCGGGCCAAGCGGCGGCTGCGGGCCGCGCTCGACGAGCTCGCCCCATCGATCCCCCCCGGCTGGGACATCTTGCTGCTCGCCCGCGCGTCGACGGCCTCGGCCGGCTGGCCGGAGCTGCGGCAGGGCCTGACCGGCGCCTTGCGACGCGCCGGCCTGACAACGGAGAACGAATGACGGCCTTCGAACAGGCGCACGACATCGATCCGTCCCTCCGGGACTTGCCGCTCACCTGGCGGACGGCGCCGCGCTGGCCGGCGCTGGCCCTGATTCGGCTCTACCAGTTGACCCTCTCGCGCCTGATGCCCTCCGCTACGTGCCGCTTCGTTCCGACTTGCTCGCATTACGGATACCAGGCCATCTACCGCCACGGCCTGCTCAAAGGCGGATGGCTGGCGATCTACCGCGTCCTGCGCTGCCAGCCCTTCAGCCGCGGCGGCTACGACCCCGTGCCTTAGGAGGCTCCATGACTTCCTCCATCTCGATGCCGTTGCGATCGCTGCGTTGGGTCCTGGTTCCCCTGGCCGGGCTGGCGCTGGGCGCGTGCGCCTCGGTCGCGCAGCTCGGACCGACCAGCTGGCCCGGCGTGAGCGCCAACGAAGACCACATTTACTTGGCTGCCGGCAACGCCGTCTTCGCGCTGGACCTCGAAGGCGACGAGGAGTGGCGCTTCCCGGCCGAGCCGGAGCCGGCCGTCTCGTTCTACGCCGCGCCGGCCGTCTCCGACGACGGCCTGGTCTACGCCGGCGCCTACAACGGACACGTCTACGCCATCGATGCCGCGAGCGGCGAGCTCGTGTGGGAGTTCCCCGATCCCCTCGCCGCGAAGGACCTGTCCGACGGCCGAGTCATCGGATCCCCGGTGATCGCCGGGGACCTCCTGCTCGTCCCGACGGACGGCGAGGGCAACAAGGACGGGCTCGGGTCGCCGCGCCGCGGCACGCTGCTGTTCCTCGATCGGGCCAGCGGCGAGGTGTTGCGGAGCTTCGACGCGCCCGGTCCACTGTGGGCCGCGCCTCTGGTCGACGACGACACGGCCTACGTCGCCTCGCTCGGCCACACCCTGCACGCCATCGATCTGGCCACGGCCGAAGAACGCTGGTCGATCGACCTGTCCTACGCCATCGCCGACACGCCGGCGATGCAGAACGGCACCGTCCTGACCGGCATCCTCGGCGGCTCGCCGGCCCCGTGCGACGGGGAACAGCCCGCCTCCGGGTCGCGCTGCGCGCTGGTGGCGGTCGACGCCGCCGGCGGCGAGGTCGTGTGGCGCGCGCCGATCGAGGGCTGGCTCTGGTCGAGCCCGGCGATCAGCGACGGGACGGCGGTCTTCGGCGACGTCGAGGGCAACCTGTACGCCATCGACCTCGCCAGCGGCGACGTGTTGTGGCGGCAGGACCCCGGTGGCGCGGTGACGACCGCCCCGGTCCTGGTCGACGGCATCGGCGTCGTCGGCCTCGGCAGCGGCGAGATCATCGCCTACGACCTCGAGACTCAGGACGTCGTGTGGCGGGCGCGGGCGCGCGGCCCGGTGCTCAGCCGGCCCGTCGTGACCGGCCCTCAGTTGATCGTCGCCATCTCCGGCCGGACGCCGATGGTGCAGTCGTTCGACCTGGCGACCGGAGACCTGGGGTGGGAGTTCTCGGCCACCGGCAGGCTGCCGAAGGAACCCGGCGCGCTCGACCAGCTGTGGGCGGCCATCGCCGCCGGGTGGGGGGTCCTGTGGAACAACCTGATCCTCAACCCGATGATCAACATCCTGCTCCTGATCTACGACTTCTTCCTGAACAACTTCGCCATCGCCATCATCCTGCTGACGGTGCTCATCCGTCTCCTGACGATGCCGCTCACGCTCCGGCAGCAGCGTTCGATGGAGCGGATGCAGGAGCTGCAACGCTCTCCGAAATGGCAGGCGATCGAGAAGAAATACAAGGGCGACCGCCAGCGGATCCAGCAGGAACAGCTCAAGCTCTACCGCGAGGCGGGCGTCAGCCCGTTCGGGGGATGCCTGCCGCTCCTGCTCCAGCTCCCGATCCTGATCGGGCTGTACCAGTCGATCACGCGGGCGCTGGCCGCCGCGCCGGCGCAGCTCCTCGACCTGGCCCGTCACGTCTACCCGTTCGTGCCAAGCGCCCTGATCCCGCTGAACAGCCACTTCCTGTCGTGGGACCTGAGCCAGCCCGAGTCGGTCATCCGGCCCGAGCTCTTCGGGTTGCCCTTCCCGCTGCTGACGATCCTCGTCGCCATCACCAGTTACTTCCAGACCAAGCTGACGACGCCCCCGGCGGCCGACCCGCAGGCCCGGCAGACTTCGGCCATGATGGGCATCTACATGCCGATCCTGATGGCCTGGATCACGTGGAGTTACGCCGCCGGCCTGGCGCTCTACTTCCTGACGACGAACGTCCTGACGATCGTCCAGTACGCCGCCACGGGCAAGGTCAACTGGCGATCGGTGTTGTCGCCGCGGCGGACGAGCTGACGCCGCAAGGAAGCCAACGATGACCGAGTCCAGACCGAGCCTCGAGATCATCGCCCCGACCGTCGACGAGGCCGTCGCCCGCGGGGCGGCCGAGCTGGGCGTCAGTCCGCAACGGCTGCTGGTCGAAGTGCTCGACGAAGGCGGCGTCGGGGTGCTCGGCCTCGGCAGCCGTCAGGCGCGCGTCCGCTTGACGCTGCTCGGGGGCCCGCCCGGCGAACGGCCGTCGCCTCCGGCTGCGGCTCCGGCCGCGGACGAGGACGAAGACGAGGAAGAGACGCCGGCCGGCGAACCCGGCCGCGAGCTCCAGGTGGCTCGCGCCACGGTCCACGAACTCGTCGGCCTGATCGGGCTGCCGGCGCGGGTGACGGCCCGCTGGGGCGAGACGGAAGACCCCGACCAACCTCGCCCGGTGCTGGTCGACATCCGCGGCGACGACCTGAGCCTGCTCATCGGCCGGCGCGGCGAATCGCTGCAGGCGCTCCAGTACATCACGCGCCTGATCGTCGGCAAGGAGCTCGGCACCTACCTGCCGATCCTCATCGACGTCGAAGGCTACCGCGCCCGGCGCGAGCTGCAGCTGCGCCAGCTGGCGCGCCGCATGGCAGAGCAGGCCGTCGAGCGCGGCCGGACGATGACGCTCGAACCGATGCCGGCCGCCGAGCGTCGCATCATCCACCTCGAGCTGCGCCAACACGATCGCGTCTACACCGAGAGCGTCGGCGAGGGCGACCAGCGCAAGGTCACGATCGTCCCGCGACCGATCGAGGATTCCGGACGGCTATAATCGCGGGGATGCCCTCCCTCGCGCCGCCGGAGTATCTCGTCGTCGGCCATCTTTGCCTCGACGTCCCTCCCGCATCCGGCGGAGGCCGGAGCGCGGCCCCGGCCGAAGGCGAAGCGCTGGGCGGCACGGCCGCCTACGCCGCGCTCACCGCGCGAGCGCTCGGTCTTGGGCCATCGATCGTCACCGCCGCCGCCGCCGACCTCGACCTCTCCCCGCTGGCCGGGATCCCCATCCATCGCCTCGCCTCGGAGACAACCACGCGTTTCGTCAACGATAGCGACGGCGACCGCCGCCGCCAGCGGCTCCTCGGGCGCGGCCGACAGATCTCCGCCGACGACGTGCCCGCCGCATGGCGTGGCGCCTCGATCGTCCACCTGGCGCCGATCGCCGGCGAGGTCGACGCCGCGCTGATCGACCTCTTCCCCGACAACGAGCTGCTCGGCCTGACGCCGCAGGGTTGGATGCGTCGGTGGGACGAGACCGGGAGCGTTTCTCCCCAGGCCTGGAGCCTTCCGGCTACCGCTCGGCGGTCGCCGGATGTCGTGATCGTGAGTCTCGAGGATGTCGGCTGCGACGAAAGCCTGGTCGAGGATCTCGCCGCCGCGTGCCGTCTGCTTGTCGTCACCGAAGGCTCCCGCGGCGCCCGCGTCTATTGGAACGGTGATGTGCGTCGCGTGCCTGCCTCGCCCGTCGAGCCCGTCGATCCGACGGGAGCCGGCGACATCTTCGCCGCGGCGTTCCTCATCCGTTACCAGCGCACGCGCGACCCGTGGGAGGCGGCGCGCTTCGCCAATGGGCTGGCCGCGGCAAGCGTCGGGCGCCGCGGCCTCGACGGGGTCCCGACGGCGGACGAGGTGGCTCGCGCCGAGATGGTGTGGGTCCGATGACCCGGGTCTACGCCCTCGTCAACCAGAAAGGCGGCGTCGGCAAGACGACGACCGCCATCAGCCTGGCGGCCTATCTGGCCGAGGCCGGCCAGAAGGTCCTGCTCGTCGACCTCGATCCCCAGGCCAACGCCACGGCCTGCCTGGGGATCGCGCAGTCGCAGGTCGATGGCGGCGTCTATCCCGTGCTCATCGGAGGGCGGCCGGCGGTCGAAGTCATTCTGCACAACACCCGCCTGCACCTCTCCCTGCTCCCCTCGACCCCGGCGCTAGCCGGGGCCCAGGTCGAGCTGGTCGACCTGCCGGAGCGGGAGCGGGTCCTGGCGCGCGCGCTGGAGCCAGTGAAGGATCGCTACGACTACGTGCTCGTCGACTGCCCGCCGTCGCTCGGGTTGCTGACGGTCAACGCCCTGCTCGCCGCCGACGGGGTGATCGTCCCGGTCCAGTGCGAGTACCTGGCGCTCGAGGGCCTGTCGTCGCTCGCCGCCACGCTCCAGCGGGTGCGGAGCAGTCTGGCGCCGCGGCTCTCGCTGCGCGGCATCGTGCTGACGATGTTCGATTCGCGGACACACCTCTCCCAGGATGTGGTGCGAGAGGTGCGGCGGCACTTCCCGGGCCAGGTCTTCCGCGCCATCATCCCGCGCAGCGTCCGTCTTGCGGAGGCGCCGTCGCACGGCCTGCCGATCTCCGCCTACGATCCGCGCTCGCCGGGCGGGATGGCATATCAGGCGTTGACGCGTGAGTTGTTGGCCGGCGACGGGGTGCGGGCGCGTCCGTCGGCGGTCGCGGCGGAGGTCGCCCGGTGAGCCGCAAGGCCGGGCTGGGCCGCGGCCTCGACGCGCTGATCCCCGCCACCGAGGCGGGCGCCGGCGAAGGCGGGGCGCGCCTGGTGGCGATCGGCGACATCCGCCCGAACCCGCGGCAGCCGCGGCGCGAGATCGCGCGCGGCGACCTCGACGCGCTGGTCGCCTCGATCCGCCAGCACGGCGTCCTGCAACCCCTCGTCGTGACGCCGGCGTCGGACGGAGATGGTTACGTCCTGATCGCCGGCGAGCGGCGCCTCCAGGCGGCACGGCTGGCCGACCTCGATTCCGTCCCGGTCGTCGTTCGCGTCGCCGATGAACGCTCCGGCCTCGAGCTGGCTCTGGTCGAGAACCTCCAGCGCGAAGACCTCGGTCCGCTGGAGGCGGCCGAAGGCTACCGCCAGCTGGTGGACGATTTCGGCCTGTCGCACGACGAAGTCGCGCGACGCGTGGCGAAGAGCCGGTCGGCGATCAGCAACACCCTCCGGCTGCTGAAGCTGCCGGCGACCGTGCGCCAGATGCTCGCCGGCGGGAAGATCAGCGAAGGACATGCCCGGGCGCTGCTGGCGCTGCCGACGGCACAGGCGCAGGCCGCCGCGGCGCAGACGATCGTGCGCCGCGGGCTGAACGTCCGCCAGGTCGAGGACCTGGTGCAGCGTCTGCTCGGCCAGCGGCGCCGCCAGCCCCGGGCGCGGCGTCGGTCGCCGGAGGAGACCGACGTCGAAGAGCGGCTGCGCCAGTCGCTGGGGACGAAGGTCCAGCTCCGGCGCGGGCGCAAGGGCGGCAGTCTGGTCATCCATTTCTATTCCGACGAAGAGCTTGAGGCACTGATCGAGCGGCTGCTCGACGAGTAACGGCGCCCTCCTTTCCGACCATGAGATTCCTCGTCTACGGGACCGGCGCCGTCGGTGGCTACCTCGGGGCGCGCCTGGCGCGGGCCGGGCATCCGGTCACGTTCCTGGCCCGGCCGTCCGCGGCCGAGGCGATCCGGCGTGCCGGGCTTCGACTCGAAGGAGGCGAGCAGGCGCAGGTCGTGACCGGGTGCGAGGTGTTGACGGAGCTTCCCGCCGCCTTCGCGCTGCCGACCGACGGCGCCGTGCTCCTGACGGTCAAGGCCTACGACTGCGAAGCGGCCGCGGAGGCGCTGCGCAGGCCAGGAGGCGGCGCGTCACCGGTCGTGTGTCTGCTCAACGGGATCGGGAACGAGGAGACCCTGTCTGCGGCGATCGGGGCGGAGCGCGTCGTCCCGGCCACGCTGACGACGGCCGTCTCGGCCCCGGCGCCGGGTGTGGTTCGGATCGAACGCGAACGGGGCCTCGGCCTGGGTCGGGCGCCGGCGAGCGAGAGGCTGGCGCAGGCGTTCCGCGAGGCGGGAGTCCCCGCCCGGGTGTACGACGACGGGGCGTCGATGAAGTGGTCGAAGGTGCCGACGAACATCGTGGCCAATGCCTCGTCGGCGATCCTGGGTTGGACGGCCGGCGACGTCATGCGGCACGCTGGGCTGTACCGGCTGGAGGTCGAGGCGCTGCGCGAGGTCTTTCGCGTGATGCGGCGGCTCGGGTTGCGACCCGTCGATTTGCCCGGCGTGCCAGTACGGTGGATGGCGCGCGGCCTGGCGTTGCCCGCCTGGGCGACGCAGCGGTGGCTGGGAGGTACGGTGGCGCGCGGCCGTGGCGGAAAGAAGCCCTCGTTTCATTTCGATATCGGTCGCGGCCGAACGGAGGCCCGCTGGCTGAACGGCGCGGTCGTGGACGCCGGCCGACGGGTCGGCGTTGCGACGCCTGCCAACCAGATGCTGCTGAAAACGCTGCTCGATTTAGTGGAAAGCCGCGACGACCCGATGGCCTGGCGAGATCGACCGGAGCGCCTCCTGCGTGCCGCGGCGGAGGCCGGTGCACCGGGGATGCGCGGAGCCTGACGGCGGGCCGCAGGCTGGCGCCTCCTCGGGATGGATGCGAGGGCCGAGGGGCCGAGGTAACCCTGCGGCGAGTCACCGCCGCGCCCCCCTCGGGCTCGCGGGGCCACCGCCCCGAAGCCCATGCCCCAGACGACCCCTGGCGCGCCCGAGGGTATAATCCCGTCGCCCGCTCCGAGACCCTGATGCGCCTGCGCGACAAAGTCGCCCTGGTCACCGGCGCCTCGCGCGGCATCGGCCGCGCCACCGCCCTTGCCCTCGCCGCCGAAGGCGCACGCGTCGTCGTCAACTACCACGCCCGCGGCGACGCCGCCGAACAGGTCGTGGCCGAGATCACCGCCGCCGGCGGCCAGGCCACGGCACGCCAGGCCGATGTCGGCGCCTTCGCCGAGGCCGAAGCGCTGGTCAAGTTCGCCGTCGAGACCTACGGCGACCTGCATATCCTGGTCAACAACGCCGGCATCACCCGCGACGGCTTGATCCTGACGATGAGCGAAGCCGACTGGGACGACGTCCTGCGCACCAACCTCAAGTCGACCTTCGCCTGCTCCAAGGCCGCCGTGCGCCACATGCTGCGGCGCCGCTACGGGCGCATCGTCAACATCACCTCCGTCGCCGGCGTCATCGGCAATCCGGGCCAGACGAACTACTCGGCCTCCAAGGCCGGCCAGATCGGCTTCACCCGCTCGCTGGCGCGCGAGGTCGCCTCGCGGTCCATCACCGTCAACGCCATCGCCGCCGGCTTCATCGAGACGGAGATTTGGGGCGGCGTCCCGCCCGAGGCGCAGCAGGCGCTGCTCGGCCTCATCCCCCTCGGGCGCAAGGGCACCGTCGACGATGTCGCCCGGGCAGTCGTCTTCCTGGCCTCCGACGACGCCGCCTACATCACCGGCCACGTCCTGTCCGTCGACGGCGGCATGGCGATGGCGTGAGACGACGCAAGACGATGACGGCTTCCCCCGGCGATCCCGAGCGAACCACCGGCCAGGCCACGATCGCGCCGACCGTTCTGCTGACCATCACCCGCCTGGCGGCGCTGGCGGTTCCCGGCGTCAGGCGGTTCGCGCCCGTCCCCGGCGGCGTCAACCGCCTGGTCCGGCGCGGCCGCCGCCAGGGCATTCGACTCAACGTGGCGGACGGCGCGGTAACGATCGAGCTCCACCTGGTGCTGGCGCCCGACGCGAACGTGCGCCAGGTCTGCCGACACGTCCAGACCGAGGTGGCCCGCGCCATCGAGGAGACGGTCGGGATGCCCGTCGCCCGGATCGACGTCCACGTCGAGGACATCGACGACGGGGCGTCCGTCGGCTGACGGACCGGACGCGGTCGCATGAAGCGTCAGCGTCGCCGGGCGCGCGCCCTGGCGTTGCAGACCCTGTACGAGGTCGACTGCGTCGGCCACCGGCCGGAAGATGTCCTGGAACGCTACTTGGAAGAGAACCCGGGGTTGGACGACGACGCCGCCGACTTCCTGCGGCGATCCGTCGCCGGGACGCTCCAGGCCGCGCCAACGCTCGACGCGTGGATCGCCGGATGCGCGCCCGAATGGCCGGTCGACGAGCTGGCGGTGATCGACCGCAACATCCTGCGCCTGGCGCTGTGGGAGTTCCGCGTCAGCGGCGAGACGCCGTTGAAGGTGGCCATCAACGAAGCGGTCGAGCTCGCCAAGCGCTACAGCTCCGACAATGCCCCGCGCTTCGTCAACGGCGTGCTCGGGACGCTGGCCGAGGAGGCGTGAGATGGATCTGTTCGGCGTCGGTCCGCTCGAGCTCCTTCTGGTCCTGCTCCTGGCGGTGATCCTGTTCGGGCCCAAAGACATCGTCAACAACGCCCGCGCCGTCGGGCGGTATCTCAATCGGCTCTACAAGTCGGAGAGCTGGCGGACGATCGTGCAGGCCTCGTCGACGCTGCGCACGCTCCCCAACCGGCTGGCGCGCGAGGCCGAGCTCGAGCAGCTCGAGTCGCTGCGCCGCGAACTCGACGACCCGACCGGAGCGGCCGCCCGGCCGCAGTTCGAGGCCGGGATGGAGGCCTGGGTGCGGCCGCCGCCGAAGCCCCCCCCGCCGCCCTCCCCGCCCCCCGCCGAGCCGCCTGCCGCGTCGGGCGAGGCCTCGTCGGACGCGCCGGCGACGTGATGCGCCGCCTCCTGCGATCGATCGGGCGCGTGCTGACCGCGCCCTTTCGGCTGGCGGCGCGGCCGTTTCGCGCCGTCGCCCGCTTCCTCAACCAGGAACCCGAAGACATCTCGACCGGCGACGTCCTGACCCGCACACTCGAGAACCCGGGGGCCCTGCTCGAGCATCTCCAGGCGCTGCGCGGCCACCTGCTGCGCGGCCTGCTCGCCCTGGCCGTCGCCACCGGCGTCAGCTTCGCCTTCGCCGACCAAGTGCTCGATTGGATGGCCGGACCGGTCGGCGGGATCGGCGCCCTCCAGGCGATCGAGGTCACCGAGTCGGTGGCAGCCTTCATGCGGGTTTCGCTCCTCTCCGGGCTGACCCTCGCCTTCCCCTATCTGACCCTCGAGGCCTTCGCCTTCGTCAACCCCGGCTTGCGACGCCGGGAGCGCATCACGCTCCTCGTGCTGATCCCGCTCGGGACGGCGATGTTCGTCGCCGGCCTGCTGTTCGCGCGCTACGTGATGCTCCCGGTGGCCGTGCCGTTCCTGACGTCGTTCCTGGGGATCACCACCGTACCGCGCCCGGCGAACTACATCCACTTCGTTACCACGGTCATGTTCTGGGTCGGTGTGGCGTTCGAGTTCCCCCTGCTGTCGTTCGCGCTGGCGACGCTCAAGGTGCTCGACGCCCGCACCATGCTGCGCGGCTGGAAGGTCGCCGTGGTGGGCATCGCTCTGGCGGCGGCCGTCATCACGCCCACGCCCGATCCGGTGAACATGGCGCTGCTCATGGCGCCGCTGCTCGGGCTGTACTTCCTCGGCGTCGTGTTCGCCGGGCTCGCGCGGCGCGGTCGCCGCTAGACCGTTCCCGTATCGATTCGCGCCGGAGCAGAGGCGACGCCCGCGCAGGTCGGCAAGCATGCAAGGCGCGCCACGCGCGTCGAGCGACGAGGTGCTTGCCGCCCCCGACCGGCGGGGTAGAATCCTCGCACCCGCAACGCCGCCACGGACAGGAGGGGCCCGCATGCGACCGGTCTACGTCGTCTCCGGCGGAGTGTCGAAGTTCGCCAAGGCCCGCCCCGACAAGACGTTTCAGGCCATCGTCAAGGAAGCCTACGACTACGCCATCGCCGACGTCGGCCTCGACTTCGCGACGTTCAACCGCACCGTCGACGGCTCGGTCGCTTCCTACTTCTCCGACCATTTCCTGCGCCAGCTCAAGGCCGGGGCCATGGTCCAGGACTACCTGGGGCTGATCCCCAAGCCGAGCCACCGCGTCGAAGGCGGTGGCGCAACGGGCGGGCTGTGCTTGCAGGAAGCCTGGAAGTCCGTCGCCTCGGGCCACATGGAGGTGTGCGTCGCCTACGGCTGGGAGACGATGAGCCACGTCGAGACGTGGAAGGGCAACGAGTTCATCGCCCTGGCGTCCGACGTCTCGTGGGACTATCCGGTGGGCGGGTTCTACACCGGCTACTACGCCATCATGGTCACCCGCCACATGAAGGAATACGGTACGACCGTCGAGCAGATGGCGCACGTCTCGGTCAAGAACCACATCAACGCCTATCACAACCCCTATGCCCAGAAGCGCAACCGCTACACCATCGCCGACGTGCGCGCCTCGCCGATGGTCGCCTGGCCGCTGACGCGCCTCGACATCTGCGTCATGTCCGACGGCGCCGCCGTCACCGTGCTGGCCTCCGAGGAAGGGTTGAAGCGGCTGGAGGCCGCCGGCGCGACCATCCCCCGGCCGCTGGTGCGCGTCACCGGCATCGGACGCGGCACCGACGCCATGCGCATGGCCGACCGGCCGCACGTCGACTACGAGACGTTCCTGGCCGAGTACGCCACCGATCGGGAACGCGATTCCGACGAGACGCGCCGCTACTACAAGAAACTGTGGGACCACGGCACGCGCTACCCCGGCGTGCACTCCTTCCGCGCCGGACGCACCGCCGGCAACATGGCCTACCGCCATGCCGGCATCCGCGACCCGCTCGAGGAGCTCGACTTTATCGAGCTGCACGACGCCTACACCTCGAGCGAGATTCAGACCTACGAGGACCTCGGCCTGTGCCGCTACGGCGAGGGCGGGCCGTTCGCCGAATCGGGCAAGGCCTTCATGCCCGGCGTCGACTACGGGCTGAAGCTGCCCGAGAAGCCGAAGTGCCCGGTCAACCCGTCCGGCGGGCTGATCGCCTGCGGCCATCCGGTGGGCGCCACCGGGCTGATGCAGGCGGTGTTCGCGCTGTGGCAGCTCCAGGGCACGATCGGCAAACACTTCGGCGACACAACCTTGCAGGTCCAGAACGCCCGCCGCGGCGCCATCCATTCGCACGCCGGCACCGGCACCTACGTCACGGTCAGCATCCTGGAACGGGAGGCCTGATCATGGCCCAGCTCCCCGAACAACAGCCCGAGAAACTCGGCGGCTACATCGTCCACGGCGTGCCCTTCCCGGTCGAGTCGGATCCGGAGGCGCTCGCCTTCCTGCGCCGCATGGCGCCGCTCCAGATCGAGCAGGAGTACCGCATCACCTACCTCCACTCCTACGGCCAGGACAGCCCGTGGTTCGCCGCCGCCTCCAACCGCCGCCTGCTGGCGACACGCGAACCCGAGACCGGCTACACCTACGCCACGCCGCGCGGCCACGACATGTACACCGGCCGCCCGACGGAATGGATCGACATCACAACTCGCCCGGCGCGCGTCCACGCCTTCACCGTCTGCCACTTCGGTTCGGAGGAGTTCCTGCCCGAGACCCCCTTCGTCCTGGCGCTGATCGAAGTCGAAGGGGTCCACACGCTGTTCCTGACGCGCTTGCTCGGCCTCGACCCCGATGCCGCCTCGCTCGACTGGATCGGCATGCCGGTGCGGCCGCGCTTCGTCCGCAACAGCAAGCTCAAGCCGACCGACGTCTATTTCGTCCCGGCCGGCGGCGCGGGCCAGGAAGTCTGAGCGCTCGCCGCTCCTCCCCCGAGCGCCGACCGCGAGCCATGACCTCGGTCCCGCCAGAGCATCCCAACCTGCAACTGGCGCTCGGCCGATTGCGCCGCACAACGTGGCTGTGGGCGGTGCTCTTCGCCGCCCTCGGCGGGCTTTCGCTCGCCTCAAGCCGCCTGGCCGAACCGGTGCTTCCGCTGATCTGGCTGGTGATCGCCGTACTGCTCGTCTCGCGGCCGGAGCCGGCCTACCTGGCGCTCGTCGCCGTGGCGTGGGGCTTCTCGCTTGTCTTCCTCATCCCGGGCGTGCGCGACGCCCTGGGCTCCGACCCGATTCTGCGGCTGTTCGCCGTCGGGACGATCGAGACCGTCGCGCTGAGCGTGGTCCGCGTGCTGCTGCTCGTCACGGCCTGGAACCAGTTCCAGTTCTTTCGTCTGCTGTACGGGACGCAGGGCGCGGCCGGGCTCGACGCCGCGTTGCCGGACATCCCCGAGGTCGTGCCGAACCGCGCCGCCCGCCTCTCGATCTGGGCGCGGCTGGCGGGGTTTCTCGGAGTGATGGCGGCGCTCGCCAGCGTTCCGCTGCCGGCGGAGCCCGGCATCGCGCTGCGCGGTGCAGCCTACGGCGCGGCGGTGTTCGCCGTCGGGCTCGGCCTCGGCTCGGCCTTCGTTCCGAATCCGCGGCGCGGCATGGCGCTGTGGGCGGTCGGGCTCGGGAGCGCCGCCCTGCTGGCGGCGATGCTCGTCGGGCGTGCCCTCGGCGCGGGGTCGGGTTGAGCGATCCCGCCTCCCCCCATCGCGATGCGGCGCGGCTCCAGTCGCGGCTCGGGCCGATCGCGCGCGTCCATCGCGTGCGTTCCGGGCTCCGGCGCACTCAGTTCTGGGCTGCGGTCACCCTGGCGGCGGCCGCCGGCGCGGCGTGGCTTTTCGCCGCGGCGCGCGGGCTGATCGCCTACACCGCGTATGGCCCGCTGCTCGTCCCGCGCTGGGTCGGCGCGCCGCTGGCTCTCGGCCTGGCGTTGGCCCTGGGCGCGGCGTGGATGGCGGCCCGCGCCTGGCGCGCGTCACGAGTGCGCGTCCGACTCCACGCCAGCGGCCTCGCGATCCTGCGTGGTCGCCGCGGGCAGGCGCTAACCTGGGGCGACGTGCGCCGGGTGTGGAGCCGCGCCGAACGGACGGGGTTGCCCGGCCTGCCGGGAACACGCCGCGTTCGCCTCGAGATCGAGGCGGTCGACGGGCGCCGCCTGCGCCTCGACGATCGCCTGGAAGACTTCGAGAGCCTGGCGGCGGCCGTCAAGGCCGGCGTTTACCCGCGCCTGCTGGCCGAGTACACTCGGGCCTTCAACGGGCGGGAGCCGATCCAGTTCGGCCCGCTGCGGCTGACGCCCGACGGCGTCGTCGACCCGCGCCGGGGAGAGCTCATCGGGTGGAAGGAGATCCGCGGCGCGTCCCTCGCCGGCGGCCGGGTGCTGATCGAGACGGCCCGACCGGGTCGGCGGGCTGCGCTGCGCGTCACGGCACATCGGGTACCCAACGTCGAGCTGTGCACGCAGCTCATCCAGGAGATCGGTCAAAGCGCATGAGACGCTCCTTGCCGCTGCTGACGTTCGCCGTCGCCACACTGGCGTTCTCCGCCTGCACGTCGATCGGCGGACCGGTCGGCCCGCCGCCGCTCGCCGTGCCGACACCGACGCTGCTGCCGGCGGCGGAGGTCACATTGTGGGCGGTGGCTCCCTCGGCCACGCCTCCCGAGGCGCGCCTGGAGCTCCTGCTGTTCGACGAGATCGCCGGGTTCCATCTCCCGTCGGCGCGCTACCCGATGGAGGGAGACGGCGCAGGCACGTGGTCGGTCCGCCTCACGCCGCCGTCGGGCAGCGTCGTCTACTACCGATATGCGCGGACTTCGCCCGGCGGCGCGTCCGAAGTCGACGCGCGCGGTCATCCGATCGTGGCGCGCCTGGCCCTGGTCGACGGCGCGACGCAAATCCACGACGTGATCGCCGCCTGGGACGACACGCCCCAGTCGCCGCCGACCGGCCGCATCGTCGGGACCCTGTTCGACGCTCTTACGGGGGCCCCCCTTCCCGATATCCTCGTCACCGCCGGAGGACGATCGGTCTTCACCGATGGACAGGGCGCGTTCCGCCTCGACGATCTGCCTCCCGGGCTGCACACGCTCGTCGCCCTGAGCCCCACGGGAGCCTACGCGCCGACGCAGCAAGGCGCCCTCATCGCCGCCGACAGCGAGACTCCCGCCGCCCTCGGCCTGGTCGCGACGCAGCCGATCGTCGTGACCTTCCAGGTCACCCTGCCGTCCGATACGCCTCCCGGGATCCCGGTGCGGATCGCCGGGAACGTCCTGGCGCTCGGGAACACGTTCTCCGGCCTGGCGGGCGGCGTGACGGGCAGCATTGGCCGGATGCCTCCGTTGATCCCGGTCGACGCCACCCACGCCATCGCCGTCGTCCAGCTCTACAGCGGCACCGATCTTCGCTATCGCTACACCCTCGGCGACGGTCTGTGGAACGCCGAGCGCGACGCGGCCGGCGCCACCGCCACCCGCGAGCTTGTTCTGCCCGCGAGCGACATCACCCTGTCGGACGTCGTCGCCACCTGGCATGGTTCGACGAGCGAAGGCCTGGCGTTCCATGTGACTTCGGGCGTCGGCCTCCCGCCGACCGACCAGCTCAGTCTCCAGCTTCGTCCTTCGACGTGGTTCGAGCCCATCCCGATGTGGCCGACCGGGCCGGCCGAATGGACCTACACGCTCTTCGGCCCGACGGAGGCCGGGGTCGCGCTCGGCTACCGCTACTGCCGCAACCAGTTGTGCGGCATCGCCGACGACGTCGATACACCCGGCGCCGATCCCGCCGGCCGCCCGGCGACGCCCACCCGAACCCTGACCGCCCTCGACGACACCGTGACGGGCTGGACGTGGTGGCAGGCCGATCTGGGCGGGGCGACCGTCGTCGCCCCGGAGATCACACCCCGCAACGACTACGAGGCCGGCTACGAGTTCGCGCCGGCCTATACTCCGACCTGGCTCTCGAGCGCCGCGCCGTCGCTCCAGGTCGTCGCCGACAGCCGCGCCAACGCCGTGCTGCTCACACCGGCGTGGGTGTTGCGCGAGAATGCGCCCGTGCCCCAGATCGTCTTCGACACGCAGCATGCCCCGTTGCTCGACGACCTGGCGCGGCAGATCGACGAAGCCGCCGGCCTCGGATTGCAGGTCGGTCTGCACCCGACGCTTATCTCTCCCGAGGTCGAGATCGACGCCTGGTGGAGCGAAGCCCCGCGCGACGGCGCCTGGTGGACCGTGTGGTTCGAACGCTACCGCTCGTTCGTGCTGACCTATGCCGGCCTGGCGGAGCGCGCCGGCGCCTCCAAACTCGTGCTCGGCGGTCCGGAGTCGGCGCCGGCGCTTCCGGGCGGGCGGCTGGCCGACGGTACGCCTTCCGCAACGCCGATCGACGCCGAGGAACGGTGGCGATCGTTGATCGCCGAAGTCCGCCAGGTCTACGACGGCCGGCTGGCCTTCGAGATCGAGTTCGGGGCGACGCTCCAGCCGCCGCCGTCGTTCCTGGACGCGGTCGACGAGGTTCACGTGTACTGGCACGTGCCCCTCGGCGAAGGCCGTGAGATCCCGCCGACCGACATGCAGACGGCAGCCTTCGGCGCCCTCGACGGCTCGCTTCTGGCCGAACCTTCTCTCGAGGGCAAACCGATCGTCCTGAGTGTCGAGTATCTGTCGATCGACGGCGGCGCCAGCGGCTGCGCCGCACGCGCCGACGGCAGTTGCCGCCCGCCGCAGGCCTTCGACGCCGGCGCCGATCCCGAGCCGGACCTGGCGCTCGATCTGGCCGAGCAGTCCGACGCGCTGAACGCGGTCATCCTGGCGGCGTACGCACGGGACCAGGTGGAGGGCTTCTACGCACGGCGTTACTATCCACCGGTGGCGCTGCACGACAAGTCGGCCTCGGTGAACGGCAAGCCGGCCGGCCAGATGCTGGGCTACTGGTACTCGCACCTCGTGCCGTAGCACGCCGGTCGGTGGCGGCGGGAGCAAGCGGAGGCAACGTGGCTGCGTTCGACTTCGGCGGCCCGATCGTCTGGCGGCCGGATCCGGCGGCCGCCCCATCGACGCACCTCGGCCGGTTCATGGCGGCCAACCGCATCGCCGGCTTCGCCGAACTCCTCGACCGCTCGGCGCGCGATCCGGCGTGGTTCACCGACGCCCTGCTACGCTACCTCGACGTCCGCTTCGCCACACCGTACGACGAGGTCCTCGACTCTTCGCGCGGGCCGGCCTGGCCGCGCTGGTGCGTCGGCGGTCGCCTCAATATCGTCTCGACCTGCCTCGACCGACATCTCGCCGGGCCGGCGCGCGAGCGGCCGGCGCTGATCTACGAGTCGGAAGAAGGCATGGTCCGCTCACTGACGTACGCCGAACTGGCGGCGCAGGTCGACCGGGCGGCCAACGGATTGCGGACGCTCGGCCTGCGCAAGGGCGACGCCGTCGGTCTGTTCCTGCCGATGACTCCGGAGATCGTCGTGGCGCTCCTGGCCGTGGCCAAGATTGGCGGCGTCGTGCTGCCGCTGTTTTCGGGCTTCGGCGCGGGCGCCGTCGCCAGCCGCCTGGCCGACGCCGAGGCGCGGCTCCTTGTCACCGCCGACGGCGTGCGGCGCCGCGGCGCACTCGTCCCCCTGAAACCGATCGCCGACGAAGCCGCCGGGCGCGTGCCTTCGCTGCGGCACATGCTGGTCGTCCGCCGGGCGGGGAACGACGTCCCGATGCAGAGCGGCCGCGACGTGTGGTGGGAGGAATGGATCGCCGCCCAGCCCGACCGGGTCGAGGCCGAGCCGACCGACGCCGAAGACCCGCTCATGATCCTGTACACCTCCGGCACGACCGGGCGGCCGAAGGGCGCCGTCCACACGCACTGCGGCTTTCCGGTCAAGTCGGCGCAGGACATGGCCTTCGGCACCGACGTCCGGCCCGGGGAGCGGATGTTCTGGATCACCGACATGGGCTGGATGATGGGGCCGTGGCTGGTGTTCGGCACGCTGATCCTGGGCGCGACGATGTTCCTGTACGACGGCGCGCCGGACTATCCGGGGGCGGACCGCGTCTGGGCGATGGTCGAACGTCATCGATTGACGGCGCTCGGTATCTCGCCGACGCTGGTGCGCGCTTTGGCGCCGCTCGGCGAAGCGCCGGTGCGTTCCCACGACCTGTCGTCGCTGCGCCTGTTCGGGTCGACCGGCGAGCCTTGGAACCCCGAGCCCTGGCGCTGGTTGTTCGAGGTCGCCGGCGAAGCGCGGCGACCGATCATCAACTACTCGGGCGGGACGGAGGTCTCCGGCGGCATCCTGATGGGCAATCCGCTGCTGCCGCTCAAGCCGTGCGCGTTCTCGGCGCCCTGCCCCGGCATCGCCGCCGACGTTTTCGACGAGAGCGGTCGGCCGGTGCGCAACCAGGTCGGCGAGCTCGTGATCAAAGGACCATGGATCGGCATGACGCGCGGGTTCTGGAAGGACCCGCAGCGCTACGAAGCGACGTACTGGTCGCGCTGGCCGGGGGTGTGGGTGCACGGCGACTGGGCGGCGATCGACGCCGACGGCATGTGGTACATCCTCGGCCGCTCGGACGATACGATCAAGGTCGCCGGCAAGCGGCTCGGGCCGGCCGAGATCGAGTCGATTCTGGTCGAGCAGCCGGAGGTCGTCGAGGCGGCAGCGATCGGTGTGCCGCACCCGGCGAAGGGAAGCGCCGTGGTGTGCTTCTGCGTGCTGCGCGCCGGCGCGGCAGCGACGCCGTCGCTCGAGGCGGCGCTGCGCCAGCGCGTCGAGCGGGAGCTGGGAAAAGCGCTCTCGCCGCAGGCGTTCGTGTTCGTGCCGGACCTGCCGAAAACGCGCAACGCCAAGGTGATGCGCCGGATGATTCGGGCGGCGTACCTTGGCGAAGACCCCGGCGACACCTCGTCACTGGTCAACCCCGAGTCGCTCCAGGCGATCGCGGCGGCACGCTCGCCTTCCCAGTCTGGCTGAGCGCGCCTGGTTGGCTCGCCCTCGGCCGGCCGAAGTAGAATTCCATCCGGTCCCCTCTCTACCGTCGCTTCGTTCCTCCCTGGAGGGCCCCGCATGGACTTCAGCCTGACGCCCGAAAACGAGCTCTGGCGGGCGACCGTCCACGAGTTCGCCGCGAGAGAGATCCGCCCCGGCGCCGCCGAGGCCGACCGCCAGGCGCGCTTCCGGGCCGAGGTGTTCGAGAAGATGGCCCCGATCGGGCTGCTCGGCCTGAACGTCCCCGAGAGTCACGGCGGGGCGGGCGTCGATGCCGTCGGCGCGGCGCTGGCGATCGAGGAGATCGCCTGGGCCGACGGCGGCACGGCGCTGTCGGTGGCGGCGCATAACGGCCTCGGCTGCGCGCCGATCGCCCTGTTCGGGTCGGAAGAGCAACAGGCGCGCTGGCTCCCCTCCCTGGCGAGCGGGGCGCGCGGGCTGGCCGCCCTGGCCCTGACCGAACCTTCGGGCGGCTCCGACCTGGCGGGGGCGGTGCGAACCCGGGCCGAGCGCCTCGGCGACGACTGGGCGATCACCGGCACCAAGGCGTGGATCACCAACGCCGGCGTCGCCGAAGTCATCGTGACTCTCGCTCGCATCGACCCCGAGGCCGGCAGGCACGGCTTCGGGCTGTTCGTCGTCCCGCGCCAGGCTCCGGGACTGACGGTCCATCCTCCGGAGCACAAGATGGGCGTGCGCTCTTCGCCGACCCATGCGTTGAGCTTCGAGTCGGTTCGGGTTCCGGGCGACCATCTCCTGGGTCGTCCGGGCGACGGCCTGCCCCAGGCGCTCCAGGTGCTCGACGGCGGGCGCGTCTCGATCGGGGCGCTGTCGGTGGGGCTGGCGCGGGCCGCGTTCGAGGAGGCGCTGCGCTACGCGCACGAGCGCCCGGCCTTCGGCGTACCGATCGCGCAGCACCAGGCGGTCCAGTTCATGCTGGCCGACGCCGCCACCGAGATCGAGGCCGCGCGCTGGCTCGTGCTGCACGCCGCCTGGCGCAAGGCGCGCGGACTGCCGTTCACCCGCGAGGCGGCGCAGGCGAAACTGTTCGCCAGCGAGATCGCCGAGCGCGTCTGCCGCAACGCCATCCAGGTGCTCGGCTCGTACGGTTACAGCCTCGAGTACCCGGTCGAGCGGATCTACCGCGATGCGCGCCTGATGACTATCGGCGAGGGGACGAGCGAGATCCTGCGGATGGTCATCGCCCGCCGTCTGGAGGCCGACGCCTGAGCCGGGCAGGCGTACCGAGGCGAGAGGAGGCCGGTCCCGGCCTCCTCTCGCCTCCAGCAGAAGTCGTTTCCTTGCCTGCGGCTACGGCTGGCGGTTCAGCCAGGCCCTGTACCCGAAGTACAGCAGGATGGCCACCACGCCGACCATCCCCCAGATCGGCAGGCCGGCCACCACGGCCCCGACCGGGTTGCCCGTGAACAGGCCGAGGTAGGCGGTGATCGCTCCCCATACGATCACGAACGTTCCGAAGAGCCAGAAGCGCATCAACCGCAATCGTCGCTGTTTCGCTTCCATTTAGGACCTCCTGCCCCGCCAGCGTTTCTAGTGTAGCGTGATTCCCCGGTCGGCGCACGTCCTGCCGACCTACTCCCTCAGGTGATACGGAACGTCGATCACCGGGCGGGCGTGGCCGAACCGACGCCGGCGGTAGACCAGCGCCAGCTTGAGCAGGAAGGCCGTCTGGTTGTGGAGCAGCGCCTGCCACCAGCGTGCCGGCACGAACTCCGGCAGCACGACCGTCGCCTGCTGTCCGTCGTTGTGGCGGAGGTCCTCCTGGTCGAGGAACTCAAGCAGCGGGCCGATGATCGAACGGTACGGCGACGGGACAATTCTGAGCGGGATCTCGAATCCCCAGCGCAGCCAGTCCTGGCGGACGCGCTGCGCCGAGCCCGGCTCGGTTTCGACGTAGACGGCGGTGATCCGGTCGCTGATCGATTGCGCGTAACGGATGGCGTCGATGACCCCCCGATGAACGCCGGAGATCGGGATGACCACCCGCGGCCGCGGCAGGGGTCGCAGGCTCGGCGGCAGGCCGCGCAGGGTGAGCTCGAGCGCCACCTCCTGATAGTGGCGGCGCACGGCGCGGAAGACGACGGCCGCCACCGGGATGAGTAGCAAGACCAGAAACGCGCCTTCGGTGAACTTGCTGACGGCGACGATCAGGAACGTCGCCAGCGTCACCAGCGCGCCGACGCCGTTGGCGGCCGCCTTCCACAGCCAGCCGGCGCCGCGCGCCTTCCACCAGTGCACGACCATGCCCGCCTGCGACAGCGTGAACGCCAGGAACACCCCGACGGCGAACAAGGGAATCAGCGCGTGCGCGTCCGCCTGAAAGACGACAATCAGGAGCGCCGTCATCCCGGCCAGAACCAGCATTCCGTTGGAATACACCAGCCGATCGCCGAGATGCTCAAACTGGTGCGGCAGGTAGCGATCGCGTGCCAGAACCGAGGCGACTCGCGGGAAGCCGGCGAACGAGGTGTTGGCCGCCACGGCCAGGATCGCCAGGGTCGCCCCCTGAACCAGAACGTAGGCCGGGGTCGTCCCGAGGACCGTCCGCGCCAGCGCCGACAGAATGGTCTCCGCCCCTTCCGGGGAGATGCCCAGGTAGTGCGTCAGCCCTACCGATCCGAGGAAGAGCATCGCCATCGAGACCGCCATCGCCCACAGAGTGCGGCTGGCATTGCGCGACACCGGCGGCCGGAAGACGCCGATGCCGTTGCTGATCGCCTCGATCCCGGTGAGCGCCGTGCACCCGGCGGCGAAGGTGTGCAGGACGAGGAACGTCGTGACGGGCGCTCCCCCGACGAGGTCGTCGTACGTCCCGGGCCCCCGAATGGCCGCCAGGGCGAATCCGACGACGAGCATGCCTCCGAAGACGGCCAGAAAGGCGTACACCGGAACCGTCATCAGGGCACCCGACTCACGCACGCCACGCAGGTTGGCGATGGTGATGATCAGCAGCAAGGCCAGAGCCACGTCGACCCGATACGGCCACAGGGCGGGGAAGGCGGACGCGATCGCCGCCACGCCTGCCGCGAGACTGACCGCCGCCGTCAGGACGTAGTCGATCAGCAGCGCGCCAGCGGCGATCAAGCCGGCGCTGCGGCCCAAATTCTCCCGGGCGACGGTGTACGACCCGCCGCCGGACGGGTAGGCGTAAAGCGTCTGCGAGTATGACAGTGCCAGGACGAACAGCAGTCCGGCGATGGCGAGGGCGATCGGCCAGGCATACGTCAACCCCGCTGCTCCGGCCACCGACAGGCCGAGGAAGATCTCCTGGTTGGCGTAGGCGACGGAGGACAGCGCGTCGGGCGAGAGCGCTGCCAGGGCCCGCGTCCGCGACAGGCGCTCCGCAGCGAGGCGGGCTGTCGGGAGCGGCGGGCCGAACAGGAATTCGGAGAGGGTGCGAAGAATAGGCGCCTCCGAAGAGGGGCCGGGAGTCTATCACCGACAGGCTTCGGATGCTCGCGCTAACCGGTCGCCTCGGTCAGCGCGGCTTCCAGCGTCGCCCCATCGACGTAGCCGACCCACTGCTGGAGGATGGCGCCTCCACCGTCCAGAAGAAAGATGTGCGGCTGGTAGCGGTATCCGAGCGCCGACTTGAACGGTTGGGTGTTCGGGTCGTCGATGTCGAGATACACGAAGTTGACCCTGTCGCCCCACACGCTCTCGAGCCCGTGCACGACGGGCGCCAGTCGCCGGCAGGTCGGTCACCAGAAGGCGAAGAACTCGACCAGCGTCGGCCGGCCGCTCGCCAGCACGACCGTCGCTGGGTCGGTCGCCTCGAGGGCGGTCTTGACCGGACGGGGCGTCGGCGCCTCGGTCGGAGCGGGGATTTCAGCGACGGTTGCCAGGGCGCTCGGAGAGACGGCCGGCGCCTCGGTCGGCACGATCGCCGTGACTGGCACGGCGGTGTCGGCCATCGCCGGGGAGCCCGTGGTGCAGGCCGCGAGCAGAGCAGCGCCGATCAGCCCGACGCTGAGCGTTGGCGACCCACGTCCGATCTTCATGCTGCCTCCCGTCCGATTCAGACGCGACGAAGGACCCGGTTCTTACCGGGTTGGTCAGCGGCGCGCCAGCTCGAGCGGCCCGTGCCCGGCCTCCCGATGGCACCGGACGCATGCCGGATACACCGTGTTGGCCAGGTCCAGGTACGCCTGGAGCTCGGAACCCGGGACGTGGATGTGAGCGCGATGGCAGTCAACGCACAGCACGCCGGTCGGGCTCGGTTCGACGACCAGCGCCTCCCCCGGGAGATCGGGGGTCTCGACCGGCCGCATCAGTTCGGCCCCGGCGCGCCACAGCCGATAGGCTTCGGGGAGCTTGTTGTGAAAATGATTGTTGAACCCGACTTCGAGCAAGGCCTCGGCGTGGCACTTGGTGCAGGCTGCCGTCAGCAGTCCCGGCGCCACGGGCTCGGCCTTCTCGATCGTGTCGTCCGCCTGGCCTGCCAGCCAGATGGCCGCGTCGCGCGCCCCGAGGGCGAGGGTCGTCGCCCGATGAACGAGACCGCCGTTGCCGCGGTGGCAATCGATGCACCGGAACGTGCTCTGACTGCCGTAGTGAGCACTGCTGAGGTCGGCGTAGGGCTCGCCCGCCGTCACCGCCTCGACCGCCCGATCGTAGTAGGTCGCCTCCGGGAGTGTGTGGCAAGAGATGCAGAACGGGTCGCGTTCCTCGAGGCGGGAGACGGCCAGTCCGCCGCCGATCACCGGGAGAGCGAGCAGCGCCACGACCAGCCCCGGCACGGCGCGCCTGGCGGTACGGCCGGCCATACCTCAGGCGACCGTCACCACGATGCCGTGAATGTCGGATGTGCCGTCGGGGAAGGCACTCGAGAGGACCGAGTCCGACTCGGTCGACTGGACGAAGCCCGTGTCGTCGGTCGCCCGGACGGCGATCCGATGGCGGCCGGAGTCGGCCCGCCAGTCGAAGGCCCACTGAGTCCAGACCAGCGGCGAGTCGCCCTGCAACAGCTCGGCCGGGCGCCACTCGCCGTCGTCGACGCGCACCTCGAGGCGCGCGATCCGGCGCAGCCCGGCGAAGGCGACGCCGAAGACCGGCACGCTCCCCGCCGGGAGACGCGCCAGGCCCTCGGGCTGGCGGATGATCGAGTTGGTCTGCACCGAGGCGACGTCCGACCAGCCGCGCGACTCCCAGTAGCCGCGATGGTCGAAGTCGATGAATTCGATGTCGCGAATCCACTTGGGCATCTTCTGGCCATACAGACCGGGCATCAGGAGGCGCACCGGGTAGCCATGCTCCGGCGGCAACGGCTCGCCGTTGATCTCGTAGACCAGCAGCACGCCCGGCTGAGTGATCCACGACAGCTCGACGCTCGTCGTGTAGTCGTCTTCCGCCTCGAACCTGGCACGCCGCGCGCCGGGCAGGATCCCGACCTCCTCCCACAACGCCGCCGCGTCGAACCCGCCCCAGACGACGTTCCCGATCAACGATCCGCCGACCGGATTGCCGATGCATTCCAGCGTCCGCATCGCTTCGACCTTCGGGTAGGCGCGCACCTCGTCGAGGGAGAGCGTGCGTTGCTGCCGGACCAGGCCGTGGACTCGCAGGCGCCAGTCGTGCCCGACGACCGAAGGCACGCGCCCGTAGGACTGGGTGTACAGGGATCCGGTCGGCGTGATCAGAATCTCGACCGGCGCCGGGACGAGGCCTGTCGCCGGAGGCGCGCTCGCCGCGCCCTCCCCGACGGCCACGCCGGAATCCGCGACGCGACAACCGGCGAGCAGCGCCGCGCCGGTGGCGCCGGCAACCTTCAAGAAGGTGCGGCGGGTCATCGAGGTCATGGATTCCTCCTGCCCGCCGTCCATTTTACTTGTTGACGGGATAAGCCAGACAAAGGGTGTCTTAATTCTTCATGAGAGCGTATCCTGGGAACTTCTTCCTCGGGGGTCGAGGGGGAGCCTCCGCGTGGCGGTGAGGCCGTTCTCCCCCTTGCGCGAACCGTGGGCGCCAGCCGGCGCCCACGGTTCGCGATCGGGCCGTATGGTGGTCGGTGGCCAGGGCTACCGCACACCCAGGAGCACGGCCAGCGCCGCACTGACGACGAGGACGAGGAACAGCGACACCACGATGGTCCCGCCCAGCGTCGCTAGCGGCCGGGGGCTGTCGGCGTCCGGCAGGGGCGTCATGCCCCCGGCCCGCGCCGCCTTGATTCGGCGAGCGCCTTCGGCCTCCTTGAGTAGGTCTCGATAGCGTGCTTCGTGCAGCAGCTTTCCGACATAGTCGTTCATCACGCGTTCCCCTCAATCCGCTTCTTGCGGGCAGGTTCGGTTGAGCATCTCGAGCGACCGCTCGTGGAAGGCGGCTCTCCGGTTCCGGTGGACGTGCAGCACAGGCACGAGCCCCCGCGGAACCACCGGCCGTTCAGCCGTCACAGGCTTCCCTCAGCGGGACGTCGAAGCACACGTCCAGCGTTGCACCGGGGGTGCGGATTCTCCCGCCGCTCGTTCGGTGGGCCTCCTGTCCCGCCTGCCGGCAGTTCGCCGCCTCGCGAAGCGGCACGTCGAAGCACCCGTCCAGCGGCCGATCCGTGCGCCCGGCGAGGCCGGAGGCCGGCTCTTCGGACTTGCCTTCGGGACGGGCCGCGAGCAGACTGCCCTCCGACTCGGCGGAGACGACCTCGCTCGAGGCGGCGAACTGGAGGACGGTCATCCCGGCCAGCACGACGAGAACACTGGCGATCACGGCGTTGAAGACGAAGTTGCGAGACATCGCAGGCTCCTGGGCCGGGGTTGGATTGGCGAGCGCCGGCCTCGGAAACCACTCTGAGGCCCCAGTCCTCACCCCAGGCGACAAAATTCACCAGGATTTCACCAGAACCTGCCCTGCCGGTGACGCCTGCGCCGATAATGGTTGGTGCTGGCGGCAGCGCCGCGGCATCTGGTAAGGAGAGCGTTTGACCGACCCTACAATCACGTTGGCCCTCGAGCGCTTCACGAGCTTCGGGGACCTGCTCAAGTTCTTGCGCCGCCGGACCGGCCTGACGCAACGCGAGCTCTCTATCCAGGTCGGTTACAGCCACGCCCAGATCAGCCGCCTGGAGCTCAACCAGCGGCCGCCGGACCTGGCGACGGTGGTGGCCAGGTTCGTCCAGGCGCTGGACCTGGAGCAAGAGCCGGAGATCGCGGCGCGGCTGATCGAACTGGCTGCGGCCGAGACTCGCGATGTCGGGCCGACGGGCGGCGCGCCGCCGTTCAAAGGCCTGCGCCGGTTCGAAGAGGCGATGCCGAGTTATTCTTCGGGCGTGAGGCGCTCACGGCCCGCCTCCTCGACAGGCTGCGCCCCTCGCTCTCTGCCTCGCCAGACCTGCGGTTCCTGGCCGTCGTGGGCGCCTCGGGCAGCGGCAAGTCCTCGATCGTGCGGGCCGGTCTGATCCCCGCTGTGCGCCGGAGCAGCGAGTTCGCCTCCTGGAGTATCCGCAGCCTGACCCCGACGGCGCGACCCCTCGAGGTGCTGGCCGCCGCCGTTCACCCGGAACCGACCTCGACCAGCGCCAAGGCGGCGCTGGTCGAGGACCTCGTCCGGGACCCTCAAACCCTGCACCACGCCGTGTCCCAGCGCATCGCCTCCGGAGGGGACGGCCCGCCGTTACCCGCTGCGCGTGCTCGTCCGCGCCTGCTTCTCTTCGTCGACCAGTTTGAAGAGCTGTTCACGCTCTGCCCTTCCGAGGCCGAGCGGCGGGCCTTCATCGAGAACCTGACCGCGGGCGCCGGCGAGAAGGGAGGCGCGCTGGTTGTCGTGCTGACGTTGCGGGCGGATTTCTATGATCACTGCGCCCCGTACGCCGACCTTCGCCACGCCCTGGCTCAGCGGCAGGAAATACATTGGCCCGATGAGCGCGGACGAATTGCGCCGCGCCATCGAAGGTCCCGCCCGACACGGCGGCTGGGACCTCGAACCCGGCCTGGTGGACCTGCTCCTGCAGGACGTCGGCGCCGACGCGGGCAGTCCCCCCGAGCCGGGCGCCCTCCCCCTGCTCTCGCACTCGCTTCTGGAAACCTGGCACAGGCGCCGCGGGCGCACCTTGACGGTGTCGGGCTATCTGGCTTCGGGCGGGGTGCGGGGGGCGATCGCCGAGACCGCCGACGTCGTCTTCCACGATCAACTCGACGCCGCGCAGCAGGCCATCGCGCGCAGCATCTTCTTGCGCCTTACGTACCTGGGGGAGGACGACGGGAGTGCCGCGACCCGCCGCCGCGCGACCTTCGACGAGCTGATTCGTCGGCCCGAGGAAGCGCCGGCGGTCCGCGAGGTGTTGACGGCACTGGCCGATGCACGACTGATCATCACCGACGAAGGTGTGGTCGAAGTGGCGCACGAGGCTTTGATCCGCGAATGGCCGACGCTCCGCGGGTGGCTCCAGGACGACCGCCAGGGCCTCTTGCTCCACCGCCACCTGACGCTGGCTGCGGAGGCGTGGGAGCGGCGTGGACGAGATGCGAGTGAGCTCTATCGCGGTGGGCGGCTGGCACACGCACTCGGCTGGGCCGCTGCCCACCCAGGCGAGCTCAGCGATCCAGAACAGGTCTTCCTGAATGAGTCCCGTGCCCTCGCCGAGCGAGAGGAAACCGAGCGCGAAGCCGGGCGTCTGCGGGAACTCGAGTCGGCGCGGGAACTGGCCGAGACGCAGCGCCGCGCCGCGTCCCAGCTTCGGCGGCGCGCCTTCTATCTCCTCAGGGCCTTCGTGTTGGCGACAGTGATGGCCGGCGTGGCGATCGTGCAGGGCGATCAGATGCGTCGGGCGGCGGTGGCCGCGCAAGGCGAGCGGCGCGTGGCGACGGCTCGCGAACTGGCGGCGGCGGCGCTCGTCAGCCTGCCCGAGGATCCCGAACGCGGCATCCTGCTCGCGCTGCAGGCCGTCTCAACGACGCGCGCCGTGGATGGGTCGGTCCTTCCCGAGGCGGCCGAGGCCCTGCATCGTGCGCTCATCGCCTCGCCGATTCGCATGACGCTGACCGGCCACACCACCGGCGTGATGTCCGCGGCGTTCCGCCCGGATGGCGAACGCCTGGCCACGGTCGACGCGGAAGGGACGGCCATCATCTGGGACGCGGCCAGCGGAGAAGTGCTGCGGCGCTGGCCAGGCACAGGCGAGCGCGGCAACCTGGTGACCGCGCAGCGCATCACCTTCTCCGACGACGGGACCTTGCTGGCCGCCTCGAACGGCCGCCAGGTCGACCTCTACGACGGCGCCGGCGAGGCGCGCCTACGAACGCTCGCCCGGCATCTCGCACCGGTGACGGCGGTCGCCTTCCGCCGCGACGGAGCACGCATCGCCTCCGGCGCCGAGGATGGTACGGTAGTGATCTGGGAGACGGACACCGGCGAAGCCCTGGTGCAGGTCACCGCCCACCTGGACGGAGTGGAAGGGCTCACCTTCAGCCCGGACGGAGAGTGGTTGATCACCTCCAGCGATGACGCCACGATGAAGATCTGGAATGCAGCCACCGGAGACCTGCTGCAGGAATACGCCGAGTTCACCGGCGTCGTCGACAGCGTCGTCTTCAGCCCCGACGGCTCACGTTTCGCCTACACCACCGTGGACGGGTTGCATCTGTTGCAGCTCGAGATCCGCTCGGTCGAAGGGCGTACCAGGGTCGCCAGCCAGGAGCTGCTCGCGATCGCGCAGGGCGCCTCGGCGATCTTCAGCCCGGATGGAACGCGGCTGGCCACCGCCGGCGGCAGCGCCGCCAACGTCTGGGACGCGAGCACCGGCCGGCAGATTCTCAGTCTGGTGGGGCACACCGACTGGGTGATGGGCCTGGCGTTCAGCCCGGATGGACAACGGCTGGCGAGCACGAGCCTGGATCGCGCGGTGCGGCTCTGGGACCTTGGACCCGGCGACGAAGTCGTCACCGTTGTAGCTCAGGGCGCCGGTTACGGGACCCGCGTCGCTTACAGCCCCGACGGTTCGAAGTTCGCGACCGACGGCGGGGACGGGTCCGTCACGCTCTGGGATGCGACGACCGGCCTCGGGCGCACGCTGCGCGGTCAGGCTCAGGAGGTCTTAAGCCTCGCCTTCAGCGCGGACGGGAGCCGACTGGCGACGGGCAGCCTGGATGCCAGCGTTCGCGTGTGGGACCTGGTGAGCGGACGCCCGATACTGACGGTCGCCGGCCACGAATTCGGCACACGGGATGTCACCTTCAGTCCCGATGGAAGCCGTCTTGCCAGCGGAGGCTTCGATGGAGCGGCCAGGGTGTGGGACGTGACGAATGGCGACCTGCTGCTCGAAATCTTCGGTCACGACGGACTGGTGGTGGGCGTGGCCTTCAGTCCCGATGGAACTCGCCTGGCGACGTCCAGCACCGACGGCACGGCGAAGGTCTGGGACGCTGACAGCGGGGAGCACCTGCTCACGCTCGCCGGCCACACTTCGGCGATCCCGGACCTGACGTACAGCCCCGACGGATCGCTGCTCGCCACCGGTAGCAAGGACACGTCGGCCAAGGTGTGGGACGCTGTCACGGGCGATGTACGGCTCACGCTCTCCGGCCACGGAGCCGAAATCCAGTCGGTGGCCTTCAGCCCGGACGGCCGTCTCCTGGCCACCGGCAGCGGAGACAATACCGCCAGGATCTGGGACGTCGCAACGGGCGAAGTGCTGACGACGCTTCCCGGCAACTCCGGCGGAGTCTACGGCGTCGCCTTCAGCCCACGAAATGGCGGGGGCCGGATCGTGGTCGCCAGCAACGACGGCGTCGTACGCGTATTCCTCCTCCACCTGGAGGATCTCGTGGCGCTGGCTGAGACACGCGTCACGCGCTCGCTGAGTCAGGCGGAATGCCGGAGGTACCTGCACCTCGACCAGTGCCCGTCGCCGGAACAGTGAGCGGGCATCGTTCTCCGGCGCAGCTTCCTGCTGGCGCCCGAGTCCGTAGACCAGCGGACAGCAACGCAGTTCTCCTGTCGTCCGTTGGGACGCCTCCCCTCGGGGTCGTATACTAGGCTGGCCGGACGGGATCCGGCATGCTCCCGACGCGTGAGGTGCGATGAACGAGGGCTGGATCGAGTGCGTTCCGAACTTCTCTGAGGGGCGGCGGGCCGAGGTCATCGACGCGTTGCGCGAGGCGATCGCCGGCGTCCCCGGCGTGTGGATCCTGGATACGCACACCGACGCCGACCACAACCGCAGCGTCATCACCTTCGCCGGCCCGGCCTCGGCGGTGGAAGAGGCGGCCTTCGCCGCGATCCGGCTGGCGGCGGAACGCATCGATCTGGAACAGCACCGCGGGCAGCACCCGCGCATCGGCGCCACCGACGTCGTGCCGTTCGTGCCGCTCGCCGGCGCCCGCCTCGAAGACTGCGTGGCGCTGGCCCGCCGGCTGGGCCAACGCGTCGGCGACGAACTCGGCATCCCCGTTTACCTGTACGAGGCCGCCGCCACCCGTCCGGATCGGAGAAACCTGGAGGACATCCGCCGCGGCGAGTACGAGGGCCTGCGGATGGCGATCGAGACCGATCCCGGCCGCGCGCCCGATTTCGGCCCGCCGCGCCTCGGCCCGGCGGGCGCCACCGTCATCGGCGCCCGCCCCCCGCTCATCGCCTTCAACGTCTACCTGACCACGCCCGATGTCGAGATCGCGCGCAACGTCGCCCGCGCCGTACGCCATTCCTCGGGCGGCCTGCGCTTCGTCAAGGCGCTCGGCCTGGAGGTCGACGGCCGGGCCCAGGTCTCGATGAACCTGACGGACTACACCCAGACCCCGCTGGCGCGGGTCGTCGAACTCGTGCGCCGCGAGGCGGCCCGCCACGGAGTCGGCATCGAGCGGTCGGAGCTCGTCGGTTTGATCCCGCAGCAGGCAATGATCGACGCCGCAGCCTGGTACCTCCAGCTGGAAGGTTTCGACGCACGCCAGATCCTCGAGACCCGTCTGGATGCAGCACGCGACGAGGCGCCCGGCGAGCCGGGCTTCCTCGACCGGTTGGCCGACGGCTCGCCGACGCCGGGCGGAGGATCGGCGGCGGCGAGCGCGGCGGCGATGGGCGCGGCGCTGGCGGGCATGGTGGCGCGCCTGACGATCGGGAAGAAGAAGTACGCCGAGGTCGAGGCGCGGATGCGGGCCATGGCGGCCGCCGCCGACGACCTGCGACGCCGGCTGACCCTGGCCGTCGACCAGGACGCGGAGGCGTTCGAGGACGTCCTGCGGGCGATGCGCATGCCACAGACGACCGAGGCGGAGAAGACCGTCCGCGCCGAAGCGCTCGAGCGAGCCACGCGGCAGGCAGCGCGCGTGCCGCTCGGCGTCGCCCTCGCCGCGGCCGACGTCGCCGAACTGGCGGCCGAGGCGGCCGAGATCGGCAACCGCAACGCGATCAGCGACGCCGCGACGGCGGTCGCCATGGCTCGCGCGGCCGCCGAGTCGGCGGCGCTCAACGTTCGCCTCAACGCCCAGTCGCTGGCCGATCGCGCCGTAGTGGCCGACTGGGAGCAGGCGCTCGAGGCAGCCAGGCGACGGATCGACGACGCCGATCGGCGCGCCCGGGAGGCCTTCCAGGCGCGCCTCGGGATCGGGTAGCCCGGCAAGCGCGGCGCCGCCAAGGCCTCAGGCCAGCGGGTGCATCCCGGCGTCCTCGCTCCGGGTGTGCCTCAGGAAGCCGAGCGAGGAATCGCCATCGGCCTTCCGCCTCTCACCATCCGCTCGCAGCAAACATGTCCTCGAGGAACGCCGCCCGCTCGTCCGGCGTCATCGGCCGCGGGCGCGACCAGTCCTCCAGGTAGGCCGTCAGCAGTTCGACCGAGATCAGCCGCCCATCGTAGAAGACGTAGCGGTCGATGAGCTCCTGCCGCACGGCGGTCGACCACATCTGGTCGAAGAAGAGGTTCCCCAATCCGTAATGGATGAACGCTCCGTCGACGAATTCGAACGCCTGGGGCTGGTGCGCCTGGCTCCCGCTGACCGCCGCCGCCCCGGCGGCGGCCGCGGCGCGGAAGGCCTCGCGCTGCGAAAGCGGCGGCCGCGGCGTGTAGTGTTCATGCCACTGGAAGGTGGCGATCGGCAGGTACCCCGCCTGGCGCAGCACGGCGATCTGCGACACGAGGCGATCGGCGCCGCAAGGGTTCGCGCCGGGCCGGTCCGTCGTGGCCCAATCCCCGGCCGGGCCGGCCTCGTTGCAGCCGACGAACGCGATGCGGTTCCCGTTCTGTTCGAGACGCACCGGCTCGCTCGCCTCGCCCAGCGAGGCGCCTCCGCCAAACCAGCGCCAACCCCGCTGACGATACAGGTCGAGCGTGAACCGCAGCGCCTCCGGGCCCGCGTCCAGCAGGTGGTTGCCGGTCAGCTCTACGACGTCCGTGCCCACGACCTCCAGCAGCTCGATGTTCGCCGGCGCCGAGCAAAAGATCAGGACATTCAGATCCGGCGACGGCGGCGGGCAGTCCGGGGCGAAGGCGACCTCGTGGCTGATATGCGTGACATCGGCCGACCGCAACCACTCGCCGACGTCGTTCGCCGGGAACGTCGCCCCTCGGCGCGACATCTGCCAGGCCGTGGCGCGCGTGAGCGCCGTCACGCCGGTCATGACGACGGTCGTCATCCGAGCGGGATCGCGGTTCGAGACCGGCAGCGGGCCGGCGACGGATTCGAGGGCATCCAACGCGGCGCCGCCTGCGAGACCGAACCCGACGCGCAGGGGATACCCGGCGCGATCGAAGTCGGGGCGCAGCGGCGACGCTCCGTTGAGCTCGAGCACCTTCCAGCGCACGTCGAGCTCGTCGAACGGGATGATGGCCAGCGACGGCCGGGCATCCCAGGCAGCGTCGACCATCATCTCCGATGAGGCAAAGATCCGGACGTTGGCGCCCGGTTCCCCAAGGATGGTTCGCACCGCCTGCTCGGTCGCGGGGGAGACGTAGATCGGCAGGGTGGGTTCCTCCGCCTCGCGCCACAACCGCTCCAGCTCGGCCATCGTGATCGAATCGCGCACCGTTGGGAACGGAGCCGCGACGACGTAGATCCACTCGGCGACCGTCGCGCCCGGATCCTGAACGAGCGCCAGGGCGTCCCCCTGAGGCTCGGCCACGATCTCCAGGGCGCCATTCGATTCCGCCGCAAGCCGGAACCGCTCGCGGAGGTCGGCCGGCGCGCTTGGTGAAAGCCACAGCCGAGTGCGAGCCGGGGTCGGCGACGGGGGCGCGGGCAGGAACGGTGTGGCCGTCGGCGTTTGCGCCGTCGTGGGCGCAAGCGACGGAGGTGGCAAGCCGTTGCAGGCCGCGAGCATCGTCAGGACCACGGCCCCGGCGAGCCACGGGCCTGCGGATGGCGCCTTCTGCGGACGACTCATCGGCCGGCGGTCTCCCGGCAGACGGCGCCTCCCGGCAGGCTGCTCAGCCATGCCCGTTCGACCTCACACCTCTCCTGCGGGACGCCTGTGGGAGCGCCAGCCTCGCGAACGCGCCTGGAAGGGCGGATGAGGACGAAAGGAGGAGGTGAGGAGGCGGCACGGCGTCTCAGCAGTCCGCTAGTAGTTCACTTCGCGGCTCAGGACCGTCAGCACCAGCGACATCGTCTTCCCCAGCGCCTCGATCTTCCCCGGTTCGAGATGGTCGAGGTCGTCTTCGGGACGGTGAGCCACCTCGTCCGACCCGTCCCAGCTGACGAACGCGCTCAGGGCCTCGCGGTCCCCAAAGCCGAAGCGTGTCGGCAGGCCGAAGTGCGGGTCCCGGCCGCGCGTCGTGACGGCGACGCCCATCCGGTCGGCGGCCGACTCGATGAGGTTCGTCAGCCGGAAGCTCGTGCCTTTGCCGAGGGCGATCGCCTCGCCGCTGCCTCCGCCGACGCCCGTCAGTTCGATGACCGCTTCGACATTGAGCAGGTTGAAACCGGTCTTGGCACTCATGGCGTTGACGACGCTGAAGCCCTCCATGCGTTCTCCGCCGGCCCAGGCGACGAAGACGACCGTCTTGTCGGGCGCGTACGGGCCCTCCATCATGACCCGCGCCAGCTCCAGCAGCACCGCCACCCCGCTCAGGTTGTCGTTGGCGCCCGGGTACAGCTCGCCGCCCGGCCCGACGCCCAGGCCGTCGTAGTAGGCGCTGACGATGATGACGTCATCGTCCATCCCCATCTCGGCCCCCTGGCCGGGGATGTATCCGATGACGTTGAAGTACTTCTCTTCGAGCGCCGCGCCCTGCTGGGCGCGGATCCGCAGCTCGATCTCGGCGCCGGGCTCCGAGACCGCCACCTGGCCCGGGGCGAGCGACTGCGCTTGCTCATGAAGCGACTCGAGCGTCCCGCCGGAGGCGCCCAGCAGACGGTCGGCCAGCCGCGGGTGGATCAGGAGCATCGCGCCATGCGGCTCAGCGAAGGCCCGCAGGACGACCGACCCCGGATAGAGGTACCGCCGCGAGAGCCGCTCGGGATCGTCGGGCACGACGAGGGTCGCCGCCATCATCCCTCCGGGGACGTAGGGCAGCATGCTCTCCGGGACGATGAAGACGTAATCCTCAAGGTACAGGCGCTGAAGACCATAGGGGTCGCCGCTCGGGTTGTCCGGCAGGGGGCCCGGCGCGAGGCCGATGACTCGGGCGCGCACCGGCTCGTCCGGAGGACGTCCCAGCGGATACTCGGCGAAATCGACGCGGTATTCCAGCTCCTCCACCCGGCCGTCTCCGCCGATGATGCGCAGCTCCGGCGTATCGAGCAGGTGCAGGCGGGGCGCGGCGAGCGCCTGCAAGTAGGTCTCGATCGGCGTCTGGGGAACGCGTTCGCCGCCCGGGAAGAGCCCGATCGCCTCCATCTCCGCCGCGATCGCGTCGGCGGCAGCCCTGGCACCTGCGGTGCCTGTCTCGCGGCCGGCGTACGTGGGCGACGAGAGCTCGCGGATCGTCTCCAGCACGCGCTCCACCTGGAACTGTTCGGCCTGCGACCGGTACTCCCCGAGCGGCGAAGCGGCGGCGAAGATCCACATGCCGGCGCCCACCACGGCGATGACCCCGACGAGACTCGCACGGTTGACCCAGCGCGCCGGGCTGACGCGCGACTTCTCCAGCACGCGCCGCAGCCCTTCGCCGCCCAGGTTGAAGGCCAGTATCGCGACGGAGAAGGCCAACGCCGGCGACCACGCCAGCCAGGGGTAACTGCGCCACCACTGGCGGATATTGGCCAGCAGCGCCGACCACTCCGGCACGTCCGAATAGAAGGCAATTACCGGCGACATGCGCCCGGCTTCGCCGATCATCACCCGGTACCCGCCGCCGAGGAAGATTCCCAGGAAGCCTAGCTCGGAGAGGAGCAGCAGCACCGCGCCCATCTCGAGCGCCGCCAGAACCAGAATCGAGGGCGCCAGATTGGGGAGGATGTGGCGGCGCAGCATGTCTTCCGGGGGGACGCCGACCGCCCGCGCCCCCTCCAGGAAGGGTTTGCCGCGCAGCCCGATGACTTCGCCGCGGATGTACTGTGAAATCTCGCCCCACCCAACCAGGCACAGAGCCAGGACGAAGGTCGACATCCCGCGTTCGATGCCGATCGCCAGGATCAGGATCATGGCGAACAGGCTGATCGGGAACGCCGCCCACACGGCGAGGAGCCCGTTGACCAGGCGATCGAACAGGCCACCCTTCCACCAGCCGGCGACCATCCCCGCCGCGACGCCCACGACCAGACGGGCCGCCACGACGAGCATCGCCAGGGTCAGCGTTTGCCGTGCGCCGTAGAGGACGAGGGCCCGCATGTCGCGGCCGAGCTGATCGGTGCCCCAGGGGAACTCGCCGGAGGGAGGATACGGCGGCACGCCGATCTCGCCATCGACCATCATCACGCCGTGGGAGACGTAGGGGCTGGCGTCGGTCAGATGGGGCCCGAAGAGCGCCAGGACGACCAGAACCGCCCCCAGGGCGACGGCCACGAGGAACACCGGGTCGGCGAGGATCGCCCACCGCCCGTGGTCCGCCGAGGCCTGGCTCGGCGCCGCGAGGTTGCCCGTTACGACGGCCGGTCGCCGCGGCGTCGCCTCGGGCGTCTCGCGCGACGGCCGGCCGGCGCGCTCGCGCCAATCCTCGACAAGGCGGGCGATCCACGCCGCGATCGACCGACGCAGGCTGCCGCGGTCCTCCCTCTCCGCCACGGCCGCTTCTTCGCGCAGGCGCGGGTCGAGCAAGGGATAGGCCACTTCCACCGCGGCGTTGACCGCCAGGAAGACCACTCCCAACGCCAGAACCATGTCCACGGCCATCGCCATCTCGCCGGCTTGAATCGCCTCCAGCAGCCCCAGTCCGATTCCCGGCCAGACGAAGAAGTACTCGACGACCGGTAACGTCGCCAGGCTGAAGCGCAAGGACGTCGCCACAGCGGTCAGGATCGGAATCCACGCGTTGGGCAGAACGTGCCGGCTCTCGATGGCGCGCCTGGCGACGCCCTTGCCCGCCGCCGTCCGCACGAAGTCCATCCCCAGCAGGCCGGCGATGGTCACGTACGTCACTTGTGTCAGCAGGGCGAAGGGGCGCGCCGCCAGGACGAGCGCCGGGAGCAGCAGATGCTGGTCGAGCCCCATCCCGGTCGCCGGCAGCGGCGTCAGGTCGAGGCGACGGCTGACCTCGAGGTTGATCAGCCACAGGAACATCGCCAGGATGAACGCCGGCACGGAGACCCCCAGGATCGAGATCAGCCAGATCAGCGATCCGGCCCCGCGCCGCCGAGCGTGCGCGGCGCGCATCCCCAGCGGGACGCCCACGGCGAACGCCAGCAACAGCGCCGGCACGAGCAGGGCCAGGCTGTTGCGCAGCAGCCTGGCAACGTGCAACCAGGGTGAGATCGGTTCCCGCTGGACGAGGTAGCTCGCCGGGTGCCGCAGAAAGTGGTCGATGGTCATCCGGACGGCCGCTGCCGCCGATCCGAGCGGATCGAGAGGCAGGGCGGCCACCGCGTGCTGCGCCATCGTCATGCCCCAGTAGCTGAGGAAGGCGATCGCCAGCAGCACGAGCCCGCCGTACGCGATCCGACGCGCCGTGACGGACATCAAGACGGTGGCGGCTCGCTTGCGAGGCAGGGGGAGACCGGCGGCGAGAGAGGCCACGAGGCGAGGTGAGCGACCGGCGACAGCGCCGGAAGGACGCCGCTGCATGATACCAGATCCGGCGGTGGCCCTTGATGCCTGGGACGGTATTACTACGTGCCGACCTTTGGCGCGCCTCACCGCCGCTGCCATACGTCGCCCGCGGCAACGCAGCCATGCCCAAGACCGCCGACGCGCCCAATCCCGACCTCCGGTACGAGCCGGACCCCGATCACCGCTCGCGAGCCCTACGACTCGCCCTGCTGCTCGACGTCTTCACGTCGCTCGAAAGAGGCCTGGCCGGCGTCCCTTCCGCAGCAGGCCGATGCAGATGCGATCCCGACGGTATCCGCGCGCTGCTCGATCTTCGGCGGGAAGGCGCACACGCTTGCGGAGCACCGCACCGGCTTCGGCGAGGCCGCGGAGGAAAGCGTGACAAGAGACCGTGTCAACACCCATGCGGCATGGGACAGACACGACACACTCTCGCGAATCACCGCGCGAGCGCCAGGGCGAGACCGCTGACCGTGCGGCGTAGATGGCGTTTTCCAGGGGATGGGGGGAGGCCGGAGTGAGGGAGTCATCCAGCCCCGGATCCTCTCACGTCCCGGCCAGCGCCAGGAAGACATCCTCCAGCGTCGGCTCGACGCGTTCCGCCCGCACCGCGCGAAAGCCGAGGGCTTCCAGCCTCCGCACCAGATCGCCCACGCCGACGCCGGGCGCGCCGATGACATGCAGGTGATCGCCGGCCAGGCCGGCTCGGGCGACCATCGGCTCCGAACCGAGCGCCTCGAGCGTCTCGAGCACGAGCTCGGCCCACACGTCCCACGCTTCCCCCGTCAGCGCCGAGTGTTTCAACCGCGCCGGCTCGTCGATGGCGCGCAACGAGCCGTCGATCATGATCCCGACGCGATGGCAGTACTCGGCTTCTTCGAGATAGTGGGTGGTCACCAGCGCCGCCACCCCGTCCGCGGCCAGAGCGTAGATCCGATCCCAGAACGCTCGCCGGCTGAGCGGGTCGACCCCGCTCGTCGGCTCGTCGAGCACGAGCAGCCGCGGGCCGTGCAGGAGGGCGCCGGCCAGCGCCAACCGTTGCCTCCATCCGCTCGGCAGGTCGCCGGCGCGCACCCCGGCCACAGGTGCCAGGTCCATCTCGTCGAGCGCCTGCCGGACGCGCCTCGTGTCGCGCACCCCGTAGGCCAGCGCGTAGAAGGCCAGGTTCTCGGCCGCGGTCAGCTCGTCGTACAGAGCTGACCGCTGCGACATGTATCCGACCTGTTGCCGCAGATCGTCTCCGCCGGCGGCCACCGGGCGGCCGAAGAGCTCCGCTTCGCCAGCCGTCGGCCGCAGCAGCCCGAGCAGCATCCGCAAGGTCGTCGTCTTACCGGAGCCGTTGGGACCGAGATAGCCGAGGATCTCGCCCGGATTCAGATCGAACGACACGCGATCGACGGCGGTGAAGTCGCCGAAGCGCTTGGTCAACCGGTCGGCGCGCGCCGCGGGTACCGTCACGCTGCCCTCGGGAGCGGCTCGGCCGCCAGCAAGTAGTGGAAGACGTCCTCCAGCGACGGAGGCACGAGTCGCACCGCCACGTCCGTCGCGCCGTAGGCGGCCGCGCGACGCGCCACCTCCGCCACCACCTCGTGGACGCGTCCGGCGGCGACGCGCAGCCGCAGCGTCGCACCGAAGATCTGCCGCTCCTCGACGCCGCCGAGGTCCTGGGTCACCTCCAGGCGGCGATCGGGTGCGCCGCCCCGCACTTCGATCATCCGGTCGGCGAGCGGCCGGCGCAGTTCGTCGGGGGTGCCCTGCACGAGCAGCCGGCCTCGATGCAGGAACGCGACGCGGTGGCAACGCTCCGCCTCGTCGAGGTATGGCGTGCTGACCAGGATCGCCACCTCCTGGCGGAGCAGGCGTGTCAGCAGCTTCCAGAACGACTGGCGCGCCAGCGGATCGACGCCGCCGGTCGGCTCGTCGAGCAACAGGACGCGCGGCTGGTGGATGAGCGCCGCCGCCAGCGCCAGCTTCTGACGCATCCCCCCGGAAAGCGCCTGCGCTCGCCGGTGGCCGAAGGCCTCCAGGCCGACGAAGCGCAGCATCGCCTCGGCCCGCTCCCGCCACGCGACGCCGGCCAGGCCGCGCACGTCGGCCAGGAATCGCAGATTCTCGAGGGCCGTCAGGTCGCCGTACAGGCTGAACCGCTGCGGTACGTACCCGAGCCGGGCACGTGCCGCCTCCGCTTGACGCGCCACGTCGAGGCCGTCGACCGTCGCCCGGCCGGAGTCGGCACGCAGCACGCCGGCAAGCAGGCGCAGCGCCGTGCTCTTGCCGGCGCCGTCGGGCCCGAGGAGCGCCACCATCTCGCCGCGCTCGACGGACAGCGAGAAGTCCACCAGGGCGCGCGTCGGTCCGAAGGCGCGCGCCAGATGCGAGGCGACGATGGCGCTCACCGGCCGGCGCCGAAAGTCACATCGGCGGGCATCCCCGGCTTGAGGCGGCCGGAGGGATCGTCGATGGCGATGGCGACGGCGAAGACCGTCGTCCGACGGCCCTCTTCGGTCTGCACGTTGCGCGGGGTGAACTCGGCGCGGTCGGCGATGCGGATGACGCGGCCGCGGAAAGTCTCTCCCGGGAAGGAGTCGACCTCGATCACCACCTCGTCGCCCAGGTCGACTTGGCCGTAACGATCTTCCGGCAAGAAGACCGTCATCGTCAGCTCGTCCAGGACGCCGAGCGACAGCGCCACGGCGCCGGCCGGCAGCACCTCGCCCGGGCTGGCGCTGCGCGTCAGCACCACGCCGTCGACCGGCGCCCGCAGCACGGTTCGGTCGAGCTGCACATCGATCGCCGCCAGCTCGGCGCGCGCCTGCTCCAGGGCCGACGCCGCCTGGGCGCGCGCGGCCTCGGCCTGGCGCAGCCGCACGCCGGCCAGGGCGACTTCGATCGACCGCGGTCCGGTGCGCCATGCGTCGCGGTAGGCCTCGGCGGCGGCGCGCCGCGCCTCGGCCACCGCCAGCGCCGCCCTCGCCCGCCTCACCTCATCGTGTCGCTCGTCGCCCAACAACTCGTCGAAGGCCTCCTGGGCCGCGTCGCGTTCGTGGCGCGCCCGTTCCCGCGCGGCGGAGGCCTCGTCGTAGACCTCGGCCGCCGCGCGGGCCGACAGGGCCCGCTGGAAGACGGCGTCGGCCGCCACGAACGCCGCCTGCGCCGCCCCCAGCCGCAGCTCGGCCTGGCGCACCTCGGCGTGCGCCGACGATGCCAGCAGCGCATCGAGTCGCCGCTGCGCTTCGTCGAGCGCCCGCTGGGTCGCCTCGACCTCGGCTTCGGCGGCGGCCAGCATCTCGTCCGGGGTCAGGTACCACGGGGGCAGGTCGACATCCGCCGGCGCTTCGAGCTGCCAGGCGAGTTGTTGGCGCGCTCGATCCTGGAGGCGCCCCGCCGCCTCGGCCTGCTGCTCCTGAAGCTCGGCGGCGCGCAGGTTGAGCTCCGCCGCCGCCAGCGCCTGCTCGGCCGCGGCGACGGCGGCCTGGAGGCGCTCGCGCTGCGCCCGCAGCAGGGTGTCGTCGAGCACGACCAGCCGATCGCCGGCGGCGACGGCGTCGCCTTCCTCGACGAGCACGGCGACGATCCGGCCGGGCATTTCGGGCGCGACGCGGATCTCCTCCGCCTCGATCGTGCCGGCGGCGGTCAGCCGGTCATCGTCGCCGAGCGACGTCGTCAACCAGTAGATCCCAGCCAGCACGGCGGCCACGGCGACCACCGGCAGGACGAGCCGCGGGTTGGGACGAACGGCCACGGAACACCTCCCGTCAATCGAGCCGCTTGCGGAAGCGCAGCGCGGCGGCGGTCAGGGTGACGGCGCCGATGAGACCCAGGGCGGCAATCTCGTCGGTCAGGCTTTCGGCGCCGACTCCCTTGAGCAGGATCGAACGGATGATGGTGAGGAAGTAGCGCAGCGGGATCAGGCGCGAGACGAACTGCAGCACCGGCGGCATCGCCGCCAGCGGGAAGAAGAAACCCGAGAGGAAAACCGTCGGCAGCAGCGTGAACCAGGTCAGCATCATGGCTTCCTGCTGCGTGTGAGCGACGGTCGAAATCAGCAGGCCGATGCCCAGCGAGCACGTCAGGAACAGACCCGAGAGGAGAAGCAGCAGCCCCAGGCTGCCGCGCACCGGCACCCCGAACCACAGCGTGCCGACCAGCAGCACCTCGAGCGTGTTGAACAAGGCGATCAGCACGTAGGGCGCGATCTTCCCCAGGATGAGCTCGCCCGACCGGATCGGGGTCACGATCAACTGCTCGATCGTGCCGCGCTCGCGCTCGCGCACGATGGCGGTGGCGGTCAGCATGGTCGTCATGAGCTGGAGGATCATCCCGATCAGCGCCGGCACCATGAAGTAGGCGCTGACCAGGTCGGGGTTGAACCAGACCTGGGCGCGCACCTCGAGGCCGGGTGCGGCGGCCGCCGCCAGGCCGGAGGCGTCCAGCCGCTGCACGGCGATGCGGTTGGAATACGACTGCCCGATGAGCTCGGCCGCCGCCAGGGCGGTCGAGGCGACGGACGGGTCGGAGCCGTCGAGCAGGAAGCTGATCTCGGCGCGGCGCCCGGCGAGCAGGTCCTGGGCGAAGCCGGCCGGGATGACCATGCCGGCGCCGGCCCGGCCGTCGTCGATCAGGCGCCGCAGGTCGTCTTCGGAATCGACGTCGAAGGAGAGGCGGAAGTAGTCGGCGGCGCGATAGGCATCGAGCAGGCGCCGCGAGTCGGCCGAGCGGTCGAGGTCGAGAACCGCCAGCGGAATGTTGCGCACTTCGGTCGTGGCGGTGTACCCGAGCAGGAAGAGTTGAACGACCGGGATGGCCAGGACGATGTACAGCGTGTGCGGATCGCGCAGGATCTGGAGGAACTCCTTGCGCATGACCGCCCGGAGACGTTGGAGACTCACGATGCCTCCTCGACTGGCGGCCGCCTGGAGGCGCCGAGAAGCCCAGCCGCCAGGATCGCCGCCAGATCTTCGAAGTCGCCCAGATCGCCGCCCAGACCCTCCACGCCCCGCAGGTACGAATCCGATACGACGAAGGCGAAGAACGATCCGCCGATGACTCGCAGCAGCAGAAGCGGAGGCCAGGCCCGCAGGCGAGGGTCGCTGTCCCGCAGCCGTTCGAGGAAGCGGAGCACCGGCGGCAGAATCCCCGGCAGCACATCCGGCAGGTGGCGCCCCTCGAATTCGAGGACCTCGACGAAGACCAGGCGCAGCGCCTGGGCGCGGCCGGCCATCATCCGTTGCATCCGACGGATCCCGTCGCGGATCAGCGCCTCGGCAGACGATCCTTCGGCCTGCTCGAGCGCCTGCGCCAGCCGAACGTGGGGCATCCTCGCCTTGAGGAGCGAGACGAAGAGGTCTTCCTTGGACGGGAAGTGGTTGTAGATGGCGGCGGGAGTGACGCCGGCGAAGCGTGCCACCTGGCGCATCGACGTTCCGTGGAAGCCCTGCCGCGGAAAAAGGACCTCCGCTGCGTCGAGGATGGCCTCGGCGGTGTCGGATTCCATGGAGGGGCTCAGGAGGGCGCCGGACTGTGCCAGCATGTGCCGCTCGCCGCGCGACCACACGATAGATGTGGCGCGTGAACGAACGTCCGTTCACATGATACCCTACACCCCCTTCACTGTGGTGTCAACAGGCATCCATAACAGCAGCGCCCAGGAGATCCTCCAGGGCGCTTGTACACTCTCTCACTTGTTTGCACTCTATTGCGCTAGCGCTTGCCGTCCCCCAGCGTTGCCACCTGCCTCAACAGACCCATCAGCAGGACCGAGAGCCGGATCCCTTCCCCGGCATCCAGCCTCGGTCGAGTGCCGCGCTCCTCCGCCCGCTGAACCAGGAGATAGGCTCCCGCCAGCCCGACCAACGCGCCCACCGCCGCGCCCAGCAGCAAGACCCGCGGTTTCCAGCCGTCCTCGCCGTCCATCCCGCTCGCCTCACTCGCCCCGCAGGACCGACCGTAGCGATCCCTTCGCCCGGCCCAGAGCCGCCGCCACTCCCCTCGGCACGATCACCGGCCGCACGGCGGCGTCGCTCGCCCTGCGGACGGCCCCCGAAACGCGCGCCACGCCGTTCTGAAGACCGACCGTCACGCTCGGCAGCTCGCCGATCGCTCGCGCCATGACGAACGCCGCCCCAACCATCACCACCAAGAGCACCAGCAGCGCCAGCGCCATCGGAATCGCCAGGGCCACCACGACCACGTCGGCCCACGCGCCCGCCGAGCGGTACCCCGCGCCGACCGCCAGGGCCGCCAGCCCGACGATCAGGAGTACGACCAGCGCCAGCGGCAGATAGATCTCACGGCGCACCTGGCGGCGGAACGCGCCCTGCGTCACCGGATTCGGCGGTCGACGGAAGCGCGTGGCCGGAGGTCGCATACGGCACGATTGTAGCACGCCGGCCGCGCGGGCGGTTACGATACAATCGCTGCGGAGGTCCCAGCATGTCGGACTACCCCGGCAAGGGCACGGTCGCCGCCCTCAGGACGTCACCCGAGACGGTGCTCGACGACGTGGCGCGGGTCATGGCGCTCGCCGGCTTCGAGGCCGCCCTGCCCCGCGGTGTGACGACCGGCCTGAAGATCAACATCTCCTGGCAGACGTGGTATCCGGCGTGCTCGACCGAGCCCTGGCAACTGGAAGGCGTCATCCGCGCCCTGCGCGCCGCCGGCTACCACGACCTGGTCGGCGTCCACAACGACACGGTCGTCGTCGACACCCGCGTCGGCGAGTTCAACAACAAACACCGCTTCGTCACCGACCAGTACGGCGTCCCCTGCCTGTACCTGTACGAGCAGAACTTCGAGTGGTTCGAGTACCGGCCGAAGCGACCGTTCCTGGTGCTGGACAAGGTCTACCCCAACGGCGTCTTCATCCCCAAGGCGATCGTCGGCATGAGCATGGTCCATCTGCCGACGGTCAAGACGCACGTCTTCACGACGATCACCGGCGCGATGAAGAACGCCTTCGGCGGTCTGCTCCACCGCCACCGCCATTGGACGCACGCCGTCATCCACGACACGCTGGTCGACCTGCTGGTGATCCAGCAGGAGATTCATCCCGGGCTGTTCGCCGTCATGGACGGCACGTTCGCCGGCGACGGGCCCGGCCCGCGCGCCATGCGCTGGCACGAAAAGGACATCCTGCTGGCGTCGGCCGACCAGGTGGCGATCGACGCCGTCTCGGCCCGCCTGCAAGGGTTCGACCCGCTGTCGATCCGCTTCATCCGCCGCGCCCACGAGGCCGGCCTCGGCGTCGGCGACCCGCGGCAGATCCGCGTCGTCGGCCACGACATCGCCACCGAGCCGGCGTGGGGTTTCGTCCAGGAAGACACCTTCGCCAGCCGCGGCCAGAAGATGATCTACCACGGACCGCTCAAGCCGTTGGAGAAGATCCTGCTTCAGTCGCCGCTCGTCCCGTGGGCGTACTTCGCCAGCAACTTCTATCACAACGTCTACTGGTACCCGTTCGTCGGCCGACGGCGGGTGCGAGCTGCGCTCGACACCCGCTGGGGACGGCTGTTCGAGAAGTACGGCGACGGTCGCGTGGTGATGCCCGGGATGGAGCCCAAGACCGTCCTGCAAGCCGTCGTCGGCCTGGCGCTGCTGGCGGTCCTGGCCCTCGGCGGCCTGACCCTCTACCTGCGCGGCGGATGAGGTCCCTCCGCCGCGGGCTGCTGGCCGGCGTTGTCCTCGGTTTCATCGTCCTGATCGTCATCGCCTGGCTGGCCGATGTGCGCGCCATCGCCGGCGATCTGCGGTCGTTCCGCTGGGGCCTCGCCCCGCTGATCCTGGCCGGGACGCTTTTCAACTACACGTTGCGCTTCTTCAAGTGGCACTACTATCTGGGCCTCGTCGGCGGCGGACGCCTGTCCCGCGGCGAAAGCGCCCGACTGTTCGTCGCCGGTTTCCCGCTCGCGCTGAGCCCGGGGAAGGTCGCCGAGGCGCTGAAGGCGGTCTGGCTCGAACAGCGAGCGGGCGTTCCGGTCGCCCGGGCCTTGCCGGTCGTCGCCGCCGAGCGGGTCAGCGACGGGATGGCCGTGCTCGTGCTCTCCTCGATCGGCGTGCTGACCTACCCTCGCTACTGGCCGGGGTTCGCCGCCCTGTGGGCGGTGTTGGTGGGGATCGTCCTGGTCGCTCAGTTCCCTGGTATCGGCCTGTCGATCGCCGACCGCCTCGAGTCGTGGCGTCCGGCCGGCCGGCTGGCGCGGCCGCTGCGCGAGCTCCTGACCGGCGCCTATGTCCTCTTCCGGCCGCGGGCACTGCTGACGGCGGTCTCCCTGGGGACGGTGGCGTGGTTCGGCGAGGGTGTGAGCTTCTTCCTCATTCTGGTCGGCCTCGGGCAGCCGGCCACGACCGAAGTGCTGGCGCTGGCCGTGTTCGTCCTGGCGTTCTCGACGGCCGTCGGTGCCGCATCGACCATGCCCGGAGGGCTGGGCGCGGCCGAAGCCTCGATCGCCGGCATGCTTTCCCTCGTCGCTGGCTATCCGCTCGACGTCGCCGCGGCGGCGACACTGCTCGTGCGGTTCGCCACGTTGTGGTTCGGTGTCGCGCTCGGGTTGGCGGCCTGGGCCCGCTCACCGGACCTGCTGGGGCTGACGCGGTCGGCCGCGCCCCTCCCCGCCACGGCCTCCGATGTGGAACGTTGAGCTGCACTGCCACACCTGGTGTTCGAAGGACAGCCTGGCCTCGCCGCGCGCCCTGCTCGACGCCTGCCGCCGTGGCGGGATCGACCGCCTGGCGATCACCGACCACAACACGCTGCGCGGCGCGCTCGAGGCGGCATCGCTCGATCCGTCGCGGGTCATTGTCGGCGAAGAGATCCTGACCAGCGAGGGCGAGTTGCTGGGCTACTTCATGAGCGAGGAGGTGCCTGCCGGGCTTGCTCCGGAGGAGGCGATCGATCGCCTGCGGGCCCAGGGCGCGGTCGTCAGCGTCTCGCACCCCTTCGACTACCTGCGGGCCGGAGCGTGGCGCGAGCCCGTCTTGCGACGGCTCCTCCCCCGCCTCGACGCCCTGGAGGTCTTCAACGCCCGGACCTACGGGGCCGGCCCGAACGCGCGCGCTTCGGCGTTCGCCCGCGACGCCGGTCTGCCCGGCCTGGCCGGGTCGGACGCCCACGCCGCCTTCGAGATCGGGCGCGGGCTGACCCGGCTGGCCCCGTTCTCCGACGCGGCCTCCTTTCGTCGCGCGCTGGCCACGGCGCGCCTGGTCAGGCGCCGCTCGCCGGCCTGGGTCCATCTCGTCTCGCGCTACGCGGTGCTGCGCAAGCGGCTCGGCTCCGTCCCAGGCGCCGCCTGAGCCCTCCCTCGCCCGCTACCGCGCCCTCGATGGATTGACGACTTTCACGATAAAGGGGATGATGTTCGTCGTTGGTGGGCGCTCCGGCATAGCGTACGATGTGGCGTAACAAAGTCCGGTTTCTAGACGCCGACCAACCACCCGCAATCCCCGACTGGAGGATTCTGATGCCTGATCGGTACGTCAACATGGTGGCGATCGTCCTCGCCGCGACGGCGCTCGTGCTCGGCGTGCTGGCCTACGCCGGCGTCGGCGGCGCGCCCCCGGCGCCCGTCGTCGTCACTCCGGCTGCCGCCGGCCCCGGCGTCGACTTGGCGGTGCAGCGCATCGGCCGCGCCCAACTCGCCGCCGCCCGCCCGCTCGACGTCCCGAACGTCATCCGTGACCCGGCCGACGTCCCGCCGCCGATCACCCGCACCGAGCCGACGACCGTGCGCATCACCCTGACCATCCAGGAGGTCACAGCCGAGCTGGCGGATGGCACGACGTATTCCTTCTGGACGTTCGACGGCACCGTCCCCGGCCCGATGCTGCGCGTGATGGAGGGCGACACCGTCGAAGTGACCCTGGTCAACCCCGAAACGAACACCGTCGGCCACAACATCGACCTGCATGCCGTCAACGGGCCAGGCGGTGGCGCGACCGTTACCAACGTCCAGCCCGGGGAGAGCAAGACCTTCACCTTCCGGGCCCTCCACCCGGGCGCCTACATCTATCACTGCGCCTTCGCGCCACCCTACCACCACATTGCCCAGGGCATGTACGGAGGCATCCTGGTCGAGCCGGTCGGCGGCCTGCCCCCGGTCGACCGCGAGTTCTACGTCGTTCAGGGCGAGTGGTACACGAACGGGATCTTCGGCGACGCCGGGCATCAGGAGTTTAGTCACGCCAAGGCGGCCGCCGAGCAGCCGGAGTACTTCACCTTCAACGGCCACGTCGCGGCGCTGACCGAGTACTTCCCGCTCCAGGCCGAGGTCGGCGAGACCGTCCGCCTGTTCTTCGGCACGGGCGGCCCGAACGTGGGCTCCAACTTCCACATGATCGGCGAGATCTGGGATCGGGTCGTGCCCGGCTCGCCGGACACGTACATCGCCAACGAGGAGACGTGGTACGTCCCACCCGGCTCGTTCGCGTACTTCGAGTTCCAGCCGGACGTCCCGGGCACCTACCTGCTGGTCGATCACGCGCTGTACCGGGTGAGCAAGGGCGCGGCCGGCGCGCTGATCGTCACCGGCGATCACGACGACTCGATCTACTCTCCGGCGCCGGGGAGCGGAGAGTCGCACTCGCCCTGATCGGCGCGGCCAGTCGCTCGCCACGCGAACACCGGGCCTCCGCAGGAGGCCCGGTGTTCGCGTGGCGCCATGCCGACCTCGATCAGTCGTCGCGCGGCCGGAGGTGGGGGAACAGGATCACCTCGCGGATGGACGTCCGGTCGGCCAGGAGCATCACCAGCCGGTCGATCCCCATGCCGAAACCGCCGTTGGGCGGCATGCCGTAGCGCATTGCCCGCAGGTAATCCTCGTCCAGCGGATGCCGGTCTTCGTCGCCGGCGGTGTACTCGCGACCCATCTCGAGAAAGCGCTGCTCCTGATCGAGCGGGTCGTTGAGCTCGGTGAAAGCGTTGCACAGCTCCATCCCGCCGGCGAAGCCCTCGAACCGCTCGACCGTCCTCGGGTCGTCGACCTTGGCCTTGGCCAGGGGCGAGATGTCGCGCGGGTAGTCGATGACGAAGGTCGGCTGGATGAGCTTCGGCTCGACGAAGTGCGCCAGCAGCGATTCGACGAGTTTGCCGCGCGTCGCCTGCGGGGAGGGATCGAGCCCGCGGCGCCGCATCTCCTGGCGCAGCGAGTCGGCCTCGGGATGGTCGGCGATGTCGATCGCGCTCATCTCGCCGATGACCTGGCGCAGCGGCACGCGGCGCCACGGCGGCTCGAGGCGAATCGCCTGACCGCGATACGTGACGGTCGTGGTGCCCAGCGCACGCTGCGCGGCATGCGCCACCAGACGCTCGGTGAGTTCCATGACCTGCTCGTAGTCGGCGTAGGCCATGTAGAACTCGAGCTGCGTGAACTCGGGGTTGTGTTTGAACGAGACTCCTTCGTTGCGGAAGTCGCGCCCGATCTCGTAGACGCGCTCCAGCCCGCCGACCAGCAAGCGCTTCAGGTAGAGTTCGAACGAGATCCGCAGGTACAGCTCCTGGTGGAGCTGTTCGTGGTGGGTGACGAACGGGCGGGCCGCCGCGCCGCCGTAGAGCGGCTGGAGCACCGGCGTTTCGACCTCCAGGAACCCCAGGCCGTCCAGGAACTCCCGCAGCGCCGCCACGGCGCGGGCGCGCACCCGGAAAACCTCCCGCACCTCGGGGTTGACCGCCAGGTCGGCGTAGCGTTCGCGGTAGCGGGCCTCGGGATTGGCGAAGGCGTGGTGGACGACGCGCTCCCCGTCGACGATCTCTTCCTTCGTCGCCGGCAGGGGCGACACGGCCTTGGCCAACATACGCAGGTGTTCGACGTGCAGCGACACTTCGCCGGTGCGGGTGCGGAAGACGAACCCGCCGGCCTCGACGAAGTCGCCGATGTCGAAGGCGTCCTCGAACTGCGCGTACCGTTCGGGGCCGAGGTCGTCGGCCTTCAGGTAGAGCTGGAGCTGGCCGTGACCGTCCTCGACGTGGGCGAAGGTCGCCCTCCCCATGCGCCGGATGGATCGCAACCGGCCGACGACCGTGGCCGCGACCCGCCCGCCCGGGTGGGCTTCGAAGGCCCGGACGGCCTCGACCGTCGTGTGGCTGCGATGGGCACGCGGGGGATACGGGTCGATGCCGGCGCGTCGCAGGCGCTCGGCCTTCTCCAGGCGAAGTCGCTCGAGGTCACTCAGGGGGGTCATGCGTTCGAGGGACGGATCCGTCGTTCCGATGGGCCGCGGATCGAGAGCAGGTCGGCGCGGGAAGTGTACACGAAAACGCCCCGCCGGCCGGGGCGCGGGGCGCGGACCCGACGGGGCGGCGGGTTACTTGATCTTGACGATCCGGAAGCGGAGCGTGCCGGCCGGAGCGCGCACCTCGACCTCGTCGCCGGCGCGGTGGTCGAGCAGCGCCTGGCCGAGGGGCGACTCGTTGGAGATCAACCCCTCGCGCGGGTTGGCCTCGGCGGCGCCGACGATGGTGTAGGTCTCCGGTGCCTTGCCGTTCTCCTGGATGACGACCGTGCTCCCGATGCCGACGACCCCGGTCGACTTGCCGGGCTCGATCACCTGAGCCTGGGCCAGCATGTGCTCGAGCTCGAGGATCCGCCCTTCGACGAAGGCCTGCTCGTTCTTGGCGGCCTCGTATTCGGCGTTCTCGATCAGCTCACCGTCCTCCATCGCTTCGTGGAGGCGCTGCGCCACTTCCTGGCGCTTGACGGTCCGCAGATGCTCGAGCTCTTCCTCGAGCTTCTTCAGGCCTTCCGGCGTGACGTAGACGGCGCTGTTACCCATGTCGCTCCAACCCCGGCGGCCGTCGTCGGCCGCCGCTCACGGCCCAGACAGAAAAAAGGAACTGAGAGATTCCTCTCAGCCCTGTGGCCCACCTTAGGCATGAAGTCTAGCACACCTCGGCGGAGCTGTCCATACGTCGGTCGCGGAGAGCGGGATTTCGGCCGCCCGATAGAGCCAGGCCGGGCATCGGGGCGGCGCAGAACCCGGGAGCCCCACATCACAACCCTGCGACTGGCCCGGATCTGGCCGCCACAGCTACGGGTTCCGGAGCCTGCCTCCCCAGCCTGTAGGGTCGTCAGCGCCGACCCCGTCGGCCTGCCCCTCCCGGCCGCGATCGGCGGCGGACGGGCAGGTAGTACATCACGAGATCGTCCCCCGGTCCGTAGAACCCGGGCACGCAGGCCGACGCCTTGAAGCCGGCGCGGGCGTAGAAGGCGCGCGTCGGTGCGAAGGCGGCCTTGCCCGACGTATCGAGCACGATCAACCGCCCGCCTTCGCGGCGCACCCCGCGCACGACGCCCCGCAGCAACGCTCGCCCTACGCCGCGGCGGCGGTGCGACCGTGCCACGCAAATCCAATACAGGTCGTACGTTCCGCGGGTGAGCGGCGTCGGTCCGAAGCAGGCGAAGCCGACCACGGCGCCGTCGGTAACGGCGCTCAGGAACAGGTAGTCGCCGCCGACTGGCTCGTCGAGGTACTCGGCGAGCAGCTCGGCGACGACCTCCCGGTCGTCGCTCGAGAAGAGCGGCTCGGCCGACGCCAAGCGCCGGATGGCGCCGCCATCCGCGTCGATTGTCTTGCGGACCGAGATCATGGAGCCGAGGTGAAGGCCAGACGAAGGATGTGGAGCAGCATCGAGGCGTAGCTGTGGCCGGCGGCGCGCGCCGATCGAAAGAATCCGGCGTCCTCCGACAGATCGGGGTGGATGTTGACTTCCAGGATGTACGGCACGCCGTCGCGCAGACGCATGTCGACTCGGGCGAAGCCGCGCACGCCAAGCTTCTGATAGGCCAGCACCGCCGCCGCTTCGACCCGATCCTGCTCTTCCCGCGACAACTCGGCCGGGCAGATGCCGGGGGTGCCCCGCGCTTCGATCGAATCGGTGTGCCACTTGCCGGAGAAGGTCACGATCTGGCGCAGCGGGTCGTCGGTCCAGGTGAAAGCGATCTCGGCGATGGGGAGCACGTCCGGATAGCCGTTGCCCCACAGCGCCACGTTCAGTTCCCGTCCGACGATGAATTCCTCCACCAGCGCCGGCTGGCGGTAGTCGCGAATGCATTCGTCGATCCGCTGACCGAGCGCTTGGCGGTCCGTCACGACGGACGCCAGGGTCACGCCGCAGCTCCCGTGCTCGGCCACCGGCTTGACGATCGCCGGCAGCGGGACGCGCGTCGGCCGGCGCCCCGGGCGTCGCACGACCTCGTACCTCGGCGTCCGCAGGCCCGCCGACTCGAGCGTGCGTTTCGTGATCAGTTTGCTGCCCGCTCGTCGCAGCGCCATGTACGAAGCGCCGGTATGGAGAAAGCCTGCCGCCCGCATCAGCCGCGGCGCTTCGGCCTCCGACCACGATCGCCCGCCGAGGCTCTCACACAAGTTGAAGATGACGTGCCGCGCCGGATCGTAGCGTCGTAACACCTCGCCCAGGTCGTCCCACACCGGCGCCAGCTCGATCGAACGCACGTGTTCCCGCAGCGTCTCCGCCACCGCCAGCGCCACGCGCTCGGTGGCCGCATCCGAGATCAGATCCTCCTCCCGGCCTCGATCCAGCCCGAGCGCCAGGTTGTAGAGCACCACGACCTCGGCCTCGGCCGGATCGCGCGGTCGCACCGGCCGACGCTGAACCAGCCGCGGTCGTACGGCGACGCGCGGTTCCGGCAGGAATCCCGGGATGGCGATCTGATACGCCAGCGCGCTGTCGACGGTCGGCGCCCGCGCCGATGCCGGACGCGGCCGCGATCTCGTTCCGTCCGCCTCCCGCGCACGCCGCTCGTCGCGGCGCGTCGTCATCGCTCGCTCGCCGTCCATGGCGTCCGCAGTGTAACATTCTCAATCTGGGAGTCAAGCGCTGGAGGACCAATTTCCCGGTGGCCGACGCGCTCCCGCGGCGCTCGATTCGGCGCCGCCGCGTCACGCCACCGACGCCGCCTCGTCGCCGGCGCGCCGCGTCGTGGCGTCAGTCGCCCGTCGCCGGTCGCCCGGCCGACAGTCCTTGAGCGAGTTGTGATTCGTGCGTCAGGGAGCGAGCCGTCGCAGCAGCGGCAGGCCGCCGAAGCGGTCGTGGTACGCGCGCAGCTCGCCGTCGAGCGCGTCGACATCCGACCAGAACGTCGAGAGCTGCGAACGGTATTCGCCGGACGCCGCCGCCCATAGATCGATCTCCCCGTCCGCCAGCGGCAGCGCCGCCTCGGCCGCCTCCGCCGGCATCGGATCGGGCTGACGCGGCGACTCGCGCAGCGCGTACGGCACGTCGCGGTAGTACCAGCGCGGCGCGGCGAGTTGTTCGCCCGCCCGGCGTGTCAGGCGGTGATCGACATGGCCGCCAAGCCCCAGCGGCGCGTAGACCTCCGCCTCGCGTGGCACGACGCGCGCCAGCGCCGCGGCGATCTGCTCCACCGTCGCCGCGTCCTCCGGCGCCGGATCGCCGAAGAGCGACTCGCCGTCGGGATAGAGCGCGACGCCGCTCGGCGAGCGGCGATAGATGGCGTCCAGCAGCGGCAGGTGCACGACCGAGGCGCCGACGCGCCCGCAGGCGACGAGGTCTTCGGCCCGTCGCAGGCCCATCGGCGATCCCTCGCCACCCCAGCGGCGATGCAGCTCATAGGCGAAGGGCGTTAACTCGCCGACCGGCGGATCGCCGGCACAGACGGTGACGACGCTCACCTCGTCGCCGGCGGTCGTCTGTCGGGCGATCAGGCCGCCGCAGGAGAAGATCGCGTCGTCGAGGTGCGGCGAGAGGTACACGCGCAGCGCCATGCGGCGGATTATAGACGCGAAGTTCGACGCTGGAGATCACCGGACGCGGATCGGATGCGCCGGCTGCTGCCGGGAGGCGGGCGATGGCCAGGCAGGCGCCGCGCTTGCGGACCTGGCAGCAACGCAGCGGGGCGGCGCGTGCGCGATGTTACAATTCGGCGCCGCGGGCCGTTAGCTCAACGGCAGAGCAGGTGCCTTTTAAGCACAAGGTTGGAGGTTCGAATCCTCCACGGCCCACTGCCTCGACCCTCGTCACCCCTCCCCCAGGAGCCCTGATGCCCAGGCACGATCCCCACTCCTTCGCCGACCTGAGCCAGGGCCGCATCCGGCACATCGCCTTCGACCTGACCGTTGATTTCGATCGGCATCAGATCCGCGGCACAGCCCGTTACCGGCTTGACCGCCCGGCGCGCGGTGCACTCGACCTTGACACGCGCGGTCTCACGGTCCACGCCGCCACGGGACCCGGCGGCCCGATCCGGTTCTCCTTCGGGGACGACGACGCGATCCTCGGCCAGCGCCTGCGGCTCGAGGCCGACGGCCTGGCCGAGTTCGTCCTCGAATTCACCACGTCCGAACAGGCGGTCGCCCTGCAATGGCTCACCCCAGCGCAGACGGCCGGTGGTCGCCATCCGTACCTGTTCACCCAGTGCCAGCCGCATCACGCGCGGACGATCTTCCCGTGCCAGGACTCGCCGTCGGTCCGCTTCACGTTCGACGCCGCTCTGCGCGTTCCGCAGCCGCTCGTCGGCGCCATGGCGGCGGCGCCGCTCGGGAGCGAGGCCGGCACGGCCGCCACCACCTTCCGCTTCCACATGCCGCAGCCCATCCCGTCGTACCTGTTCGCCCTGGCCGTGGGGGAGATCGCCAGCCGCGACATCGGCCGGCGTTCACGCGTTTACGCCGAGCCAGACGTCGTCGAGGCCGCCGCCTGGGAGTTCGCACGGACCGAGGACATGCTGCAGGAGGCCGAAAAGCTCTACGGCCCGTATCCCTGGGAGCGCTACGACATGCTCGTCTTGCCGCCGTCGTTCCCCTACGGCGGCATGGAGAACGCCCGGCTGACCTTCCTCACCCAGACGATGATCGTCGGCGACCGGTCGCTGACCAACCTGATCGCCCACGAGCTGGCGCATTCCTGGACGGGCAATCTGGTGACCAACGCCACCTGGGAAGACTTCTGGCTCAACGAAGGATGGACGACGTACGCCGAACGCCGCATCCTCGGCGCCCTCGAAGGCGAGGACTCGGCGATGCTGCGCGCCGCCACCGGCCGCCGCACGATGTTCCGCGACCTGGATCGCTTCGGATGGCAGTCCGATCCGACGCGCCTCAAATTCCCTCAGCAAGGGATCGACCCGGAGTCGGTCGTCTCCTACGTTCCTTACGAGAAGGGCTACTCGTTCCTGGTGCGCCTGGAACGCGTCGTGGGGCGGCCGGCCTTCGATGCCTTTACCCGCCGGTACATCGACGAGCACCGCTTCCAGACGATCACGACCGAAGCCTTCGTCGAGCTCCTGCGACGCGACCTGCCCCGGGTGTTCGACGAGGTCGACGTCGAGAACTGGCTCTATGCCCCGGGGTTCCCCGCCGACGCGCCGCCGTTCGAGTCGCCGCTCATCGACGAGGTCTCGAATCGCCTGTTCGACTACCAGGAGGGTAGGCTGCCGAGGCGCGGCCAGGTCGCCGGCTGGGCCACCGCCCAGACGTATCTGTTCCTGCAGCACCTGCCCCGCGTTATCCCGGTCGAGCACTGCGCCGCGCTCGAGCAGGCCTTCTCGCTCGACCGGACGCGCGTGCCCCAGTTCCTGAGCCACTTTCTCGAGATCGCCGTCCGCAGCGGATACCAGCCGGCGTTGCCGCGCGCCGAGGACCTCATCACGAGCGTTGGCCGGATGTTCATCATTGTGCCGGTCTTCCTGGCGATGGCCGAGACCGAATGGACCCGGCACCGGGCCCGGCCGCTGCTCGAGCGGATCCGCGCCCGCCACCATCCGATCACCGTCGCTCGGTTGGAGGAAATCCTCCGGAAGGAAGGGTTGTAGCGCCGCACGGAACGGCGCATCGTCGTTGCGAAACCTCGCAGTTCCGGGTTTCAGGCCGGGGAGGAGCCACTACCGAGCCAGGGCGGGGTGGGGCCACGGCTAAAGCCGTGAACTACCGGGGCATGGTTGATTGCGAATCCTCGCGGTCCCGGCTTTCAGGCCGGGGAGGAGCCACGGCTAAAGCCGTGGACTACCCGGGAGATGGTTGTTTACGAATCGTCGCAGTTCCGATAGAGCACAGGGGCCCGCAACGTCGGGAGGAGCCACGGCTAAAGCCGTGGACTACCGGGCCAGGCCGGGGAGGAGCCACGGCTAAAGCCGTGGACTACCCGGGAGATGGTTGTTTACGAATCGTTGCGGCCCCGCAACGTCGAGAGCATGCGGCTCCTTGAGTCGGCCCTTCCCCACCCCGATGAGGCTTTGCCCGTCTCCGCCCCAACCACGGCATGGCTTGCGCGAAGAGGCGGGAGTGAGGCCGCGAAATCCCTCGACTGGCGTCAGCCGCTGAACAGCCCGAGGTGGTTGCCCGAAGGATCCTCGAACAGGGCGTAGAAGCCTTCACCTGGGATCTCCGTCTTCCCCTGAACCGTCTTGCCTCCGCTGGCCTCGATCCGCTTCAGCGTGGCTTCGATGTCGTCGACCTGGAGATAGGGGATGATCTCGCCGCGTGGATGCCGGTCGTCGATCTTGTTGAATCCCCCGCCGGGCCCTGGCGCGGCCTCGAATGTCAGGTAATCACTGCCGGGGAAGGGCTTGACCGTCCAGCCGAAGACGTTCGTGTAGAACCGCCCCGCGGCGTGAGGGTCGACGGCGGAGAGCTCGATGTGCACGATCGGATTGGGGGTCATCTCGCCTCCTTGGGCCTTCACCATAGGCGCGCACCGAGCAGGGAGTCAATCCCCCGCCGGGCGTAAGGAATGTCTTCGCGTGTGTTCCCCGCCGATGTACGATTCCGCCTTCCCCATGTCCTTCCTGCGAGCGCTGCGCCTCCAGCCGTTCGCCCTGATGTGGACCGGCCAGACGGTCTCGGGCCTCGGCGACAGCCTGTACCGGATCGCGCTGTCGTGGTGGGTGCTGGAGGAGACCGGCTCGGCGACGGCGATGGGCACCGTGCTCGTCGTGAGCTCGATCCCGATGCTGCTCTTCCTGCTCGTCGGCGGCGTGGCCGTCGATCGCCTGCCGCGCTTTCGCGTCTTGCTGGCGTCCGACGTGCTCAACGGGTTCGTCGTCGGCGTGGTGGCGCTCCTGGCGGCCGCCGATCGTCTCGAGGTCTGGCATGTCTACCTTGCCGGCGCGCTCTTCGGCCTGTCGGAGGCGTTCTTCTATCCGGCGTACTCGGCCTCCATCCCGCAGATCGTGCCGCCCGAGTCGCTCCCCAGCGCCAATGCCCTGACCAGCCTGAGCTACCAACTCACCGGCATCGTCGGCCCCGCCATCGGCGCGACGCTGGTGGCGCTGGGCGGGACGCCGAGGCCTTCGCGCTCGACAGTCTGTCGTTCTTCATCGCCGCGGCGTGCCTGGCTCCGCTGGTCCGCCTCGCCGTGCCGCGCGCCGCCGACGCGCCTCCGTCGAACGCCCTCCACGACCTGCGGGCGGGCCTGGAGCTCGTCGGGTCGCGCACCTGGCTGTGGCTGTCGATCGCGTTCTTCGGCGCCGCCAACCTGCTCGACGCCGGCCCGCGGCACGTCGCCTTGCCGTTCCTGATCCATGACCGCCTCGGCCTAAACGTCTCGGCGCTGGGCGCGGTCAGCTCGGCGATCGCCGTCGGCTCGGTGGCGGCGGCGGTTTTCATCGGTCGCTTCCGCCGGCTGCGCCACCGCGGCTGGATGCGGTACGGCGCCGAGATCGTGATGGGGTCGATGCTCATCGTATGGGGATTGTCGACATCCCTGCCGCCGGTTCTGGCGGCGGCGTTCATCTTCGGAATCGCCATCTCGACCGGCGGACTGATGTGGACCAACTCGGTTCAGGAGATGGTCCCGGCCGACTCCCTGGGCCGGGTGACCAGCATCGACGCGCTCGGTTCGTTCGTCCTGCTCCCGCTCGGGTTCGCCGTCGCCGGCGTACTTTCCGACCGCCTGGGTCCTTCGAACGTCTTCCTGCTCGGCGGCTCGCTGGTCGTAGTGATCTCCCTTCTGATCCTGCTCGTCCCTTCCATCCGCTATCTGGACTGACGGCGGCGCGTTCCCGACGCCGGGTTGTACAATGGCGCGGTGTTCCGAGGTGAGCCATGACCCACGTCGTCCGCCGTCTCGGGGTGTTCCTGCCGGCGATCGTCGCCGCCACCGGCTGCGGGCTTGCGCCGGGCGCCCCCACGCCGACGCCTCCGGCGCCGGTCGCAGCCGCGCCGCAGGCGGGGCCGCCGCGGCCCGCCGATGAGCCGTACGTCGTGAAAGGCACGATCCCGTTCACGTCGCCGTTCTTTCTCGACGGCATCGCGGAGCCCTTCGTGCTGCTCGAGGACGAGGCCGGCTTCGTCCGACGCGACAAGGAATTTGTCTTCCCCCTCGAGGGACAGGCCATCGGCCCGGTCGAGCTGGTCGAGGACGGACTGCTGCGCTTCACGCTGCCGCTTCCGGCGCGGCCATTGGGCACGCTGGTCGACGTCGACAACGACGGAGAGAGCGACCCCGGCGTGATGGTCTTCGCCGTGGCCTACTGGTCGAACACCTGGGGCGACACGTTCCTCGAACGTCGCGACGGCCGCGGCTGGTCCAATGCCTACACCTCGGCGCGCACCGATCCCTACCGCGAGGATGAGATCGACGGCGGGACGCTCATCATCTGGGCCCCCGACGAGGCGCAGGGGTTCCCGAACGGTTTCGGCCCGGACGGGATGCTCTTCACCTCCGACGACCCCGTCACGTCCGTCCCGGCAGGCTACAGCCTGGTCGACCTCGACTCCGACCCCTTCCGCATCTACCGAGAGCCGGAACCGGAGCTCGAACTGCTGGAAGGCGTCGTCGCCGTCACGGACCTCTCCGACCTGGACTATGCCGCGGCGTTCGAGGAGCTCTTCGCCAAGGCCTCACGGGAGTATCCCTTCACCGCCGAGAAACAAGTCGACTGGGCGGCGCTGCACGCCGCGTTCGCGCCCCGCTTCGAAGCCGCCCGCACTTTCGATGCCTACTACCGGGCCTTGAAAGACTTCACCCTGGCGATTCCCGACGGCCACATCGGCGTCTCGTTCGACGCCGAGATCTTCTTCCGCGACTTCGGCGGGAGCTTCGGTCTGGTCCTGGCCGAGCTCAGCGACGGGCGAGTCGTCGTCCAGCAGGTGATCGAACGAACCTCCGACGGCGAGACCACCCCCGCCGCGGCGGCGGGCATCGTCCGCGGCGCCGAGATCCTCGAGTGGGGAGGGGTCCCTGTCGCCGAAGCCCTCGCGGCCGTCGTACCCTACATCGGACCGCACTCGACGCTGCACGCCGAACGTCTGATGCAGCTCGTCTTCCTGACACGCGTGCCTCCCGAGACCTCCGTCGCCGTGCGCTTCCGCAACCCGGACGGATCGCCCCAGACGGCGGAGCTCACCGCCGTCGTCGATTACGACTCGCTCTTCGCCGCCTTCCCCGACTTCGGCTACGATCCGCTGCTGCTGCCGGTCGAAGGGGAGGTGCTCGATCCCTCCGGCCTCGGCTACCTCCAGGTGACGACTTTCTCCGAGGACTACAACCTGATGGCCCGGCTGTGGGAGTTCCACCTGAAGCAGCTGTTGGAGGCCGAGATCCCCGGCCTGATCATCGACGTGCGCAACAACGGCGGCGGCAACGGAGGCCTGGCGCTCGACTTCGCCGGTTTCTTCTTCGACGAGTCGTTCGTCCTCTCGCAAGGGCTGTACTACAACGAGGACACCGGCGGCTTCGAGGCGCGCGGGGTGCCGGCGCGGCTGGAGCCGGCGCCGCTGCTCTACCAGGGGCCGCTGGCTGTGCTCGTCGGCCCGAATTGCGTATCGGCCTGCGAAGGCTTCGTCCACGCGCTGACTCAGGGCGGACGGGCGATCGTCATCGGTCACGCCCCGACGGCCGGGGCCTACGGCGAGGTCGGGCGCGGCCAGTACGAGATGCCCGGCGACCTCTCCGTCCAGTTCCCGACCGGCCGGCCGGAGACCCCGAGAGGCGAGTTGTTGATCGAGGGCGCGGGCATCGCGCCGGACGTCCTCGTTCCGGTGACGTACGACAGCGTGATCGGCGGGACGGACGTCGTTCTCCAGGCGGCGATCGACGCCCTGCTGGCCGAGCTCGGACGCTGAGGGTGCCCCGATCCCGATCGGGCGCAACGCGAGGAGGACCCATGACCGAGACGGCCGACGTGATCATCATCGGCGGGGGCGTGCACGGCGCCAGCCTCGCCTTCCATCTCACCCGGCGCGGCCTGAGGCCGATCGTGCTCGAGCGACGATTCGTCGCTGCTGGCGCCACCGGCCGGTCGAGCGGCCTGGTCCGCATGCACTACGACCTGGAACCGGAGTCGGCGCTGGCCTGGGAGTCGTACCGCTACTTCCGCAACTGGTCCGAACTCGTCGGCGGCGAGTGCGGGTTCACGCGTACGGGATTCCTCCAGATCGTGGCGCCGGAGGCCAACGATCGGCTGCGAGCCAACGTCGCCATGCATCAGCGGCTGGGCATCCCGAGCCTGGTCATCACGGCCGACGACGTGCGACGCCTGGCGCCGGCCTTCCGCACCGACGACTTCGAACTGGCGGCGTTCGAACCGGAGTCCGGCTACGCCGATCCGGCGGGCACGGCGGCGGCCTTCCTGACCTCGGCGCGCCAGAAGGGTGCACAGGTGGTTCAGGAGACGCAGGTGACGGCCGTGCTGGCGGAGGCAGGCCGCGTGCGCGGCGTCGAGACGACGCGCGGCACGTACCACGCGCCGGTCGTCGTCAACGCCGCCGGGGCGTGGGCGGCGGAGGTCGGACGGCTGGCGGGGCTCGATCTACCGATCACCACCTGGCGCCACGACACGGCGTATCTGCGCCGTCCCAGAGACCTCGGACCGACCCATCCAACGGTCATCGATTTCATCCATCTGATGTACTTCCGTCCGGAGACCGGCGGGCTGACGCTCGTCGGGCTGGAGGACGACAACCCGCTGGGCGTCTCGCCCGACACGGGCGGCGATCAGCCGCAGCCCGACTTCGTGCTGCGCGCCGTCGAGCGCATCTGCCGGCGCATCCCCGGCATGGACCGCGGCTCGCTGCAAAGCGCCAACGCCGGCTACGACGGCCTGACGCCGGACCAGCGGGCCATCCTCGGTCAGGCCGGGCCGGACGGGTTCTACCTGGTGTGCGGGTTCAGCGGGACGGGGTTCAAAATCGCGCCGGCCGTGGGCGCGTGCATGGCAGAGTGGATCATCGACGGGCGGCCGAAGACGGTCGACATCTCGGCTTTCACCCTGCAACGCTTCGCCGAAGGCAAGCGGTTGACGGGCGAGCACGCGTACGGGCAGATCTGGCGGTAGGAGGGCGCGCTGAGCTCGTCGAAGCGCGCCGGGGCTGTGGCTTCGGCTCCCTTCGACAGGCTCAGGGTGCTCCGCGGATTGCGGCGCGCTGAGCTCGTCGAAGCGCGCCCGGGCTGTGGCTTCGGCTCCCTTCGACAAGCTCAGGGTGCCTCCCTGCGACAGGCTCAGGGTGCTTCCCTTCGACAGGCTCAGGGTGCCTCCTCGGACGGCGGCGCAGATCCTCAGGCCGGCGCGGCGACCGTCTCCGTGCGCGTCAGCGTGGTAGTGAAGCCGCGGCCGGCAAGCTCGGCGAAGAACGGCTCGGGCTCCACGACCTGCTCCGGCGGCCAGACCCCTGGTCGAGTCAGGCGCTTCGACGCAATCCAGCGCGCCACGATCGCCGGCGCCACCGCGACCAGCAGCGTCCCGCCGGAGACCCCCCACGCCGGATGCGGCCCTCCGCTCGTGTCGGCGCGAAGCGTCACCCGCTTCCCTTCACGCTCGCCATCAGCGACCGTCGCCACGTCCTTGAATCCCTTGCTCTTCGCCTTCTCCTTCGACTGCGGTGCCTGGCGCAGCAACGCCAGCAAGACGTCGCGCGGGCGCACGCGCACGCCGCCCACGTCGACCGGTTCGGTGCCGGTCATGCCCAGTTGGGCGACGAAGTGCATCTTGCGCAATGTTGCTTCGGAGTAGCCGAAGAACGTGATCTTGAAGAAGCACTCCCGGATGCCCTTGTCGGCCAGACTGAGCGGGATGGTGGCGACTTCCGAATGCAGGCTGAGGTGGGTCTTGGCCCAGCCGATCGGCTCGGGGAACAGGAAGTGCTCCTCCTCTCCGAGCGGCGGCGACTCGACGAACGCGCCGTCGCGGAAGACGATCGCCGGCTTCGAGATCTCGTCGAGGATCGTCTCGATGGCATACGGCCAGGCGAGCGATTCCCCCTCGTCGAGGGTCGACCCGTTGTAGATGCGCACCGAGCGCACGCGGTCGAGCATCGAGCCGAGCCACCCCGCCTGGACGTTGGCCACGCCAGGGCACGAGCCCAGTCCGAGCACGGCCATGAGGCCGGCGGCGCGGAACTCGGCGTCGAGCTCGAGCTGCTGTCGCGTGACGTGGAATAGCCCGCCCAAGTCGATGTAGGCCACGCCGGCTCTCAGGCAGGCGCGCATCACGTCGAGATTGAGGTAGTACTGGGTGCTGTTGACGCACACGTCGGCGCCGCGCAGGACGTCGACCAGGCGGTCGGCCTGGGTCACGTCGACGGCCACCGCCTGCGCGCCGCCGGCCGCGTCGGCCGTGGCGCGCGCGCCGGCCAGGTCGCGGTCGGCGACGACCAGATCGAGCGAGTCGCGTGCCAGATCGAGCGCGATGACTCGGCCGACGATTCCGGCCCCGCCGAGGACGATGATGCGCATGGAGACCTCCGGGATGAGGAGTGGTGCGTGGTCAGTGGTCGGTGGTCAGGGATGGGTCGATCGGCGAAGGGCGATGGCCCGTGGTCCTTCGCCTCAGACGCCGATCTCGTCGGCGACCCACGCCAGCCCCAGTTCTTCCAGCTTGGCCCGCGTCGGACGCCCGTCGGAGTCCCAGCCGGCCATCGCGTAGTAGACGTCCTTCGCCTGCTCGACCTCGTCGAGGGATATGGAGATCCCGTCGCTCTTTCCGCCGACGAGCGCCTTCTGCAGCTTCTTGGGCAGGGAGTCGGCGGCCCGTCCCAGGCCCTCGCGGGCGTTAAAGGCCCGCAGCAGGTTGAGGCGCCGCTCGCCGACGCGCATCAGCTCATCGACCGTCACCGGCCAGCCGGTCACCGCCTGGACGACGTCGGCCAGCTGCCCCATGCCGTACAGATGCCAGGCCGGGCCGAACACGAACTGGCAGACGTTGACCGAGTCGAGGCACGAGTAGGCGTACTGAGTCTGAAGGGCGAACCTGACTTTCGCCTCGTTGAGCACCTTGTTGGGCTGCGGCTCGCCCGTGAGGCCGATCTCGGCCAGGCGCGCCGGGTACGACTTCCACGATGGGTCGTGCTCGGAGGACTGGTGGTCGGCGCCGAACGGGTTGACGGCGTAGATCAGCGCCAGGCTGCGCTTGACCTGCGGCATGTGGGCCGGCATCTCCTGGTTCTTGACGGCCACGACCAGGTCTTCGGCGCCCTTGCCGATCGCGGCGGCGGCGCGCGCCGAGCCTTCGGCCAGCAGGTCGCCGATCCCTTCGCGGCGGGCGATCATCTCCGTCAGGCGCACCATGACCGCCGCGTCGCCGAAGCGCAGCGCAATCCCTCCGGTGTCGGCATCGGTCAGCAGGCCGTGCTCGTACGCGTCCATCGCCCAGGCGATCGTGGCGCCGCACGAGATCGTGTCCATGCCGTACTGGTTGCAGATCTGATTGGCGGCCGCCACGGCCTTCAGGTCGTCGATGCCGCAGTACGAGCCGAACGTGGCGAGCGTCTCGTACTCCGGCCCGCCGTAGCGCGGGTCGGCACGGTACGGCCCTTCGGTGACCTCGACGACCCGCTTGCAGCGCACGGTGCAGGCGTAGCACGTGTCGCGCTCCTTGAGGATCGTCTCGGCCATCGTCTTGCCGTCGAGCGCCAGGTAGTTGTCGAACGCGCCGCTCTCCCAGTTGCGCGTCGGCAGGCCCCCGGCCTTGTGCTGGCCGGCCAGCACCTCGGCCGTCCCCAGCAGGCCCAGAGCATAGACGTCGGAGTCCTCGAAGTTGGCCGCGCCCCAGCGCGCCAGCTCGACGACCCGCTTGCGGTCGGCGAGCGACGGCTTCGCCGTCCCGCGCACGACGACCGCCTTGAGGTTCTTGCTCCCCATCACCGCGCCCATCCCGGTGCGGCCGTTGGCGCGGTTGGCCATGTTCATCAGGGCCGCGAAGCGCACGCCGCGTTCGCCGGCCGGGCCGGCCTGGAGGACTTCGATCTTGTCGTCGCCGAGCTCGGCGCGCAGGATGTCTTCGACCTCGCCGGTGATCTTCCCCCACAGGTGGCCGGCCGGCCGCAGCTCGGGTTGGCCCTCCTGGATCCACAGGTAGAGCGGCTCGCTGGCGCGCCCCCGAATCACCAGGGCGTCGAAGCCGGCAAACTTCATCTCGGCCGGGAAGAACCCTCCGCACTGCGAGTCGCCGATGGCGCCGGTGAGCGGCGATTTCGCCACGGCCGTCATGCGACTCTGGCCCGAGACAGGGGCGCCGGTCAGCACGCCAAGCGACAGGACGAGAACGTTGTCCGGCCCGAGCGGATCGACGCCCGGCTTGGTGTTCTTCAGGAGAACGTGAGCGCCGATAGCGCTGCCGCCGAGGTAGAGGCGGTAGAACGATTCCGGCGGTTGCTCGACCTCGAGCGTTCTCCGCGTCAGATCGACGTGCAGGATTCGACCGGTGTAACCATGCGGCATGTTCGCTCCCCGGACGCTCTGCGGGGCGAAGGACTCCGTTGCGACGAACGTGCGACCCGACGCGCTCGTCCGCCGCGCCTCCCTGAGCCCGCGGAAGGACGCCGCTTCCCCTCGTCCCTCGCCCCTACGCCTTCGCCTCCTTCACCGCCGCCTCGAACATCTCGAGCGTCTCGGCGATGTCCTGCTCGGTGTGGCTGTACGACAGGAACCACGGCTCGCGCCCGTCGATCTCGGGCATGGCGCCGCGCGGGATGAGCTTTGTCATGATCCGCTCGTACAAGTGCAGGTCGGACTCGAGGTAGCCGCGATAGTCCGTCGGCGCCGAATCGACACCCAGCGCGATGCCGAACATCGACGGGTGACCCAAGAGGTGGCCTGGGATTCCTGCGTCCTGGAGGATCTCCCCCAGCCCACTCATGAGCATCTGCCCGCGCGCGTGGATCGTCTCCAGGACCGGCTCCTTCTCGAACAGCTCGAGGGTCGCCAGCGCCGCCGAGACCCCCACCAGATTCCCCGTGTAGGTGCCGCCGTGGGCCACCGAACCGGGTTCGAGCGTGTCCATGACCTCCTTGCGGCCGGCGAAGGCGGCGATCGGATAGCCGTTGGCCATCGCCTTGGCGTACGTCGCCAGATCGCCGCGCACCCGGAAGTGCTCCTGGGCGCCTCCGCGCGCCAGGCGGAACCCGGTCTTGACCTCGTCCATGATCAGCACGATCCCGTACTCGTCGCACAGCCGCCGGATCGTCTCCAGCCAGCCGGCCTCGGGCAGGATGCCGGCGCAGTTGCCCATCGTTGGCTCGACGACGATCGCCGCCAGCTCGCCCCAGCGGGCGCGCACTGTCCGCTCCAGGATCTCGGGCCGGTTGTACGGCAGGTTGATGACGTACTCGGCGATCCCCTTGGGGATGCCCGACGAGACCTGCGCGTTGACCGGGCTGGTCGGGGCGCCCAGCGACCGGCGCGGCGACGAGGCGGTCGAGAACAGGTAGTAATCGCTCATGCCATGATACTGGCCCTCGAACTTGATGAAGCGCTCGCGGCCGGTGTGGGCGCGCGCCAGGCGCAGGGCATGCATCGTCGCCTCGGTACCGCTGTTCGCCAGGCGCACCTTGTCGTGGCCCGTCATGCGGGTGAAGCGCTCCGCCAGCTCGATCTCCATCGTCGTGGTGAAGGCGAAGACCGTGCCCGTCTCGCGGATCGTGTGCGCCACCCGGTCGGCGACGGCCGGGTAGCCATGGCCGAGGATCACCGGGCCGAAGCCCATCCGGTAGTCGATGTAGCGCTTGCCGTCGCCGTCCCACAGGTAGGCGCCCTGGCCCCGGGTGATGACCATCGTATCGTCGGCGCCCCAGTAGCGGAAGTTGGAGTTGACCCCGTAGGGCATGACCTTCAGGGCGCGCTGGTAGAGTTCACGGGTCTTGGGCTGCTGCAGTGGCATCGGTGTCTCCTGCGGGCCGGCTCATTACGGCATGGCTATAATGATACTCGGTCGCCGTCGCTCCGGGGCCCATCCCCCGCTCCACCGTTGTCGAGCCTTTCCTCGACGGCGATCCCCCGCTCGGCGAGGGCCCGGAAGAACGGCGCTTGCGGCAGGGCCCGCTCCGGAGGCAGGACGCCGCGGCCCAGCATCTCTCCGCGTGCGATCATCGCCGCCCCGATGGCCAAGGGAATCCCGACGTTCTTGAAGTAGGCAGCCGGGCCGCCCCATTCGGCCATTGGCGGGTGGCGGGTCCGCGCCGTGTACGTCGCCTGGCGGCCGTTGTGCCGGCCGAGAACGGCGACATGCAGGCCGTACCCCCAGGTCTCGTTCTGGCGCGATGGCGGCGCCGCCATCAGCAGCGCGTGCACGGCATCGAGCGACGCCGCCTCCGCGCCGCCGACCCGTACCGTGCGCGCCGACAGGACGCCGGCCTCGAGCAGCGCCGACAGGATTCGCATGACCTGCGGCGCGAAGCAGCCGCGCACCGCCACCCGCCGCAGCGACGGATAGGATCGCGGGAGCGTCGTCGTCTTGGGGTGCGGCACGAGATAGGCCGTGTGCCTTCCGATCTCGCCGCCGCAATCGACTTCCCGACTGCCCGTCATCGGCGGCGCCGGCCGCAGGGCGCCGTCCTCGAAGTACACGCGTTGACGCGCCGGCTCCTCCGGGTTGAACTCCCACAGCGTCGTCGTCAGCAGGCCAGGCGCCGGCGCCAGGCAGCGAAACGCGGCGAAGGCGATGTCGACTTCGTCGACCGTCTCCAGCGTGAGGCTGGCGCGCTGCACGAGGAGATTCGTGACCCCCGGCGTCGCGCCGACGCCCGGGACGAAGGTGATGCCCCGGGCCCGCGCCGCCTCGTCGAACTCGAACTGGTCTTCGGTCGTCGAGAGGTCCAACCCGCAGACGCCGGCCTCGACGCAGGCCCGCGTCACCGCCAGGTCGTATCGGTACGGCAGTCCGTTGACGACGACGTCGAAGCCGCGCAGGAGGCGCGCTGTCCCGGCCTCGTCGTCGGCGTCGAAGGCGACGGCCCGGCAGCGCTGATCCCCGAGGTCGGCCAGCAACCGCTGCGCGGCGTCGAGGTTGCCCTCGGCGACGACGATCTCGTCGAAATCGGGTTGCGCCGCGAGATCGCGCGTCGCCTCGCGGCAAATGGCGCCGGCGCCGCCGAGGACGAGGACGCGGCTCACCCGCCCTCCGCCGGAGGCCAGGATCGGTTCGCGGCGCGCGACTTCATGCTCGCCTCGTCGACCCGACCCGCGTCAGGCGCCTTCCCGAATCGCCACGAGCTGGATGTTGGTCATGTCCTCCATGGCGAAGCGCACGCCTTCCCGGCCGAGGCCGCTCTGGCGGTTGCCGCCATAGGGCATATGGTCGACGCGGAAGGCAGGCGTCTCGTTGACGATCACGCCGCCGAAATTGAGCCGCCGGATGGCGAGGAGCACGCGCCCGATGTCGCGGGTGAAGACGCCCACCTGCAGGCCGAACTCGGTGGCGTCGGCCTGGCGCAGCGCTTCCTCGAAGTCGTCGGTGGCGATGACCGAGGCCACCGGGGCGAAGGCCTCTTCGGCGACGACCTTCATCTCCGGGGCGACATCGGTCAGCACCGTCGGCCAGTAGACGGCCTGGTCGCGCTTGCCGCCGGTGAGCACCTGGGCTCCGCCGGCCTGCGCCTCGCGCACCCACGCCTCGATGCGCTCTGCCTCGCGCACGTCGATCATCGGGCCGACATCGACGCGCTCGTCGAGCGGATCGCCGACGACCATCGCCTGCGACGCCGCCACGAACGATTCGGTGAACGGCTCGTAGACCGGGCGCTGGCTGTAGATGCGCTGGACCGAGATGCAGACCTGGCCCGAGTTGTAGTAGGCGCCGACAGCGCAGCGCCGGGCGGCATAGGCCAGGTCGGCATCGGGGGCGACGATGACCGGCGAGGTGTTGCCGAGCTCGAGGGTGATCTTCTTGATCCCGGCGATCTCGGTGATCCGACGGCCGACGGCCGGGCTGCCGGTAAAGGTCACCTTGGCGACGCGCGGATCCGTCACCAGCCACTCGCCGACCGTGCCGCCGGAGCCGACCACCAGGTTGAACGCCCCCGGCGGCAGCCCCGCCTCGAGCAGGATCTCGCCGAGTCGGACGGCGCTGATCGGCGTCGTCGTCGCCGGCTTGAGGACGACCGTGTTGCCGGCCGCCAGCGCCGGGGCCACCTTGTGCGCCACGAGGTTGAGCGGGAAGTTGAACGGGCTGATGGCGGCGATGACCCCGACCGGACGACGGACGTAGAAACCGAAATACCCCTCTCCGGCAGGCAGGCCGTCGAGCGGGATCGTCTCGCCGTGCAGCCGGCGCGCCTCCTCGGAGGCGGTCTGAAACGTCCACCCCGCCCGATCGACTTCGGCCCGCGCGTACTTGAGCGCCTTGCCGGCCTCGGCGGCCAGCGTGCGGGCCAGGTCGTCGTGACGCTCACGGATCAATTGCGCGGCGCGGGCGAGGATGGCGGCGCGTCGGTGCGCCGGCATCTCGGCCAGCACCGGCGCAGCACGCTGCGCGGCGGCGATGGCGGCGTCGACCTGATCGCGCCCGGCGACGGCGACTGCGCCCAGGGTCACCCCGCTGTACTTGTTCTTGACCTCGATCCACTCGCCGGTGGCGAGCCACCGGCCGTCGATCAGCAAGCGATGTTCCACCCTCGACCTCCTGCTCTGGGACGGCTCGATCGGCAAGGACCCAAGGCGGGTCGCGCCCGCGAGACCGCCCACCCGTCGACCGGCCGGCTGACGCCCTGCCGGAATCGCGTGGGATGGCTGCGCCTCATCGCCGACGGGCTCCGAGGCCCCGCACGGCGGCGCCGAAGACCTCGAGCCCCTCGGCGATCTCGGACTCGCTGACTGTCAGCGGCGGAATCAGGCGGATCGTGTTGTCGAATGGTCCGCATGTCAACAGCATCAGGCCGGCGTCGAGGCATGCGTGTACCACCGTCTTGGCGGCCGCCTTGTCGGGGGTTCCGTCGGCCGCGGTGAACTCGGCCGCCAGCATCAGGCCCAGGCCCCGCACGTCGCCGATGGCCGGGACCTCCTCCTGCAGGTGGCGAAGCCCGGTCATCAGTTGCTGGCCGCGCGCCACGGCGTTCTCGATCAGACGCTCCTCGCGGATCACTGCCAGCGTCGCGACACCGGCGGCGCAGGCGACGACGTTGCCGCCGAACGTCCCGCCGTGCGACCCCGTCGGCCAGCGCTCCATCAGTTCGCGGCGGGCGACGACGCCCGAGAGCGGCAGCCCGGAGGCGATGCCCTTGGCCAGCGTCAGGACGTCGGGCACGACATCGAAGTGCTGGAACCCCCACCAGCGTCCGGTCCGGCCGATCCCGGACTGGATCTCGTCGACGATCAGCAGAATGCCGTGTTCGTCGCAGATCGCCCGCAGCCCTTCGAGGAACCCGGGCGGCGGCACGACGTAGCCGCCCTCGCCGAGAATCGGCTCGATGAGCATGGCCGCCGTCTCCTCGGGGGCGGTCTGCGTCGCCAACAGGTAGCGCAGCTCCTTCAGGCACCACTCAACCGTCGCCCTCGGCTCCCAGCCGTAACGGTAGACGTACGGGAAAGGCGCCACGAACACGCCCGGCATCAGCGGCTGGTATCCGGCGCGGTAGATCGTCTTGCTCGTCGTCAGCGACATCGTCCCGACCGTGCGCCCGTGGAACGACCCGTGGAAGACGATCACGTTCGGCCGGCCGGTGGCGACTCGCGCCAGCTTGACGGCACCTTCGATCGCCTCGGCCCCGCTGTTGCTGAAGAAGAACGAGTCGAGCGGCGGCGGCAAGACCTGACGGAGCGACTCGATCAGCGCCAGCATCGGCTCGTGCATCGCCAGGTTGGCCTGGCCGTGAATCAGCCTGCCGGCCTGTTCGCGGATGGCGGCGACGACCCGCGGGTGCGCGTGCCCGGTGTTGGTGACGGCGATGCCGCACGTGAAGTCCAGCAAGCGGCGCCCGTCGCGCGTGAACAGGTAGCTGCCCTGCCCGTGGGAGACGACGAAGTCGGTGTAGCGCGTCCACACCGGGGAGATGTGGGCGAACGGGTCGTCGGTCATGGGCCTCCTTGGCCATACGGATACCAGTAGTCCTTGGGCGCGCCGACGATGTCCCAGTGGACGTGCTTGACGCGCAAGAACTCGTCGAGCCCCTCCTGGCCGAGCTCACGCCCGAGGCCGCTCATCTTCATCCCGCCGAATGGGCCGGCGTAGTTGTCGGTGAGGGGGTCGTTGATCCACACCGTCCCGGCCTGGACCTCCTCGAAGAAGCGCTTGACCAGCCGCGGGTCGCGGCACATCAGGCTCGCTCCGAGTCCGTACGGCGAGTCGTTGGCCAGGGCGATCGCCTGCTCGAAGTCGCCATAGGCCATCAGCGGAATCACGGGGCCGAAGGTCTCGTCGCGCATCACGCACATGCCGTGGTGGACATCGGTCAGCACCGTCGGCGGATAGAAGTAGCCGGGCCGCGCCGGCCGGGCGCCGCCGGAGAGGAGGCGAGCGCCTTGCGCCACCGCCTCGGCCACCTGCGCTTCGACGCGGGCGCGGAACGGCTCGCGGATCATCGGGCCGATGTCGGTCGTCGATTCGAGGCCGTCGCCGAGGCGCAGGGTGCGCACGAAGTCGGTCAGATCGGAGGCGAAGGAAGCGAAGCGGTCGCGCGGCACGTAGACGCGTTCGGTGCTGGTGCACACCTGGCCGGCATTGATCAACGCGGCGTAGGCCAGCGCCCGCACTGCCAGGTCCTGCTCGATGTCGGGGCCGATGACCATCGGGTCCTTGCCGCCGAGCTCGAGGTGGAGTGTCTTCATCATCGGCGCGGCGAGCGAGGTGATGTGCTGACCGGTCGCCAGCGATCCGGTGAAGGCGACCACCGGCACTTCGGGGTGCCGCACGAGCGCCTCGCCGGCCTGCGCGCCGTAGCCGGTCACGACGTTGACCGTCCCGGGCGGCAGCGCGGAAAAGGCGACCTCCGCGGCGCGCAGCGTGGTCAGCGGAGTCAGCTCGGAAGGCTTGATGACGACCGTGTTGCCACCCGCCAGGGCCGGCGCGACCTTCCACGCCATCAACAGCAGCGGATAGTTCCACGGCACGATGCAGGCGACGACTCCGTACGGCTCCTTGAGGACGAAGTTGAACTGATCCGGATCGCCGGGCGGGATCAGTCGGCCGCGCTCGTGCCGGCCGAGCTCGGCGTAGTAGTCGAAGGTATCCGCGGTCCAGACGAGCTCTTCGTCGTTCTCCGGGAGCGGCTTTCCTTCCTCCTGGGTCAGCAGCCGCACCAGCTCGTCTTGGTGCCGGCGCAGGCGCGCCGCCACCTCGTGGAGCATGCGGGCGCGCTCGGGCGCCGGCGTGCGACGCCACTCCGGGTAGGCGCGCACCGCGGCGGCGACCGCCCGATCGACTTCGGCCGGCCCTCCGGCCGGGACCTCCGCCAGGCGCTCTTCCGTCGCCGGATTGATCACGCCGATTGTCTCGGCCGTCTCGACCCTGGTCGGTTTCCCGTCGATGAACATCGGCAGCATGGGGACCTGTCGGAGGGACCCGCCCCAGACGGCGAAGCGTCCCGACGAATGGTATCCGCCGCGGCGCGGCGCGTCAACGCAGACGCACTACGGCTCGCGACGCCAGTCGTACTGCATCTGGCGCGCCGTCTGGAGCGCCAGCTCCTCGCCGGCGAGCCGGGCCACCAGGTACAGGCTCATGTCGATGCCGGCCGAGATCCCGGCCGACGTCACGACCGGACCCACGTCGACCCAGCGGCGATCCTCGACGACCTGAACTTCCGGGAAGAGCCGACGCAGCTCGTCGATGTCTTCCCAGTGCGTCGTCGCCGTTTTGCCGTACAGCAGCCCGGCCTGCGCCAGGAGGAAGGCACCGGTGCACACCGAGGCGGTGATCGTCGTCGTGTCGGCCGTCCGGCGCAGCCAGTCGACGACGCCCGGCCGCTCCATCTCGACGTCGACAACGCCGCCCGGCACGATGAGCACGTCGAGCGGCGGATGGTCCTCGAGGCCGAACGCCGGCTGCGTCCGCAGGCCGCCGCGGGCGACGATCGCTCCGCTGCCGCGGCCGATGGTCGCCACGACGAAGATCGGCGGGTGCGGCGGCTCGCGGCGGCCGTCGAGCCGGGCGGCCGTCGAGAAGACTTCGAACGGCCCGGCGAAGTCGAGGACTTCGACCCCGTCGAACAGGTAGATGCCGACGGTCCAGGTCATCCGATCGGCGTGCGCCTCCCGCGCCACATGCGCCTATCCCTCCGGGGCCTCGCGCGTCAGGCGGTTGGCGAGCAGGATGGGCAGGGTCGTGATGGCGATGACGAACACCGCCACGACGTTGGTCACCGGCCGCTGGCGGGGCTTGGTGAGCTGGTTGAACATCCAGATCGGCAGGGTCTCCTGCTGGCCGGCGGTGAAGGTGGTGACGATGATCTCGTCGAACGACAGGGCGAAGGCCAGCACCGCGCCGGCGAGCAGGGCCGTCGCCAGGTGCGGCAGGACGACGTGGCGGAAGGTCTGGAAGGTGTTGGCCCCCAGGTCCATCGAGGCTTCGATCTGCGACGAGCCCATGCGCCGGAAGCGCGCCAGCACGTTGTTGTAGACGATGACCATGCAGAAAGTGGCGTGGCCGATGATGATCGTCCAGAAGCTGAAGGGGATGTCCATCAGGCCCAGCGCCGAGCGCAGGGCGATGCCGCTGACGATGCCCGGCAGCGCCAGCGGCAGCACGAGCAGGAACGAAACGCTGTCGCGGCCGGGGAAGCGACCGTGGTGGACTGCCGCCGCCGCCAGCGAACCGAGGACGACCGCCACCAGCGTCGCCACCAGCGCCACCCGCACGGACAGGAAGAGGGACTGCCACACGTCGGTGCGGTTCCAGGCGACGGAGAACCAGTCGAGCGTCAATCCAGGCAGCGGGAAGCGGAAGGTCGAATCGTCGGTGGTGAAAGCGTAGAGCAGCACGACGGCCATCGGCAGGTGCAGGAACAGGACGGCGCCGATCGCAGCCAGCTTCAGGCCGAGCGGAGCGCTCTTCTTCGCGGCGGGTCGCTGCGCAGGCAGAGACGGACGGCTCATCGTCGGCCTCCGTCCTCTGGCCCGGATGCTGCGCGAGGCGGAAAGGTCTTCGGCAGGCTCAGGGCCGATCGATGATCAGGCGTGCGACGCGTGTCGAAGCGCGCCTGCTGGTGATGGAAGGCACCCTGCGACGGGCTCAGGGTGCCTTTCCCACGCATGAGGCGTGCCGTGCCTGCCGGGCCTGAGCCCCGGCAAAGGGCGTGCCCTGAGCGAGGGGTAAGGGTTGAATCGCGCCTGCCCGGACGAAGGGCGAGGGGGCAGCCAGCGTAGGGCGAACGGGGTGAGGCAGGCTGCATAGGCTTCATTCCGGGGTCAGAGCGCTTCGAAGGCTCCCATCTTCCGGGCGCCGAGCAGGTAGATGCCCATCACGACCATCGGCACGACGGTGAAGGCCGCCGCCAGCGGGATGTTCCAGGCCGTGCCCTGGAACGAGAGCACCGCCTGCCCGATGAAGAAGGACGAGTTCCCGAGCGAATAGGGGACGACGAAGTCGCCCAGGGTCAGCGAGAAGGTGAAGATCGAGCCGGCGACGACTCCCGGCAACGCCAGCGGAAACGTCACATGCCGGAAGGTGTCGCCCGGGCGCGCCCCCAGATCGGCGGAGGCCTCCAGCACTGAGCCGGAGACGCGTTCCAGGCTGGCCTCGATCGGGAGCACCATGTACGGCAGCCAGACGTAGACGAACACCAGCCACATGCCGAGAAACGAGACCGAGAGCGACGGGCCGCCGATGACTGGGAGGCTCAGAACCGCATCCAGCAATCCGTCGAGGTTCAGCGCCGAAAACATCCAACTGACGATTCCTTCCTTGGCCAGGATCAGACGCCAGGCGTAGACCCGCACCAGGTACGAAGACCAGAGCGGCAGCAACACCGCCAGGTACAGCAGCCCTTTGACCCGGTTCGAAGCGTAGCGGGCCATGTAGTACGCCAGGGGATACGCCAGGCCCGCGCAGGCGAGTGTGACGGCGGCGGCCATCAAGATCGTTCGCACGAAGATGTCGCGGTTGGCCGGTCCGAACAGCTGCGCGTAATTGGCCAGGGTGAGGGTGCGCACGACCTGGCCGGTGAACGAGTCGAGCCAGAAGAACGACTGAAGGACGAGCGTCGAGAGGGAGCCGAGGTAGACGGCCACCATCCACAGCATCGGGATGCCGAGCAGCAACAACAGGACCAACCGCGGCCGGCGGTAGAGGAACGTCGACAGCCTGCGCAACGTGCCGGGCTTCGTCGCCCTCTGCGCCAGCGCCGAGCGGGGATCGTCCGCCGTCACGCCGGCCTCCCGGCGCCGCCATCGGTCCGCCGCGCGACGGCGATGACGAGCCTCATTGCGCCTCTCCGTCGCGGCCATCGACGGACGCCAGCATCCGATTGTGGATCCGATCCCACACCAGGCGCACCGGGCGGCCGCGCGCCGCCCGCACGTCCATCGACGTCGTCTGGAGATTCTGCTGCACGACCGTCAGGTCAGTCTGCTCGTCGAGCTCGACCAGGAAGCGCGTGTACATCCCCAGGTAGATCACGTCACGCACCCGGCCGTCGACGAAGCACTGATCCGGGCCGGGCGGCGGCGAGTCGGCCGGCAGCATCTGGATCTTCTCCGGCCGGACCGTGATCGGCTGGGCGGTGCCGGCGATGCGCCGCGCCCACACCGGACCGAGGACGTTCGAGACCCCGACGAAGCCGGCGACGAACGGCGTGGCCGGGGCCTCGTAGAGCTCGGACGGCGTCCCGATCTGCTCGATCCGCCCGCCGTTGAAGATGGCGATGCGGTCGCTCATCGTTAGGGCTTCTTCCTGATCGTGCGTGACGTAGACGAACGTGATCCCGAGCCGCTGCTGGAGCGCCTTGAGTTCGATCTGCATCTCCTGGCGCAGCTTCAAGTCGAGGGCGCCGAGCGGCTCATCGAGCAGCAGGACGCGCGGGCGCAGGATGAGCGCCCGGGCGAGCGCCACCCGCTGGCGCTGCCCTCCCGACAGCTCGGACGGCTTGCGCTGCCCCAAACCGGGCAGGCGCACGAGGTCGAGCATCTCCTGCGCGCGCCGCTCGCGCTCGGCGCGCGGCACCTTGCGGATCATCAGGCCGTAGCCGACGTTCTCGGCGACGCGCATGTGCGGGAAGAGGGCGTAGTCCTGAAAGACGGTGTTGACCGGCCGCTCGTACGGCGGCAGCCTCGAGACGTCCTGGCCGAACAGTTCGATCGTTCCGCGATCCGGCACCTCGAATCCGGCGATCAGGCGCAGACAGGTCGTCTTGCCCGAACCCGAGGGGCCGAGCATGGTGAAGAACTCGCCGTCCAGGATGTCGAGGTCCACGCCATCCACGGCGCGGACCTCGCCGAAGTGCCGGGTGACGCCGCGCAGGCGGATGGCAGGACTGGCGGACGGCTCGGTCGGTGGTCGGTGGTCGGTCATGGCGGTTGGCTGTCAGCGATCAGCGATCAGCCGTCAGCAATCAGCCTCCGGGTTCACAGTCGGACACGAGAATACTCTCATTCTTCGAGCCGGGCCTGGGCATGAGAGAAGCGGATTCCCCGCCAGGCACCGGCCTCCCGAACACGTTCCACCGCCCCGGGCCACCGGCCGCTACGCCTGAGCCACCATGACATGCTTGGTCACCTGGTAATCGGCGACGGCCTCGGCCGAAAGGTCCTTGCCGAAACCGGACTGCTTGAAGCCGCCGTGCGGCGTCTCCGAGGCCAGCGGGATGTGGTCGTTGATCCAGATCGTGCCGAACTCGAGGTCCGCGGCGATCTTCATCGCCCGGCCGACGTCGCGGGTGAAGACCGAGGCCGCCAGCCCGTAGATGACGTCGTTCGCCAGGCGGACCGCCTCCTCGGCGTCGCGGAACGGCGAGACGGTCAGCACCGGGCCAAAGACCTCGGCCTGGATGATCTCCGACCGCTGATCGACGTCGGTCACGACGGTCGGCTCGTAGTAATAGCCGCGGCCCATCCCCGGCGGCGCTTGCCCGCCGGTCAGGATCTTGGCACCTCCGGCGCGCGCCCGATCGACGAAGCCCATCACCCGCTCGCGCTGCGCCTTGGAGACCAGCGGCCCCATCTGGCTGACCGGGTCGAAGGGATCGGCCACCTTGACGGAGCGCATCGATTCGACCAGCGCCTCGCGCACGCGGTCGTAGCGCCCCTGCTCGACGTAGACGCGCGTCGCCGCCGTGCAGTCCTGGCCGGTATTGAACGTCGCCGCCAGCGTCGTCTTGGCCGCCACCAGGTCGAGGTCGGCGTCGTCGAAAACGATGACCGGCGCCTTCCCGCCCAGTTCCAGATGGACGCGCTTGAGGGTCTTCGAGGCGGTTTCCATCACGCGGCGGCCGGTGACCGGCGAGCCGGTCAGGCTGACCATGCGAATCTCGGGATGCTCGACCAGCGCCTGTCCGGCGTCGTTGCCGCCGCTGACGACGTTGACCACGCCGTCGGGAATCCCGGCTTCGGCCGTCAGCTCGGCCAGCATCAGCGTCGTCAGCGGGGTCGCCGGCGCCGGCTTGAGGACGACGGTGCTGCCGGCGGCCAGGGCCGGCCCGATTTTCCAGACAGCCATCATCAGCGGATAGTTCCAGGGCGTGATCTGTCCGACGGCGCCGACCGGCTCGCGGCGGTAGATGGAGGTGTAGCCGGCCAAGAACTCGCCGGCGTGCGAGCCGTGGGTGTCGCGCGCCGCGGCGGCGAAGAAGCGCAGGTTGTCGATGGTGAAGGGTAGGTCGGCGCCGCGGCTGACGAACTCGTAGGGCTTGCCGGTGTTCTGCGACTCGACCCGGGCGAAATCGTCGGCGCGCGCTTCGAGCAGGTCGGCAAGTTTCCCCAGCAGGCGCGATCGTTCGCCGGGCGTCTTCTTCGACCAGCGACCGTCGGCGAACGCCGCCGCAGCGGCGCGCACGGCGCGGTCGACGTCGGCGGCGCTGGCGTCGACGACCGTCGCCCGCGGCTCCTGGGTGGCGGGGTTCTCGACGGTCATCGTCTTCCCGCCCTGAGTGTCCTGCCACTTCCCGTCGATCCACAACCGATAGTCCATGGTTTCCATGCCTCCCGCGGAAGCCCGGCCTCCCCCGTCCCGCGGTGGGCGCGGGGCGGGGGAGGCGCGCGCTATCTCTCTCCCCGGCCCGCCCGGAGCGCGTCGAGGGGCAGGCGGGTGAGGGACGGGGCGGGGATCACCGCCCGCCGATCACGGCGATGTAGTTCGTCACCCACTCGTGATACGGCACGCACTCCTGACTGCCGTCGGGGCAGGTCGCGGTCGGGGTCTTCCAGAAGTGGATCTTGTCGAAGTTGCCCAGGCCGTTCGTCTCGCACCCGGCGTCGCCGAGCAGCTCGTTGCCCTCGCAGGCTGCCAGCACGACCGGCACCGACCCGAACCACGCCGCCAGGTCGCCCTGGAGCTTCGGGTTGAGCGAGTGCTCGAGCCACTGGTAGGCGCAGTTGGGGTGCGGGGCGTCGATGTGCATCATCGTCGTGTCGGCCCAGCCGGTGGCGCCTTCCTCGGGGATGACGCTGGCGATCAGATATCCCTGCGCCTGGAGCAGGTTGACCTGGAACGGCCACGACGAGGCCGCCACCACGCCTTCGTTGATGAAGTCGTCCATCTGGATGAAGGCGTCGTGCCAGTAGCGGTTGACGAGCTCGCGCTGCTGGCGCAGCAGGTCGAGCGCGGCGTTGAACTGATCGCGCGTCAAGGAGTAGGGATCGGTGATGCCGAGCTCGGGGTTGTGCGCCATCAGGTACAGGGCGGCGTCGGCGACGTAGATCGGGCCGTCGTAGGCCTCGATCCGGCCGCGGTTCGACTCGCCGTCGGCCAGCGTGACCTCTTCGAACACGACGTTCCAGGAGGTCGGGGCCTGGCCGCCGAAGGCCTCGGTGTTGTACATCAGGACGTTCGAGCCCCACTGGTACGGCACGCCGTAGTGCTTGCCGTCGACGAAGTGCCAGGGGGCCTCCTTGAGTCGGTCGTCGACCGTGTCCCACGACGGGATCAGGTCGATGTTGATCTCCTGGACTTTGCCGCCCGAAATCAGGCGGTTGCTGGCGTCGCCCGAGGCGGTCACCAGGTCGAACCCGCCTTCGTTCATCAGGGCAACCATCTCGTCGGAGGTGGCGGCGGTCTTGACGTTCACCATGCAGCCGGTCTCGGCTTCGAACGAGGTGACCCAGTCGTAGGCCGGATCGGTCTCGCCGCGTTCGATGTAGCCGGCCCACGCGACGATGTCGACGCGGCCCTCTCCCTGGCCGATCGACTGCAGGGGTCCGCCGGCTTCGGGGGCGGCCGCCGGCGCGCAGGCCGCCAGCAGCAGTCCGGCGACGGCGCCCCAGGTCAGGATCGAGCGGAACGTGCCCACGGTACTCCTCCAGTGGCAAAGAAGGGCGCCCACGCCTCGGCACGGGCGCAGCGGAGAGGCAGGCTGGCAACAGGTCGCGTTTCGATTTCGCCCCGGGCACCTCCTCGCAGGACCGACGCGCCCGGCCTGGCTACCCGCCAGCGGCCGTCTTGATCTCGGTCCAAATCGTGTCGTAGATCGAGGTCGCGTCGCCGACATCTTCCAGCACGAAGGCGCCGGCGAGCGCCTCGGCCGACGGGTTGGTCGCCGGGAACGACATGTAGGCTTCGTACGCCTCGGGGTCCTGCGTCTTGAGCAGGGCCAGTGCGGCGGCGTTGGGGTTCGAATACGGGAACTCGGCCGTGATCAGGAGGCTGACTTCCGGCCGCAGCACGTAGTTCATGAAAGCATGCGCCGCGGCGGCGTGGGCCGAGCCCTTGACGATCGCCAGGTTGTCGTACCAGAAGACCGTCCCCTCCTGCGGGTAGACGTAGGTGATGGCCGGATTCTCGGCGTGGGCGATGGCCGCTTCGCCGTTCCAGATCAGCCCGATGTCGGCCTCGCCGGTCAGCAGCGCGGTGCTCGGCGTGTCGCTGTCGAATAGGCGGACGTTCGGCACCAGGTCGAGCAGCAGCTCCTTGGCCTGCTCCAGTTCGCCGGGGTCGGTCGTGTTCGGGCTGTAGCCCAGAGCCAGCAGCGCCATCCCGATGACCTGGCGCTCGTCGTCGAGCAGGACGATGCGCCCGGCGAACTCGGGCTTCCACAGGTCCATGTAGCTGGTGATCGGCTCGGAGATCGCCTCGGTGTTGACCGCCAGCGACGCCGACCCCCACTGGTACGGCACGGTGTAGCGGTGGCCGGGATCATACAGGTCGTAGGGCAGTGCCGAATCGACGTTGGCCAGGTTGGGGATCTGCGACAGGTCGAGCTCCTCGAGCAGGCCCTGCCGTGACATCACGCCCACCCAGTAGTCGGAGGGCTGGATGATATCGTAGCCGCTGGCCCCGGCCGAGATCTTGGCGTACATCTCCTCGTTCGACGAGTAGGCGTCGTAGTTCACCGTGATCCCCGTTTCCTCGGTGAATCCGTCGAGCAAAGCCTGCGGCACATACTCCGACCAGGCGAACAAGTTGAGGACCTGCTCCTCGCCCGCGGCCGGCCCTGCCGGCTGGGCGCAGCCGCCGACGACGGCCGCCGCCAGGAGCGCGGTGCCGGCCATGTGCACGACGCGTCGATTCATGTCTCCTCCTCGTTACCGGGGGGCGGCCTCTTCAGCCGCCGCCAGCGTTGTGGCCGCCGCCCGTCGCTGCAGGAGCTGCGAGGCGAGCAGCAGCAGGAACACCGTCAGCACCCAGATCGTCGACAGGGCGTTGATCTCGGGGGTGATGTGCGTCTTGACCATGCCGTAGACCAGCAACGGCAGGGTCGTCGATCCGGGCCCGGCGGTGAAGAAGGTGATGATGAAGTCGTCGAGCGAGAGAGTGAAGGCCAGCATGGCGCCCGACAGCACGCCGGGCAGGATCAGCGGCAGGGTGACGCGCAGGAAGGTCACGATCTCGTTCGCCCCCAGGTCCATCGCCGCCTCCTCCAGCGAGCGATCGAAACCGTGGAGGCGGGCGCGCACCACCAGGGCGACGAACGGGATGGAAAAGGCGATGTGCGACAGGATGATCGTCCCCAGCCCGAGGGCGATGTCGAGCGTGGCATACAGCGAGAGCAAGCCGATCCCCATCACGATCTCGGGGATGACGATCGGGATGTAGAGCGAGGTCTCGGCGAACCGCCGCAGCCGGAAGGCGTAGCGGTGCAGCGCCAGCGCCGCCAGCGTGCCGATGCTTGTCGAGGCGAGCGTCGAGACGGCGGCCACCGTCAGCGTGTTGCGCGTGGCGGCGGCGACCTTGGCGTCGGCGAACAGCACCTCGTACCAGCGCAGCGTGAAGCCTTCCCAGGTCAGGTTGAGGCGCTGCGTGTTGAACGAGAAAGCGACCAGGATGACGATCGGCAGATAGAGGTAGACGTAGAACAACGCGCTGAAGGCCGCCAGGCCGCGGCCGCCGCCCCGGCTCATACGACCAGCTCCTCGCCGAAGCCCGAAACCCGAGTGTAGATCAGCGTCGCCGCCAGAGTCAGCGCCATCAGGACCATGCTGGCGGCGGCGCCGAACGGCCAGTCGCGCGCCGCCAGAAACTGACGCTGCACCAGATTGCCGACCAGCGCCGTGCGCGCCCCGCCCATCAGGTCGGGGACGACGAACATGCCCATCGTCGGGACGAACACCAGGATCGTGCCGGCGATGATCCCCGGCAGGCTGAGGGGCAGCGTCACGCGCAGGAAAGCGCGCACCGGCCGCGCGTACAGGTCGGAGGCGGCTTCGAGCAGCGAGGCCTCCAGTTTCTCGAGCGAAGTGTAGAGCGGGAGCACCATGAACGGCAGGAACTCGTAGACCATGGCGATCATGACCGCCGTCGGCGTGTACATGATCTGGAGCGGTTCGGGGATCAGGCCCAGGAACAGCAGCCCGCGATTGACGAGGCCTTCCGTTCGCAGCAGCAGCATCCAGGCGTAGATCCGAATCAAGAAGTTGGTCCAGAAGGGGACGAGCAGGAGGAAGAGCAGCGCCTGCCGCCCGCGCGAGGCGCGGCGTGCCAGGAAGTACGCCACCGGGTAGCCGACGGCCAGGCAGATGACCGTCGTCAGGCCCGCCATGCGCAACGAGGTCCACAGCACACCCAGGTACAGGGGGTCGAACAGGCGCACGTAGTTGTCGAGCGACAAGCGCGCGGCGAACTCGGCCGCGTTCGCGCCCCAGTCCACCGGGCCGTAGGCGCCGCGCCAGGCCAGCGAAAGGACGACGATCAGGACGAGCGGGACGATCAGGAAGACGACCATCCACAGCAGTCCGGGAAGGATCAGCACCGTCCCCTGGAGGGGGCGATCCTCGCGCAGCCGGCGCGCGACGCGCCCGAAGACCGTCATCGAGCCACCCCGGGGCGGCGGTCAGTCGAGCAGGACACGCCCCGCCTCCTCCGGCCAGGCGACCCACACCGACTCGCCTTCGCCGATGCCGCCCGCCTCGCCGGCGGCGCTGTTCTGCACGCGCACCCGCACGACGACCTGCGGGCCGAGGCGCACGCGGTAGTCGCTGTCTTTACCGATGTACGTCACACCCTCGACCCGGCCGGCGAAGGCGTTACGCGCCTCGGGCTTCTCCCGGCTCAGGCGGATCTTTTCCGGCCGCACGGCGACGGTCGCCGTCCCGGAGGAGGGGACGCCGCTCCCGGCCCGTGCCCACAACCCGAGGCCATCGACCTCGACGCGCGCCGCGCCGGCCTGGAGCCCGACGATCCGACCGACGAGGAAGTTGGTCTCGCCGATGAAGTCGGCGACGAAGCGATTGGCGGGGTTCTCGTAGATCTCGGACGGCATCCCGACCTGGAGCACGTGACCGTGATCCATGACGGCGATTCGGTCCGACATCGTCAGCGCTTCTTCCTGATCGTGCGTGACGTAGACGAAGGTCAATCCGACGCGATCCTGGAGCGCCTTGAGCTCGAGCTGCATCGCCTTGCGCAGCTTGAGGTCGAGGGCGCCGAGGGGTTCGTCGAGCAGCAGCACCTTGGGACGGTTGACCAGGGCGCGCGCCAGCGCCACGCGCTGTTGCTGCCCACCCGACAGCTGGCGCGGCCAGCGGGTTTCCTTGCCCGGCAGCTGGACCAGTTCGAGCGCCTCGGCCACGCGCCGTTGGATCTCGTGCCCTGGCACACGGCGCATCTCGAGCCCGAAGGCGACGTTCTGGTAGACGGTCATGTGAGGGAACAGGGCGTAGCTCTGGAAGACGGTGTTGACCGGGCGCTGGAACGGCGGCCGATTCCCCTGCGGCACGCCGGCGATGAACACCTCGCCGGCGCTCGGGATCTCGAATCCGGCGACGAGGCGCAGCGAGGTCGTCTTCCCGCAGCCGCTCGGCCCGAGCAGGGAGAAGAACTCGCCGTCCCGAATCTCGAGCGAAACGCGGTCAAGCGCCAGCGTCTCACCGAAGCGCTTGGAGACATCGCGCAGCTCGACGATCGTGGGAGCGCCGTTGGCCCTCTCCGGCATGCTTCTCCCTCAATAGGCGACGGCCCCGAGAGACGCGTTCGGGGCCCCGGTCAAGAGCAACCCGCCGCCCTGGAGATCAGGCGGCGGGCGGAATCGTCGGGCGGCGACCCAGAACCTGGCGCGGCATCCAGGCCATCGGTTCTGGAGAGGCGCCGGTCAGTCTCCGCAGGATGGGGACGGAAGGTCGCATGGGCTGCGATGGTCGCTGGGCGGGAGCCGCCCCGGGGGTTGGCTCCCCCGGAATCGTGCCCAATAGTATCCGAAAGGAGGCGGCGGGTCAATCGGGCGCGTTCCCTCATGTGGGAATCGCCCGAGGGGTTTCGTTCCCCGCAATGGATATTGCCTGCTGGAGGAAGGGCGTGGCCGAGGTAGAGCCCGTGGCCCTGTCCAGGCGCCTTGGGTACCTGCGGATGGTCCACCCTGGGGCTGCAAACGCCGACGCGCTGAACGAGGGCGAATGCCATATCCGGCGTCTGCACGGCGAACCCCCTTTCGCACCCGCCCCCACCAGCGTGCCTCTGTGCCGAAGTGGAGGGCGCCGTGTGCAGCCGGCCTTGATCCCGTCTGGCGCGCCTTGTCTGTTCGTGCGTCTTGACATCCCGTGAGTTGTCAGGTAGCGTAGCAGTACTCGAGTACTTGCTCTGAGCCCGTCCTGAGCCTGTCGAAGCCCTGAGCTTGTCGAAGGGCCGCGCACCAGGGGGATCGACCGGACGTGCGCATCCGGATCCGCACCCTCAGACGATTCCTCC
>Ga0209172_10000447_pt1 | contig 114734 bp, 107 predicted proteins | sample LarsenN4metaG_FD_184113 | JGI IMG/M metagenome (GOLD analysis project Ga0209172, IMG submission 184113) | Hot spring sediment bacterial and archeal communities from British Columbia, Canada, to study Microbial Dark Matter (Phase II) - Larsen... ... | reverse complement strand
AACGCATCCGACGAACTCCCTCGTGAACCGATGCCGTGCCCATCCCCGTGCCCCCTTTGTTCAAAGGCACCTTCAGACACGACACTTCACGAGCTACAAACGCACGTCAGATCACGAGCTACCTACACTTCTGCGCTGCGGCGTTGACGGCCCGGCGCGGCCCCGTGGACAATGCGGGCCGCTACGGCCGCGAGGTGGACCGTGAGGATCGGCCAACTGGCAAGGCAGCTATCCGGATTCGACGTGGGGCGGCTGCACTGGGCTTCCCTGGCGGAGGCGGCTGTCGGCCACCTGCCGAGCGCAATCACGGCCCTCGCCCTGCTCCTTGCCTATGTCGGACTCGAATGGCTGAGCTTCATCCACGAGCACAAGGGCGTTCCCGTCACACCCTGGAACCCGGGCCTGGGCGTGGCCTTCGCCATCCTCATCCTCCAGGGCGCGGCGTACGGTCTGGTGCTCTTCGTCGGGGTGCTGCTCGCCGAGGTCATCGTGCTGCGCACCGAGCTGCCATGGCACGTCATCGTGGCGATGGCGGGCTGCGTGTCGGCGAGCTTCGCGCTCGCCGCCGCCTTCGCCCGGCGCCACCTGCGCTTCGACGTGGGGCTCGGCCATGTGCGCGACGTGCTCGTCATGCTCGCCGCCGGCGCCGTTGCCGCCGCCCTGTCCGCTGCGCTGGTGACCGGCCTGCTGATCGCCACTGACGAGCTCACCATTGGCGATCTCGGCCGGTCCTCGCTCCCTCTGCTGGTGGGGGACGTCATCGGCATCGCCGTCATCACGCCGCTGGTCCTGCGCTTGTACGTGCGCTGGCAGGACGTCGCCGCGGCGGCCCTGGTGCGGCTGCTGCCCGAGGCGGCGCTCTATCTCCTGACGATTGGTGCAACTCTGTGGATGATCGTGGGGGTCGGCAACGTCGGCGACTACAAGTTCCTGTCGCTGCTCTTCCTTCCGGTCATCGCCGCGGCCGTCAGGTACGGCATCGACGGCGCATGCGTGATCCTGGCGGGGGCGCAGTTCGCCCTCGTCGCCGTCCTGCACGGACAGGGCTACGACGCTGCCGTGTTCACCGAGTTCCAGGTCGTGATGCTGGCCCTCACCACGTCGGGCCTGCTGGTAGGCGTGGTCGTCAGCGAGCGCCAGCGCGCCGACCTTGCCGCGAAGCGGGCCGAGGCGCGGCTCAAGGAGCTCCAGGCGCAGGCCGAGCGCGCGGCCCGCGTCAACATGGTGAGCGGCATGGCATCGGCCCTGGCGCACGAGATCAACCAACCGATGACGGCGGCGCGCGCGCTCGCGCGGTCCGTGCAGCAACTCCTGCGCTCGCCAGCCGTCGACATGGAGCGCGCCCAGGCCAACCTGACCACCCTGATCGCCCAGGTCGACCACGCCGGCGCGGTCGTGCGCCGCATGCGCGAGTTCCTGCGCCGCGGCCGGCCGCACTTCAGCACGCTCCAGGTGACGACTCTGCTCGAGGAGGCGCTTACGCTCGCGCGCCCTGACGCCGCCGCCCGCCGCATCGCCATCGAGCTCGACGTGGCCCCGGGTCTGCCGGCCGTCTTCGGCGACCGCATCCAGCTGCAGCAGGTGGTCCTCAATCTGGTGCACAACTCGGTGGAAGCCATCGCCGAGTCCGGTCGCGAGGGCGGCCGTATCCGCATTGCCGCCCGCCTCCAGCGCCGCCCTCTCGCCGTCGAGATCGCCGTCGCCGACAATGGTCCCGGCATCTTGCCCGGCCGGCAGCTGTTCGAGCCGCTGACGTCGTCCAAGTCCGACGGCCTCGGCCTCGGCCTGCCGATCTGCGCCTCGATCGTGCAGGCGCACGGTGGGCGCATCTGGCTGCACACGGGCGAGCCCGGCGCCACCGAGTTCCGGTTCTCGCTCCCCGTCGAGCTCTCGGCCGACGCCGGCCCCGCTCCCTGAGCCATGCCCACGCCCATCGTGTTCGTCATCGACGATCAGCAGGCTGTGCGCGAGGCGCTGGCCGAGATGCTGCGCGTGTTCGGCCACCGGGTGGAGGCCTACCCCTCCGCCGACGACTTCCTGCGCGCCAACCCCAGGCCGAGCCCGGGCTGCATCGTCGCCGACGTGCGCATGCCGGGCATGGACGGCATCGAGCTCGTGCGCGAGCTGTCCCGGCGCGGCATCGACCTGCCCGTGGTGCTCATCTCGGGGCATGCCGACGTAGCCATGGCCGTCGCCGCCATCAAGGCGGGCGCCGAGGACTTCATCGAGAAGCCGGTCGACGATGCCCATCTGCTCGCCGCCATCAATCGCTGCCTGGCGCGGGCCTTCGACTCGCTCGCACGCGAGCAGTCGCTGGAGGAGCTGCGCGGCCGGCTCGAGCGGCTGACGCCGCGCGAGGCGCAGGTGATGGACCTCGTGGTCGAGGGCTTCACCAGCCAGGCCATCGCGCTGCGGCTGGGCATAAGCCAGCGCACGGTCGAGAGCTACCGCACGCAGATCATGGAGAAGATGCAGGCGGAGAGCGTGGCGGTGCTGGTACGGCAGGCGATCCGGCTGGGCAGGATCGCCCCGTAGAATTACCACCCGATCGATGCCAATGAACGCCGGCTTGCCGGCAGTGCATTGTTGGCGGCCTCGACGCACAGGCCGTCTCACACCCCGAAGGGGCGATGCACGCATGGCAAGTCGCAGACCAATCTCAGACGCCTCGCCCCGGCTGGGCCCCGTCCTGGGCTGGAGCGGAGTCGTCGTGGCTCTGGCCTGCGCGCTCCTCTATCTGTCCCCCCCGCCTGCAGGGCTGGTTCTTCCCGCTCTGAGCGTCCTTCTGCTGGCGGGGGGCTTTGGGCTCGCCGCCGGTACGTGGCTGCGCCTGCTGCCGCAGCGCCTCGGCGGCGCCAGGAGCTACGACATCGCCGGAGCACTGGTGTTCCTCGGGTTTGCCGCAGCCCTGGTCGGCGACAGTGCCCAGACGATTGCGCTTCTCGACGAGATGCAGGCCCGGGGCCTGACCGCGTCCGCCAAGTAGGCGCGGGCTCCCACTTCCCTCAGCCGTCGCTGCTGCCGATCCGCCCGACAGATGTTCACCAATCTTGAAGCCGAGTTGATCGCCCTCGCTCAGGTCATCGCCATCGACCTGGTGCTGGCCGGCGACAATGCCATCGTCGTCGGCATCGCCGCCTCCCGCGTTGCCCCCGAGTTGCGGGCGCGCGTGATCTTCTGGGGCATCGCCGCCGCTGTCGCGCTGCGCATCGCCTTTGCCGCCATCACCGTGCAGCTTCTCGCCATCATCGGCCTGACCCTCGCCGGCGGCATTCTGCTGCTCTGGGTGTGCTGGAAGATGTTTCGCGAGATGCGCCATGAGCCGCGCGCCGTGCCGCTCGGTGCCGCCGCCGTGGCGGCCGAGGACCGGCCCGGTGGCACGCTGGGCCTGTGGCGCGCGGTGACCCAGATCATCGTCGCCGACGTGTCCATGTCGCTCGACAACGTGCTGGCTGTCGCCGGGGCGGCCCGCGGCCACACCTGGGTGCTGGTAGCCGGCCTGGGCATCGCCGTGCTGCTGATGGCGGTGGCTGCGACCTACATCGCCAAGCTGTTGGCGCGCTTCCCCTGGATCACCTGGATCGGCTTGGCCATCATCGCCTACGTGGCCCTCGACATGATGTGGCGGGGCTCCCTCGAGGTCGTGTGCCGCTATGTGCCGCCTGCCGTCTGCGGGGAGGGCCTGGTCGCGGCCGTGGCGGATCTGCTGGACTGAGGCCGGCCCGCTTTCCTGTTGCACCGCACCCTGCCCTCCCAACCTGGCCGGTGGCGCCCTGGCGCGCACCGGGCTAGCATCGTCAGCCGTCGGCAGCAGCTTTCCAGCAGCCAGCATCGCTCGGTTCGTGGCCCCAGCCGGGAGCATCGGCGGGCCCAGAGAGGAGGAGGAAACGCCATGGCCACCGCGACCGGATCCAACGCCGCCAAGACCGCCCGCGGCCTCATCGACAAGGCCAAGTCAGAGCACCGCGACCTGGCCGGCGCCCTGGTGTGCGGGGCTGTGGCCGCCATCCTGCTGGGCATCGCCACCGCCCCGGCCAAGCCCGGTCTCGTACAGCTGGTGCTCGCCCTCGCCGCCATCGGTCTCGTGATCTGGGGCTACCTGCTCGTCGCCCGTTCCGGTGCGGAGGGGGAGTGGAAGGCCGCCACCGTAGTCGGCGCGGCCGCGCTCGGCGTTCTCTGCCTTGCCGGCGTTTCCGCGCTCCTTGGTTGGCTGGCCTGACGCACGGTCCCGGTGAGGGCGGCCAGGCAGCCGTCGCCGTCCTGCAGCAGATTGGGCCGGCGCGGCCGCACGCTGCCTCCGCACAATTTGCGCCGCACCCGATTTGCACTAAATTCAGGGGCGCAGTGGCGGCTTCCCGAGCCGCCCCGACGCCTTGGACCCGCATGAACAACCTCGACGTCTCCCGCTCGCACGCGCGCGACACCAAGATCAGGCTCTACGGCCGCGACGCGTTCGAGGGCATGAAGGCTGCGGGTCAGCTCGCCGCCCGTGCGCTCGACATGCTGGCGCCGCACGTCAGGCCGGGGGTGACCACAGAGCATCTCGACGACCTGGTGGTGGAGTTCGCCCACGATCACGGCGCCATCCCCGCTCCTCTCAACTACCGCGGCTTCCCCAAGTCGATCTGCACGTCCGTTAACCACGTCGTCTGCCACGGCATCCCCAATGCCAAGCCGCTGAAGGAGGGCGACATCGTCAACATCGACGTGACGCTCATCCTCGACGGCTGGCACGGCGACACCAGCCGCATGTTCGCCGTGGGCCACATCTCGCGCCGCGCCGAGCGCCTGATCGAGGTCACCTACGAGGCCCTGATGCGGGGGGTGGCGGCAGTCAAGCCCGGCAACACCACCGGCCACATCGGCTGGGCCATCCAGAGCTTTGCCGAGCGTGAGCGCTGCAGTGTGGTGCGCGACTTCTGCGGCCACGGTCTCGGCCGGGTGTTCCACGACCGGCCCAACATTCTTCACTACGGCGAGCCGGGCGACGGCGTGGTGCTGGAGCCGGGCATGCTGTTCACGATCGAGCCGATGATCAACCTGGGCAAGCCGCACGTGAAGATCCTGCCCGACGGGTGGACGGCGGTGACCCGCGACCGCGAGCTTTCCGCCCAGTTCGAGCATACCGTGGGCGTGACGGAGACGGGCTGCGAGGTGTTCACCGTCTCGCCGGCGGGCCTCGACCGGCCTCCCTACCGCCTGTCCTGAGCGGCCGCGATGGGGGGGCGATGAGCGGCGGCTTGAAAGACCGCGGCGCCAGACCCGAGCAAGGCTCGCTGCTCGAGGCGGGCGATCCCAACGCTGGCCACCGCCAACGTCTCAAGCAGCGCTTCGTCGACGGCGGGCCCGAGGCGCTCGCCGACTACGAGCTGTTGGAGCTCGTGTTGTTCAGCGCCATACCCCGCCGCGACACCAAGCCCCTCGCCAAGCGGCTGATCGAGCGCTTCGGCTCCTTCGCCGAGGTGATCAACGCGCCGCCCGAGCGCCTGAAGGAGGTCAAGGGGGTCGGCGACGCCACGATCACGCAGCTCAAGCTGGTGCGTGCTGCGGCCCTACGCTTCATGCAGGGCCGCATCATGCAGCGGCCTGTGCTGGGCTCGTGGACGGCGGTGGTCGACTACTGCAAGGCCGCCATGGGCTATGAGACCCGCGAGCAGTTCCGAATCCTGTTTCTGGACAAGAAGAACCGCCTGATCGCCGACGAAGTGCAGCAGCAGGGAACCGTGGACCACACCCCGGTCTATGTGCGCGAGGTGGTCAAGCGCGCCCTGGAGCTGTCGGCGAGCGCCCTGATCCTTGTTCACAATCACCCGTCCGGCGATCCCTCCCCCTCCCGCGCCGATATCGATATGACGCGCCAGATCGTGGATGCGGCAAAACCGCTGGGTGTGGCCATTCACGACCACATCATCGTCGGCCGGCAGGGCCACGCCAGCTTCAAGAGCCTCAAGCTGATGTGATGATTGGCCAGTGGGATAAGGCGCCTGCGTGGCCCCTGCGGCATTGACGGGTGCATTGCAGCGGCCGTATAGCGTGCCCATATAGGTTCAGTGTTCGTTCCTCCGAACCGCCTTGGGGCCCCCACCAGCCATGACGCACAGGCATGCCAAAGTCCTCATCCTGGGCTCGGGACCGGCAGGCTATACGGCGGCCATCTATGCGGCGCGCGCAATGCTCGCACCGGTTCTCGTCCAGGGCAACCAGCCCGGCGGGCAGATGACCATAACCACCGACGTCGAGAACTATCCCGGCTTCGCCCATGTCGTTCAGGGGCCATGGCTCATGGAGCAGATGCAGGCCCAGGCCGCGCACGTGGGCACCGAGATGGTCATGGACCACATCAGCAGGGTCGATCTCGACCGGCGGCCGTTCCGGCTCATTGGCGACTCGGGCGACACCTACACCTGCGACGCCCTGATCATCGCCACGGGCGCACAGGCGCGCTGGCTCGGCCTGCCCTCGGAGGAGAAGTACAAGGGTCACGGCGTGTCGGCCTGCGCCACCTGCGACGGCTTCTTCTTCAAGGGCAAGGAGGTGGTGGTCGTCGGCGGCGGCAACACCGCCGTGGAGGAGGCCCTCTTCCTTACCAACTTCGCCGCCAAGGTCACCATCGTCCACCGCCGCGACGCCTTCCGCGCCGAGAAAATCATGCAGCAGCGCCTGTTCAAGCATCCCAAGATCGAGGTGATGTGGGACACGGTCCTCGAGGAGGTGCTGGGCAGCGACATGCCCAAAACGGTGACCGGGGTAAGGCTCAGGAACGTCAAGACGGGCAAGGTCGGCGAGCGTCGCACGGACGGCGTGTTCATCGCCATCGGCCATGTGCCGGCCACCGATCTCTTCAAGGGACAGCTGCAAATGACGCCCGGCGGGTATCTCGTCACCGCGCCGGATTCCACGCGCACCTCCATTCCCGGCGTGTTCGCCGCCGGCGATGTTAAGGATGAAGTGTTCCGGCAGGCCGTGACCGCGGCGGGCATGGGCTGCATGGCCGCACTTGAGGCCGAACGCTATTTGGCTAAGCTGGGGAATGTGGCCGAGGCTGCCGAATAGCCGAGCGATCCGTCACAACGGGCCACTGTCTGAACCGCACGAACCCCCATGGACTGGGACAAGCTCCGCATCTTTCATGCCGCCGCCGAGGCAGGCAGCTTCACCCATGCCGGTGAGGCCCTGCGCATGAGCCAATCCGCCGTCAGCCGGCAGGTGTCCGCGCTCGAGAAAGAGCTGAAAATTCCGCTCTTTCATCGCCACGCGCGGGGCCTCGTCCTGACCGAGCAGGGCGAGATGCTGTTCGGCACGGCGAGCGAGATCATGAGCAAGCTCTCCACCGCGGAGACCCTGCTCACCGACACCACGACCAAGCCCTCGGGCGATCTGCGCATCACCGCGCCGATCGGCCTCGGCACGGTGTGGGTCACCCAGCGGCTGCGCGAGTTCCTGGAGCTCTATCCGGAGATCCGTGTCGAGCTGGTCTTGAGCGACGAGCAGATCGCCATCGCCATGCGCGCCGCCGATGTCGCCATCTGGACCAGCGAGCCCCAGCACAGCGACCTGATCCGGCGTCCCCTCTTCAACATGAAGATCCACGCCTACGCCTCGTCCCAGTACATCCGCCGCCATGGCGCGCCGCAGAAGATCGAGGAGATCGATCGCCACCCCATCATTTCCTACAGCGGCACCCCGGCGGCTCATCTCTCCGCCATCCGCTGGCTCGAGACGGCGGGCCTCAACGGCAAGGCGCCGCGCAAGCCGGCGTTCGCCGCCAACAACGTCATCGCCATGAAGTATGCGATCCGGGCGGGCATCGGCATCGGCCTCATCCCCGACTACCTGACCGGCGAGGAGAGCGACCTCGTGCCCGTCCTGCAGGATGCGCAGCTGCCGACGGTGCCGGTCTACTTCGTCTTCCCCGAGGAGCTGAAGAGCGCCAAGAAGGTGCAGGTCTTCCGCGACTTTCTGGTGTCCAAGGCGCGCCAGTGGAAGTTCTGAATCTGGCGCCGCCTGCAGCCATGCACTTGAGCATGGCAAGCATGCGGGCTGCCCTATTCACAAGCCGGGTCCCGGTCGCCTACATGCGCAACGGCTGTGACGGACAGCTATGAAGGCTGCTACCCTCCCTTCGACGCCTTCAGCCATCCCCTCGGGGATGGAACACACGACTGAAAGACCGGGCCTCGCGCCCGGTCTCTTTTTTGTGCGCCATCTGCAGCCCTGCGGGGAGCGCCGTGTCACCGCCTGAATTGATCTTGCGTCCCGCCGCAGTATGTGGATAGCTCCCCACCTGGGAAGCGCGGGTGCTGATCGCGCCTGTGCTGCGAGGCTGGGATGGAGACCGGGGCGGGCCGGCCACTCTGTAGCTGTCGTTTTCATTGCAGTTGTTTGACCCGCCATGTCTTCACCGCTCCTCCTCCAGCGAGAGGGAACTGGCCGCTTCCCAGCGCCGCGCCGGATCCGGCGGCAGGCGAGGCGTCGAGTCGTGCGTATGGGAGCTCACCATGGGTAAGGCGAGCGGCGTCATCCTGATCCTTGCCGGTGTCGGCATGGCGGCTTCCCTGACCCCCTTGGGCTCCGAGGCGGAGCAGGAAACGCGTCTGCGCAGCTTCGCCAGGACCAGCTTGGCCGTGGGAGGTGCGCCCGGTCCTCAGTCCAGCGTTCCCCCAGCCGCCGCGGCCCTGCCGGCGGCAGCGGCCCTTGCGCCGCCTCCCGCAACGCCGCCGCCCGCGCCGGCCGCAGCCCGCTCGCCCTCCGCCTCGACCCCGATCGTGATCACGCTGTCGCAGCATGCCCTGCCGCCTACGCGCCCCATCGCCCCGCCGCAAAGTGCCCACCGCGCCTCGAGCGATCCTGAGCACCTCGCGCGCGAGCTGCAAAAGCAGCTGCGGCGCGTCGGCTGCTATGACGGCGAGGTGCACGGGGTATGGACGCCTGCCAGTCGCAAGGCCATGAAGGCCTTCACGGACCGCATCAATGCCACGTTGCCGGTGGAGACGCCGGACAGCATCCTGCTGGCGCTGGTCGAGAGCCAGCCGGGCAAGGTGTGCAGCGCGCCGTGCCCGCCCGGCGAGGGCGTGGGCCAGGACGGGCGCTGCCTGCCTAACGCCATTCTCGCGCGGGCGGCCAGAAAGAGTGCCCCTGTGGCGACGGCGTCGATCGAGGCCCCGCCGCCGGCGCCTGCAATCACCGGCTGGTCCTCCACCGCCACAGTCGCCCGCATTGGGCCGCCGGGGCCACCGCTCGAAGGGCGCATGGCGCTTGCCGGCCCGTCTCAGGATGCGCCGCAGGCGACGGCTGCCAAGCCCTCCACGGGCGCTGTGCCCTCGGTTCGCGGCCGCGCCCAGGGGGCGCCCCGCCGCGGCTACGAGCGGTCGTCAGCCAGCCTCGCCCGCGGCTATCGGCCCCGCGGCGGCTTTGTGGAGTCGGTTCTCAGAAGCCGCTATTCGCTCAACTGATGCAGGTGCGAGGCCGACGCCGGATGGCGGCCCGATCATGACGGCGGTCGTCTTCATACACGGCATCGGCGGAGGCGCCCGCGTATGGGAGCGCCAGCTTGCCAGCTTCGCGGCGGCAGGCTGGCGGCCGGTTGCCCTCGACCTGCCGGGCTACGGCGGTCGCCCCCCCGTCAGCAGCCTCGACTTCGAGGGGCTCGCCGCCGACGTCGAGCAGCAGATCGCTGCGCGCGGCCTCGACCGCCCGGTCCTGGTCGGCCATTCCATGGGCGGCATGGTGGTCCAAACCGCCTTGCGCCGCCGTCCCGACGCGTATCGCGCCGCCGTCCTCGCCTGCACCAGCCCGGCCTTCGGCAGCAGCGACGGCGCTTTCCAGCGCAAGTTCGTCGCCGACCGCCTGGGTCCGCTCGATGCCGGCAAGACGATGGCGGATCTCGCGCCCATCCTGGTCGAGCGCATGATGGCGCCCGGCGCCGACCCGGCCGGGCGCGCGCTTGCCATCGCCGTGATGAGCGCCGTGCCCGCCGCCACCTACCGCGCCGCCGTCCGCTGCCTCGTCTCCTTCGATGAGCGCGCGGGTCTCGCCGGCATCCGCGTTCCGGTGCTCTGCCTCGCCTGCGACGGGGATCCCAACGCCCCGGCGCCGGTGGTGGAGCGCATGGCCGCGCGGATCCCCGGCGCCAGCTACGTCTGCCTGGCGGGCCTCGGCCATCTGCCGAGCCTCGAGGCGCCTGCCCGGTTCGATGCGGCGGTTCTCGACTTTCTCGCCCGTGCTATCGTGACGGCATGAACGCGCGCGACCTCGACCGCCACGACGCCGGCGCCCCCATCTTCGCGCCGGAGGCCTTCCGGCTCGGCGACGAGGAGGCGGCGCTGATCGACCGGGCGCGGGCCTTCGGCGCTCGCGTGCTCGCCCCGAGGGCGGCGCGGCACGACCGCGACGCCAGCTTCCCCATCGAGAATTTCCGCGACATGCATGGCGAGGGCCTGCTCGCCATCTGCGTGCCCAGGCGCGACGGCGGGCTGGGGGCCAGCTACCGCACCTACTGCCTCGCCGCCGCCGAGCTCGGCCGCTACTGCGGGTCCACCGCCCTCTCCTGGAACATGCACGTGAGCTCCACGCTGTGGACCGGCGCGCTTGCCGACGACCTCGACATGAGCGCCGCCGAGCGCACCGAGCACAGGAAGCGCCGCAGACTCCATTACCGGCGCATCGTCGAGGATGGGGCTGTCTACTCCCAGCCCTTCTCCGAGGGCGGCGCTGCTGCCGCGGGCACGATCGCCTTCGGCACCGAGGCGAGACCGGTCGAGGGCGGCTTCCTCGTCAGCGGCAAGAAGATCTTCGCCTCCCTGTCGGGCGCGGCCGACTACTACGGCGTGCTCTGCACCGAGCGCGGCGAAGGCGAGGCGGCGAGCCGCCGCAACACGCTCTACCTTGCCGTTCCGGCCAAGGCCCCGGGCGTCTCGGTGGTCGGCGACTGGGACCCGCTTGGCATGCGCGCCACCGTCTCGCGCACGCTGCTCCTGAAGGACGTGTTCGTGCCCGAGGACGAGATGCTGATGCCGCGCGGCGTCTACTACCGCGCCGCCACCTCCTGGCCGCACATGTTCCTCACGCTCTCGCCCACCTACATGGGGCTCGCGCAGGCCGCCTACGACTTCACCGTCGCCTACCTGCGCGGCGAGCTGCCCGGCACCCCGCCGGTCAAGCGGCGCATGTACCCCACCAAGCAGATCGCCGTCGCCGAGATGCGCGTGACGCTCGAGCAGACCAAGGCGCTGTGGTTCCAGGCGGTGAGCGAGGCCCGCGCCAATCCCAGCAAGGAGCAGGTGCTGCGCGCCTACGCCGCCCAGTTCACGGTGATGGAGAACGCCAATGCGCTCGCCGCCAAAGCGATCCGCACGTGCGGCGGGCAGGCCATGCTCAAGAGCCTCGCGCTCGAGCGCATCTACCGCGACAGCCGCTGCGGCTCTCTGATGCTGCCGTGGACCGCCGAGATCTGTCTCGACCGGATGGGGCGCGAGAGCCTTTACGAGCCGGGCGAGAAGGACGAGTGAGCCTGCGACATGCAACCAGAGACACGGACCTGATGCGGCCGGGGCGCAGCCTGCATGAACCTCGCCGATCTCATCGAGCGCAACGCCGCCTTCGCCCCCGACAAGGCAGCGATCCGTTTTTCCGCTGGCGAGCTGACCTACGCGGGCCTCGCCCGGCGCATTTGCGAGGCGGCACGCGCGCTCAAATCCGAGCTCGGCGTGCGTGCGGGTGACCGCGTCGCCATCCTCGCCGCCAACCATCCCGACTACCTGGTCCTGCTCTACGCCTGCGCGCGGCTCGGGGCCATGCTGGTGCCGCTCAACTGGCGCCTCGCCGTGCCCGAGCAGGTCTACATCCTATGCGACGCGTCCGTGAAGGCGCTGGTGGTCGAGCAGACCTTCGCCGACGTGGCAGCGCCGCTCCGCCGGGCACTGCCCGGCGTGCGCGTCGTCGGCCTCGACTTCGCGCCCGAGGACGGCGCCCCCCTGGAGACGCTGATTGCGGGCGGCAGCGGCGACGGGCGCAACCCGCACGTCGACACGTCGAGCCCGCTCCTCATCGTCTACACCTCGGGCACCACTGGCCATCCCAAGGGTGCGGTGCTGCGGCAGGAGGCGCTCATCTGGAACGCCGTCATGAGCCAGCACATGCACGACATGTCGGCGGCCGACCACGTGCTCACCGTCCTGCCGATGTTCCACGTCGGCGGCCTCAACATCCAGACGACGCCGGCGCTCCAGCTCGGCGCCACCGTCACCATCCATGGGCGCTTCGCTCCCGGACCGACCCTGGAGGCGATCGAGCGCGATCGCCCCACGCTCATCGTGCTGGTGCCCGCCACCATCCAGGCCATGCTCGAGCACCCCCGCTGGGCCGCCACCCGCCTGGACAGCCTGCGCGCCGTGACCACCGGCTCCACCCAGGTGCCGCAGCCGCTCGTCGACGCCTTCACGTCGCGCGGCGTGCCCGTGCTTCAGGTCTACGGCGCGACCGAGACCTGCCCGATCGCTGTCTACACCCGCCTCGCGGGCGACTGGCGCCGCCCCGGCTCCACCGGCCTGCCTGGCCTCGTGTGCGAGGCCAAGGTCGTGGACGATGCCGGCGCCGAGGTGCCGGCGGGGCAGGCCGGCGAGGTTCTGGTGCGAGGCCCCAACGTGTTCTCCGAGTACTGGAGCAATGCCGCTGCCACCGCCGAGGCCCTGCACGAGGGCTGGTACCGGACGGGCGACATCGCCACCCGTGACGGCGACGGGCACTACTTCATCCACGATCGCAAGAAGAACCTCATCATCTCGGGTGGCGAGAACATCTACCCGGCCGAGGTCGAGCGGGTGCTCCACAGGCACCCTGCCGTGGCCGAGGCCGCCGTCATCGGCCGGCCCGACCCGCGCTGGCAGGAGGTGCCGGTGGCCTGCATCGTGCGCCGCGCCGGGGTCGCCGCCGAGGCCGCCGAGATCGAGGCGTTTTGCCTCGCCGAGCTCGCGCGCTACAAGGTGCCGCGCGAGTACGTGTTCGTGGACAGCCTGCCGCGCAACGCCATGGGCAAGGTGCAGCACTTCCGGCTGAGGGAGCAGGTGCTGGGCGAAGGTGCGGCTGGCGGCGGCAGGCCCGCCGAGACGGAGCAGGGCTCACATGAGAATCGCCGTCCTGGGCGGTGGAAATGGCTCGTTGGCGGCGGCCGGTGACCTGGCGCTCGCCGGGCACGAGGTGCGGCTGTGGCGGCGTGATGCGGCCGCCATCGAGGCGCACCGGGCCGCCGGCGGCATCATCACCGTCAAGGACTACCGCGGCCGGCACGAGGCGCGTCCGGCGCTGCTGACGGCGGCGATGGCCGAGGCGGCAAGGGGCGCCGAGCTCATCCTGTGCCCCGCGCCGGCGACCGCGCACGCCGACATCGCCCGCGCGCTTGCTCCCCATCTCGCCGACGGGCAGGTGGTGTTCCTGCCGCCCGGCACCTTCGGCTCCTACCTCTTCGCCAGGGCCGCGCGGGAGGCGGGAAACCGCGCCGAAGTCGCCTTCGCCGAGACCGGCACCCTGCCGTGGCTTACGCGCAAGCACGGGCCCTTCGAGGCGGCCATCACCGTCCGTGCCAAGCGCCTGCCGACCGGCGTCCTGCCCCTGCGCCTGGCCGACCATGCCCTCGCGGTTATCGGCCGCGCCTTCCCTGGTGTCATCGAGCCCTGCGGCGACGCTTTGTCGGCCGCCCTCATGAACGCGGGGCCCATCATCCACCCTCCGCTCATCGTCATGAACGCGGCACCGCTCGAGCATTTTCCGCGCTGGGACATCCACAAGGAGGGCACGCAGGCTTGCGTGCGCCGCGTCACGGACGCGCTCGACGGCGAGCGCATGGCCGTCCGCGAGGCACTCGGCTACGGCCCGCCCCACTTCCCGCTCGCCCACCACTACGCCCGGGAGGGCGAGGAGTGGATGTACGGCCGGGGCTCGCACGACAAGCTCACCGACTCGGGCGACTGGCGCGAGAGGATCGTGCTCACCAGCCACCGCTACATGCGCGAGGACGTGGCCCTCGGCCTGTCGTTCCTGGTCTCGGCGGGGGAGCTCGCGGGCGTGGCCGTCCCGCTGGCGCGCGCCTTCCTCGCCATCGGCTCGGCCATCTGCGGCGAGGATTTCACGGCCGCCGGCCGCACGCTGGCGAGCCTCGGCCTCGGCGGGCTCGACTCAGCCGGCCTCAAGGCGCTGCTGGCCGAGGGCCTGCCATGAGCGGCGGCGCCATCGCCTGCCTCGGGGCCGGCCGCATGGCGCGCGGCATCGCCGTGGCGTTCGCTTATGCCGGCCGGGCCGTAACCATGATCGACCTCAAGGCGCGCGACGAGGCCGGTCACGCGCGCGCCACGGCGGAGGCGCTGGCCGAGGTGCGCGACACGCTGGCTGCGCTGGCCGGGCTCGGCCTGGTGCCGCCTGCCGCCGTCGAGGGCATTGCGGCGCGCGTGTCGGTGGCGCGCGAGGCCGGGGCCGGGCCGCTGCTCGGCGCGGCCGAGGCCATCTTCGAGTGCGTGCCCGAGGTGCCGGACGTCAAGCGTGAGGTGCTGGCGCGCGCCTCGCGCCTTGCCGGGCCGCAGTCCGTCCTTGCCTCCACCACGTCCACCATCCTGGTCGACGATCTGGCAGGGGCCTGCGCCCATCCCGAGCGCTTCCTCAACGCCCACTGGCTGAACCCGGCCTTCCTGATCCCGCTCGTGGAGCTGTCGCCCGGGGCGGCCACCTCGCCCGAGGCGACCGCGCGCCTCAAAGGCCTACTGGAGGCGGCCGGCAAGGTCCCGGTGGTGTGCGCGGCCCGACCGGGCTACATCGTCCCGCGCATCCAGGCTCTCGCCATGAACGAGGCCGCGCGCATGGTGGAGGAGGGCGTGGCCTCGCCCGCCGACATCGACAAGGCGATAAGGCACGGCTTCGGCGTGCGCTTCGCCGTCCTCGGCATGCTCGAGTTCATCGACTGGGGCGGTGGCGACATTCTCTACCACGCCAGCCGCTATCTCACGCGCGCGCTCGAAAGCGGGCGCTACGCGGCGCCCGAGATCGTGGAGCGCAACGTGGCCGAGGGCCGCATCGGCCTCAAGACGGGCCAGGGCTTCCTCGACTACACCAGCCTCGATCGCGAGGCCTATCGCCGCCAGCGGCTTGCCGCCTTCGCCGCCCTTCTCGGGCATTTGGGCCTCCTGCCCCCGCCGGTCCTGCCCAAGTGACCGGCGCCTGACCGGATCTGCCTACAGCGAGCGTGCTACCAGCTCCTTCATGATCTCGGTGGTGCCGGCGTAGATGCGGTGCACGCGCGCATCGGCGAAGGCGCGGGCGATCGGGTACTCCAGCATGTAGCCGTAGCCGCCGAAGAGCTGCAGGCAGGTGTCGAGCACCTTGTTGTCGAGCTCCGAGAGCCACCACTTGCTCATGGCCGCGGTGGTGGCGTCAAGCTCGCCGGCCAGGAACAGCTCCAGGCAGTGGTTCAGGAACACGCGCGCCACCGTCACCTCGGTTTTCACCTCCGCCAGCTTGAAGCGCGTGTTCTGGAACTCGGCGATGGGGCGCCCGAACGCCTGCCTCTGGCGCGTGTAGTCGATCGTCCAGGAGAGCGCCGCCTCCATGATGGCGACCGCACCGATGGCCACCAGCAGGCGCTCGCGCGGCAGCTGGTTCATGAGGCAGGCGAAGCCGCGGCCCTCCCCGCCCAGGATGTTGGCGGGCGGCACGCGCACGTCCTCGAAGAAGAGCTCGGCCGTGTCCTGGGCGTTCTGGCCGATCTTCTTGAGGTTGCGCCCGCGCTTGAAGCCGGGCCGGTCGGTCTCCACCAGCACCAGGCTGATGCCCTTGGCACCGACCGAGGCATCGGTCTTGGCCACGACGATGACGATGTCGGCCATGCCGCCGTTGGTGATGAAGGTCTTCTGGCCGTTCACCACCAGCTCGTTGCCCTTGCGCAGGGCGGTGGTGCGCACGGCCTGCAGGTCGCTGCCGGTGCCGGGCTCGGTCATGGCGATGGCGCCGATCGCCTCGCCTCTCGCCATTCTCGGCAGCCAGGTGCGCTTCTGCTCCTCGCTGCCGTAATGCAGGATGTAGGGGGCGACGATATCGGAGTGAAGCCGGAAGCCCGGGGCGGCATAGACCCGCCGCGCCATCTCCTCGATCATGACTGCGCTGTAGAGGAAGTCGGCGCCGGCGCCGCCGTACTCGGCCGGCACGTCGGTGAGCAGCAGACCCACCTCGCCCGCCTTGCGCCACACCTCCCGGCTCACCTGGCCCTCTTTCTCCCAGCGCTCGTAGTGAGGCGCGATCTCGCGCTCGATGAAGGCGCTCACGGTCCTGCGGAAGAGCTCGTGCTCCTCCCTGTAGATGCTTCGCGGCAAGGGCTCTCTCCGTCGTCGGGCACAGTCTCCGCCGAGCCTAGCCACAGACGCGCGGCGGCGCCATGGGCGGCGTTGCGCGCGCCGCAGTCTGGACCCGGCGCAGCGCAAGGGCGCTCCAGCCCTCGCGGGAGAGGGCACGCAGGCAGCAGAAGCCGGCGGCGAGATAGATGCCCCTCACCTCCCGCACCGGGCGGTCGAGCAGGCCCGAGAGCACGGCGACCCCGCCCTGCGCCAGGCCCCTGCGCACGGCGGGCGCCAGGCCGATGAGCGACCCCGGCAGCAGGTTGGCGAGGACCAGGTCGAACGCTCCCGGCGCGCGCAGCAGGCGGTGCGCGAAGCCGGCCGCCTCGAGCACCCGCACGCGCCGATCCACCCGGTTGAGCCGCACGTTCTCCCGCGCCACGGCCGCAGCCACGGGATCGTCGTCCACGGCGAGCACATACGCGCGCGGCCAGGCGCGCGCTGCCGCGATCGCCAGGATGCCGCTGCCGCAGCCCAGGTCGAGGATGCGGGCAAACGGGCATCCGGTACGCCTGAGCCGGCCGATCGCCTCCAGGCAGAGGGCGGTCGTGGCGCCGTGGCCAGTGCCGAACGCCTCGCCGGCCTCGATCTCGAGTGCGAGCCGGCGCAGCCCGATGCGCGCGCGGTCGTGGCTGCCGTGCACCAGGAAGCCGCCGGCGCGCACCGGCGCCAAAGCCGCCTGCGACAGCGCCACCCAGTTCTCGTCCGGCACCGGCTCCAGTGCCGGCGGCCCGAGGCCGGCACCGAGCCTGCCGAGCACGCCCGCGACGGCGGCAAGGTCCGGCGCTGCGTCGTAGTAGGCCTCGACGGAGAAGGCCGCTCCATCCTCGAACAGCGTCACTGCCGCCGGCACCGGAGCGTCCGCCGCCCCCAAGGCCCCGACAGCGCGTTCGCCGGTGGCGAGGTCCGCGACAGCTATGCGCAGCTTGAAGAGCGGCATGGGGCAACCGACCTCGCGCCTCCGGCGGGAATGGACACCGACCTCGCCCCGCCGGCGACCGCAACAGCGGACCGGGACTGAAGCCGTTGCGCTCCCCCTGCTCATTGATGCTACGTTGGCCTGCTTCCTCGTGCAGCAGAGAAGGAGAGGGAAATGCGCGTTGGCGTCGCGGGTCTGGGTCGCATGGGTTCGGCCATCGCCGCCCGCCTCATCGACATCGGCCACCAGGTCACCGTCTGGAACCGCACGGCCGAGAAGGTCAAGCCGCTTGTGGCGGCGGGGGCCAAGGCGGCGGCCAGCCCCGCCCAGCTCGCTGGCCAGGTGGACACCATCGTCACCATCCTCACCAACCGCGAGGCCATCGCTGCCGTTTACGAGGGCCCCTCGGGCATCCTCTCCGCCGACATCAACGGCAAGCTCGTGATCGAGATGAGCACCGTCCAGCCCGAGACCGAGGTGGCGCTGGCCGAGAAGGTGCGCAACAAGGGCGCGGCCTTCGTCGAGTGTCCCGTGGGCGGCACCGTGGGCCCCGCGCGCGAGGGCAAGCTCCTCGGCGTCGCCGGCGCGCTGCCCGCGGACTTCGCCGTGGCCCGACCGCTGCTCGCCCAGATGTGCCGGCGCGTGGAGCATGTCGGCCCCGTCGGCGCCGGCTCCAGCATGAAGCTCGCCCTCAACCTGCCGTTGATGGTCTACTATCAGGCGCTCGGCGAATCCTATGTGCTCTGCCGGCACCTGGGCCTCGACCCCAAGTGGCTCATGGAGTTCCTGTCCGACACCTCCGGCGCGCCCAACATCCTCAAGGTGCGCGGCGCGAGGATCGCGGCGGCGCTCTCCGGCGGCGACGTGGGCCCGCCCGCCTTCGACGTCAACTCAATCCGCAAGGACCTCGCCACCATGCTGGCGGAGGCGCAGGCACTGGGCGCCACCCTGCCGCTGGCAGAGCGGACGCTCGCCATCTACGACGAGGCGGCCCGCGAGGGCTGGGGAGCGCGCGACGGCTCCTGGCTGCCGGCCTACTGGCCCATGCGCACCGCCGGCTCGGGGGAGAGACACTGATGAAGCTCTATACCTACTGGCGCTCGCTCGCCACCTTCCGCGTCCGCATCACCCTTAATCTCAAGGGGCTCGCCTACGAGCCCGTCTACGTCGATCTCGATGCCGGCCAGCAGCGCCAGGCCGAGTACAGAGCCGTCAACCCGCAGATGGTGATCCCCGCGCTCGTCGAGGACGACGGCAACGTGCTCTTTCAGTCGATGGCCATCATGGAGTACCTGAACGAGGTGCATCCCGAGCCGCCGCTGCTGCCCGCCGATCCGCGCGGCCGCGCCCGCGTCCGGGCGCTGTCGCTCATCACGGTGGCGGACTCGCATCCTCTGATCGTCCCGCGCGTGCGCAACCATCTGGCCGCCACTTTCGGCCTCGACGAGGAGGGTCGCATGGCCTGGGTGCGCCACTGGTTCGCAGCCGGGCTCGACGCCTACGAAAGCCACCTCGTGCGCGACAAGGCGACCGGCACCTACTGCCACGGCGACAAGGTGACGATGGCCGACATCTGCCTCGTCTCCCACGCTGCCGGCTACCGCGTCTTCAAAGGCACGCTGGACAAGCACCCCACGGTCGCCCGCATCGTCTCAAGATGCCTGGAGGACGACCGCTTCGCCCGCGCCCAGCCGTTGCGCCAGCCCGGCGCCCCGTCAGCCCATTGAGCAAGGAGAGGCCGACAGGATGAGCGAGGCCGCCCGATTTCCCGGATTGCCTGCCGGCATCCGCTCCCGGCCTGTCGGCGGCATCAACGGGCTCACCATGCACATTCTGGAGGCAGGCTTCGAGAGCGGCGGGCGGCCGCTGCTGCTCCTGCTTCACGGCTTTCCGGAGCTCGCCTACAGCTGGCGCAAGGTGATGCTACCGCTGGCCGCGGCCGGCTATCACGTCGTCGCCCCGGACCAGCGGGGCTACGGCCGCACCACCGGGTGGGATGCCTCCTACGACGGCGATCTCGGCTCTTTCCGCGTCCTCAACGTGGTGCGCGATGCCCTGGGGCTCGTTGCTGCGCTGGGCTACCGCTCCCTGGCCGGCCTGATCGGTCACGACTTCGGCTCTCCGGTGGCGGCCTGGTGTGCGCTGCTGCGCCCCGACGTGGTGGGCTCGGTGGTGCTGATGAGTGCGCCCTTCTCCGGGCCGCCGTCGCTTCCCTTCGCCACTGACGGCCCGCCTGCTGCGGGGACCGCGGCGCCGCGCGCACGCAGCATCCACGACGATCTTGCCGCCCTCGATCCGCCGCGCAAGCACTACCACTGGTACTATTCGACGCGCGGGGCCGACGATGACATGCGCCGCTGCGCGCAGGGCGTGCACGCCTTCCTGCGCGCCTACTACCACCACAAGAGCGCGGACTGGAAGCAGAACAAGCCCTATCGGCTCGCCGCCTGGACCGCCACCGAACTCGCCAAGCTGCCCACCTACTACGTCATGGAGCTCGACAAGACCATGGCCGAGACGGTGGCGGCCGAGATGCCCTCCCCGGCCGAGATCGCCGCCTGCCGGTGGCTCACCGAGGAGGAGCTTTCCGTCTACAGCGCCGAGTTCGCCAGGACCGGCTTCCAGGGCGGCCTCAACTGGTATCGCTGCCGCACGTCGGGCCGCTTCGATGCCGAGCTCGAGGTCTTCTCTGGCCGCACCATCGATGTGCCCTCCTGCTTCATCTCCGGCAAGAGCGACTGGGGCGTCTACCAGCGCCCCGGCGACTTCGAGGCAATGCAGGAGCGCGCCTGCACCCGCATGCTGGGCTGCCATCTCGTAGAGGGGGCCGGGCACTGGGTGCAGCAGGAGCAGCCCGAGGCGGTCGTGCGCCTCCTTCTGGATTTCCTGGCGAAGGCCCCGAGCGCGCGGTGAGCGGCCGGCCTGAGATGCAGGTGCCGGCCAAGGGGTCCCGATCGGCTGTGTGGTAAACACGGAAACCTCCGTGGCCGTGACGGGGGGCCGTGTCCGGGTCCGCTCAGGGGAGTATTGCGCTTCGTGCAGGTTCCAAGCGATTATCGCCGGCACTGACGCTTGGGGCGCGGAGGGGGTGCCGGATCGACCTGCCTCGCCTCGTTCCTGCAATTGAGGCGCCTCGAGCTTCGACGAGTTGAAGGCAATGGGTGGAAGCTGGCTGGACGGTGGCCCGGTGCGGGCGACGCTGGTGGCGGCCGTCGTGTCGCTGGCGGCTGCGGGATGCGACCAGGGGAGCCCCACGCAGGCCCAGCCGCAGGCCAAGGGCGCCCCTCCCCCGCCGCTGGTGGTCGTGAGCCAGCCTCTGCAACGCCGGATCGTCGAGTGGGACGAGTACACCGGGCGCTTTGATGCGGTGGAGACGGTCGAGGTGCGCGCCCGCGTCTCGGGCTACCTCAAGGAGGTGCATTTCAAGGACGGCCAGGAGGTCAAGCAGGGCGACCTGCTGTTCGTCATCGACCCGCGCCCCTTCGAGCGGGCGCTTGAGCAGGCACAGGCCGAGCTGCTTCAGGCCACCACCAAGGTCGAGAACGCCAACCTGGATGTGGCGCGCGGCAAGCCTCTGGTGGAGCGGCGCATCATCTCCGAGAAGTCCTTCGATGACCGCGAGAGCCTGGTGCGCGAGGCCCGCGCCGCGGTCAAGGTGGCGGAGGCCAAGGTCAAGACCGCCGAGCTTGAGCTCTCCTTCACGCGCATCGTCTCGCCCATCACCGGCCGCATCAGCCGCACCCAGGTCACCGCCGGCAACTGGGTGAGCGCCGGCGGGGCGGCCAATGCCACGCTGCTCACCACCATCGTCAGCCAGGATCCGATCTACGTCTACTTCGACGTGAGCGAGAACAACTTCATCAAGTACAAGCGCCTGGCCGAGCGGGGCGTAGGCTCCGGGGCCGCCGAGGTCGGCGCTCCCGTGGAGGTGGCCCTGCCCGACGAGCAGGGCTTTCCGCACACGGGCCGCCTCGACTTTGTCGACAATCGCCTCGACCAGGGCACCGGCACGCTCCGCGCGCGCGCCGTGATGGCGAACACTGCGGGCCTGTTCTCACCCGGCCTCTTCGCCCGCGTGCGCGTGACGGGCACGGCACCCTACGTAGCGACGCTGCTGCCCGACGAGGCAATCGGCACCGACCAGACCAACAAGTACGTCCTCGTCGTCGGCGAGGGCGGCACGGTGGCGCGGCGCAACGTCGTGCTGGGCCCGCGCGCGGAGGGGATGCGCGTGGTGCGCGAGGGTGTGGGCGCCGGCGACTGGGTGGTCATCAAGGGCCTGCAGCGCGCGCGGCCCGGCCAGAAGGTCACGCCCAAGCGCGAGGCGCTCGCCGCCACCCAGGCTCCGCCCCAGGCCGACGGCGCGCTCAAGGTGAAGGAGTGAGCGCGCCATGAACATCAGCCACTTCTTCATCGCGCGGCCGATCTTCGCCTCGGTCGCCTCCCTGTTCGTCGCGATCATCGGGGCGATCGGCTACTGGGGGCTCGGCATCACCCAGCTGCCGGAGATCGTGCCGCCCACCATCACGGTGACGACCAGCTATCCGGGCGCCAGCGCCCAGACCGTCGCCGACACGGTGGCCGCGCCCATCGAGCAGGAGATCAACGGCGTCGAGGGCATGATCTACATGGCCTCGCAGTCGACCAGCGACGGCAACCTGTCGGTGACCGTGACCTTCGACGTCGGCACCGACATCGACAAGGCGCAGGTGCTGGTGCAGAACCGGGTGAGCGCCGCCGAGCGCCGGCTGCCCGACGAGGTGCGCCGCAACGGTCTCACGGTGCGCAAGCGCTCGCCGGACCTGCTGCTCGCCATTCACCTGATCTCGCCCGACAACACCTACGATCAGGTCTACATCTCCAACTACGGCCTGCTCAACGTCCGCGACAAGCTGATGCGCCTCTACGGCGTCGCCGACGTGTGGCTGTTCGGGGTGCGCGAGTACTCCATGCGCGTGTGGCTCGACCCCGAGCGCGTCGCCATGCGGGGCCTCACGGCGGAGCAGGTGCTGGAGGCCCTGCGCGCCCAGAACGTTCAGGTGGCGGGCGGCAACCTGGGCGAGCCGCCGGTCGACCGCAACAATGCCTTCCAGGTCACGCTGCAGCTCAAAGGCCGCCTCAAGATGGCCGACGAGTTCGAGAACATCATCGTCAAGATCGGCAGCGACGGGCGTCTTGTGCGCCTCAAGGACATCGGCCGCGTCGAGCTCGGCGCCCTGAGCTACCTCGCCAACGGCTATGCCGACCGCTACCCGGCCATCGTCATCGTCGTCGACCAGCAGCCCAACTCCAACGCCGTCGCCGCCACCAACGGCATCAAGGCGGCGATGGCGGAGATGGCCAAGAGCTTCCCCAAGGGCCTCGAGTACCGCATCACCTACAACCCGACGGAGTTCATCGAGGTCTCGATCCGCAAGCTCTACGTCACCATCCTGGAGGCGGTCGCGCTGGTGGTCCTGGTGGTCCTGCTGTTCCTCAAGACCTGGCGCGCCACCCTCATTCCGGTCATCGCCATTCCCATCTCGCTCGTCGGCACCTGCGCGGTGATGCAGGCCTTCGGCTTCACCCTCAACATGCTCACCCTGTTCGGCCTGGTGCTGGCGGTCGGCGTGGTCGTCGACGACGCCATCGTCGTGGTCGAGAACGTGGAGCGCAAGCTCAAGGAGGGGCCGTCGCCGCGCCAGGCGGCGATCGTGTCCATGAACGAGGTGGGCACCGCCCTCGTCGCCATCGCCCTGGTGCTATCGGCCGTATTCATCCCCACCGCCTTCGTCGGCGGCATCACCGGCCAGTTCTACCGCCAGTTCGCCGTCACCGTCGCCACCGCGACCGTGATCTCGCTCTTCGTCTCGCTCACCCTGAGCCCTGCCCTGTGCGCCCTGCTGTTCAGGCCCCACGACGGGCACGAGACCGGGCCCCGGCTGCTGGCCCCCGTGCGCGGCTTCTTCCGCCTGTTCGACCGGGGGTTCGATGCCATGGCGCAGGGCTACGGGCGGCTGGTGCGCGGGCTGTCGCGGGCGTGGGTGATCGTGCTCGTGGCCTATGTCGGGCTCATCGCCTTCGCCGGCTGGTTCGTGGCGCGCATGCCGACCGGGTTCATCCCCAACCTCGACCGCGCCATCCTCATCATCTCCATCCAGCTGCCGCCGGGCTCCTCCATCGCCCGCACCGATGCTGTCGTGCGTCGTGCCATCGACCTCACGCTGTCGGTGCCGGGCGTGAGCTCGTCCAATGCCTTCACCGGCCGCAACGGCGCCACCTTCACGGCAGCCACCAACGCCGGCCTCCTCTTCCTGGTGCTCGACGATTTCGAGGACCGGCACAGGAAGGGGCAGACCATCGACAAGGTGGCGCAGGAGGTGCGCGCCAAGCTCGCCCAGATCGTGGAGGCGCAGGCGTTCGTGTTCATTCCGCCGCCGGTGCGCGGCATGGGCGCGGCGGCGGGCTTCTCCATGCGCCTGCAGGACACGCTCGGCATCGATCCTTCCGAGTTCGCGCGCATCACCCAGGAGTTCGTGGCCGAGGCCAATCGCACCTCCGGCATCGCCAACGTGTTCACCACCTTCCAGGCCTCGACGCCCCAGGTCTACGTCGACGTCGACCGCGACAAGGCCCAGATGCTCAAGGTCCCCCTCACCAACGTCTTCGAGGCCATGCGCGTGTTCATGGGCTCGGCCTACGTCAACGACTTCAACATGTTCGGCCGCACCTACCGCGTGACCGCCCAGGCCGACGGCGACTACCGGCTGGACCCCGAGAGCGTGGCCAAGATCCGCGTGCGCTCCGCCGAGGGCGCCATGGTGCCGCTCGGCAGCCTCGTCACCTTCCGCGAGATCGCCGGGCCGGAGCGGGTGCCGCGCTACAACCTGTTCCCGTCGGCCGAGGTCAATGGCACGGCCAGCCCTGGCGTGAGCTCGGGCCAGGTGCTCGAGATCATGCGCAATCTCGCCCTGGAGAAGCTGCCGCCCGGCATCACCTACGAGTGGACCGATCTCTCCTATCAGGAGGCCAAAGTCGGGCGCACCGGCTACTACATCTTCGCGCTCAGCGTGGTGTTCGTGTTTCTGGCGCTCGCCGCCCAGTACGAGAGCTGGGCGCTGCCGCTCGCGATCATGCTGATCGTCCCCATGTGCCTGCTGTCGGCCGCCTTCGGCGTATGGCTGCACGGCCGCGAGATCAACATTTTGACCCAGATCGGCTTCGTCGTCCTGATCGGGCTCGCGGCCAAGAACGCCATCCTCATCGTGGAGTTCGCGCGCCAGCTCGAGGAGCAGGGCAAGGACACGGTGTCGGCAGCGGTCGAGGCCTGCCGGCTGCGCCTGCGGCCGATCCTGATGACCTCGCTCGCCTTCACCCTCGGCGTGGTGCCACTCTATCTGGCGGTCGGAGCCGGAGCGGAGATGCGCATTGCACTGGGCACGGCCGTGTTCTGGGGCATGATCGGCGTCACCCTGTTCGGACTCGTCTTCACGCCGGTCTTCTACGTGGTGATCAGGCGCCTCACCGGGCGCAAGCTGGTCGCCCGCGGCAGCGGGCCGTCGGCCGCCGCTCAGCCGGCCGAGTGAGGCCAGCGCTCGGGGCCAGGCCTCAGTTGAGCCGCCCCTTCAGGTCGCGGATGCTCTGGTCTACGAGCTGCGCGCCGGCCGACCCAGCCATCCTCTCGCGCAGGATCTTCTCGGCGGCCGCCACCGCCATGTCGATGGCCGAGGAGCGCACCTCGTCCACCGCCTGCGCCTCGGCGCGCGCGATCTTCTCCTCGGCGAGCTTGGTGCGCCGCTCCAAGGTCTCCTTCAGGCTTGCCCGCGTCTCGTGGGCAAAGGCCTCGGCCTCGCGCTTGGCCTGGTCGACGATGGCCTCGGCCTCCTTGGCCACGTTGCGGTGCCTGCTCTGGTAGTCGGAAAGCAGCGCCTGTGCCTCCTCGCGCAGCCGCCGCGCCTCGTCGAGCTCCTTGCGGATCGCCTCGGCGCGGTCGTCGAGAGCCTTGGCGAGGAGCTTAGGCACGCGGTAGTAGAAGAGGATCGCCAGGAACGCGAGGAACGCGACCGCGACCCAGAACTCGGCCATCGCCAGCATGGCGTCTCCTCCTACTCGGCGGCGCGCCGCACCAGCGCGCGGCGCACCTCGTCCTTGCTCACCTCGGTGCCGATCAGCCTGGCGACGATGGCGCCCGCCACCTCGCTGGCGATGTCGCCCACGCTCGACAGCGCGCGCGCCTTGGTGTCGGCGATCCGCCGCTCCGCCTCGGCCAGCCTGGCCGCGATCTCGGCGTCGACCCTGGCCCGCTCTCTGTCGACCTCGGCGGCGAGCGTCTCGCGCATGGTCTTGGCCACCGCATTGGCCTTGGCACGCGCGTCGTTCAGGGCCTCCTCGTAGCTGGCGAGCGCCCGCTGCGTCTCGGCCTTGAGCTTCTCAGCCTGCTCCAGGTCGCGGCGGATGCGGTCGCGCCGCTCCTCGATCACCTCGCCGACGCGCGGCAGGGCCACGCGCCGCAGCAGCACGTAGAGCAGGCCGAAGGTGAGCGCCAGCCACACGAGCTGCGGCGCGAAGGTGCCGGGATCGAGAGGGGGGAACACCTTGGCGTGCACCCCGCTGTCGGGTTGGGCGGTGCCAGCTTTCTGGGCCATGAGTGGGGTCGCGGCTCTGCCGGTTGGGCCTCTAGGTGAAGAGGAGGAGGAAGGCGATGAGCAGGGCGAAGATGCCGAGCGCCTCGGTCACGGCGAAGCCGAAGATCAGGCGCCCGAACTGGCCGTCGGCGGCGGACGGGTTGCGCAGGGCGCCCTGCAGGAACTGGCCGAACAGGTTGCCGACGCCGATGGCGGCAGCCCCCGTGCCGATGGCGGCGAGGCCGGCGCCGATGAGCTTGGCGGAGGCGGGGTCCATGGATCTCTTCTCCCTTTGAGGTGGTGGTGGGAAAGGTTGCAACCTAGTGGCCGGGGTGCAGTGCGTCGTTCAGGTACATGCAGGTGAGCATGGTGAACACGTAGGCCTGCAGGAACGCCACCAGCACTTCGAGCGCGGTGAGCGCCACGGCCATCAGCAGGGGCAGCGGCGAGAGCACGGCGAAGCTGCCGGCGCCGAGCAGCATGACGACGAAGCCGCCGAACACCTTGAGCGTGATGTGGCCCGCCAGCATGTTCGCGAACAGGCGCACCGAGTGGCTCACCGGGCGGGACAGGAACGAGATGACCTCGATGAGCACCACCAGCGGCAGGATCAGGGCCGGCACGCCTTCCGGCACGAACAGCCTGAGGAAACGGAGGCCGTTCCTGGCGAAACCCACCACCAGCACGGTCAGGAACACCAGACCCGCCAGGGCGGCGGTGACAACGATGTGGCTGGTGACCGTGAAGAAGCCCGGGATCATGCCCAGCATGTTGGCCACGAAGATGAACACGAACAGCGTGAACACCAGCGGGAAGTAGCGCATGCCGGCCTCGCCCGCGCTCTCGCGCACCATGCCGGCGACGAACTCGTGCGTGATCTCGGCCACGGACTGGAGGCGGGTCGGCACCAGGGAGCGCCCGCGCGTGGAGGCCATGAAGAAGCCCGCGGTCAGCACGACCGCGAGCAGCATGAACAGCGAGGAATTGGTGAAGGAAACGTCCCAGCCGAAGAGTTTGATGGGCACCAGCGGATGGATCTCGAACTGGTGGATGGGATCGGGCATGCCCGCGCCCGCGCTGCCCCCGTGCGGTGCTGCCACGTCTGCCTCCTCAGTCCTCGTCCGGCATGCTGTGGCCGATCTTGCCGCCCGTTCTTGCCATGATCTCCTTCTGCATGCGCTCGTAAGCCCTCACCACGTTCAGTACCCCGGCGGCGAACCCCAGCACGAAGAGCAGCAGGAACAGCCAGGGCTTCGTTCCGAGCAGCCAGTCCAAGCCGATGCCGATGAGACCACCGACGACGACCGCGCCGACAAGCTCCGCCGCCATGCGCATGCCGTAGGCCATCCCCCGGCCGCGCATCTCGGCGTCGAGGTCGGCCTCCGCTTGCGCATCGCGCTGCGCCTTCACTTGGCCCAGCCGCTCGCCAAGCTCGGCAATCCTGGCCTCGAACGCAGCCTTCTCCTCGGGGCTCATCTGGCGGCGGCCAGAACCTCGATCCTCGGCGGCATCGGGCATGGGACTGACGTCCTCGGCGGGAGACGGCGCAAGGCCCTGCTCCCCCAGGGGCCCATCGAACGCGGGCGGCACATTAGGGACGGGTCCGGGGGGTGTCAAGAAAACCGGCGCATCTACAAACCTTTAGTGCACATGGCAGAAACCGCGGTTGCTCCGCCATGCGACAATTGGACCGGCCGGCTCTCGCTTCGCGCTCACCGCGCGAGCAGCGCAAGTGCAGTCGCGGCGAGGCGGTCAGGGGTCTCGCACAGGGCGGCGGCGCCTGCGCCGGAGAGCTCCCCGACGCTGCCATAGCCCCAGGTCACACCGACCGCTCGGATGCCGTTGGCGGCGGCGGCCCTCACGTCGAGGTCGCGGTCGCCGACCATTACCGCCCACCGCGGCGCCAGCCCTTCGCGCTCCAGAATGTGGGCGAGGAGATCGGTCTTGTGGTCGTTGGTCCCGTCGAGCTCCGGCCCGTAGACGGCCGCGAAGCGATGGCCGAGGTGGAAGCGCTCGAGCAGCGGCCGCGCGAATACGTGCGGCTTGGCCGTGGCAACGATGAGCCGGCAGCCTGCTTCGGCCATCCTCTCCAGCGCCTCGGGAACGCCGGCATAGACGGCTGCCTGATACATGGCCCCGTCACGGTAGCTCCGGCGGTAGAGGGCGATGGCCTCCTCGAGCAGGCCCGAATCGGGCAGCAGCCTGGGGAAAGTCGCGCGGAGCGGCGGGCCGATCACCCAGCCAAGCTCGTCCGCTGCCGGCACCGGAGCCCCGAGCCGATCCAGCGCGAACCTGATCGAGGCGATGATGCCCGGCCGCGTGTCGAGCAGCGTGCCGTCGAGATCGACGAGGATGTGCATGCAATCGGCCCTCGCGTACTCCTGCCCACCGCTGACGCGACGCGCGAGGGGGCGATCAGTGCTCCACCGCCGCCGCTTCCGACCCGCACCCTGCGCGGGCCCCAAGAGTCCTCACGCCGCGACGGTGAACTTCTGCGCCGTCTCGAGATCGACCGAGACGAGCTGGCTCACGCCCTTCTCGGCCATGGTGACGCCGAACAGGCGGTTCATGCGCGCCATGGTCATGGGGTGGTGCGTGATCACGAGGAACCGGGTGGCCGTGTCGGCGGCCATTTTCTCCATCAGGGTGCAGAAGCGGTCGACGTTGGCGTCGTCGAGCGGTGCGTCCACCTCGTCGAGCACGCATATCGGCGACGGGTTGGTGAGGAACACGGCGAAGATCAGCGCCAGCGCGGTCAGCGACTGCTCGCCGCCCGACAGCAGCGAGAGGGTGGCCGGCTTCTTGCCGGGCGGCCTGGCCACGATCTCGAGCCCACCTTCCAGCGGGTCCTCGGCCTCGATAATCTCGAGCCGCGCCTCGCCGCCGCCGAACAGGGTGGTGAACAGCGCCTGGAAGTGCCCGTTGACGGTGTCGAAGGCAGCCTGCAGGCGGCTGCGGCCCTCGCCATTGATCTGGGCGATGCCGGCGCGCAGCTTGGCGATGGCCGCCTCCACGTCGCTCTTCTCCTTGTCGAGCTCCTCGAACTGCTGCGTGATCGCCTGGAGGTCCTCATCGGCCTGAAGGTTTACGCCGCCCAGGCGCTCACGGTCGGCCCTGAGGCGCGCGAGCTGGGCGTCGGCACTCTCCAGCGTCGGCAGCTCGGCGCCCTCGGCGAGGCCTGCCAGCACCAGGCAGCCGTCCGGGGCACAGCCCAGCTGCTCGCGGATGCGGCGTGCCTCCTCGGCGCGCCGGGCCCGCGCGTTCTCGAGCCGGGCCTCGACCCGCGCGCGCCCCTCGCGCTCATCCGCGACGGCGGCCTGCGCCGCGCGCAGGGCCTGCGCCGCCTCGCGGTGGGCGGTGTCGGCTGCGGCCAGCTCGTCGGCGGCCGCACGCCGCTCACCCTCGGCGGCCGCAAGCTCGGTCATCAGCTTCTGGCGCTGCTGGTCGACCATGGCCGGCAGCGCCGCCAGTCTCGCGATCTCGGTCTCGGCCTCGCCAATGCGCTCCTCAAGCGTGGCGATCTGCTGCTCGGCGCCTGCCGCGCGCGTCTGCCAGCGCTGCCGCTCCAGCCCGATCGCCGTCTCGCGCTCGAGGCGCGCCCGGTGCTCGCGCTCGAGCGCGATGAGCTCGGTGCGCGTCTCGCTCACGCGCATCCTGAGGGTCGCGGTCTCGGCCTGCTGCGCCGCCAGATCGGCATCGAGGGTCTCGGTGCCGGCCAGTCCCGCCAGCGCCGCTTCCGTATCGGCGAGCAGCTCGTGAGCCTCCACCAATCCGTCCTGCGTCCGGCCCCTGGCGTCGGCGACCGCGGCAATCCTCGCCTCCGTCTCGCGCGCCTGACGCTCCATGGCCGTCAGCACCTCACGGGTGTGCGCGAGCTTGCCCTGGGCCTCGCGCCAGAGCTGGCGCAGGCGCCGCTCCTCGGCCTGGGCCAGGCGCAGGCGCTCGGCCGCTTCCTCTCCGGCTGCGGCCGCCGCCTCGGCCGTGCCGCGCGCGGCGGCCTCCTCGCGGGCGAGCGCGCCGAGCCGGCTGCGCTCCGCCAGCCGCGTGGCCGCCGCCGCCGACGCCTGAGCCGTCACGACGAAGCCGTCCCAGCGCCACAGGTGGCCCTCGCGGGAAACCAGCCGCTGGCCGGCCTTGAGCAGCGGCTGCAGGCGCGGGCCGTCGGAGGCGTCCACGACGCCGATCTGGCGCAGCCGGCGGGCCAGCTCGGGCGGCGCGGCGACGTGGGCGGCGAGCGCGTCGATGCCGGCCGGGAGCACCGGGTCGGCCTCGCCGCCGCCATTGAGCCGCCAGTGCACCGGCGCCTCTGCCGCCACCGGCGCGTCGAGGTCCTCGCCGAGCGCCGCCGCCAGCGCCAGCTCGTAGCCCTCCTCGACCCGGACCGCGTCGAGAACTGGGGGCAGGCCGCGGTCGTCGGCGGGGGTGAGGAGCTTGGCGAGGGTCTCCACTTCGGTCTTGAGCTGGCCGGCGGCGAGGCTCGCCTCCGCGGCCGCGGCGCCCTTGGCCCGCGCCTCGGCGGCGGCGTCCTGCACTGCCTCCTCGGCGGCCAGCGTCTGCTTCTCGATGTCGGCGATCTCGGCCATCAGCTGCTGGCCGAGCTCGGCCGCGGCCTTGAGCTTGGAGGCATCGGGCGCGCGGCCGACGATCTCGCGCGTCTGCGCGTCGAGGGCGGTGAGCTGCCGCTCGAGCTTGGCGATCTGCTCCTGGCGCTCGGTGCGCTGGGCCTCCAGGCTCTGGCGGCGGGCGCGCGCCTCGGCGGCGGCGGCGGTGAGATCGGCGAGGCGGGCCTCCGCGACCTTGAGGGCGGCCTCGGCCTGGTCGTGGGCGGCGAGCGCCTTCTGCTCGAAGTCGCCGGCCAAGCGCGCCGTGTTGGCCAGGGAGGCGGCTTCCGCCTCGAGGCGCTGCAGCGTCTCCTTGGCCTCCGCGATCAGCTCCTCCTCGCGCGCCCGGTCGCGGGCGAGCTGCTCCAGCCGCGCCTCCAGCTCGCTCTGCCGGTCGGCCGTGCGCCGGGCCTCGCGCTCGAGGTTCTCCTGCTCCACCTTGAAGCGCGCGACCACGGCGGCCTTGGCCGCCTCCAGCTCACGCAGAGGCTGCAGGCGCCCTGCCGCGTCGGCCTCGGCGCGCACCGCCTTGGCCTCCGCCTCGGTGGCGCGCGCGGTCGTTTCCAGCGCAGCGGCAAGGGCCGCCTCCTCGGCGTCGGCCTGGGCCTGCGCCTCAGCCCAGCGCAGATAGAGCACCACCGCGTCGAGCTTGCGGATCTCCGCGGATATCTCCTTGTAGCGCCGCGCCTGCCGGGCCTGTCGCTTGAGGCTGTCGATCTGGGAGGAGAGCTGGCCCAGGATGTCGCTGATGCGCGCGAGGTTGCCTTCGGCCGCTCGCAGCCGCAGCTCGGCCTCGTGGCGGCGGCTGTGCAGCCCGGCGATTCCGGCCGCGTCCTCGAGTATGCGGCGCCGCTGCTCGGGCTTGGCGTTGACGAGCTCGCCGATCTGGCCCTGGCGCACCAGCGCCGGCGAGCGCGCGCCGGTAGCGGCGTCCTCAAACAGGATGCGCACGTCGCGGGCGCGTACCTCGCGGCCGTTGATGCGGTAAGCGGAGCCGGCCTCGCGCTCGATGCGGCGGGTGATCTCGAGGGTGTCGCTGCCGTTGAACTCGGCGGGCGCCTGGCGCGCCGAGTTGTCGATGTAGATCGTCACCTCGGCCGTGTTGCGGGGCGGACGCGTCGTGGTGCCGGAGAAGATCACGTCGTCCATGGCGGCCGCGCGCATGCTCTTGTGCGATGTCTCGCCCATGACCCAGCGCAGCGCCTCGAGCAGGTTGGACTTGCCGCAGCCGTTGGGGCCCACCACGCCGGTCAGGCCCCTCTCGATCATGAGCTCGGTGGGCTCCACGAAGGACTTGAAGCCGAGCAGTCGCAGCCGGTTGATGTGCATCTCGAGGATGGCCCGATGGTTGGGTCGAGCGAAGCGATGACCCAACACGACTTCACCTGCAACCCTGTCGGGCCCCGCGCCTCGCTCGACCCGACGCTACGCTGGAGGAACTCGACTCAACGCGCCTTGGCAACGCCGTCCGAGGCGGCAACCCGTCCCGCCAGGATCGGATCCACCATCTCGCGGATCTCCTTGATCCCGATCACGGTTTTCACGAGCTTGCCGGCCACGAAGAAATTCGGCGTGCCGATCACGCCGAGCGTGCGCCCGCGCTCCTTGACCCAGTTGAGGGCGTTGATCATGCCGCGATTCTGCCGGCAGCTGTCAAACTGGGCCCGCGTCATCCCCACCTGCCGGGCGACGTTGAATATGGGGTCCGGGCGCACCTCCTGGCTCACCCACGACGGCTGCTGGGCCATGAGCTTGTCGTAGAGAACGAAATACTTCTCCGGGGGCGCGCAGCGCAGCGCGATGGTGGCCAGGCCCGACTGCTGGCCGATGGGGAACTCGCGCAGGATGTAGCGCACCTTGCCGGTATCGATGTACTCCCGCTTGAGTATGGGAAAGGTCTCGCGCTGGAACTGGCGGCAGTGGGGGCAAGTCATGGAGGCGTACTGCACGATGGTCACCGGGGCGTCCTCGCGCCCCAGCGCCATCTCCGGCAGCTCGCCCGTCCTCATGATGTCCGCGATGGTGGGATCGGCGATCACCTCGCGCTGGCCGGCAGCTGCCGTCGCCGGCCGGTCGTCGAACGGGTTGTAGGCCGGTGCATCGGCGGTGGCCCCCGTCTGCAGGGCGGCCTTTGACGCAGCCGTCGCCGTCCCACCCTCCGTGAGGTTGCCGAGCGTCGGCGCATCGCCTGCACAGGCCGCAACCCCGACGGCCAACAGCAGTGGGATCAGCTTGCGTGAGCCCGGCAAGAGGTCCTCGTCAGGTCTTGAGGAGGGGGGCGAAGGCCTTCTCGAACTCCTCCACGGTCGGAGCGCTGGTCATTTTCTTGCCGTTGATGAAGAAGGTGGGCGTGGAGGTCACGCCCAGCGTCTCGGATGCGTGCGCGCGGATGGCCGTGATGTCGTCGAGGAGCTTCTTGTCGCCAATGCACTTGTTGAAGCTGTCCTCCGTGAAGCCTGCCTGACGAGCGAACTTGAACAGCGCCTGCTTCTGGTCGGACTGAACGAACGCCCACTCCTCCTGCCTGGCGAACAGCGCCGACACCAGTGGGAAGGTCTTGTCGCCTCCCGCGCACCTCGCCACCATCGAGGCCGCCGCCGCCAGGCTGTCGAGCGGGAACTCGCGCAGGATGAAGCGCACCTTGCCGGTGTCCACGTACTTGGACTTGAGCGTGGGGAACACGGTGTTGTGGAAGCGGGCGCAGTGGCCGCACGTCATGGAGGCATATTCGACGACGGTTATGGGCGCGTCTGCGCTGCCCAGCACGAGGTCGGGCAGCGGGCCGGGCCTCATCAGCTCCTCCTCGCTCACCGCCGCCGTACGGCCCTTTTTGCCCGCCCGCGGCTGGCTCGAGGCGGCGGTCGACATGCGCCACGCCGCCGCTCCCACCACTGCCACGGCGACCACGCCTGCGCCGATCAGCAAGTTGCGGCGGGAGACTGGAACGGGGCCAGCCCGGAAGAGGATGTCATCGGTCACGGAGCTTTCCTCGTGGATGTGTGTGGCACTGCCGACGGCACCGCGCCCGGGGGAAGGCGCCGGCGCCATCGGCCGGTTTCCTCAGGAGATAGCATAGGTGCTGGCCCGAATAAGGCAAATCACCGTGAGCGTTCCCGCCTGGCTCAGCGGCCCGCCCTCACCCCCGTGCCGAGCCGCGCCAGGGCGGTGCGCAAGGCAGGATCCGCAACGTGCGCCACCTCCCGCAGCGCCGGCTCGGCTGCCGACGGCTGCGGCCGGCCGCCCTGCGGAGGCTGGGGTCGCTCGATGGGGGCCTGCACGATGCGCAGGCCGGCCACGGCGGCATAGCCGAAATAGGCGTTGATTCGCTCGACGATCTGGCTGGCCCGGAACTGGACGTCGAGGCCGCGCCCCTCGTCGACCCTGAGCACCAGCGTGCCCGACGGTCGCGGCCGGTCAGCGGCCGGGGCGTCCGGATCCGGCCGATCTCCCGCGCGCGGCCATTTCACACGCTCCGGCGCGGTGTAGGCGGCAACCTCCGGACCCACGACCGCCGCCCAGTCGGTGATCAATGCCGCCGTGGAGAACCCGTAGCGCGCAAACGCCTTCTTGGTGATCCGCGGCACGAAGCTGCCCACGGCACGCACGCCCGGCAGAGCGGCCGGCCGCCGCCCGAAGCCCACAACCTCGCGTGGACCTGGCGTCTCGGTCGCGCACTTGGCGGGAGCCGGCTCGGGGCGCCGGTTTGCACGGGCACTCATCATGCTTACCATCGCTAGATGATTCGCTGCGGCCCTGGAACGCGGCCATGCCCGGTGTGGCTAGAAAACAACTGACTTTCCGGTTGGCCGGACCCGAGGCTGCCGACGCCCTGCTGCATTGGTACGACAAGGAGAGACGCGCGCTTCCCTGGCGGGCCGAGCCGGGGAGGAGATCCGACCCCTACAAGGTCTGGCTGTCGGAGATCATGCTGCAGCAGACCACGGTGGCCGCCGCGATCCCTTACTACGAGCGCTTCCTCGCCCGCTGGCCGAGCATCGAGGCGCTGGCGGCTGCCAGCCTGGACGACGTGCTGGCCGTCTGGGCGGGCCTCGGCTACTACAGCCGCGCTCGCAACCTGCACAAGTGCGCCCAGGTCCTGGTCCGCGACTTCTCGGGCCGGTTTCCCGACACGGTGGAGGGGCTGCGCCGGCTGCCGGGCATCGGCCCGTATACGGCCGCCGCCATCGCCGCAATCGCCTTCGATGTGCGTGTCACTCCGGTCGACGGTAATATCGAGCGGGTGGTGGCGCGGCTCTTTGCCGTGCAGAGGCCGCTGCCCTCGGCGAAGGCGGAGATCAGGCGCCTGGCCCAGGAGCTGACGCCGGCCAGCCGCGCCGGGGATTTCGCTCAGGCCCTTATGGACCTCGGCGCCGGCATCTGCACGCCCAAACGGCCCTCGTGCCTGATGTGCCCGATCCAGCGGGACTGCTCGGGCCATGCGCAAGGTCTGGAGGGCGCGCTGCCCCTGCGGGCGGCCAAGCCGGAGCGGCCGGTGCGGCTCGGGCTCGCCTTCCTGGCCCTGCGCGAGGATGGCCACGTGCTTCTGCGGCGGCGCCCGCAGGCGGGGCTGCTCGGCGGCATGCTTGAGGTTCCCTCGACCGTTTGGGGGGAGACCCTGCCGCCGGTGAGCGAGGCGCTGCGCACAGCTCCGCTGCGAGCAGAGTGGTGGGCCGTGCCAGGCGTGGTTGCGCACACCTTCACGCATTTCCGGCTCGAGTCGATCGTCTATCGTGCCATCGTGCCGGTCGATGCCTCGCTCACCTTCTGGGCCGACCCGCAGCGCTGCCTGTGGGTTGCGCGCCGCGACCTCGATCGCGTGGCACTGCCCTCGGTGATGCGCAAGATCATCGCCTTCGGCCTGCGCGAGACGTGACCTGCCGTCGGCGGCTCTGTCCGCAGCCGACAAATGGGGATAGAGTTGGCGCGCGGATCGGCCCTGCCGGGCCCGTCTGCGCGATCGGCAGGGGGGCGAGGATGGCGCGGTTGAACCGGGGGCGCGTGCTCATGTGGGCTGCGGCGCTGGCCGCCTGTGCGGCAGCCGGCTGCAAATCGCAGGGCACGGCAGCGGAGAAGCCGCGGCCGGTGATGGCCGTCACGGTCAAGCAGGTTCCGCTGTCGCAGACGCGCACGCTCGCCGGAGAGATCAGGGCGCGCGTGGAGACCGACGTTGGCTTCCAGCTCGCCGGCAAGATCATTGCCCGTCCGGTCTCGGTCGGCGACACGGTCAAGAAGGGGCAGGTGGTCGCCCGCCTCGACGATCAGGATCAGCGCAATGCGGTGATCTCCGCCGAGGCGGACGTGTCGACGGCCACCGCCCAGCTTGCCGAGGCCCGCACCACCGAGGAGCGTCAGCGCATCCTGATCGAGAAGAAGGTCAACACCCAGGCGCGCTACGATGAATCGCTGACCAAGCTCAAGACGGCGGAGGCCCGGCTGGAGTCGGCCAAGGCGCAGCTGCAGACCGCCAAGGACCGCCTGTCCTACACCATCCTCGTCAGCGACGCCGACGGCGTGGTGACCGCCACCAGCGCCGAGCCCGGCGAGGTGGTGGCTGCCGGCCAGAAGGTGGTGAGGATTGCGCAAGGCTCGGACATCGATGCCGTGCTCGACGTTCCGGAGGCGGCGTTCGTGGGGTTCGAGAGGCCGGCCAAGCCGCCGGAGGTGGAGGTGTGGCTGTCCGCAGCCCCCACTGTCCGAACGGTGGGCAGGGTGCGCGAGGTGTCTCCGTCCGCCGACGCGCAGACGCGCACCTACCGGGTCAAGGTGGGGCTCGAGTCGCCGCCGAGCCAGATGCGGCTCGGCGCCACCATCGTCGGCAGGCTGGTGCAGCAGGGCGGCTCGGTGGTGGAGCTCGCCGCGTCCGCGCTGTTCGATGACAAGGGCAAGCCCGCCGTGTGGGTGGTCGATCCCAAAAGCAGGGCCGTGAGCCTCAAGCCGGTCACCGTCGACCGCTTCGACAGTGAGAAGGTGGTGGTGTCCTCGGGGCTCGCCGATGGCGAGACGGTGGTGGTGGCGGGCGTTCATTCCCTGCGTCCAGGCCAGATCGTGCGCCTGCTCGAGCGGCCCTCGCCATGAGCGGCTTCAATGCCTCTGATTGGGCGCTGCGCCATCGCGCACTCGTCTGGTACTTCATGCTGGTCCTGCTGGTCGCCGGCGTGTCCTCCTACTATGCGCTCGGCCGTGACGAGGACCCCGCCTTCACCATCAGGACCATGGTCGTGCAGGCCAGGTGGCCGGGCGCCACGGTGGAGGAGACGCTCAAGGAGCTCACCGACCGCATCGAGAAGAAGCTGCAGGAGCTGCCCCGCCTCGAATACACCAAGAGCTACACCAAGCCGGGCGAGGCGACCGTCTACGTGAATCTCGAAGGAGCGACGCCGGCGCGCGAGGTGGCCGACCTGTGGTACCAGGTGCGCAAGAAGATCGGCGACATCAAGCCGACCCTGCCCGAGGGCGTGCAGGGGCCGTTCTTCAACGACGAGTTCGGCGACACCTACGCGGTCATCTACGCCTTCACTGCCGACGGCTTCACCCACAGGCAGCTGCGCGACTGGGTGGAGGCCGCCCGCTCCCGGCTGCTCGAGGTCAAGGACGTCGGCAAGATCGACCTGGTCGGCACCCAGGATGAGCGCATCTACATAGAGTTCTCCGCCCGGCAGCTCGCCACCCTCGGCGTCAATCGCCAGCAGCTGCTCGCGGCCCTGCACAGCCAGAACGCGGTGGTGCCGGCCGGCATCCTGCAGACGCCCACCGAGAGGATCGTGCTCCAGGTCTCGGGCGCCTTCCGCTCCGAGGCCGACATCGAGGCGGTGAACTTCTATGCCAACAACCGCTTCTTCACCCTGCGCGACATCGCCAAAGTGACACGGGGCCCGGCCGACCCGCCCCAGCCCCTGTTCCGCTTCAACGGCAAGCCGGCGATTGCGCTCGCCATCTCCATGGTCAAGGGCGGCGACGTGCTCGCGCTCGGGCGCAATCTCGAAGCCAAGATGGCCGAGACCCGCTCGGACCTGCCGGTCGGCATCGAGCCGCACCTCGTCGCCAACCAGCCCCACGTGGTCGAGCAGGCGGTGGGGACTTTCACCAAGTCGCTGTGGGAAGCGATCGCCATCGTGCTCCTGGTGAGCTTCCTCAGCCTCGGGTTCAGGGCGGGGCTGGTCGTCGCCTGCTCCATTCCGCTGGTGCTGGCGGCGGTGTTCGTGGTGATGGAAATCGCCGGCATCAGCCTGCAGCGCATCTCGCTCGGCGCCCTCGTCATCGCCCTGGGCCTGCTCGTCGACGATGCCATGATCACCGTGGAGATGATGGTGGCCAAGCTCGAGGAGGGGCTCGACAAGGTCAAGGCCGCCACCTTCGCCTACACCTCCACCGCATTCCCCATGCTTACCGGCACGCTGGTCACGGTGGTCGGCTTCGTGCCGGTCGGCTTCGCCAAGAGCGCGGCCGGCGAGTACGTGTTCTCTCTCTTCTTCGTCATCGCCGTGGCGCTGGTCGTGTCGTGGGTGGTGGCGGTGGTGTTCGCGCCTCTGCTCGGCGTTGCCATCCTGCCGGACAGGCTCGCCCAGCACGGCCAGCGGAGCGGCGTCATCGGCCACGTCTTTCGGCGCGCGCTCGATGCCTGCCTCAGGCGGCGGTGGGCCACCGTCCTCGCCACCCTCGCCCTGTTCCTGCTGGCACTCGGAGCGATGAACCTCGTTCCTCAACAATTCTTCCCCGCCTCCGACCGCGCCGAGCTGCTCGTCGACCTGAAGCTGCCTCAGAACGCGGCGATCACGGCCACCAACGCCGAGGCCAAGAAGCTCGAGGCGTTGCTCGCCGCCGACCGCGACGTGGAGCGCTTCAGCCTTTACGTGGGCCGCGGGGCGGTGCGCTTCTACCTGCCGCTCAACGTCCAGCTGGCCAACGACTTCTTCGCGCAGGCGGTGGTGGTGACCAGGGGGCTCGCCGAGCGCGACCGCGTGCGCGCCCGCCTCGAGGCCGCCCTCGAGACGCAGTTCCCGAACGTGGTCGGGCGGGTGTCGCCGCTCGAGCTCGGTCCGCCCATCGGCTGGCCGCTGCAGTTCCGCGTGCGCGGCCCGGACCTGCAGGAGGTGCGTCGCCTCGCCTACGAGGTGGCCGCCCTTCTCGGCAAGGACCCGGCGGCGCGCCAGGTCAATTTCGACTGGATCGAGCCGGCGCGGATCATGCGCATCGAGGTCTCGCAGGACCGCGCCCGCCAGCTCGGCGTCAGCTCCGAGGCGCTCGCTCAGGCGCTCAACACCGTGGTGGCGGGCCAGACCACCACCCAGGTGCGCGACGACATCTATCTCGTGGACGTCGTTGCCCGCTCGGTTGCGAGCGAGCGCGCCTCCCTCGACGTCCTGCGTGCCTTGCAGGTGCCGCTGACAAGCGGCCGCACCGTCCCGCTCGGCGGCATCGCCACCTTCACCTATGCGCTCGAGCAGCCGCTGGTGTGGCGCCGCGACCGCCAGCCCACACTGACGGTGCAGGCCGACGTGACCCCCGGCGTGCAGCCCGCCACGGTCGTGGCCCGGCTCGCCTCGGGGCTTGCCGAGCTGCGGGCCAGGCTGCCGGACGGCTACCGGATCGACGCCGCCGGCACGGTCGAGGAGAGCGCCAAGGGTCAGGCCTCGGTCAATGCCGCCGTGCCGCTCATGCTGCTGCTGATGGTGACCATACTCATGGTCCAGCTGCAGAGCTTCCGGCAGCTCGTGCTCGTCATGAGCGTCGCCCCTCTCGGCATCATCGGGGTGGCGGCGGCGCTCCTCCTCTCCAGCCAGCCGATGGGCTTTGTCGCCATCCTCGGCATCATCGCCCTCGTCGGCATGATCGTGCGCAACTCGGTGATCCTGATCGACCAGATCGAGACCAACGTCGCCGCCGGTCAGGCGCGCTGGGATGCCGTCGTCCACGCCACCGAGCACCGCATGCGGCCCATCCTGCTCACCGCGGCCGCTGCCATCCTCGGCATGCTTCCGATCGCCTTCGACGTGTTCTGGGGGCCGATGGCCTACGCGGTCATGGGCGGCCTTGCCGGCGCAACCCTGCTCACGCTGCTGTTCCTGCCGGCGCTGTACGTGGCCTGGTACCGGGTTCCCGCACCTGCCAGGGCGGCGCCGCCATAGCAACGGCCGCCAGCTGGCGGCGCGCGCCTCAGGACCGCCCGGTCCTGCCGAACACACGCGCGAAGATGGTATCGACGTGCTTGAGGTGGAAGGCGAGGTCGAAGAGGGCCTCGAGCTCGCCCGGCGCGAGCGCCTTGGCCACCTCGGCATCGGACTTGAGCAGGGCCAGGAAGTCGCCCCTGCCCTGCCACACCGCCATGGCGTTTCTCTGCACCAGGCGGTAGGCGTCCTCGCGGCTGAGGCCCTTCTGGGTCAGGGCGATGAGGACGCGCTGGGAATGGACGAGGCCGCCCAGGCGGTCGAGGTTGCGCCGCATGTTGTCGGGATGGACGACGAGCCTCTCGATGATGCCGGCCATGCGGTGAAGGGCGAAGTCCAGAGCCATGGTGGCATCCGGGCCGATCACGCGCTCCACCGAGGAATGGGAGATGTCGCGCTCGTGCCACAGCGCCACGTTCTCCATGGCCGGCAGGCAGTAGCTCCGCACCAGCCGCGCCAAGCCGGTGATGTTCTCGCTCAGGACGGGGTTGCGCTTGTGCGGCATGGCCGAGGAGCCCTTCTGCCCCTCGGAGAAGTGCTCCTCCGCCTCGAGCACCTCGGTGCGCTGCAGGTGGCGGATCTCGACCGCCAGCCGCTCGAGCGAGGAGGCGGTCACCCCCAGCGTGGCGAAGTACATGGCGTGCCGGTCGCGGGGGACGATCTGGGTCGAGATGGGCTCGGGCACGAGGCCCAGCTTCTCGGCGACATAGGCCTCCACCCGCGGATCGACGTTGGCGAAGGTGCCGACCGCTCCGGAGATGGCGCAGGTGGCGACCTCCGCGCGCGCGGCCGTGAGGCGCGCCTTGGCGCGGGCGAACTCGGCGTAGGCCTGGGCCAGCTTGAGCCCGAACGTGGTGGGCTCGGCATGGATGCCGTGGCTGCGGCCCACGGTCGGGGTGAGCTTGTGCTCGAAGGCGCGCGCCTCGAGTGCGGCGAGCAGCCGATCGAGGCCGGCCGCGAGCAGGTCGGCGGCGCGCACCAGCTGCACGTTGAAGGCGGTGTCGATGACGTCGGAGGACGTGAGCCCCGCGTGCAGAAAGCGCGCCTCAGGTCCGACGATCTCGGCCACGTGGGTGAGGAAGGCGATGACATCGTGCTTGACCTCGCGCTCGATGTCGTCGATGCGGGCCGCGTCGAACCTCGCCTTGGAGCCCTTCTCCCAGATCGCCTCCGCCGCGCCCGCCGGAATGAGGCCCAGCCGGGCCATAGCGGCGGCCGCGTGCGCCTCGATCTCGAACCAGATGCGAAAGCGCGTCTCGGGCGCCCAGATCGCGGCCATCTCGGGCCGGGTGTAGCGGGGGATCATGGCGGCCTCGTCGAGGTCCTGCGGCACGGCGAGCCCTAGCAGAGGCGCACTGGCGCATCAATCGCAACTTCGTAATATATGGGGCTTGCAATGCCACCCTCATCCCCCGCCGCCGAGCAGCCCAGAGAGCGACATTGAGCCTTCCTCATTCCGCCGATGTGATCGTGCTCGGCGCCGGCATGGTCGGCGTGTCCACCGCCCTGCACCTGCGCAAGCGCGGGCGCGAGGTGGTGCTGATCGATCGGCGCGGGGCGGGCGAGGAGACGAGCTACGGCAACACCGGCATCATCCAGCGCGAGGGGGTGGTGCCCTATCCGTTTCCGCGCCAGGTCGGCCTCATCGCCCAATACGCTCTCAATCTCCGGACGGAGGCCAATCTGCACTGGTCGGCGCTGCCCACCATCGCGCCGTGGCTCTACCGCTACTGGCGGGCCTCCACACCGCGCATGCTGGCCGCCACCTCCCGCGCGGCCAAGCCGCTGATCGAGCGCTGCATCCTCGAGCACGAGGCGCTGATGGGCGAGGCCGGAATCCTCGGCATGGTGCGCCGCACGGGCTATCTGCGCCTCTACCGCTCCCCGCGCGCGCTTGCCGCGGCGATGGAGAAGGAGGAAGCCGACCGCAAGGCCTACGGGGTCAAGTTCGAGCTGGTGGACCAGCGCAGGCTGCCCGAGCTCGAGCCCCACATCCGCGGCCCCAACGCCGGCGGCGTGCTGATGACGGAGCCGGTGAGCGTGGCAGACCCGGGCGCCGTCACCAAAGCCTATGCCCGGCTCTTCCAGGAGCAGGGCGGGCGCTTCGTGCAAGGCGACGCGCGCATGCTCACGCGTATTGCCGCGGGCTGGCAGGTGCGCACGAGCGAGGGGCCCATGCTCGCGCCCGCCGTGGTGATCGCGCTCGGGCCCTGGTCCGAGGACGTCTACCGCCCCCTCGGCCTGACGTTTCCGTTCGGGGTCAAGCGCGGCTACCACATGCACTTCAAGCCGGAGGGCAACGCCACGCTCAACCGCCCCGTGATCGATGCCGAGTACGGCTATGTCATTACGCCCATGGCGCGGGGCATCCGCCTCACCACGGGGGCCGAGTTCGCACTGCGGGATGCGCCGCCGACGCCTGTGCAGGTCGATCGCGCCGAGGCCCTGGCGCGCGATATCTTTCCGCTGGGCGAGCGGGTCGATGACACGCCATGGCTCGGCCGCCGACCGTGCCTGCCAGACATGCTGCCGGTGGTCGGTCCGGCCCCGCGGGTGGAGGGCCTGTGGCTCAACTTCGGCCACCACCATCTGGGCTTCACCCTGGGGCCGGTCACGGGGCGCCTGCTGGCGGAAATGATGTCGGGCGAGACACCCTTCACCGATCCTTCGCCCTACCGTGCCGACCGCTTCTGACCGCCAAAGGCCTGATGCGGCCGCCGCCGCGGTTGCGCGCACGCCGGCCCAGCCTGCACCATGGCGCCTCGCCACCCTCGCCCACGGAGGCCAGCCGTTATGATCACCCGCAAGCTGGGCGTCGCCGGCCCTGGCGTCTCCGCCGTTGGCCTTGGCTGCATGGCCATGTCGGGCGCCTACGGTCCGGCCGACCGCGCCGAGAGCATCGCCACCATTCATGCCGCCCTCGATGCCGGCGTGACCCTGCTCGACACCGGCGACTTCTACGGCATGGGCCACAACGAGCTGCTGATCCGCGAGGCGCTGGCCGGCCGGCGCCGCGAGAGCGTGCTGATCAGCGTCAAGTTCGGGGCCCTGCGGGGGCCGGACGGCTCCTGGAACGGCTACGACGCGCGGCCGAAGGCGATCCAGAATTTCCTGGGCTACACGCTGCAGCGGCTCGGCACCGACTACATCGACGTCTACCGGCCGGCGCGGCTCGACCCGGCCGTGCCGATCGAGGAGACGGTGGGAGGCATTGCCGAGCTGGTGCAGGCGGGCTGGGTGCGCCACATCGGCCTGTCCGAGGTCGGTGCCGCGACCCTGCGCCGTGCCCTGGCTGCGCACCCGATCTGCGATCTGCAGATCGAGTACTCCCTTCTCTCGCGCGGCATCGAGCCGGAAATCCTGCCGGCCTGCCGCGAGCTGGGCATCGGCATCACCGCCTACGGCGTGCTGTCCCGCGGGCTCATCAGCGGGCATTGGTCGAAGGCGCGCGCGGGAGCGGCCGGCGACAGCCGCAACGCAAGCCCGCGGTTCGCGCCCGAGAACCTCGACCACAACCTCGCACTGGTCGAGGCCGTGCGCGGCATCGCCCGGGAGAAGGGCGTGACGGTCGCGCAGCTGGCCATCGCCTGGGTGCTCGCGCGGGGAGCCGACATCGTCCCGCTCATCGGCGCGCGCCGGCGCGACCAGCTCTCCGAGGCGCTCGGCGCACTGCACCTGGAGCTCGACGCCGCCGACCTCGCGCGCATCGAGGCCGCCGTGCCGCCTGGTGCCGCTGCCGGCGCCCGCTACAACCCCCATCAGATGGCGATGCTCGACAGCGAGCGCCGCAGCGGCGGGTCGGGCTAAGGCCGGTGCCTCAGCAACGACTGGCGGTCGATCTTGCCGCTGCCGGTCTTGGGCAGCTCGTCGAGGTAGACCACCACCCTGGGGTACTTGTAGGGAAGCAGCCGCCCCTTGACGTATTCCTGCAGCAAGCGCGTGGTCTCCTCCGACCCGCCCTCGCGGCCGGCGAGCACCACGAAGGCCTGGAGCGTGGTGAGCCGGTCGGCGCCCTCCGCCGCCAGCACGGCGCATTCGCGCACCAGCGGATGGTCGGCCAGGCACAGCTCCACCTCGAGCGGATAGACCCACTGCCCGCTGATCTTCACGAGGTCGTCGGCGCGGCCCTGGAAGAAGTGGAAGCCCTCGGCGTCGCGCACGAACCGGTCGCCGGTGTAGATCCACCCGTCCTCGCGCATGGTCTCTGCCGTCTTGTCCGGGCGGTTCCAGTAGCAGGGCGCGTTGGAGTGGCCTCGCACCCACAGGATGCCCTCCTCGCCGTCCCCCACCTCGCGTCCGGCGCCGTCGCGCAGCGCGATCTCGTAGCCCGGCACGCGCTTGCCGGCGGAGCCCGGTCGTTTGGCGCCGGCCGTGTTCGAGAGGTAGATGTGCAGAACCTCGCTCGACCCCAGCCCCTCCATGACCTCGAGCCCAGAGATCCTCTTCCAGGCATTGAATACTTCCGCGGCGAGTATCTCCGCAGCCGAGACGCACAGACGCAGGCTCGACAGATCGGCCTCCGTCGCCTCCGGCGCCTTGCTCAGGGCCGTGTAGAGCGTCGGCAGGCCGAAGAAGACCGTGGGGCGGTAGCGTGCAATGGCCTCCAAGATCGCCGCCGGTCTCGGCTGCCCGGGCATGAGCACGCTCGATGCGCCGGCCGCAAACGGGAAGGTGATCGAGTTGCCGAAGCCGTAGGCGAAGAAGATCTTGGGCACCGAGAAGCAAATGTCGTCCGGTCCAAGTGCGAGGAGGTGCCTTGCGTAGGAAAGGTGCGTATAGAGCATGTCGTGCTGCAGATGCACGATGCCCTTGGGCCTTCCGGTCGAGCCGGACGAGTACATCCAGAACGCCATGTCGTCGCGGCTCGTGTCGGCGGGGGCGAGGCGGCCGGGCTGCCGGCCCAGCCACTCGGCGGCGGACAACGAGCGCACGGCGGCGGTTGGAGCAGCTGCGCCGTTCGTTACCACCACCGCCTGAAGCCGCGTGTCCCGGCACGCCTCGCCATTAAAGCGGTCGACGAAGGTCGCGTCGCAGATCGCGGCCTTGGCGCCGGCATCGGCGAGATAGAACTGCAGGAGGTCGGGGGGGGCTCAGGGTGTTGATCAGCACCGGCACAAGGCCGGCGCGGATCGCTCCGAACAACGCGGCCGGATAGGCGGGCGTGTCGTCGAGGAAGAGCAGCACGCGGTCTCCACGGCCGAGCCCCAACGAGAGCAGCCCCGCGCCGAAAGCGCAGGCCTCGGCAGCAAGCTCGGCATAGGTGCGCGAGCCCGCGGGCCCCGTCACCGCGCGACGGTGGCCCGCTCCAGCCAGGTTGTCGAAGAGGATGGCGCTGGCGTTATAGCGGTCCGGCACGGCAAAGCCGATCTCGCGGCAGCCCGGTGCATCGCGGGGGACGCGGTCAAGCACGGGGGATGTGAAACCATCGGCCATCGTTGCCTCCCTCCAGCTCACGCCGTGTGCCGGCTCGGCGGCCTGCCATCATAGAGCGTCATGAATCTGGGCGACATGGCCCGGAGACGCTGCTCGTCGATCCGCTCGGAACGCGTGACGTAGCTCATGGCCAGATCGATCGGGGAGAGCCGCATGTGCTCGGCAAAGCGCTCGTACCAGAGGGCGGACCGGCGCGAGGCCGCGACCAGCTTCTCGACGACGGGGCGGCGGGCCGCCTCGTAGCGAACGAGTGCCGCCGGCAAATCGCCAGGCTCGCCTTCGAGGGCCTCGACCAGGGCCAAGGCGTCCTCCAGCGCCAAGCGCGTTCCCGAGCCGATGGAGAAGTGGGCGGTGCGCAGCGCATCGCCGATCAGCACCATGTTGCGGAACGACCACCGCTCGTTCCAGATCCAGGGAAAGTTGCGCCACAGCGAGCGATTGGAGACCAGCGGATGGCCCTGCAGCGCCTCCGCAAAGACCCCTTCACAGAAGCGGCGCGTCTCGTCCTCGGACATAAGGCCGAACCCGGCCCGCAGCCATGTCGGGCGATCGCACTCCACGAGGAAGGTGCTCATCGCCGGCGCGTAGCGGTAGTGGTGAGCATTGAAGGCGCCGGCTTCCGTCTCCACGAAGGTGTGGCTCAAGGTGTCGAAGCGGCACGTGGTCCCGTACCAGATGAACTTGTTGCCGAGGTAGGAGACGGAGAAGCCGAAGTCGCCCTCGAACGTGCGTCGCACGATCGAGTTCACGCCGTCGGCGGCGACGATCAGATCGAAGCCGGCCAGCTCGTCGATGCCGCCGATGGGACTTTCGAAGCTGCACACCACGCCCGCCTCATGGGCCTGCTTCTGCAGCAACTGCAGCAGCTGCAGCCGGCTGATCGCGGAGAACCCGATGCCGTCGATGACTATTCGCTCGCCGCGATGCACGATGGCGATGTCGCGCCAGGTCTCCATGTGCGGGGTGATGAGGTCGACCGTGGCCGGGTCGTCGTCGCGCAGGAAATCCAGAGCCCGGTCCGAGAACACGACGCCGAAGCCCCAGGTCGCGTCGGCGCGGCTCTGCTCGAACAGCTCGACCTCGTCGCGCGGGTGGCGGCCCTTCCACGTCGAGGCGAAATAGAGGCCGCCCGGCCCGCCCCCGAGCACTGCGATGCGCATCGTCCGATACTCGTGTCGGGTCCCTCTGGCTCGGCGGGGCGCCGACGCAGCACCGCTGGCCGAACTCTTCCGCGTAGATCGGATCCGAGTAGGCAAAGGAAACCCCCGCCTGTCAATGGCCGGCCCCCAATGCAGGGCGTCACCAAGTCCATTGACGAGTGGGTAATTCCCCATGGATAGTCTGGCCCGCACAAGACAGCCCAGAGCACTGGCCGGCATGAGCAGCACGGGAAAGCAGTTGCTGGCCGAGATCGAGGCCTTCCTGGCCGAGTTCGGCGTGGCCCCGACCAAGTTCGGCTTGGCGGCTGTGAACGATGGTCACCTGGTCAAGAACCTGCGAGCGGGCGCCAGTGTCACGCTCAGGACCGCCGACCGGGTACGCGACTACATGGCAGGCGCACGCAGACAGGCGGCCGCGCTCCCCCGCGAACCGGCTGCGGGCAAGCGCATCCTTCTCATCATCGGCGGCGGCATAGCCGCCTACAAGTGCCTGGAGCTCATCCGCCGGCTGCGCGAGCGGGGCATTGCCGTGCGCACCGTGATGACGCAGGCGGCGCAGCAGTTCGTAACCCCCCTATCGGTCGGAGCGCTCAGCGGCGAGCGCGTGTTCACCGAGCTGTTCGACCTCGACGAGGAGCGCGAGATCGGCCACATCCGGCTGTCGCGGGAGGCCGACCTGGTGGTCGTGGCCCCGGCCACCGCCGATCTTCTCGCCAGGATGGCGGGCGGCCACGCCGACGACCTTGCCACCGCCGTCCTGCTCGCCACCGACAAGCCGGTGCTGGCGGCACCAGCCATGAATCCGCGCATGTGGCTGCATGCCGCGACGCGCCGCAACGTGGCCCAGCTCGCCGCAGACGGCGTCCGCTTCGTGGGCCCGGAGGTGGGGGAGATGGCCGAGCAGGGTGAGGCGGGCCCGGGCCGCCTCGCCGAGGTGCCGCAGCTCCTGGAGGCCATTCAGTCGCTGCTCGCGGGCCGGACTTCGCCGTCCCCCGGCCTCTCGACCGGGCCGGAACACAAGACGCCGCTGCGCCAGGCAGGAGAGGCGCGCCAGGGCGGTGGGCAGCTCGCAGGCCGGCATGTGCTCGTCACCAGCGGTCCCACGCACGAGCCGATCGATCCCGTGCGCTACATCGCCAACCGCTCGTCCGGCAAGCAGGGTGCGGCCATTGCCGCTGAGGCCGCTGCACAGGGAGCGCGCGTCACCCTCGTCACCGGACCCACCAGCGTGGCCCTGCCCGGCGGCCTCTCCGTCGTCCGCGTGGAGACCGCTCTGGAGATGTTGGCGGCGGTGCGTGCCGCGCTTCCGGCGGACGTCGCCATCTTCGCCGCCGCGGTGGCCGACTGGCGGGTGGCCACCGAATCCTCGGACAAGATCAAGAAGGGGGCAAAAGGGCCGCCCCGGCTCGAGCTCGTCGAGAACCCCGACATCCTGCGCACCGTTGCCGGAGAGGGCCCGGGCAGACGGCCGCCGCTCGTGATCGGCTTTGCCGCCGAGACCAGAAACGTGGTCGAGTACGCCAAGGCCAAGCGCAAGGCCAAGGGTGCCGACTGGATCGTCGCCAACGACGTTTCGCCAGCCACCGGCATCATGGGCGGCGACCGCAACAGCGTGCACCTCATCACCGCCGAAGGCGCCGAGAGCTGGCCGGAGATGGACAAGGCCGAGGTGGCGCGCCGGCTGATCGCCCGCGCTGCCCGCTGGCTGGCCGACCACACGGCGCTGGCATGAAGCGGCCGCCGCCCACCGCCGAGCCGATCGTCAGGGTGGTGCGGCTCGCGCATGGCCGCGGGCTTGCCCTGCCCGCCTATCAGTCCGAGGGCGCGGCGGGCATGGACCTGCTCGCCGCGGTCCCCCGACGCCTCACCCTGGAGCCCGGGGGGCGCGCACTCGTCCCCACCGGCCTCGTCCTCGAGCTGCCGGAGGGCTACGAGGCGCAGGTGCGCCCGCGCTCCGGGCTCGCCCTGCGCCACGGCGTCACCGTCCTCAACAGTCCCGGCACCGTCGATTGCGACTATCGCGGCGAGGTGCAGGTGCTGCTCGCCAATCTCGGCAAGGCGCCGGTCGTCCTGCGTCGCGGCGAGCGCATCGCCCAGCTCGTCATTCAGCGTGTGGAGCGGGCGCGGCTGGTGGAGGCGAGCGAGGCGGCGCCGACCCGGCGGGGCGGCGGCGGGTTCGGCTCGACCGGCACCGGCGCGCCGGCCAGGAGGGCTGCCCGGCGCAAGCGAAAATGAAGGCGCGGCTGCGCCCTGCCTGAGGTAAGCTCGCGGCTTCCATCGGCCATCGCTCGTTGAGGGAGGCGTCATGACGGAGCGGTATGCCCACTACAAGGCGCTCAAGTTCGCGCGGCCGCGCGAGCGCATCCTGGAGGTGATCCTGTCGCGTCCGGGCAAGCTCAATGCCCTCGATGCCGCCGGCCACCGCGAGCTCGCCGAGGTGTGGCGGGACATCGACCGCGACCCCGACACCTCGGTGGCGCTGCTCAGGGGCGAGGGCGGCGCCTTCTCGGCCGGCGGCGACCTCGGCATGATCGAGGTGATGGCGCGCGACTGGGCCACGCGCACGCGCGTCTGGAAGGAGGCGAGCGACCTCGTCTACAACGTCGTCAACTGCACCAAGCCGATCGTGGCGGCCATCGAAGGCCCGTGCGTCGGCGCCGGCCTGGCCGCCGCCATGCTGGCCGACATCACCGTGGCGGGACGGCGGGCGCGCATCATCGACGGCCACACCCGGCTCGGCGTCGCCGCCGGCGACCACTCGGTCATCGTGTGGCCGCTGCTGTGCGGCATGGCCAAGGCCAAGTATTATCTCCTGCTGTGCGAGCAGGTGACCGGGGAGGAGGCTGAGCGCATCGGCCTCGTGTCCATGGTGGCCGACGACGGCAAGGTCGTGGAGACCGCGCTCGCCGCCGCCGAGCGCCTGCGCGACATGCCGCCGGCCGCCGTGCGCTGGACCAAGCACGCCCTCAACAACTGGCTCAGGATGGCCGGGCCTGCCTTCGACGCCTCGCTTGCCATGGAGTTCATGGGCTTCTCCGGGCCCGAGGTGCAGGAAGGGATGGCGGCACTCAAGGAGAAGCGCCGGCCGAAATGGGACCCCAAGGACCCGTTCTGACTGGGGTGCCGCTCTTGCCGCGCGCCTGCTGCCGCCCCACCTGACGGGCAGCTTCGCCTGACGACATCGAGACAGGAGCGTTCCTCTTGACCAAGCTGCAGACCCAGGGCGTGCATCACATCACGCTGGTCGGCGCCGACCGGCAGACCTCCATCGACTTCTGGGAGGGCGTGCTCGGCATGCCGCTGGTGTTCGAGCAGCCCAACCTCGACGACCCGGAGACCAATCACCTCTACTTCGATCCCGGCGACGGGCGCCTGATCACCGTCTTCACGCGGGAGGATTCCAAGCCCGATCCCAGGCCCAATCCGATGGGGATCGGCAATCTCCACCACCTCGCCTTCACGGTCAGCCGCGCCACCTACACCCAGGCCAAGAAGCGGCTCGAGGAGCGGGGCTTCCCCAACTCCGGCGAGGTCGACCGCGGCTTCATGTACTCGATCTACTTCCGCGATCCGCTGGGCCAGCTCCTGGAGCTCGCCTCATACAAGTTCGAGCCGCCGGCCGGGGCCACCCACGCCGACGTGCTGCGCGAGGCCCACAACATTCGGATTGCCAAGGGCGACTACAACATCGCCGACGAGCATCTGGCCGATGCCATCGAGGCGCTGTCCAGGAAGCCTCCGCCCGGCGCCGTCAAGGGGCCGCGGGAGCCTGGTCAGTCGCCGAGCCGGTAGCTCAAGCGGGCGGTGACCGCGTGCAGGGCAATCTCGGCGTCGACGATGGGCGTGCCGAACCCCACGCCCGTGCCGCACAGCGGGCAGCCGACCGTCCAGCTCTCGGCATCGACGCGGACGTAGTCGTAGGCGATGCCGACCGAGATGGCCGAGCGGATGGCGTACTCGAAGCCGGCGCCCACGGTCCACCCGTCGAGCCGCCTGCTTGCGCCGGCGTCGATCAGGTTGACGTGGTCGCGCAGGGACAGATCGACGTCGGCCCACGCCCAGCCGGCCTTGCCGTAGAGGAGCCACCAGTCCCGTGCATAGCCGATGCGCCCGGCAAGGGTGGCGAGCCGATCGATCTTCACCTGGTAGACGTCGAGCGTCGGAAAGAGCGGGCTGGCGATGGTCTCCTCGAAGCGCACGAGCGAGAGCGATCCCTCGATGCCCAGCACCCAAGGTCCCACCTGGTGATTGAAGCCGATATGCCCTCCGCCGGTCCCCGCCCTGCCGTCGAGCTCGAAGTCGCTGCCAACCAGGACCGGGCCCAGCGTGTTGAAATAGTTGTCGTTCACGTAGTGCCAGTCGGTCGAGGCGCGGACGGTGCCGGCATTGGCGCCGAGGTAGAGGCCGTCCCAGCGGGCTGCCGCCGGCGGCGGGGAGGGGCGCGCCAGGGGGCGGCCGTCGGCGAGCGCCGCGCACGACCCCAGCGTCAGGAAGGCCGCGACCAGCAGATCGAACGCCATCCCGCGGAGCCGATGATTGTCCCGCATGCCCTCTCCCCTCTTGCCCGGCACTCCCGGCACGATCCCGAATCGCTGCCGGCGCAGCATACATGCGCATGCCGGTTCCGGCGCGGCCGGCGAGGACCTTTGCGGCGAGTCACTGTCGTAGCGATGCGCGGGGGCTACAGTTGCGCCACCCGGGCGCGTAGTGTGGAACGGCTGGCGGGGGGCCGGCATGGGCGAGGAGCATGCGTATGAGCTGGCAGCCTTCCGACGATCCCGTCCCCGGCGACAAGCTGTCCTGCGACGCCATCGAACAGGTGATCGTGCCGCGTGCCCGCGACCTTGGCGGGTTCAGCGTGCGCCGGGCCCTGCCTGCGGCCCAGCGGCAGATGGTGGGGCCATTCATCTTCTTCGATCAGATGGGGCCGGCCGAGTTCCTGATCGGCTCGGGCATCGACGTGCGTCCGCACCCCCATATCGGTCTTGCCACCGTAACCTACCTGTTCGAGGGCGAGGTGTTTCATCGCGACAGCCTCGGCACGGCCGTCGCCATCCGGCCCGGCGAGGTGAACCTGATGACGGCGGGACGCGGCATCGTCCATTCCGAGCGCGAGACGAGCGAGGCGAAGGCGAGGTCGCGCCGCCTGTTCGGCATCCAGGCGTGGGCGGCCCTGCCGAGGTCCCACGAGGAGGCCGCCCCCGCCTTCGCCCACCACGGCGCCGACGAGCTACCGCGCGTGACGGGCGAGGGCAAGCGCGTGCGGCTCGTCATGGGCGAGAGCTATGGGGTGCGCTCGCCGGTCGAGTTTCCCCATCCGGCGCTGTTCGCCGAGGCGGTGCTGGCGCCGGGCGCCGTGCTGCCGCTCGATCCGCTCTACGACGAGCGGGCCGTCTACGTCGCCTCGGGCGAGATCGACGTCGCCGGCGACAGCTTCGGCGAGGGCCGGCTTCTCGTCTTCAGGCCCGGCGACCGCATCTCGATCCTGGCCAGGGCGCAGTCGCGCCTGATGCTCCTGGGCGGCGAGCCCATGGACGGCGAGCGCCACATCTGGTGGAATTTCGTGTCCTCCTCCAAGGACCGCATCGAGCAGGCGAGAGAGGACTGGCGCCGCAAGCGCTTCGCGCTGGTGCCGGGGGACGAGAAGGAGTTCATTCCGCTGCCGGAGTGAGCGCCGCTCGGGGGCGCGGGGTGGGGAGGCTGGAGCTCGCTTGGCTCCGGCTGGGGACGGGCGGACGGTTCGCTGCCATGGTGCCCTGGCTCGACAGGCTCGACTTGCCGGCCCTGGCGCTGGCCATGGCCGGCGCCATTGCCGTCGCGCTGCTGGCCGCCACCCTCGCCGCGCGCCTGCGCCGGCAGATCCTTCGCCGCCCCACCGCCGCGTCGGAGGTGGACGCCGAAGCGCTCAAGCGGGAGCTGCGCCGGCGGCTCGCCGAGCCCGGCCTCCACCCGGCCTGGGCCGTTGCCGGTGCCCCCACCATGGGCGCCGGCGAGGCCTTCGAGAGCGATATTGCGGTGGCCGCGGCATCGGCCCTGCGCGAGGCCGGAGGGCGGCGGGCCAGGGCCAAGGAGCTCCTGCGCCGGCGCCTCGACGGCCGCCTCCCCTCCGGCACGCGATTGAACGGCAGCGAGGCGCTCGTGTGGCGCCAGCTCGGGGCACTCTCTCTGCTCGACAGCCCGGCGGAGGCGCTTGCCGCCTATGCCAAGGCAGCCGAGCTCGCCCCCGACGATCCGGAGGCGCAGATGCTGGCCGGCGTGCTCTACCTGCGCGTCGGCAACCTGGAGCTGGCCGAGGCGGCCTTCCGGCGCCAGATCGCGCTCGGCGCGGGCCCGGGTGGGGGCGTCGCGCGCTACCGCGGCAACACCATGCTGGGCGACGTGATGCTCGCGCGCGGGGATCCCGCCGCAGCGATTGCCGCCTATGCCGAGGCGCAGCGCGAGGTCACCGGGCTCCTCGCCGAGGGGCCCGGCCAGAAAGGCCTCAGGCGCGACCTGTCGGTCACGCTGGACAGGCAGGGCGACGTGCTGGCCCGCCGCGGCGAGCTCGAGGCCGCGCTCGAGTGCTATCGGCGCAGCCAGGAGATCGCCGCGGCTCTGGCCGCCGAGGAGCCCGGCAATCCGGTGTGGCAGCACGACCTGTCGGTCAGCCACGACCGCATCGGCGAGGTGCTCGACGGGCTCGGCGACGGCGCCGGCGCCCTCGACAGCTTCGCCAGGAGCCTGGCCATCGCCGAGGCCCTCGCCGCCCGCGAGCCCGACAGCGAGCAGCGGCAGTGGGACCTCTCGGCGAGCCACGACCGCATCGCCGACGTGCTGATCGCCCAGGGCCGGCGGCGCGAAGCGCTCCGCCACTACCGCAAGAGCCTCGAGGTCGCCGCGGCGCTGGCCGCTCGCGATCCCGCCGACCCGGGCCGGCAACGCGATCTCGCCGTCAGCTACCACAAGCTCGGCGCCATCCTGACGCTCGACGATCCCGCCGAGGCGCGCGAGCTCCTGGAGCAGGGCCGCGCCATCATCGATCGGCTGGCCCGCATCGCCGCGCTGCAGGCACAATGGCGGGCGGACCTGTCGCGCTTCGACGAGACCCTGCGCAGCCTGGACAGCTGAACGGCCACGCGCATCTGCGCGCAGCCTCGGCTCAGGCAGCCGGGCCGGTCTCGATCGGCAGCGAGGGATCGCCGCCCCACTCCGTCCACGAGCCGTCGTAGACGGCGGCATCGGGACGCCCGAGGATGGCGAGCGCCAGCGCGATCACGCCGGCCGTCACTCCCGATCCGCAGGAGGCCACCACCGGCTTTCCCACGTCGACGCCGGCCTTGGCGAAGATGGCCCTGAGCTCGGCCTCGCTCTTGAGCGTGCCGTCGGCATTGAGCAGCGACTGGAAGGGCACGTTGCGCGAGCCCGGAATGTGGCCCGAGCGCAGGCCGGGGCGCGGCTCGGCCGCGGTGCCCTCGAAGCGGGCCGCCGCCCGCGCGTCGACGATCTGCGCAGCCCGGCTGGCGAGAAGGCTCTTGATGTCGCCCACGTCGCGCACGAGGCCGGCGTTGAGCGTGGCGGTGAAGTGGCGCTCGGAGCGGCGGCGCGGCTCGCCCTCCTCGAGCGGGCGGCCCTCGGCCTTCCACTTCTTGAGGCCGCCGTTGAGGACGCGCACCTCGGCGTGACCCATGGCACGGAACATCCACCACACGCGCGCCGCCGAGTAGAGACCTTCGCTGTCGTAAGCGATCACGTGCATGCCGTCGCCGATGCCCATTTTCTTCATGCGGCTGGCGAACTTCGCGGCCGGCGGCAGCATGTGGGGCAGCGGGGACTTGTCGTCGGCAATGTCGTCGATGTCGAAGAAGAGGGCGCCGGGAATGTGCCCCGCGAGGTATTCCGCACGCGCGTTGCGCCTGGCGGTGGGCAGGTGCATGGAGCCGTCGAGCACGACCACGTCCGGAGTGTCGAGGTGGGCGGCCAGCCAGTCCGTCTCCACCAGCCAGCGGGCGGTGCCATCGCTCATGCGTCTCTCTCCCGGGGTTGCCTGTCGATGCCGGGGTCAGGCCAACGAGACGCGGATGCGCCGGTTGAGCTTGCCCTTCTTCTCGATCCTGGTGACGGCGACCCGGCCGATCTCGGCCGTGCGCCTCACGTGGGTGCCGCCGCAGGGCTGCATGTCGACGGCGCCGTTCTCGCCGATCAGGACGAGGCGCACGCGGCCGGTGCCCATCGGCGGCTTGACCGCCATAGTGCGGACGAGGCCGGGATTGGCCTCGAGCTCGGCGTCGCTGATCCAGCGCTCGCTCACGGGATGGTCGGCGGCGATCAGCGCGTTGAGGTCGGCGGTCAGCTTGTCCTTGTCGACCGCGGCGGCATCCTCGATGTCGAAGTCGAGCCGGCTGTCGTCGGGGTTAACCTGCCCGCCTGTGACCGGGAATTTCACCAGCGCGCAGAGCAGGTGCAGCGTGGTGTGCATGCGCATCAGGCGGTAGCGCGTATCCCAGTCGATCGCCGCGCGCACCGCCTGTCCCGCGGCGGGAGTGGCAGCGCCCTCGGCTGCGACATGCACGATGGTCGTCTTGTCGGCGTCGTAGACGGTGGTGGCGATGGGGCAGCGGGCGCCGCCCTGAACCTCGAGCACGCCCCTGTCGCCGGGTTGGCCTCCGGCGGCGGCGTAGAAGACCGTGCGGTCCAGCACGATGCCGCCGCGATCGTTGACGGAGAGCACGCGCGCCTCGCAGTCCCTGAGGTAGGCGTCGGCGCGGTAGAGCTGCTCGGTCATTCTCAGGCCTTCACGAACGGCACGGCGATGTCCGACTTGCGCTCCATCCACGCCGGCACCGGCAGGCTCTTGGAGCGCAGGAACTGCGGGCTAAAGAGCTTCGACTGGTAGCGCGTGCCATAGTCGGCGAGCACCGTGACGATGGTGCGGCCGGGGCCCAAGTCCCTGGCCAGCCGCATGGCCCCCGCCACGTTGATGCCCGACGAGCCTCCGAGGCACAGCCCCTCGTGCTCCAGAATGTCAAAGATGAGGGGCACGGCCTCCGCATCCTCGATGAGATAGGCCTTGTCGACCTTGATGTCCTCGATGATGCGCGTGACGCGGCCGAGGCCGATGCCTTCGGTGATCGATCCGCCCTCGGTGGCCTTCGCCTCACCGTGGGCGAAGTAATGGTACATGGCCGCGCCCCTCGGGTCGGCCACGCCGATGACGATGTCCTTGCGCTTCTCGCGCAGGAAGGTGGACGTGCCTGCAATCGTGCCCCCGGTGCCGATGGCACAGATGAAGCCGTCCACCCTGCCTTCGGTCTGCTCCCAGATCTCGGGCCCGGTGGAGACGTAGTGCGCCTTGCGGTTGTCGAGGTTGTTCCACTGGTCCGCGAACAGCACCCCATGGGACTCGCGCTTTCTCAGCTCGTCGGCGAGCCTGCGTCCGACGTGCTGGTAGTTGTTGGGGTTGCTGTAAGGCACCGCTGGCACCTCCACCAGCTCGGCGCCGAGGAGACGCAGGGTGTCCTTCTTCTCCTGGCTCTGGGTCTCGGGAATGACGATCAGGGTACGGTAGCCGCGCGCGTTGGCGATGAGCGCCAGCCCGATCCCGGTATTGCCCGCGGTCGCCTCCACCACGAGGCCGCCGGGCTCGATCTCGCCGCGCTTTTCCGCCTCCAGGATCATGTGCAGGGCGGCCCGGTCCTTGACCGACTGCCCGGGGTTCATGAACTCCGCCTTACCGAGGATGGTGCAGCCGGTCTCCTCGGAGGCGCGTCTGAGCTTGATGAGGGGCGTGCGGCCGACCGCGGCGGCCACGCCGTTGGCAAAGGTCAAGGCGCTCTCCATCGTGGATCGCCGGGCCCGGCCGGAGCCGGGCCTCGTCGGGGCATCAGCCTAATGAGAGGGTTGGCGGGCCGCAAGGTGCGGCGCCCGTCAGATCGGTGCAGGCGGAGCGCGCGACCCGATCGGCCTTGCCACTCATGGGCGAGATATGAGAACTCCATTGCGCAAGGCCCCTCGGGGTGAGCGATGGAGGCAGCCGTCGAGCGCAGCGACGTCATCATTGCCGGCGCAGGCACATCGGGGCTCGCGCTCGCCGCGGCGCTCGCGGACGCGCTGGGCCCGGAGGCGCGCGTCATGCTTCTGGAGCGCGGCGAGCCGGGCGGGGCGCCCGACGATCCGCGCGCGTTCGCGCTCTCGGCGGGGTCCAAGCACATGCTCGAGGTTCTGGGCGTGTGGCGCGCGGTCGCCGAGCACGCCCAGCCGGTGACGGCGGTCGACATCACCGACTCGAGCCTGGAGGACGCCTTCCGTCCCGTGCTCGTGTCCTACGACAACCGCGTCGCAGGCGGCGAGCCCGCCACCTTCATCCTCGAGACGCGGCGCCTCAACCGGGCGCTGGCGGAGGCGGTCGCAGCGCGCCCCTCGATTGCGCGCCTGTGGGGCGCGGCGGTGGAGGGCTTCGCGGCCGACGAGCACGGCGCCGCCGTCGCGATCGCCGGCGGCCGAACCCTGCGCGCGACACTGGCGGTCGCCGCCGACGGCCGCAGCTCGCGTCTGCGCGAGGCGGCCGGCATCCGCGTCGTGCGCTGGAGCTACGACCAGGTCGGCATCGTCACCACCGTGAGCCATGCCGAGCCGCACGCGGGCCGCGCCGTGCAGCATTTCCTGCCCGCCGGCCCGTTCGCCATCCTGCCGCTTCCCGGCAACCGCTCGTGCGTCACCTGGACCGAGGAAGCCCACCGGGCGCGCGAGATCCTGGCCCTCGACGATGCCGCCTTCCTGGCAGAGGTCGAGAAGCGGTTCGGCTTCCGGCTGGGCGAAATTGCACTCGCCGGCCCGCGCGCCTCCTGGCCGCTCGACATGCACCTGGCGCGCGCCTGGGTGGCGAGCCGGCTCGCCCTCCTCGGCGATGCCGCCCACGGCGTGCATCCCATCGCCGGCCAGGGCCTCAACCTGGGCCTGCGGGACGTGGCGGCGCTGACCGAGGTGGTGGCCGATGCCGCCCGGCTCGGGCTCGACATCGGCTCGCTCGCCGTGCTGGAGCGCTACGAGCGCTGGCGGCGCCTCGATTCGAGCATCTCGGCGGCCACGTTCGATGCCCTGAACCGGCTGTTCTCCAACGACCTCACGCTGCTGCGCACGGCGCGCGACTTCGGGCTGGGGCTCATCGAGCGCCTGCCCGGCCTCAAGCAGGTCCTCGTGACGGAGGCGGCGGGCCTCGCGGGCGAGGTGCCCAAGCTCCTGCGTGGCGAGCCGGTGTGAGATGAGCGCACGCCTGCGAGAGAGGAGGCGGTAGCGGGCCTGGCATGAACCCAAATCTTTTCGTGTATGGCTCCCTGCTGTCGGGGGCCGGGCATGCGATGGGTGCGCGCCTGCGGGCGCAGGCGCGCCTCCTCGGACCTGCCAGCATCCAGGGCCGCCTCTATCGCGTGAGCTGGTATCCCGGCGCCGTGGCATCCACCGACCCCGGCCATCGGGTCCACGGGGAGGTGTACGTGCTCGCCGATCCCGCGCCGACCATGGCGTGGCTCGATGCCTACGAGGGGATCGACCGGGCGGATGCCGAGGCTGCGGAATACCGCCGGGTCGAGGTCGCGGCGCGGCTCGCCGCGGGCGAGGTGCTCGCGGCGTGGGCCTACCTGTACGCCAGGGATGTTTCCGGCCTGCAGGAGGTGGCGGGCGGGCGCTGGGTTCCCCTGACCGCAGCGGGCGGGTAGGCTGGGCCCAACCTCTGGCCGTTCCCCCATCAACCTTCCGGTATGCCATGCCGCTCAAAGCCGCCATCGTCCCGGTCACGCCCTTTCAGCAGAACTGCACGCTGATCTGGGACGAGGAGAGCAAGAAGGGCGCGGTGGTCGACCCGGGCGGAGACCTGCATCGCATCGAGGCGGGCATCAAGAAGACCGGCCTGATGCCGGAGAAGATCCTGCTCACCCACGGGCACATAGATCACGCCGGCGGCGCTGCCGAGCTCAAGCGGCGGCTTGGCGGCATACCCATCGAGGGGCCGCACCGGGCCGACAGGTTCCTGCTCGACGGGCTTGCCGCCCAGGGCCTGAGCTTCGGCATGATGGGCGTGCGCAACGTCGCGCCCGACCGGTGGCTCGAGGAGGGAGACGAGGTCGAGGCGGCGGGAGCCAGGTTCGCCGTGCTGCATTGCCCGGGCCACTCGCCGGGCTCGGTGGTCCTGTTCAATGCCGCGCAGAAGTTCGCCCTGGTGGGCGATGTGCTGTTCCGCGGCTCGATCGGCCGCACCGATTTTCCCTACGGCGACCACGACGCCCTGATCGGGGCGATCAAGACCAAGCTGCTGCCGCTCGGCGACGACGTCGCCTTCATCTGCGGCCACGGTCCGATGAGCACGCTGGGCGAGGAGCGCCGGAGCAATCCGTTCATCGCCTGAGGCGCCGCGCCGGGCCGTCAGCGGCCGGCGAGGAACGCCCGCACCAGGGCCACGAATTCCTCGAGCCGGTCGTGGTGCACCCAGTGGCCGGCGCCTTCGACCGTCACCACGCGCGCGTTCCTGAAATGGCGCGCCCGGCCGTCCTGCTCCGGGTTCGAGGCCCAGCTCTCGCGGCCGTAGACGAGCAAGGTCGGGCAGGCGATGCGCGCCCACAGCGCCTCGATGTCGGCGGAGCGCATGTCGTAGGGCGGCCAGGAGCGCACGTAGTTGTCGAACTTCCAGCTGTAGGTGCCGTCCTCGTTCTGGTTAACGCCGTGCTGGGTGAGGTGGCGCGCCTGATCCGGCGTCAGGTGCTTGTTCTCCTCCTGCATGCGCCGGAAGGCGTCCTCGATGCAGGCGTAGCGGCGCGGCAGGCGGCCGGACAGAGCGCGCTGCTCCTCGATCCAGGCCCGCATGCGCTCGTGAAACGGCTTCCTGGCGCGCTCGGCGAGCATGCGCGGGCTGGGGCCCAGCCCCTCGATGGCGACCAGACGCGTCACGTTCTCCGGGTAGATGCCGGCATAGCGCAGGGCAATGTTGCCGCCCAGGGAATGGGCGACGATGGCGACGGGAGCGGCCTTGAGCTGGTGCACGAGCTGGGCCAGGTCATAGACATAGCCCGACATCGCGTAGGTGCCGTCCTTGGACCACTCGCTGTCACCGTGCCCGCGCAGGTCGGGGGCGATCACGTGCCAGTCCCCGCGCAGTTCCTCGGCCACCCAGTCCCAATTGCGGCAATGGTCGCGACCGCCGTGCAGGAGGACCAGGGGCGGTGCCGAGGGATTGCCCCAGTCGACATAGTGCAGGCGCAGGCGCTGGGAAAAGAAGATGCGCGACGTGGGACCTGGGTGCATGCGGGCTGTCATGGTGCCTGGGTTGGGCTCGCGCCGGGCCCAGGCCTGGGCCCGGCGCCGCCATGTCTAACACCGCCCGGTGCACGGCACCCAGAGGCACGATGCCGGCGCTCACACCACCTTGCCGAGGATCCCGGTCATGTCCTTGGGCGAGAACGCGCGCAGCGTCTGGGTCTTGACGTTGCCGAGCCGTGCCACCGACAGGGAGAAGGCGGTCATGGTCTCGTCGTCGGGGGCCTCGAACACGGCCACCACGTCGTAGAGACCCAGGGTCCAATAGCTCTCCTTCATGGTGCAGCCGGCCTTCTTGGCCAGCTCCCTGACCGCATCCGTGCGCTTAACCGTGTCCATGATGCCCTTGATGCCCTGCTCGGTGTAGTTGGCCAGCAAGATGTAGGTTGCCATGGGCGATCTCCTCCAGGATGGCAGGCCCCCGCCGTCCTCGCCCCGAGCCTAGTCCCGAACGCCGGCCAAGGGAATTGGCAGCGGGGCGCTTCCGCGGCCGGCCTCAGGAGCGCTGGAGGTCGCGGCGCAGGATCGGGCGCAGCGACGGCGGCCCGCAGCCGCCCCCATCCCAGGCCCCCCCGCTCGCCAGGCAGGCCTTGACCAGGCGCTCGCGGTGCAGCTGCCAGGTGAACAGGGCCGCCAGCGCCAGGCCCAGCACGACGGTGACGAGAATTCGCGTCCGGCTCATCGCGGAGCCCCCCCGCCAAAGCGGTCCTTCCAGGCCGGCAGCGCCCCGGGGAACGGCAGCGCGGCGGCCTCATAGACGCCGCGCGCAATGGCGCGGGCAAGGCAGTCGGCGGCGGCGAGCCCGATCTCGGTGAGGGCCGGGGCGTCCTCGCCCAGGGGCCGCCTCAGCGTGGCGACGGCGATCACGGTATCGCCGTCCATCGGCGCGTGAGCGGGCCGGATCGCGCGAGCAAGGCCGTCGTCGGCCATGATGGCGAGGCGCTTGGCCTGCGCCTTGGTGAGGATGGCATCGGTGGCGACCAGCGCCACCGTGGTCGAGGGCGGCGCCCCGCCCTTGATGCGCAAGTCGAGGGCGCCCGCCGGCATGGGGGTCGGCAGGCCGAGCCCGCCGAACTCGCCGCCCACCTCGCAGGGTGCGGCCCAGAAATGGGGCCCCTCGCCAACCACCGCCGATCCCACTGCATTAACCACCACAATGGCGCCGACCGTGAAGCCGGACACCGTGACGGCGCTGGCCGAGCCCAGCCCGCCCTTGAGCGTGGCGGTGGTGGCGCCATAGCCCCCGCCGACGGTGCCGAGGGGAAATCTGCCGGGGGCGGCTGCAGCCGTCGCCTGCCAGCCGAGTTCCCAGTAGGGCGGCATGCGCCCCCAGTCCTTGTCGCCGCCGTTCAGGAGGTCGAAGGTGATGGCCTGCACGGCGATGGGTATGCTGACGGGGCCGATGCGGATGCCGCGGCCCTGCTCGCGCAGCCAGGAGACGGCGCCGCCCGCGGCATCCAGGCCGAACAGCGAGCCGCCGCTGAGGAGCACGGCGTCGATGCTGGAGACCGTCATCTCCGGCTCGAGCAGGGCGGTGTCGCGGCCGCCCGGGGCGCCGCCGCGCGTCGTCCCCGAGGCCACGTTGGCGCCGTCGAGCACCACCGCCGTCACGCCGCTTGCCACGCGCGGGTCGTGGGCATTGCCGACCCGCACCCCGGGCACGTCCGTGATCAGGTTATTGCGCTCCGGCATGGCGTCCCGGGGATTCGCTCTCCGCGGCACACAAATTGGCGTGGCCGCCGGCTGCGGTCAACGCGGTGCGCGCGGTGCGCCGCGGCGGAAGCGGAGAGGGCCGGAAATGCGAAGGAGGCAGCCTGCCGGCTGCCTCCCTGGCTTGCGCTTGCAGCGCGCCGTGTCGGCGCGGCCGTTCAGTTCTGGAAGTAGGTGATCTTGCCGTCCGGGCCCTTCTTCCAGGTGTACATGACATAGTCGAGGCGGGTGATGTCGCCCTTCTTGTTGTAGGCGAGGTCGCCGATGACGGTCTTGAACGCCTTGCCGGACTTGGTGGCCTCGGCGACCTTCTTGGGATCGAGCGACTTGGCGTCGGCGGCCGACATGGCGATCACCTGCATCGCCGCGTAGGCGTAGAGCGTGTAGGCCTCGGGGTTGATGTTCTTGGCCGTGAACGTCTTGACGACTTCCGCCGCCGCCGGGTTCTTGCGCGGATCGGGGCCGAAGGTCATCAGCGTGCCCTCCACCCCCGGCCCGCCGATCGAGGCGAACTCGTCGGAGGTGATGCCGTCGCCGCCCATGAGCGTGGCCCTCACGCCCTGGTCGCGCATCTGGCGCACGATGAGGCCACCCTCGGTGTGCAGGCCGCCCCAGTAGACCACGTCGGCGCCCGACTGCTTGATCTTGGAGACGAGGGCGGAGAAGTCCTTCTCGCCGAGATTGACGCCCTCGTAGAGAACTTCCTTCATGCCGCCCTTGTTCATGGCCTTCTTGGTCTCGTCGGCGAGGCCCTGGCCGTAGGTGGTCTTGTCGTGGACGATGGCGACCTTCTTGCCTTTGAACTTGTCGAGAATGTACTTGCCCGCCACCTCGCCCTGCTGGTCGTCGCGGCCGCAGGTGCGGAACACGTTCCACATGTTGCGCTCGGTGATGCGGGGGTTGGTCGCCGCCGGCGTGATCATGTAGATGCCGTTCTCCTGGTACACCTCGGAGGCCGGCATGGTGACGCCGGAGTTGAAGTGGCCGATCACGAACTTGACGCCGTCACCCACGAACTTGTTGGCCACCGACACGCCCTGCTTGGGGTCGGACACGTCGTCGCCGAACACCAGCTGGATCTTCTGGCCGTTGATGCCTCCCTTGGCATTGATGTCGGCCGCCGCCTGCTCGGCGCCGTTCTTCAGCTGGGCGCCGAAGGCGGCGTTGGGCCCCGTGAGCGGGCCGGCCACACCGATTTTGATTTGTGCGGACGCTCCGCCTGCGCTCACGAGAGACGCGGCGGCAATGGCCAACGCTGGCAGGAACACCCTTCTCATCAAGGCCTCCATTTGTCTTCGACAGCGCACGGCGGTGCAAAGGCCCGCCTCGGCGCGATGATTCAACGAAAGTTAGACAAAGTCACGTCCAATTGGGCGCCGGCGCAACACGAGGCCGCCCTGGTTCGATGGCCGGCGGCTTTGACAACTGGTTGTGTTTGCCGCAAACATGCCCGCCGGAAGCCGGCCGCAACAGGTAGCGCGTAGAGCATGCGAGCGAGGCAAGGTCCGGCGGGGGTGGCGCACGTCGGTCGAGGTGGCGGCGATTTCGCACGTGCGCACGTCATGGCGCTCGGCGACCTCGGAACCGGTCGTGACGAGAGGATCGCCGAGATATTCCGCAACATGCGGATGGCGTTGAAGGTTTCGCGCGAGACCATCGCCCGGCGCCTGGCCACCAGCCCGCCGATCATAGAGAGCTTCGAGGCAGGCGCCATTGCTGCCCTGCCGCATTGGAAGGAGACAGTCCGGATCGTGCGCGGCTATTGCGAGCTGCTGCGGCTCGACCCCCAGCCGATCATTGCGCGCTTGCACAGCCAGCTGCAGGCCCTCGCAAGCCAGCAGAGCATGCTCCCCGCGGTAACGGTCCAGCTCCCCGAGACACCCACCGGGCCCACGGTCCCCCGCCCGCCCCCGGCCGTGCTCGCCGGCCCCCGCCGACGGGCTCCCCGGCGTCGGCGCCGGGGAAGGTCGGTGTTGACGGCCGTAGGGGTAGCGTTCGTTCTGATGGCGGCGCTGGCTGGTCTCACGCACCTCGCGCCGCGCCCGCTCTACCGCGCCGCGATCCTTCTGCCCGATCCGCTCGAGTCCGCCGTGCGGGCCGGCCTCGATAGCGTCATTCTGCTCACCGCCCCGCATCGCGAGGGCCTCAAGTGGATCGACGTGGGCGATCCGCAGTTGCGCAAGGCCGACAAATTGCAGACAACGGCGCGCTAGCGCCCCCGCGCTGCGGCTGAGTCCGGCCCACGGGAGCGCTTGTGCATCAGCCACGTCTCGCTGCCGACATGACCGCAATACCCGCCGAGAAGCTCGACAAGCTCGTCCAGCGCTGGCAGGCCATCCAGGCCGAGCTCAGCCGTGACGTGGGCCAGGCGGCCTACGTGCAGCTGTCCAAGGAGTACGCCGAGCTCGATCCCGTCGTCGCCACCATAAGCGCCCTGCGGAAAGCGGAGGCTGAGCGGCGGGACCTCACCGCCCTGCTGTCCGATCCCGCGGCCGAGAAGGACCTGGCAGCGCTGGCCCGCGAGGAGCTTGCTCAGCTCGAGCCGCGCCTCGCAGCCCTCGAGGAGCAGCTGCGCCTCCACCTCTTGCCCAAGGACGCGGCCGATGAGAAGAACGTCATCCTCGAGGTGCGCGCCGGCACCGGCGGAGACGAGGCGGCCCTGTTCGCGGCCGACCTCTTCCGCATGTACAGCCGCTATGCCGAGCAGCGCGGCTGGAAGACCGAGATCATAAGTATCTCGGAGAACGACCTCGGGGGCTACAAGGAGATCGTGGCGTCGATCTCGGGCAAGGGTGTGTTCGCCCGCCTGAAGTACGAATCGGGAGTGCATCGCGTGCAGCGCGTGCCGGTGACGGAGGCCTCGGGCCGCATCCACACGTCGGCTGCCACGGTGGCGGTATTGCCGGAGGCGGAGGACATCGACCTCGAGATCCGCCCCGAGGACATCCGCGTCGACACCATGCGGGCCGGGGGCGCCGGCGGGCAGCACGTGAACAAGACGGAATCGGCAGTGCGCATCACGCATTTGCCGACGGGCATCGTGGTGGTGTCGGCGGAGAAGTCGCAGCACCAGAACCGCCGGCTCGCCATGCAGGTGCTGCGCTCGCGCCTCTATGAGCTGGAGCGGCAGAAGGCCGCCGACAGCCGCGCCGCCCAGCGCAAGGGCCAGGTCGGCTCCGGCGACCGCTCGCAGCGCATCCGCACCTACAATTTCCCGCAGGGCCGGGTGACCGATCACCGCATTGGCCTCACCCTGCACAAGCTCGATGCCGTCCTCGACGGCACGGCGCTCGACGAGCTGATCGACGCCCTGGTGGCCCAGCACCAGGCGGACGAGCTGGCCGCGGTCGAGGAGAGCGGCCGTGCCTGATCTCGCCCACGACTTCCCGGGGCCGGGCCTGGCAGCGGTCCTGCGCCGAGCCGCCCAGGAGCTGCGCGCCGCCGGCGTCGATACCCCAGGCGACGACGCGCGGCGGCTCGTGGCCGCTGCGCTCGGGGCGAGCGAGGTCGAGCTGCTGCGCCGGCCCGAGCGCGTGCTGAGCCCCGAGGAGGGGGAGCGGCTGCGCGGGTTCGTGGCCCGGCGCGTTGCGCGCGAGCCCGTGTCGCGCATCGTGGGCAGCAGAGAGTTCTACGGCCGCTCCTTCGCGCTCTCACCGGCCACGCTCGATCCCCGCGCCGACAGCGAGACGCTGATCGAGGCCGCGCTCGGGCTCGTTCGGGAGGAGGGTTGGGAGGGCAAATCTCTGCGCATTCTCGATGTAGGCACAGGCTCGGGATGCCTGCTCCTCACCCTCCTCGCCGAGCTGCCGTCGGCAACGGGCGTGGGCACCGACATCAGCGAGGCGGCGCTCGAGGTGGCGTCTGAGAACGCACATCGCCTCGGGCTGGCGGACCGCTGTCGGTGGCTCGCCTGCGACCTGATGTCCGGCGTGGGCGGACGGTTCGATCTGGTGGTCAGCAATCCGCCTTACGTGCCGACGGTAGCCATCGCCACGCTCGAGCCCGAGGTGCGCCTGTTCGACCCGCCGGCGGCGCTCGACGGAGGGAGTGACGGCTTACGCTTCTTCCACCGCTTGGCAACCGGGATTCCGGATTTGAATCCAGGAGGTTGGACGGTCCTGGAGGTAGGCCATGACCAAGCCGATGCGGTGATCGGCGTCCTCGCCGCGAGCATGCCAGCTCCTCGGCGCGCGAGCATCAGGGTGTTTCGCGACGTCGCCGGCAGGCGACGTTGTGTGGCGATGAGAACACGGAATTGAGCATATGCCCAGAAAGCCCTTGGAATCTTTTGTCAACCGCGCTACGCTAGCCGGCAGTGGAATCGTCCACGCATCCTGGTGTCGCGGCTGCTTCGGCTGGAGGTGACGCGGGGGGTGCGGACCATGCGAAGCAGGTTCAATTGCTCGCAACAAGGCGACCGATCGTCAGCACCACTGATCGCCCAAGAGAAACACTGATGGCCTGATTTGCCGCGGTTGCAGGCTGGGCCCGCGTGTGGGTGCGACCCCGAGGGGTCGGGTCATCATGTCTGCTCGGGCCGGGGCTACCGGCCCAACGAGCAGCGCGCAGGTTTGTCGAGCCGGAGCCGAGCCCGTCGCCATGCGACCGCGCTCGCGCCAGCGAGGATGGCATTGTTGGGTGGAAAAGTAAGCAAGGGAGCCAATTAGGCAGTGAGGCAGGGACAGCAGAATCGCCGCGGCCGCGGCCGCAACCGGAAGAACCAGAACCCGTTGGCGCGTAGCTTCGAGTCCAACGGGCCGGACGTGAAGATTCGCGGTACGCCCGCGCATATCGCCGAGAAGTACCTGTCGCTGGCGCGCGACGCCCAGTCGTCCGGTGATCCGGTGCTGGCAGAGAACTATCTGCAGCACGCCGAGCACTACACGCGCATCATCATGGCCTATCGCGAGCAGATGCAGCAGCCGCCGCTCGACATGGCGAATGGCAACGGCCAGCGCATGCGCGCCGAAGGCGAGATGGGGGAGGAGTTCGGCGAGGACGACGAGGTCGACATGCTCGACGAGGGCTTCCAGCCGCAGCCTCAGATGCCGCAGCATCAGCCGCAGGCGCGCCAGCCCGGGTCCTTCGAGGGAGGCGGTCGCCACGACCGGCCCTTCCGCCGCGATCATGGCCGCTTCCGCGACCGCGACTTCCGCGACCGCAACCGGCCGGGCGAGCACCGTCCGCAGCCGCACGAACCCCAGCCCGAGATCGCCGAGGCGGGCGGAGAGCAGCTGCCGCGGCGTCGCGAGCGCTTCCAGGCGCAGCCGCACGAGCAGCCCGAGTTCCTGCGCCGGCCGGTGCGGCGAGCGCGCAGCGACAGCGGCGAGCCGTCCGCCGCCCCGGCCAAGGAAGAGCCTTCGCGCGATTGACGCCGCCACTCCACTGCTCGCCCGCCGCGGTCCTGCGCACGGCAGCGGCACGCCGCTGAAAGGGGCCGCGGGGCCTCCGCCGGGCGACGATTGGCGGGCGCGGCATTTGCCGTCTAAGCTGGTCGGAGCCGGCCGGCGAGCCGGCTCGGCAATCTCGACGCGGGCGACGGAAGCCGCGCCATGAGCAACGGCCAGCTGTCACGCGAGGCGCGCTCCAGGAAGCTCGGGGCCAGCGAAGGGGAGGGCATCGTGCGCTGCGATGCCTGCCCGGTGCTGTGCCGCATCCGCCCGGGCCGCGCCGGCGCCTGCGCCCGCTACGCCAACGAGGGCGGCCAGCTCGTGCGCACCGACCCCGTTCTTCTGCTGCAGCGGGCCAGGGACGAGGGGGGCAGGCTCGTCGCCTTCGCCGGGGCAGGCTGGGACGGCGGCCCGCTCGATCCCTCGCGCACCTTCGTCACCGGCGTCGGCGCGGGCACCACCTACCCCGACTACAAGCCCGCCCCCTTCATCGTCTCGGCCGAGCACGAGGGCGTGGACACCGTCACGGTGGTCACCGAGGGCATCTTCTCCTACTGCGGCGTCAAGGTGAAGATCGACACCGACCGGCATCTGGGCCCCGAGGCGGCGCCGGTGCGCGTCGCCGGCGAGCAGGTGGGGCACGTGACCACGGCGGAGTACGGCTCGCAGATGCTCTCGATCGGGGGCGTGCGCCATCTCACCGGCGGGTCCAAGAAGGAGGGGACCGTGACCTGCGAGGCCCTGCTCGATCTCTGCTCGGGCAAGGCGGTGGAGATGACCATCGACGACGGTCGCACCGTCGTCGTGCAGGCGGGCGAGGCGCCCGTGGTCGACGGCCGCAGGGAGGCGCGCATGCGCGTGGGCTGCGGCTCGGCCACGGTCGGCATCTTCGCCAAGCAGTGGCTGGGCCACGTCGACGAGGTGATCGTGGTCGACGACCACATCACCGGCGTGCTCACCGAGCATCAGGCGGGGCGCGTGCTCGACATGCCGCCCGCCGGCATCCGCGTGCGGGGGCGCAAGTCGACGCCCGGGCGCTACTTCCAGGTGGCGCGCCCGGGGCTCGGCTGGGGCGGCACCGACATCACCGATCCGCTGTCGATCATCCAGAGGATCGACGCCAAGGTGGCCTGGCCGGGGCTCCGCCTGCTCCTGACCTCCACCACCGGCGAGGACGCGCTCTACTGCGTGCTCGACCGCGACCTGCGGCCCGTGGAGGCCGAGATGCCCCGCGCCGTGCGCGCCGTGGTGGAGCGCATCGGCGAGAACTGCGAGCCGTCGCTGTGCACGGTGCTGTTCATGGCCGGCGCCGGCGGCTCCCTGCGGGCCGGCGTGACGGAGAACCCGGTCCTTCTCACCCGCTCGGTGGCCCGGGGCGAGACGCGAGTGACCATGGGCGGAGCGCCGGTCTACGTTTGGCCCGGCGGCGGCATCACGGTCATGGTGGACGTCACGCGCATGCCGGGCAATGCCTTCGGCTACGTGCCCACGCCCGCCATCGTCGCACCCATCGAGTTCACCCTGCCGCGGGCGCTCTACGAGCGTCTGGGCGGGCATGCTTCCGACATCGTGCCGATCGGCGACGTCCTCCGCGAGGTGGCGGGCGATGCCCGCATCGATCGCTGGCGCGGCGAGAACCCCTGGCCGTTCGAAACCGGCGGGGGGAGTTTGCAGGAGTAGGTGCGTCATGGCCCAAACGCGAGCCCGGCGGAAGCCGTCCGAGGCGCCGAGCCCCGGTCGGGCGGCAGCGACCTATGTGCTGGAGCGCCAGGTGGGCTTCCTGCTGCGCTGCGCGCACCAGCGGGCGACCGAGACCTTCAACGCGGTGATGGGCCGCTTCGGGGTGACCCCGACCCAGTTCGCCGCTCTCGCTAAGCTCGACGACCTGGGCTCGGTGTCGCAGAACCAGCTTGGCCGGCTCACGGCGATGGACCCCGCCACCATCTCCGGCGTGGTGAGCCGGCTCATCGCCCGCGGCCTCGTGCGCCAGGCCCCCGATCTCAAGGACGCCCGCCTGGTGGTGCTGACGCTGACCCCCGCAGGGCAGGCCGCCGTCACCTCGATGAAGGCGGTGGCAGGCAACGTCTCGCGCCGCACGCTGGAGCCGCTGACCGGGGCGGAGGCGGCCCAGCTGCTGAGGGCGCTGGCCAAGATCTGCTGAGCACCCGCCCGTGTTCGAGCCGCCGGCCGTGCAGCTGCTGTCGGGCGACCGCCTCCACCTCTCGCACGGGCCCATCGACGTGGTGCTCAAGGCGTGGGGTGCCGGGGACGCGGCGGCCGCCGCCCGCGATGCGGCCTGCCGGCGGTTCCCGGCCGTCCTGCCCGAGCTGTGCGACGAGCTTGCGGTCTTGCGCAGGCCGGTCGAGCAATCCAGCGCCGTCGACGGCCCGGTGGCGCGGCGCATGGTGGAGGCGTGTCGGCCGTTTGCCGGCGTGTTCATCACGCCGATGGCGGCGGTGGCGGGCGCGGTGGCCGACGAGCTCCTGGCGTGCATGACCGCCGCGGCCCCGCTCGCCCGCGCCTTCGTCAACGACGGCGGCGACATCGCCCTCCACGTGGCCGAGGGGGAGGCGATGAGCGTCGGCATCGCTGCCGACTTCTCCCGCGGGCCCGCACCCGCCGTCAGCGGAGGCCTGCGCATCGACCGCGCATCGGGGGTGCGCGGCATCGCCACCTCGGGGGCCCGCGGCCGCTCCTTCTCGCTCGGCATCGCCGACGCGGCGACCGTGCTCGCGCATTCCGCCGCCGCCGCCGATGCCGCGGCCACCCTGATTGCCAACGCCGTCAACGTGGACAGTCCCGCGGTCGAGCGCCGGCCGGCCCGCGATCTCGACCCCGACAGCGACCTCGGCGCCCTGCCCGTCACCGTCGGCGTGGGCGCGCTCGATGCGGCCGAGGTCGAGCTTGCGCTCGCCCGCGGCCTCGCCTGTGCACGCGAGTTCCGCCGCCGCGGCCTCCTCGTCGACGCGGCGCTCGCGCTGGCGGGCGAGACGCGCATCCTGGGCCGGCGGCGCGCTCGGCCGGAGCTGGCGCGGCGCGCGCAGGCGCGCTAGGGGCTAGGGACGAGGCGGCCGCCGCCCGGTCGCCCGCCACGCCGACCACACGACGATGACGAGGCAGGCGAGGTTCGAATCCTGGCTGGTGCGGGACGGCGCCGGGCTCTACTGCGTGCCCGGCGGGTTCCACGTCGATCCCTCGCGCGCGGTGGAGCGCGCCGTCATAACCCATGGCCATTCCGACCACGCGCGGCCGGGCCATGGCGCCGTGCTGGCGACCGCCGAGACCATCGCCGTCATCAAGGCAAGGCTCGGCCCGGACGCCGCCCGCTCGTTCCAGCCGCTCCCCTACGGAGAGACCCTGGACCTCGGCGGCGTCAGGATGCGGCTGGCCCCGGCGGGGCACGTGCTCGGCAGCGCCCAGGTGGTGATCGAGCACGGCGGCGGCCGCGCGGTGATCTCCGGCGACTACAAGCGCCGTCCCGACCCCACCGCGGCCCCCTTCGAGCTGGTTCCCTGCGACCTTTTCGTCACCGAGGCCACCTTCGCGCTGCCGGTCTTCCGCCACGAGCCTGACACGCGCGAGATCGGCAAGCTGCTCGCGTCCCTGCGCGCGTTCCCCGAGCGCACGCATCTCGTCGGCGCCTACGGCCTCGGCAAGACGCAGCGGCTGATCGCGCTCCTGCGCCGGGCGGGGTACGACCGCCCGATCTGGCTGCACGGCGCGCATGCGGCCATGTGCGAGGTCTATCGCAGCCTGGGCGTCGACCTGGGGCCGCTCGCCCTGGTGAGCGACGCGGGGACCAGGCTTGCCGGCGAGATCGTGCTCTGCCCGCCTTCGGCTCTCGAGGACCGCTGGACGCGGCGGCTCACCGAGCCCCTCACCGCCTTCGCCTCGGGATGGATGCGCGTGCGGGCGCGCGCGCGCCAGCGGGGCGTGGAGCTGCCGCTCGTCATCTCCGATCACGCCGACTGGCCGGAGCTGGTAGCGACCATCGAGGAGACGGGTGCCGAGGAGATCTGGGTCACCCACGGCCGAGAGGACGCACTGGTCCACCAGATCGGCCTGATGGGCCGGCGGGGGCGCGCGCTGGCGCTCGTCGGCTACGAGGAGGAGGGCGAATGAGGGCGTTCGCCGATCTTCTCGACCGCCTTTCCTACACCCCGGCGCGCCACGCCAAGCTGCGCCTGATGGCGGACTATTTCCGCTCCGCGCCCGATCCTGACCGCGGCTGGGCGCTGGCCGCGCTCACCGAAGGGCTGCCCTTCTCCTTCCCGCTCCGGCGGACGCTGACGGAGATGGTCGCTCGCCGCATGGACCCGACCCTCTTCGCCCTCTCGCGCGACTACGTCGGCGACACGGCGGAGACCATCGCATTGGTGTGGGATGCTGCTGCCTCCCCCGGCCGCGCCGGCACCGAGAGGGGCCGGCAGGGCGAGACCGGGGACAGGGATGGCGGGCGAGAGCGGCCCCCTGGGCGCGAGAATGCTCAGCTCAAGCTGCTGCTGGCCCCGCCGTCCGCCGCTCCCGGTGCCGAAGGAAGCGGCCGGGAGCCCGCTGCGGCCCCGGCAGGGGGATACCCGCGGCTTGCCGAGGTCGTTTCGGAGCTCGCGCTCGTCGGCCGCGACGACCTGGGCCCGCGCCTCGAGAAGTGGCTCGACGCCCTCGACGTCACCGGCCGCTGGGCCCTGCTGAAGCTCCTGACCGGCGCCCTGCGCGTGGGCGTATCGGCGCGCCTCGCCAAGACTGCCCTGGCCGAGGCGACGGGTGTCGGCGTCGGCGACATCGAGGAGGTGTGGCACGCGCTCTCCCCGCCCTACGAGCCCCTGTTCGCCTGGCTCGAGGGCCGCGGACCGAGGCCCGACATCGCCGACGTGCCGGTATTCCGGCCGCTGATGCTGTCCCACCCGCTCGAGGAGGCCGACTGGGAGGAGCTCTCCATCGGCGACTATCTGGCGGAGTGGAAGTGGGATGGCATCCGTGTCCAGCTCGTGGGCGCCAGAGGGACCGTGCGCCTTTACTCGCGCACCGGCGACGACATCGGCGCCGCCTTCCCGGACGTGGTTGGCGGGCTTTCCTTCGATGCCGTGCTCGACGGCGAGCTCGTCGTGCTGCGGGGCGGCGAGGTCGCTCCGTTCAACGACCTGCAGCAGCGTCTCAACCGCAAGGCCGTCACCCGGCGGCAGATGGAGCAATTCCCGGCGCACGTGCGTCTCTACGACGCCCTCGCCATCGCTGGCGAGGACCTGCGGCCGCTGCCCTTCGTCGAGCGGCGGGCCAGGCTCGAGGCCTGGCACGCGGCGGCGCGCCCCCCGCGCACCGATCTTTCGCCGCTCGTCGAGATCGCCTCCAAGGACGAGCTGCAGCGCCTTTGGGCCGCCACCCGCGCCATCGGCATCGAGGGCATCATGCTCAAGCGCCGCGACAGCCCCTACGTCGCCGGCCGGCCCAAAGGCCTGTGGTGGAAGTGGAAGCGCGCCCCCCTCACCCTCGACTGCGTTCTGATGTATGCCCAGCGCGGCTCCGGCAAGCGCTCGTCCTATTACTCCGACTACACCTTCGGCGCCTGGCGCGAGGGCGAGGACGGCGCGCGCGAGCTGGTCCCGGTGGGCAAGGCCTATTTCGGCTTCACCGACGAGGAGCTCGTCGAGATCGACCGCTGGGTGAGGAGCCACACCACCGAGAGCTTCGGGCCGGTGCGGGCGGTGGAGCCGGGGCTGGTGTTCGAGGTGGCCTTCGACGCGGTGCAGCGCTCCTCGCGCCACCGGTCAGGTGTGGCCATGCGCTTTCCCCGCATTCACCGCATCCGCTGGGACAAGCCTGCCGCCGAGGCCGATCGGCTGGAGACGCTCGAGGCCATGATCGAGGCGTAGGTCGGGCGCATGTGCCCCTCCCGCATCGTGAGGGACGACGCGGGAGATGAACTAAAGCGGCTCCCAGTTGAAGACGTCCTGGGAGCGGTCGAGGGGGTAGAAGTCCCGCTTGAAGGCCGGCAGCACGGTCTCGGCAATCGCCTGTGGGGTCCAGCCGCCGTCCTTGTGGGCGACGCGGATGGGGCGCGACTGGCTCATCAGGAAGATCTCGTCCTTGCGCACGGCGAAGATCTGCCCGGTCACGTCCTTGGCGAGGTCGCTCGCCAGGAACACGCAGATGGGCGCGATCTTGGAGGCCGTCATGGTGTTCTGGATGCGCTCCACGCGCGCCTTGGCCTCGGGCGTGTCGGTGGGGATGGTGCCGATCAGTCGCGACCAGGCGAAGGGCGACACGCAGTTGGAGCGCACCTTGAAGCGCGCCATGTCGAGGGCGATCGACTTCGACAGGCCGACGATGCCGAGCTTGGCGGCGGCGTAGTTGGCCTGGCCGAAGTTGCCGATGAGGCCGGAGGTGGAGGTGAAGTGGACGTAGGAGCCCGACTCCTGCTCCTTGAAGTAGGGGGCGGCGGCCTTCGACACGTAGAAGCAGCCGTAGAGGTGCACCTTGATGACCGCGTCCCAGTCGACCGCACTCATGCGGTGGAAGATGCGGTCCCGCAGGATGCCGGCGTTGTTGACCACGCAGTCGATGCGGCCGAAGTTGTCGATGGCGGTCTTGATGATGCGCTCGGCCCCCTGCGGGTCGGCGACGCTGTCGCCGTTCGAGACGGCGATGCCCCCGGCCTTCCTGATCTCGTCCACCACCTGGTCGGCGACGGATTTGTCCGCGCCCTCGCCCTCGGCCGAGCCGCCGAGGTCGTTGACCACCACCTTGGCGCCCTCGGCGGCCGCCAGCATGGCGATCTCGCGTCCGATGCCGCGGCCCGCGCCGGTGACGACGACCACCTTCCCGTCAACGCATTTGGTCACGCTTCCCCTCCCTCTCCCCGCGCCACACCGACCTCTCGCCTCGCACCATCAGCGCGGGGAGAGGGCCGGGCTGAGGGGCAGAGGCACACGCCGCCGCCGTCTGCAGCTGCCCCCCGCCCTGACCCTTTCCCCGCAAGCGGGGAGAGGCGACTTCGTCGCTACGCCCCGTACTTGCCGATGATCGAGATGGCCGCGACGTTGCGCTGCGGGAAGCCGCCGAGATTGTGGGTGAGGCAGAACACCGGCTCCTGCTTCCTCTGGCGCTCGCCGGCGCGGCCCTGCATCTGCAGGTACATCTCGTAGATCATCCTGAGCCCCGAGGCCCCGATCGGATGGCCGAAGCACTTCAAGCCGCCGTCGATCTGGCACGGCACCCGGCCGTCCGCATCGTAGAAGCCGTCGAGCACGTCCTTGATGGCGCCGCCCTCGGGCGAGATGTGCAGGTCCTCCATGGTGACGAGTTCGGTCACCGAGAAGCAGTCGTGCACCTCGATGAGCGAGAGCTGCTCGCGCGGCTTGTCGATGCCCGCCTCCTGGTAGGCACGCTTCGAGGCGATGCGGGTGGTGGCGAAGTAGCTGCCGTCCCAGGAGTTGTGCTGTGCCTCGAGGCCGTTGGAGACCGCCACCTGCAGCGCCTTCACCGAGATCATGTCCTTCTTGCCGAGGCTCTTGGCGATCTCCGGTGTGGTGACGATGGCGCAGGCTGAGCCGTCGCTCACCCCGCAGCAGTCGTAGAGGCCGAGCGGCTCGGCCACCATCGGCGCGTTGAGCACGGTCTCCTCGGTGATCTTGTTCCTCAGGTGCGCCTTGGGGTTCCTGGCCCCGTTGTCGTGGCTCTTGACCGAGATGTGCGCCATGGCGCGCTTGAGGTCCTCGGGTGCCACGTTGTGCTTGGCGCGATAGGCGGCAGCGAGCTGGGCGAAGCTGCCCGGCGCCGAGGCGTTGGGGTTGACCATGTCGTTCAGAGGCCCGCGCCCGCGCTGCGGCAGGCCGCCGTAGCCCGTGTCCTTGAGCTTCTCCACGCCCAGCGCCAGCGCGATGTCGGCCGCGCCGGAGGCCACGGCGTAGACGGCGCCGCGGAACGCCTCGGTGCCGCTGGCGCAGTAGTTCTCCACCCGCGTGACCGGGATGAAGGGCAGGCGCAGGGCCTGGGCGAGGGGCGTCGCCGACTTGCCCACGTGCTGCTCTTCGATTGCCGTGGAGAGCCAGGCGGCGTCGATCTGCTTGGTGTCGATGCCGGCGTCGGCGATGGCCTCGGTGTAGGCCTCGACCATGAGGTTGTCGGCCTCCTTGTCCCAGCGCTCGCCGAACTTCGAGCAGCCCATGCCGAGGATGACGACCTTGTCCTTGATGCCCTTTGCCATTGGCGGAACCTCCTAGGCCTTGGCCGCGACGGGGGCGGCTTTCCAGTAGTAGCGGCGGAAGCCGCGGGTTGTGTCGATGTCCTTGATGCGGAACATCATGCGCATCGGCTGGCCGACCGCGAGCTGGCCGGCGTCGATGTCGGTGAAGTCGATCATGACGCGCCCGCCCTCCTCGAACTCCACCATACCGTAGCAGGCCGGCGGGTCGGGCGAGTAGGTGAGCCGGTCGGCAGTATAGGACTTGATTCTCGCCCCCATGTCGGCGAACGGGTAGGGCTCCTGGGTGTGAACGGCGTTGCAGTTGGGATTGACGCAGATGTCGGTCTTGGGGAACTGCAGGGTGCCGCACTTGGAGCACTTGCCGCCGATGAAGCTCGTCACCGTGTCGCGGTTGCGCCACATGGAGGAGAGCGGCGTGCCCTTGTCGGTCTCCGCGCGCATGCCGCGCTCGAGCTCGATGAGGTCGTTGAAGGCGAGGTAGCGGCCGTAGCTCGTCTCCTCCTTGCGCCGCGCGAGATGGCCGGCAACGCCCAGGTTCTTCGGCCGCTTGGCGATCTCGGGAGTGACCTCGAACAGCAGCGCGTCGGCGCCCTGGCCGAAGCCGACCACCATCACCTTGTCGCCCGGCTTGGCCTTCTCCAGCACCGACACGAGCAGGACGAGGGGGTGCGCGGCGCCGGTGTCGCCGCAGGTGGCATGCAGGGGGTCGGCCACCGCCTTGTCGTCGATGCCGGCCGCCTTGGCCACGGCGTTGGCGACGCGGGCGAGCGTGGCCGGCATGCAGAAGTGGGCCACGTCCTTGGCCGCGACCTTGGCCGTCTCGAGGCAGCGCCGGATGGTGGGCGGCGCCACGGCCATGTAGCCGGCATCGCGGATCCAGCGCTCCTCCCACTGGTAGTCGAACTGATTGTCGACCGAGCGGAAGTGATCGACGAAGTCGGCCGTGCGCGAGGCGTGGGCGATGAGCCGCGCCACCGGCGTGCCCTCGCCCACCACCACGGCGGCGGCGCCGTCGCCGCTCGTCATCTCGACCGGGCTCGCGGCCTTGGCGGTGCGCTTCTCGGCCGCCACCACCAGCGTCTCGCGCCCGCCCGCCAGGGCCTCGATCAGGGCCGAGGTGGCGGCGCGCTGGGTGGCGGCGATGTCGATGGCCGACACCCCCTCGTCGAGGCCGAGGGCGCCGGCGACGATGCCCGAGTGCAGCCGGTCGAGGAAGGGGAAGGTGGTGGAGGCGAAGCGCAAGGCGGCGATGGTGGAGCGATCGCGCCCGGTCAGGGCGTCGCGCGCGGCCTCCACCGCCATGGTCACGCAATCCTCGTCCCAGTTGCAGAAGGCGCGCTCGCCCTTGGCCTGGCCCTTGAGCGCGGGGTTGAACCAGCCGTGCGTGTCGGCGATCGCCTTCCTCTGAAGCCGGCGCCACGGAATGTAGGCGCCGAAAGCGAGAATGCCCTTGGTCATTGCCGTCCCTTGGGAGCTCAGCCTTCTCGTTGGGGCCCCAATTCAGCACGATTGGCCGGGGTTACGCCATCTTTGTTTGCATGGCAGCCGGGGCGGCCGTCGGCCGCGGCGACGCCTCGGCGCTGTTGCTGGCCGTCCCGCGTTCGTGACAAGCTGGCGAGCTTCGCGCCTCCATAGTCGGGCGGGGCACACCCAGGGGAGGACTCGCACAGATGGCCAAGTTCACCTTCGACCACATCCACCTGTTCAGCCGCGACCCGGAGGCCACGGCGGCCTTCTACCAGCGCATGTTCGGTGCCGAGGTCATCCGCACCATGCAGCAGGGCAAGCCGCGCATCGATCTCAAGCTCGGGGGCGCCAACATCTTCATCCTCGACGTGAGCCAGGACGCCCGGGCCGCCGCCGGCCCCGCCCATCCCCACCAGGGCCTCGACCACTTCGGCCTCGAGGTGCAGGGCATCGACGCGGTGTGCGCCGAGCTCAAGGCCAAGGGAGCAGTGTTCACCCGCGGGCCCGAGACGGTCCGGCCGGGTGTGCGCATCGCTTTCCTCACGGGCCCCGAGAATGTTTCGATCGAGCTGCTCGAGCGCAGCGCCGGCTAGCCGCAGCCGCGGCGAGAGCGGGAAGGGCAGGGGCCGGGGATGGCGAGCCTGGCGAAGGGCATCGTAAGCGGCGCGCGGAGCGCGAGCCTCGAGGCGCTCGAGGCGCGCGTGCGGCGCGTGGCAGCCGGCCTTTCCGCCCTGGGGGTAGGGGCCGGCGACTGCGTGGCCATTCTCATGCGCAACGACATCGCCTTCCTGGAGACGGCCTACGGCGCGCAGACGCTCGGCGCCTACGCCGTGCCGATCAACTGGCACTTCAAGGCCGAGGAGATCGCCTACATCCTCGCCGACAGCGGCGCGCGCGTGCTCGTGGGCCATGCCGACCTGCTGGCGCCGATCGCCGCCGCGCTGCCCGCCGGCGTCACCACGATTGCCGTCTCGACTCCGCCGGAGGTGGTCGCGGCCTATGGCCTGCCCGCGGGTGCCGCGGGCGCGGCGGCCGGCGCGCACGACTACGAGGCATGGCTCGGAGGGCAGACGCCCTACGCCGGCGCGGTGCAGACCCCGCCTCTCACCATGTTCTACACGTCGGGCACCACCGGGCTTCCCAAGGGCGTGCGCCGCCCCGCGCCCACACCCGCGCAGATGGAGGCGATCGAGCGCATGCGCCGGGAGGTGCTGGGCGTGCGGCCCGGCATCCGCTGCGCCGTGCCGGGGCCGCTCTACCACTCCGCTCCCAATGCCTTCGCCATGCGCGCGGGACGTGTGGCCGAGGTGATGGTGCTGATGCCCCGCTTCGACCCCGCCAGCCTGCTGGAGCTCATCGAGCGGGAACGGCTCGACACCATGTTCCTGGTGCCGACCATGTTCATCCGCCTGCTCGGACTGCCCGAGACGGAGCGGCGGCGCCGCGACCTCTCCTCGCTGAGGTTCGTCGTGCACGCGGCGGCCCCCTGCCCGCCCCAGGTGAAGCGGGCCATGATCGAGTGGTGGGGGCCGGTCATTCACGAGTTCTACGGCTCGACCGAATCGGGCGCGGTGACGCTCGCCACCAGCGAGGACACGCTGAGGAAACCGGGCACCGTCGGCAGGGTCGTGGCGGGGGCGGAGCTGCGCATCCTGGACGAGGACGGCCGCATCCTGCCGCCCGGCCAGGCGGGCGAGATCTACACGCGCTGTGCTGAGATGCCCGACTTCACCTACCACAACAGGCCGGAGGAGCGCGCCAGGATCGACCGCGAGGGCTTCATCACCTCGGGCGACGTGGGGTACCTCGATGAGGACGGCTACCTCTTCCTGTGCGACCGCAAGCGCGACATGGTGATCTCGGGCGGCGTCAACATCTACCCGGCCGAGATCGAGGCCGTGCTGCATGCGGTGCCGGGCGTCAAGGACTGCGCCGTGTTCGGCATTCCCGACGCCGAGTTCGGCGAGCGGCTGATGGCCGTGGTGGAGCCGGTCGAGGGCATGCGGCTGACGGTGGAGGAGCTGCGGGCACACCTGCGCGCGCATCTTGCCGACTACAAGGTGCCCAAGGCGATCGAGATCGCCCGCGGCCTCCCCCGCGAGGATTCGGGGAAGATCTTCAAGCGCCGCCTGCGCGAGCCCTACTGGCAGGGCACTGGGCGGCGCATCTAGGGAAAGGACGGCGCCGCCATGCTCATCATCGACTCACAGGTGCATGCCTACGAGCGCGACCACCCCGGCCGTCCATGGGCGGCGGTGCTGCACGGGCCGAAGGAGGTGACGGGCGATCAGATGGTGGCGGCCATGGACGAGGCGGGCGTGGATGGGGCGATCCTCGTCTCCCCCTTCACAATGTACCGCTACGATGCGAGCTACGCCGTCCAGGTCTACGCCGCCCATCCCGGCCGGTTCGCGCTCATCAAGCCGGTCGATCCGAGCGATCCGGCCGTCGCCGACACCATCGCCGAGTGGGCGGCGCGGGAAGGCACGGTGGCCGTGCGCATCATGCTGACGCGCGGGGTGACGAGCGATCCGGCCGACCCCGGCATCGCGCGCGTGCTCGCGGCCGCGGCCCGCCACTCCATGCCCGTCAACCTCCTGTGCTGGGGCCGGCTCGAGCAGGTCGAGCAGATGGCGGCGCGCAATCCCGGCACTACCCTCGTGATCGATCATCTGGGGCTGCAGCAGCCGTTCGAGCCGCCGGTGCCGGAGAAGCCGTTCGCCGAGCTGCCCAAGGTGCTGCGGCTCGCCGCCTATGCCAACGTGGTCATCAAGATCAGCGGAGCGTGCACCCTGTCGCACCGGCCGTTTCCCTACGAGGACATCTGGGATCCGCTGGCGCGCATCTTCGACGCTTTCGGTCTCGACCGCTGCATGTGGGGCACGGACTGGACGCGGGCGGTGGCCCTGCTCACCTACAAGCAGGGGGTGGACGCCTTCCGCCTCACCGATCGCCTCTCCGAGGGCGACCGCGCCAAGCTGATGGGCGGCAGCCTCACCCGCATCTACGGGTGGGCGCCGTCCAAGCCGGGATAGCTCACAGCGCCCTATAGCGCTCGATGGTGTCGCGCCAGCCCGCGAGGTCCTCGGGCCCGCGGATGCGCGCTGCGAGGCCGGTGCCGCCGCCGGCCGGGACCAGCACGCGGGTGACACCGAGCCGGCGCATGGATTCGAGTTCGCCCAGGTCGTCGGGCAGGCTGGCGGTCACGGCCAGCTTGTCGGGGTCGCGGCCGGCCGCCTCGGCCGCCTTGCGCGCGACGGCGATCAGTTCGGCAGGCGCGCCGCGTGCGGGAAAGAAGCCGTCGCCCAGCCGGCCGGCGCGGCGCGCGGCGGCCTTCGAGTGGCCGCCGACGATGATGGGCACGCGCTTGGCGGCGGGCTGCGGGCGGCAGTAGGCGCGCTCGAAGGCGACGAAGCGGCCCTTGAAGGTCGGCGCCTCGGCCGACCACAGCTCGCGCAGCGCGGCGATGTACTCGTCGGTGCGGGCGCCGCGCTCGGCGAACGGCACGCCGAGTGCCGCGAACTCCTCCGCCAGCCAGCCGGTGCCGATGCCGAGCAGCACCCGCCCGCCCGAGAGGTGGTCGAGGGTGGCGACCTGCTTGGCGATGTGCACCGGGTTGTGCTGCGGCAGGATCAGGATGCCGGTGGCGAGTCTGATGCGGGAGGTGGCGGCGGCCACGTAGGCCATCCACACGAGCGGGTCGGGAAGCGGGATGTCGCTGCGGCCGCCCGCCATCTTGCCGCTCGGGTCGTAGGGATAGGGAGAAGCGTAGCCGGCGGGAACGATGGTGTGCTCCACCGTCCACAGCGACTCGAAGCCGGCGGCTTCCGCGGCCTGGGCCAGCGCTACGGCCTCTCTGGCATCGACATAGCGCCCGGTGTTGCAGTAGCGCAGTCCGAAGTCCATTGGCGTCCTCCCTCAGCGCCTGCTTTGCAGGCCGGCTCGAGCCCCGATCAGGCGACCCGGTACTTGGCGATCATCGCCTTGTCGAGCACCAGGCCGAAGCCCGGCCCGTGCGAGACGGCCATCGACCCGTTGCGGACCTCGGGCCGGTTCACCCACAGGCGCTGCCACACGGGGTCGCGGTCGGGATCGGCGAAGCACTCGATGCAGATGCCGTTGGGCACTGCGGCGATGAGATGCTGGGCGATGTGCGGCTCCTCGTGGTGGGCGAGCCCGACCCCGGCCGCCGCGCAGATGGCGGCCGCGCGCCGCCAGTCGGTGACGCCGCCGCCCTCCGATGCGTCATAGTTGACGATGTCGACCGCCTCGGCGTCGATCAGACGACGCACGCCGTGGCTGGTGATCTCGCTCTGGCCGGCATTGATGGGGATGGCAGTCCGGGCTCTGACCCGCGCCATCTGCGCGGCATCGTCGTACCAGTGGCAGGGCTCCTCGAACCAGCGGATGTCCAGCGGCTCGACGAGGCGCGCGAACGCGATTGCCTCCTCCGCCGTCCAGCCTCGGTTGGCATCGACCGCGAGCAGGAAATCGGGCCCGGCTGCCGAGCGCGCGGCCTTGACGCGCTCCGCATCGGCCTGCGGCGACAGCCCGCCCACCTTGAACTTGCAGCCCGCCATGCCCGCAAGCCGATAGGTCTCCATCTCGCGGCCGATGTCGGCGAGCGTCTTGCCCTCCATGTAGTAGCCGCCGATGGAGATGACGGGCAGCTCGCTGCGGAAGCCACCGAGCAGCTCGCGCACGCTGCGCCCCGCCGCCTTGCCCACGACGTCCCACAGCGCGCAGTCGATGCAGGCGATGGCCTCGAGCAGCGTCTTGCGGTCGCGGCTGGCGCGGGTGAGCGCGAACAGCCTGGCCCAGATGCGCTCGATGGCGAAGGCGTCCTCGCCGGTCACCAGGGGGCCGAGCTCGTCGCGGATGAGGCGCGCGATCTCGGGCCCGGCCTCGCGGTTGTCGCCGTTGTAGACCTCGCTCTCCAGACCGTCGGCGGTGAACAGGCGGGTGATCACGGTGGATCGCTTGAGCACGGTGTAGGTGCTGCCGCCGAAGTTGCGGCTCAATGGAATGTCGATGGCGACGGCGTCGATGCCGGCGATGCGCATGGCCGGGTTCCTGCAGGGACCGGAGCGGACTGTGGCGGCCCGCCAGCCCCCTGTCCAGCGGCAGCCCGGGCGCTCGCGGGCGCCGGGCTTGACAGAGGTGGCAGCGAGGTCTCCCTTGGCGGGCCGGAGCCGGACTGGAGATGCGCCATGCCGTCCAAATCCGCCAGGACCGCCGCGCCCGGCGGTGCGCTCGGCGGCCTCCTCGCCATCCTCGATCTGGAGCCGCTCGAGGAGAACCTGTTCCGCGGACGCAGCCCGCAGGAGGGCTGGCAGCGGGTCTACGGCGGTCAGGTGCTGGGCCAGGCCCTGGTGGCGGCTGTGCGCACGGTGCCGGGCGAGCGCATCGCCCATTCGCTGCACGGCTATTTCCTGCTCGGCGGCGACCCGACGCGGCCGATCGTCTACAGCGTCGAGCGGGTGCGTGACGGGCGCAGTTTCACCACCCGCCGCGTCACGGCCATCCAGCACGGACGGCCGATCTTCGTCATGAGCGCCTCCTTCCACGTGGCCGAGACGAGCCTCGACCACCAGGCGGCCATGCCCAAGGCGCCCCCGCCCGAGGACCTGCCGAGCGAGGCCGAGCTCAAGGCCAAGCTCATCGATCGGCTGCCCGAGACCATGAAGAGCTACTGGCAGCGCGACCGGCCGATCGAGATGCGCCCCGTCGACATCTCGCGCTACCTTGCGCGCGAGAGACGCACGCCCGAGCAGCTCATCTGGATGCGCGCGAGCGGTCGCCTGCCCGACGCCCTGCCGCTGCACCAGTGCGTGCTGGCCTACGCCACCGACTTCACCCTGCTCGACACTGCGCTGATCGCGCACGGCAAGCTCATGTTCGACGCCGACATCCAGCTCGCCAGCCTCGATCACGCGCTGTGGCTGCACCGCCCGTTCCGCGCCGACGAATGGCTGCTCTACGCCCAGGACAGCCCCTCGAGCTACGGCGCGCGCGGGTTCTGCCGGGGCAACGTCTTCACTCGCGACGGCGTGCTGGTGGCTTCGGTCGCGCAGGAGGGCTTGGTGCGCGAGCGCGCCACCGATTTTATGCCCCGATGACTAACAAAAGGACCTGTTTGCACATTTTCTAGGCAGTTCCCGCTCGCCCCCGTTCTTGCGGAGTTTCGGGATTTAATTCGCAAGGCCAAAGGCTTAGCCCCAGCGCTCCGAACTGGCACGTGTCTTGACTAGTGGTGTTGCGCCGCCACGCGCGTGCGGCGTGTCATGCCGCATTTGCCCGCGGCGCGGGCAGGCGGCCAAGCCACAAGGGGAACCACATGAAGCTGGTGACCGCCATCATCAAGCCGTTCAAGCTCGAGGAAGTCCGCTCCGCGCTGACCGACCTCGGGCTGCAAGGCATGACCGTAACGGAGGTGAAGGGTTACGGTCGGCAGAAGGGCCACACCGAGATCTATCGCGGCGCCGAGTACGCGGTGAGCTTCTTGCCCAAGGTCAAGATCGAGGTCGTGGTGCCCTCGGGCAGCGTGGACAAGGCCGTGGAGGCCATCGTCCGCACGGCGAGGACCGGCCAGATCGGCGACGGCAAGATCTTCGTCTCGCCCATCGAGCACGCCGTGCGCGTGCGCACGGGCGAGACCGACGACAGCGCCATCTGATCGTCCCCCGAAACGAATCCCGCCGCTCTCTTGGAGGCACTGCCCATGAACTTGACCACTCTGCGCCGGATTGCCGCTTTCGCAGCCGCGGCAATCGTCCTGGCGCTCCTCGTCGAGCCGTCCCTGGCACAGGACAAGCCGCCGGCGCCGAACAAGGGCGACACCGCGTGGATGCTGGTTGCCTCGGCCCTGGTGCTGCTGATGACGGTGCCCGGCCTTGCGCTGTTCTACGGCGGCCTGGTGCGCACCAAGAACATGCTGTCGATGCTGATGCAGGTGTTCTCGTGCGTCTGCCTCGTGTGCATCATCTGGGTGGTTTACGGCTACAGCCTGGCGTTCTCGGAGGGTGGCGCGTTCAACGCCTTCGTCGGCGGCTTCTCCAAGGCGTTCCTGGCCGGCGTAACGCCGGAGTCCACCGTCGAGACTTTCACCGAAGGCGTCGTCATACCCGAGTACGTCTACATCTGCTTCCAGATGACGTTCGCTGCCATCACGCCCGCCCTGATCGTGGGCTCGATGGCCGAGCGCATGAAGTTCTCCGCCGTCCTGCTGTTCCTCGGCCTGTGGGTGACGTTCGTCTACTTCCCGATCGCGCACATGGTCTGGTACTGGGCCGGCCCGGGCGCGACGGTGGCTGCCGCCAAGGCGGTCGCGGCCGCCGCCGGCGATGCCAAGGCCACGGCCGAGGCGGCGCTCGCGGCCGTGCAGGCCAACGCCGGCCTCGCCTTCCAGTGGGGCGCGCTCGACTTCGCCGGCGGCACCGTGGTGCACATCAACTCCGGCATCGCCGGCCTGATGGGCGCGCTGATCGTCGGCAAGCGCGTCGGCTTCGGCCGCGAGGCCATGCCGCCCCACTCGCTCACCATGACGCTGATCGGCGCGGCGCTGCTGTGGGTCGGCTGGTTCGGGTTCAACGCCGGGTCGGCGCTCGAGGCCAGCGGCACCGCCGCGCTCGCCATGATCAACACGTTCGTGGCGACGGCCGCGGCGGCGCTGGCGTGGATACTCGCCGAGAAGATGGCCAAGGGCAAGCCCAGCCTGCTCGGCGGCGCCTCCGGCGCGGTGGCGGGGCTCGTCGCCGTCACCCCGGCCTCCGGCTTCGCCGGACCGATGGGGGCGATCGCGCTCGGCATCATCGCCGGCTTCGTGTGCATGTTCTTCTGCTCGGCGATCAAGAACGCCATGGGCTACGACGATGCGCTCGACGTGTTCGGCGTGCACTGCATCGGCGGCATCATCGGTGCCATCGGCACCGGGGTGGTGGCGGCACCGTTCCTCGGCGGCACCGGCGTGTTCGACTACACGACGGGCAAGGTCGCCGACTACGACATGGTCGCCCAGGTCATCACCCAGGCCAAGACGGTGGCGCTCACCCTGGTGTGGTCGGGCGTGGGATCGGTGGTCCTCCTCACCGTCGTGAAGGTGCTGGTGGGGCTGCGACCCGGCACCGACCAGGAGCGCGAGGGCCTCGATCTCGTCGACCACGGCGAGCGCGCCTACAACTACTGACGCCGAGGCATCAGCTTGCGGCGCGGCCCGCGCTCCATCGGGTCTCGCCGCACTTTCGAGCACGCGACTTCCCCGGTACGTGCTCAGAGCGCCCGAAGCGACCGCTTCGGGCGCCTTTTTTGGGTCCGGCCAGCACGAGCAGGCGGGCGCGCGGCGGCAGCGCGGCGAGGATGCGCAGAAGGTGGGCGCGCGAAACGGCGACGCAGCCCGCGGTCGGCGCATGGTGCGGCGCCGCCACGTGCATGAAGATGGCGCTGCCGCGGCCGCGCACGCGCGGGCGCTCGTTATAGCCCAGCACGACGATCAGGTCGTAGAGTCCGTCCTCGCGCCACAGCCGCTCGGCGCCGGCGGGATAGGGGTGGGCGATGCGCCGATTGTAGTTGCGATCGGCGGGCGCATCGCACCAGCCGTCTCGCGGACGCAGGGGGCGCACGGGCAGCGCCGTGCGCGGCCGGCGCACGCGGTCCGGCCTGTAGAGCACCTCGCGCGCCGTCCACACTCCGACGGGCGTGGCGCCGTCGCCCTCCCGCTTGCGCGCCCGGCAGCCCGCGCGTCCGAGCGCGCGGGGGAAGCGCAGGGCCCCCAGGCTCAGCACGCCCCTCGCCGCGGCGGCCGACAGCGCCCGGATCTCGACCGCCCCGCCTCGCCGGGGCCCGGCCGCAACCTTTGCCGCAGGAGACAAGCTCTGTTTCCCAGCCCGTTTCTGATGCTAGACTGTAGGCCCCTGGCAATACTCGATCAAATTGGAGCTGATCGGCATGAGCACCGCACGCAAGATTCTCATCGTCGACGACGACGAGGACCTTCGCGAGTCGCTGAAAGACCAGCTGGCGCTGCACGACGAGTTCGAGGTCTTCACGGCCGGCACGGCCGCGAAAGGCGTCGAGCTGGCCAAGAACGAGCACCTCGACCTGGTGATGCTGGACGTCGGGCTGCCCGACATGGACGGCCGCGAGGCCTGCAAGCTCCTGCGCAAGAACGGCTTCAAGAGCCCCATCGTCATGCTCACGGGCAACGCCTCGGATGCGGACATGATCCTGGGCCTCGACTCGGGCGCCAACGACTACGTGACGAAGCCGTTCAAGTTCGCCGTGCTGCTCGCTCGCATCCGCGCCCAGCTGCGCCAGCACGAGCAGAGCGAGGACGCGGTGTTCGCCATCGGGCCTTACTCGTTCAAGCCGGCCTCGAAGATGCTGATCGACGAGAAGGGATCGAAGATCCGCCTGACGGAGAAGGAGACCTCGATCCTGAAGTACCTCTATCGCGCCGGCGAGAAGGTGGTGACGCGCGACGTGCTGCTGCAGGAGGTGTGGGGCTACAACTCCGGGGTCACCACGCACACGCTCGAAACCCACATCTACCGCCTGCGCCAGAAGATCGAGAAGGACCCCTCCCACGCCGAGCTCCTGGTGACGGAGACCGGCGGCTACAAGCTGGTCCCTTGAGCGGGGCGCGCGCGCCGGGCCGAGGACGGGCGCTCAGGGGGTGAGCAGGCCGCCAAGGTCGCTCACGACCCGGTCGGGCGGCAGTCCCGGGTACTCATCGGGCGCGCGCGTGCGGTTGATCCACACGCAGCGCAAGCCGAAGGCCTTGGCGCCGGCGATGTCCCAGCGGTTGGAGGACTGGAACGAGACGGCGGCGGGCGCGCAGGCGAAGTGGGCCGTGGCCAGCCGATAGACGGCGGGCGCCGGCTTGAAACTGCCGGCGGCGGCCACCGACAGCACCGCCTCGAACGACCCCTGAAGCCCCGCCGCCTCCACCGCCTCGGCCAGCATGTCGGGATCGCCGTTGGAGAGGATCGCCAGGCGGCCGCCGCGGGCGCGCAGCGCCCCCAGCACCTCGCGCGTCTCGGGGTAGGCGTCCATGGTGCGGTAGGCGGCAAGCAGCTTGGCCCTGGTCTCGGCCGGCACGCCGCCGCCGACGGCGGCAATGGCGTAGTCGAGGCTCTGCTCGGCGAGGGACCAGAAGCTCGCCGGCCGCCCGCTCAGCGCATGCACCCAGGTGTACTCGAGGTGCTTGGTGCGCCAGAGCTGGGAGAGCCGCTGCCATTCGGGCCCGATCGCCGCCGCGTGGCGCAGGGCGGCCGCGTGCACGTCGAACAGCGTGCCGTAGGCATCGAACACGTAGTTTCCCGCCATGGTCCTATCCCTGCCTGCCGCGGATCAGGTGAATGATTCCCGAGAAGTCGGTGCCGCCCTCGCCCCAGGCGTTGTGCAGCCCGTAGATCTGGGCGGCCGCGGCGCCGAGCGGGGTGGTGGCGCCTGCCGCCGATGCGGCCTCCTGGGCGAGCTTGAGGTCCTTGAGCATGAGCGCTGAGGCGAAGCCCGCCTTGTAGCCGTTGTTGGAGGGAGCGGTCGGCACCGGTCCGGGCACCGGGCAGTAGCTCGTGAGCGACCAGCACTGCCCCGAGGAGGTGGAGGCGACGTCGAACAGGGCCTGGTGGGAGAGGCCGAGCTTCTCGGCCAGCACGAACGCCTCGCACACCCCGATCATGCTGATGCCCAGGATCATGTTGTTGCAGATCTTGGCAGCCTGGCCGGCACCCGCCTCCCCGCAGTGCACGACCCGCTTGCCCATGGCCTCGAGCAGCGGCCTGGCACGCTCGAAGGCTTCCCTGCTGCCGCCCGCCATGAAGGTGAGGGTGGCGGCCTCGGCGCCGCCGACGCCGCCCGATACCGGTGCATCGAGCGAGAGCATGTTGGCGGCGGCGGCGAGCTGGTGGGCAGCCCGGGCGGAAGCCACGTCGATGGTGGAGGAATCGATGAACAGGGTGCCCGGGGCGGCTGCTTTCAAAATGCCGCCGCCCCACACCGCCAGCGTGTCCTTGCCTGCCGGCAGCATGGTGACGACCGCGTCTGCGCTCTCGGCCGCCTCCGCGGCCGAAGCGGCCTTCGTCACGCCTCGGGCGGCGGCCTTCTCGATGTTGGCGGCCACCAGGTCGAAGCCCTTCACGGCATGCCCCTTCTTGACCAGGTTGCCGGCCATGGGGACGCCCATGTTGCCAAGTCCAACAAAGCCGATAGTGGCCATTTGCGTCCTCCTCGCTGGATGTGCCCTCTGCCCGTGCCGCAGGCCGGCATTGGGGAAAGCGTAGCAGCAACCGGCATGGCGTGCAGCCGGGAGCGCCCGCCGGGTCAGGCGGGGTTGGCGGAAACCCTTTGTTCACCATGTGCGCGGACACTTTGCGGCCGGGCCCGCGCTCACCATGGGCGGGCCGGCTCGATCCCGGGTGGACAACCCATGAAGGCGATCGCGATCGTCCTCGCCCTGCTCGCTGCCGCCAAGATCGGCTACCAGGAGTACCTGTTCCGGGCGGCCGCGCGCGACGCCATCGTCGGCGCCTACAAGGAGCACGCGGTGCAGGCCTGCCAGAGCGAGCCCGCGAGCCGCAGCCTGGGGATGACCGGCCAGGCCTGGGCCAACGCCAGGTCGGTGCGGCTGGTGATCGGCAAGAGCTCGATCGACGTCTATCCCTGGCAGGTCGACAACGCCTTGTGGAACGCGCGCTACCGCAATCCCTACTTGTTCCTGACGGCGAGCCAGCGCTCGGGTACGGTCCATTGCGAGTACGACATCCTCAATGCGGCGGCCGTCGTCACTCGCATGTGAGGCAGCCTGGCGCCGGTGCCGCGCCGCCTTGAAGCCACCAACAAGAAACGGCAATCTGCCGGGCATTCGGCGAGGGAACAAGGAGAGCGCTTCCATGTCTGCTGCCGTGTCGGAACCGAAAACGACGCCTGCGCGCGTGAACGGCTCGGAGCGCCTCGTCGTCTACCAGCACTCCGACCTCCTCTACTGGTGGGTGGTGTGGGCCTACGGGCTCCTGTGCGCCCTGCTCACCGCCCTCCGAGGCGTGCCGGTAACCCTGGCCGAGGGCCACAAGGCGGTGCTGATCTATCCCGGCGCATGGATGGGCATCTCCTTCGTGATGCTGGTGCTGTTCGTGCTGGTGTTCACCAATGCGCGGGCGCGCGGGGTCAAGTCGCTGGTGCTGTTCCTGGTGCTCACCGTGATCGGACTGCTCGTCCAGCTCACGGTCGGCTGGAACGAGGTGCTGCAATATTTCCCGCTGCTGCTGGTGCACATGAACCTGGCGTTCTACCTGCTGTTCTCGGGCGTGCTGCTCGCCGCCTGGGTGTTCGTCATCTTCGGCACCGACCACTCCGTGCGGTGGGAGTTCGGGCCCAACTCGATCGCCAAGAAGTATTGGTTCACCGAGGCCGCCGAAAGCTACACCTCCCCGCAGGTCGAGACCTCGCGCCAGAGCGACGACATCTTCGTGCACCGGCTGCTGGGCCTGTGGTTTCTGGGGTTCGGCACCGGCGACATCGAGATCCGCTTCGCCACCGCCGGCAGCGGCCAGAAGGTGTTCTTCCTGAAGAACGTCTGGCGCGCGGGCCACGTGGAGAAGGAGATCAACCGGCTGGTGGCGTGAGGCCGCCGAGGCCGGCCCATCGGCACGCACCTTTCCAGCGCGAAGGCGAGGCCTCGGAGCGCGCGATCGTGCCGCTCCGGCGGCGGCCCCGTGCGCTGGTCGACCTCGGGCGCGTGACCGTGGGCCCCGAGCTGCGGACGCATGGGCCGGGGAGCCGGCGCGGGCCGCCGGCCGTTGTTGCGTGCGCCGGTACGCAGCCGATCCGAACGCGCCGCCGGACGGAGACCCGAGGACCCGCCACTCGAGGCTCGCCACGAAAGCGATTGCTCCGCGGGGCCTGCGCCTGATAGATTCCTACGTATTGTAGGGTAGGGAGGCGGGCATGCTCTGGTCGCCACGGGGCAAGCGCGTGCTGACCATCGGGTCGGTGCACCTCGACACCATCGCACTGAGCAGCGCCCCTCCTGCGACGCCCGTCGACGTGACCTACGTCGGCAGCATCACGCACTCGGTGGGCGGCAGCGCCTACAATATCGCCGCCAATCTCGCCAATCACCATGCCAAGGCCGTGCGCGAGGTGGCGATCTACACCATCCTGCCGCGCCACTCGGTGCTGACGGAGATCATCAAGTACAAGATCGACACGGCCGGCGTCAGCACCAGGTACGTGCGCCTGCACAAGGACTTCAACGGACGGCACGTGCGCGGCGGCGGCTACGTAGGCATCCTGGACGAGACCGAGCGGCTGGTGCGGCAGGCCGTCGTCGATGCCGCCATGCACGACGCCAACATCTTCCAGGACCGCAACGAGGCGGCCTACCTCGAGGCGGCGATCGCCTGGGCCGACCTGCTGGTGATCGACGCCGATCTGGCGGTCTCCACCGTCAACCACATCGCCGAGCGCGCCAGCGACGGCGGCAAGCCGCTGTTTCTGTGCGTGGGCTCTCCCCTCGCCGGCCTGCGTAGCTGGATCCGCAGCCACGACGAGAACCAGGCCACCTGCCTCAGTGGCCGGCTGCAGGTGCTGTGCAAGATGCTGGAGCAGCTCGGCATGGGCGAGCAGGAGATCTCATCCTTCCGGCAGTTCGTGGAAACCGGGGCGGAAGGGGTCGTCTTCGACGTCAACGAGGTCTGCCGCCGGCTCAAGACCAGGCACGTTGTGTGCTGCAATGTGCGACTGTCGCGCGGCTTCGCCATCCTGGCCGCCGGGCCCACGCCCTACCGCTGCTTCTTCGCCACGCCCGAGGACGTGCGCAGCCGCATGCAGGGCGGCAACTCGGCCGGCGTCGTGGACGGGGCGATGGCCGGCTTCATCCACTGCTACGCCCGCCTCTCCGCCGACCGCGCGCTCGGCGGCGGCGATATCGTCACGAGCGGGACGCAGAGGCTCTTCAACAGCAACATCGTCGACTTCGTCGAGCACGTCTCGGAGTCGGAAGGCGCCACGCCCGGCTCGGTGATCTCCTTCGAGGAGGAGGCGCGCGCGCAAAGTGGCCTGGCCAAGCTGTGGCGGCTCACCAAGATCGCGTTCGACGTGCTGCCGGTGTTCCGCTACGTGCTCTCCATCGGCGCTCTGATCGTGGCGGTGTGGATCTTCGAGCGGGTCGTGAGCGTGCTGCGGTACTTCGGCGTGGAGGTCGCCCTGCCGGATCTGTCGGTCCTGCGCGCGCTGATCCGCAAGTGAGCGCCGCCCGCGCGTGGGCAGCCCACGTCACTTGGCCACGCCGCGCTCGCGCATGACGCCCGTGATCTCGTCGAGGATGGCGGGGTCGTCGATGGTGGCGGGCATCTTCCACGGCTCGCCGTCGGCGATCTGACGCATGGTGCCGCGCAGGATCTTGCCCGATCGGGTCTTGGGCAGGCGCTTCACCGTCATCACCGTCTTGAAGGCGGCGACCGGGCCGATCTCCTCGCGCACCAGCTTGACCACCTCGCCTTCGATCTCGGCGGCCGGGCGGTTGACGCCGGCGTTGAGCACGATGAAGCCCGCCGGAATCTGTCCCTTCATGGCGTCCGCCACGCCCACCACGGCGCACTCGGCCACGTCCTTGTGGCGCGCCACCACCTCCTCCATCTGGCCGGTGGAGAGGCGATGGCCGGCGACGTTGATGACGTCGTCGGTGCGGGCCATCACGTAGGCGTAGCCATCGGCATCGATGTGGCCGGCATCCTTGGTGGTGTAGTAGCCCGGAAACTCCGCGAGGTAGGCCTTGCGGAAGCCCTCGTCGTTGTTCCAGAGCGTGGGCAGGCAGGACGGAGGCAGCGGCAGCTTGACGGCGAGCGTGCCGGTCTCCCCCGGGGGAAGCGGCTTGCCGTCGCCGTCGAGCACCTGCAGGTCGTAGCCCGGCATCGGCACGGTGGGCGAGCCGTACTTCACGGGCAGCGCGCCGAGGCCCACGGGATTGCCGCAGATCGGCCAGCCCGTCTCGGTCTGCCACCAGTGGTCGTAGACCGGCACCTTGAGGTTGGTCTCCGCCCACTTGATGGTCTCCGGGTCGGCGCGCTCGCCGGCGAGGAACAGGGTGCGGAAGGCGCGCAGGTCGTAGCGGGCGATGTGCTCGCCCTTGGGGTCCTCCTTCTTGATGGCCCGGAACGCGGTGGGGGCGGTGAACATGGCCGCCACGCCGTGCTCGGCGATGACGCGCCAGAAGGCGCCCGCATCGGGCGTGCCGACCGGCTTGCCCTCGTAGAGGATGGTCGTGCACCCGTGCAGCAGCGGCGCGTAGCAGATGTAGGAGTGGCCTACCACCCAGCCCACGTCGGAGGCCGCCCAGAACGTCTCGCCGGGGTCGACGCCGTAGTGGCTGCTCATGGTCCATTTGAGCGCCACCATGTGCCCGCCGTTGTCGCGCACCACGCCCTTGGGCTGGCCGGTGGTGCCGGAGGTGTAGAGGATGTAGAGCGGGTCGGTGGCGGCGACCGAGACGCAGCCGGCCCGGCGCCCGCGCGACTTGGCGTCGGCGACGAGGCTCGTCCAGTCGTGATCGCGGCCGGTCAGCATGGTCGCCTCGGCCATGGGCCGCTGCAGCATGACCACGGTCGCGGGCTTGTGCCTCGAGAGCTCGATGGCGGCGTCGAGCAGGGGCTTGTAGTGCACGATGCGGCCGGGCTCGATGCCGCACGAGGCCGACAGCACCGCCACCGGCTTGGCATCGTCGATGCGGGTGGCGAGCTCCGGCGCGGCGAAGCCGCCGAACACCACCGAGTGGATGGCCCCGATGCGGGCGCAGGCCAGCATGGCGATGACGGCCTCCGGCACCATCGGCATGTAGATGATGACGCGGTCGCCCTTTCTCACGCCGAGGTCCTGCAGCACGCCGCCCAGCGTGGCCACCTCGTCGCGCAGCTCGGCGTAGCTGTAGGCGCGCGTGGTCCTGGTGACCGGGCTGTCGTAGATCAGGGCTTTCTGGCGCCCCCGCCCCCGCTCCACGTGCCGGTCGAGGCAGTTCCAGGCGGTGTTGCACTCCGCGCCCGTAAACCAGCGGCCGTACTGGCCGGCATAGGGGTCGAATACCTTGTCCCAGGGCTTGTACCAGTCGATCGCCCTCGCCGCCTCGGCCCAGAACCCTTCCGGGTCCCGCTTCCAGGCGGCATAGACCTCGTGATAGCGGCTCGACATGCATCCTCCCGTGGCTCGGCCGGGGCAGGGGCGGCTCCCTGGCGGGTGGAAATTGTGTGCCGGGCGCGCCGGCGAATGCAAGGCCACCGTTGCCGGCCGCCACCCGGCACCTCGCTTGCCACCCTCAGGAGAACCGGATCGGCAGCCGGCGAGGCCCGCGCACGGTGCCCTCCGACCAGGTCACCTTCCCGTCGAGGGTGAATTCCGGGATGCGCCTGAGCAGCTCCTCGACCGCGACCGTCAGCTCCATGCGCGCGAGGTTGGAGCCGAGGCAGCGATGGATGCCGAGGCCGAAAGCGGCGTGCCGGTTCTCCTTGCGGTCGATGATCACCCTGTCGGCGTCGGGGAACATCTCCGGATCGCGATTGGCGGCCGGGAAGGAGAGCATCACCATCTGTCCGGGCTTGAAGGTGCAGCCGTTGATCGTCGTCTCCTTGACCACCTCCCGCGCCATGGTCACCGGCGCGTAGGCACGCAGCAGCTCCTCGATCGCGGTCGGCATCAGCTGCGGCTCCGCCACCAGCCGGCGCCGGTCCCCGGGGGTGCGGGCGAGGTGCCAGATGCACGAGCCGATGCCGCTCCACGTGGTGTCGATGCCGGCGATCAGCAGCAGCCGCAGGGCCCCCACCACGTATTCCTCCCCCATCGGCTGGCCCTTGAACTCGGCGCGCACCAGGTAGCTGATCAGGTCGTCCTTGGGTGCCTTGGTTCGCTCCTGCACGTGGCCCACAAAGTACTGCGTCATCTCGCCGACCGCCCGCATCAGCGCGCCCTGGTCGGTGATGCCGACTTCGAGGATCTCGTGGATCCACCGGCGGTATAGATCGCCGTCGCCCTCGGGCAGGCCCAGCATGTGGGCGATGACGCGCACCGGAATCTCCTGCGCGTACTCGACGGCGGCGTCGCAGGCCCCGCGAGCGATGAACCGGTCGATCAGCTCGTTGGCGATGGCCCGCGCCCTGGGCTCGAGCTTCCTGACGGCGTCGGGCGTGAACGGCGGCAGCAGCACCATGCGGGCAGGCCGGTGCTCGGGCGGATCGGAGGTGATGGGCGGGGCGGGGATGCGCGGCGGCGGCGTCTCGCGCACTACGACGCGGCGGGAGGAGAAATGCTCGGTGTCGTAGGCGACCGCGCGCACGTCCTCGTAGCGCGTGGGCAGGTAGACGCCCTGGAAGCGGTCGGTGTGGGCGATCGGGCAGCGCTTCCTCAGCTCGGCCCAGATCGGGAAGGGGTCCTCCACCCAGGCGGGGGCGAGATGATCCCAGTCCGTGGCCCAGTCCTTGACCGGCGGACGCACGCTCATGGCTCTCCCCCGATCACTGCTCGATGACTTCCACGGCGAACTCGGGGCAGTTCGACTTGGCGAGGTAGGCCTTCTCCTCGAGGCCGGGCGGCACGGTGCCGTCGCCCTTCTCGCGCGCGTTGCCGAACTCGTCGAGCTCGAACAGCTCCGGCGCCAGCGCCTTGCAGCGGTTGTGGCCCTGGCACTTGTCGCGGTCGACGCGGACCTTCAGTCGCTTGGTGTCTGCCACGGCCGTCCTCCTCGGTTGCCCTTTGCGTCAGTTTGGCCCTGGCCGGCGGCGTGAGCAAGGCGCAAGGGCCTGCGCAAGGCGCCCCGGGGAGGCTCAAGGCCGGTAGCCGAAGCGGGGCCGGCCGGCGGCGCGCAGCGGCGCGGCGAGCTCGGCGAAGCGGCACAGGTAGGAGCGGGTGCGGCGAGGGTCGATGATCTCCTCCACGCCGAAGGCCTCCGCGGTGCGCAGCGGCGACTGCAGCGCCTCCAGCCTCGCTTCGATCTCGGCGCGCTTGGCGGCGGGGTCGGCGGCGGCCTCGATCACGGCGCGGTAGGCGGCCTCCACGCCGCCGGCGATGGGCAGCGAGCCCCACTGCGCCGAGGGCCAGGCATAGCGCAGGAATGCGGGCGAGCCGTTGCGCTGGGTGAGGCCGGCCATGCCGAACGCCTTGCGCACGACGATGGCGCACCAGGGCACGGTGGCCTGGCGCACGGCGGCCAGCGCCTGCGTGCCGAAGCGCATGACGCCGGAGGCCTCCGCCTCCTTGCCGATGAGGAAGCCGGGGATGTCGACGAGGTGCACCACGGGGAGGTGGAAGGTCTGGGCGAGATCAACCATGCGCACGGCCTTGCGGCAGGCATCCGCCGTCCACGCGCCACCGTAGTGGTAGGGGTCGCTGGCGAGGATGGTCACCGGCCAGCCGTCGAGGCGGGCGAGCCCGGCGATCACCGACTTGCCCCAGCCGCGGCCGATCTCGAACCACGAACCGGCGTCCACCACCGCCTCCACGATCGGGCGCATCTTGTAGACTTGGCGCCCATCGCGCGGCACGACCGAAAGCAGCTCCTCGGCGGTGCGGTCGGGGCGGTCGTTGCATGGCTCGCGGGCGGGCAGCTCGTGCACCGAGGAGGGCAGGTAGCTCAGGAAGCGGCGGGCGCGGGCGAACGCTTCCTCCTCGCTCGCCGCCTCATCGTCGACGGTGCCGTTCCTGACGTGGACGTGGGTGCCGCCAAGCTCCTCCTTGTCCACGTTCTGGCCCGTGCGCGCCACCACCGGCGGGCCCGCGGCGAACAGCTGCGAGGTGCCGCGCACCATCACCGAGTAGTGGCTGGCGCACACCCTGGCCGCGCCCATGCCGGCGATGGAGCCGAGGCCGAGAGCCACGATGGGCACCTCGGAGAGCGCATCGAGCACCTCGCTGAACTGGGGTACGTCGGGCAGGTAGGTGCGGCCCATGGTCTCCAGGTGCTTGACCGAGCCCCCGCCGCCGGTGCCGTCGACAAGCCGCACAAGCGGTACGCGCCAGCGCACCGCCCAGGTCTCGGCGAAGGTGAATTTGTCGCGCAGGCCGCCGTCGTTGGCGCCCCCGCGCACGGTGAAGTCGTCGCCCGTCACAAACACGTTGCGGCCTTCGATGCGCGCGCGTCCGCACACCACGTTGGCGGGCGTGAGGGCGACGAGCCGGCCCTCTGCATCGTACTCGGGAAAGCCGGCGACGGAGCCGAACTCCTCGAACGAGCCCGCATCGACGAGCCCGGCGATGCGCTCGCGCACGGTGAGCTTGCCGGCAGCCTTGTGGCGGGCGACCTTGTCCGGCCCGCCCAGCTCCCTCGCCAGCGCGCGCCGGCGCTCCAGGTCGTCGAGCTCCGGCTTCCAGGTCATGGCCTCACCCTTCGAGCACCAGCAGGGCCTGGCCCTCGGCGAGGATGGCCTCCTCCTCCACCAGCCATCGGGCGACGCGGCCCGCCCGCTCGGCGCTGACCGGGATGTGCATCTTCATCGCCTCGACGATCGCCACTTCGGTGTCGGCGGCCACGGTATCGCCGGCGGCAACCAGGCGGCGGATGAGCCGGCCGGCAATCGGCGTGGCGACACGGTGAGACATTGCGAAGCCTCGCACGAGCTGAGTGCTGGCGCACAGCATCATGGCGCGCGACGCCGCGCAAGCCGCAGGCGGTCGCGCCCAAAAATCAAAGGAGCCGCTGGGCTCCTTTGCATGGCAGATGGCTCTTGGGGTGGCGAGCGGGGTCCCGGGCTCAGGCCGCCACGTTTTCGTCGCTCGGGTCGCGCAGCACGTAGCCGCGGCCCCACACGGTCTCGATGTAGTGCTGGCCGCCGGTGGCCGCCTGCAGCTTCTTTCTGAGCTTGCAGATGAACACGTCGATGATCTTGAGCTCGGGCTCGTCCATGCCACCGTAGAGATGGTTGAGGAACATCTCCTTGGTGAGCGTCGTGCCCTTGCGCAGGGAAAGCAGCTCCAGCATCTGGTATTCCTTGCTGGTCAGGTGCACCCGCTGGCCGTTCACCTCCACGGTCTTGGTGTCGAGATTGACCTTGAGCTCCCCGGTCTCGATGACCGACTGGGCGTGGCCCTTGGAGCGGCGGACGATGGCATGGATGCGGGCGACCAGCTCGTCCTTGTGGAAGGGCTTGGTCATGTAGTCGTCGGCGCCGAAGCCGAGGCCCCTGACCTTGTCCTCTATGCCGGCCAGGCCCGAAAGGATCAGTATGGGGGTCTGCACCTTGCTGACGCGCAGGGTCTTGAGGACCTCGTAGCCGCTCATATCCGGCAAGTTGAGGTCCAGAAGAATGATGTCGTAGTCGTACAGTTTGCCGAGATCAACGCCCTCTTCGCCAAGATCGGTCGTGTATACGTTGAATCCCTCGGACTGGAGCATCAGCTCGATGCTCTGCGCTGTCGCGCTGTCGTCCTCGATCAGAAGGACTCGCATTGTTTTCCTCTCTTCCAAGACCTCGCGCGGAGGTCCCCTGCCCGATGTTCGAGGAGGTGCTGCTGATCTTGTGGCTAAGCGGTCGTTAGCAAGTTAGTCCCCAGAGGTTAACAAAACCTAATTTTCGCTTACGCGGACGCGCGATTCTGGACGCAAACCACCCGCCGCGGCTGCGGCCCGCGCGCCCACGTTCGGCTGCGCCGGCAGAGATACTGCCGCCACCCGACCTCAGCTGGCGCTGTCGGCTGCCGCCCCCGATCCGGCCCCTTGCCCCACGGTGGTGCCGCGCTTGGGTATCTAGCTGATTTGCGGGCGGGGCCCTAGGGGGTGACCGCGAAATTTGCCGCCGGCTGACGCCGTCCGACAAGAACCCTCTAACGCGTTGCTTTACCGCAACTTAATGGCTTTATATAAAGGTTAGCCAAGACTGGGGAGGAAGGCCCCTGGCGGGCGCCGCCGAGGAGGCGCGACCCCGCAGTGACAGACTGAGAGCCGGCCGAACCGTCTGGCATGTCGCTTGCTTAATGTTCGATGGCCTGTCGATCGATGACTGGATGCGAACCATCGACCCGGAAACCGCCGGCTTGTACGCGTTTGGGGGTATGGAGCAATGAAGCCACGTGATACGGCGTTGCGACTGAAGCGATTTGAGGCCAACGAGAGAGCTCGCAAGGTTGCCTCCATCGAGACGATGATCCTCGATCTCGAGCATGTCGCCATCGATCTCGCGCGCCAGATCTCGGCAGAGGAGGAGCGCACCGGAGTGAAGGACCCGGCGCACTTCGCGTATTCCACCTTCGCCAAGGCAGCGAGCCAGCGCCGCAGGAACCTCCTCACCTCCATCGCCGACCTCAAAGCGAAGCTCGCCGACGCGCGGCGCGAGCATGAGGAGGCGCTGCTCGAGTTGACCAAGCTCGAGCCGGCGGACAGCCGCGACAGCGACCGCCAGCGCACGCAGCGCGCAACGACCGCCCCGGCCCCCTGAGGGGTTGCTCCGGACCGGTGCCGCAGCTTCTTCGTCGGTTCGTCCGGATGCTGACGGGCACGCCGGTGCCTCGCGCCCGGCGCGCGTCCGCGGGCGGCCCCGTCGCCTTGCCGCGCCGGTTGCGCCTATGGCAGTCTGCTACCGGAGCGAGGCGATTCTCCGTGCCCGGTGCCGCCGCAATCGCCGGCCGGGGTTTGGGCCTCGCGCGATCGGATTGGCCGACAGGCGATGTGGCAAAGACCCATCATGCTCCTCGCGGCGACGGCGGCCGCTGCCGGATGCTCGCAGGTGAAGCTCCCGACGCTCCCCTCCGCCCCTCCGGCGGCGACAGCGTCGCTCAGCACCGGCGCCGTCGACGCCGCGGCGCCACCTGCGACGGCTGAATGGACAACCCTGGTGCAAGGCACGCCAACGCGCGTCTACGAGCTCGTGGCCCGCGGCGCCATGCGATGCTGGTTCGGGTCGGTCGGTCCGCTCAAGACCACACACATCTTCCACGCGGAGGCACCGCCGCCCGCGCGGGGCGCCGGCGCCGAGATCGTGCTGCACGAGCGGGAGGGGGATCAGCGCGGCTACAAGGCCTTCCGCGTCGGCTTCGCCAACGAGGCAGGGCTCGTTCGCGTTTCAATCGCGGCGATGCGCATGGCGCAGCCCTTGGCGGAGCTTATGGCAAAGGACGTGGAGGCGTGGGCTGCCGGCGACAGCGGCTGCCGCGTGCGTCCGCCCGAGCCGCCGCCGCCAGAAGCTTCGCCGACGAAGAAAGGTGCGCCGCGCGCGGTCCAGCGCTGAGGCGAGGCGCTGGTGCGGCCGCGCAGCGCGCCTGTCCTCTCGGGGGGCACTTCGGGCGCTTGGCGTGAGAGGACGGGGTGGGGTGGGGCTTGGAGCCGGCGGCCGGCGTCAGTCGCGATAGTCCTGGATGCGGGTGGCGCGGAGCCCAGGCAGGCCGTAGCGGTCGATCGAGCGCTGCCAGGAGAGGAATTCGTCCACGGTCAGCTTGTAGCGCTCGCAGGCCTCCTCGAGGCTCAAGAGGCCGCCACGCACCGCTGCCACCACCTCCGCCTTGCGCCGTATGACCCAGCGCTTGGTATCCTTGGGCGGAAGATCGGCCACCGTCAGCGGACTGCCGTCCGGCCCGATGACGTAGCGCACCCGCGCCCTGAACTGCTGATCGGTCATGATACTCGGTACTCTTTTCCTGACCTGGTCACGAGACTAGGCGAACGCAATTAAAATCGACCTAAGTGACGCGGTAAATACTGCTCCAATCCCCGGCTCGTTATTTGCTCCGCGGATGGTTAATGTTGGATGGTCTTGGTTAATTCTTATGGGTCGTGCCGCTCCGGGAGGCGCGAGGGCGGGGGCGCGCCCGAGCCGCGGCGCCGGCCGGGCGCCAAAGCCCTACCGTCGGCGCGCGGGGCAACAGCGAGGGAACGCCTTGATTGCGCCCCGGCCTGCCGCCATATTGCCCCCGCCTTCGGGGAAGGGCAGAGTGCAGGCAAACCTGGTTAACTCGCTGTCGGCCAAGTCCTGACCATGGCTTCGCGTAAGCACTCGCCCGCGCCCAAGCGCGCCTCGGCGCGCCGGCGGCGGCGCATCGTGGTGGCGATGTCGGGCGGCGTCGATTCCTCGGTGGCCGCAGCCCTGCTTGCGCGCGAGGGCCACGACGTCGTCGGCGTCACCCTCCAGCTCTACGACCACGGCGAGGCGGTGGCCCGCCACGGCGCCTGCTGCGCCGGCCAGGACATTCACGATGCCCGGCGCGTCGCCGACCGGCTGGGCATTCCCCACTACGTGCTGGACTACGAGCAGCGCTTCAAGTCGACGGTGATGCAGTCGTTCGCCGACAGCTACGCGGCGGGCGAAACGCCCATCCCGTGTGTGACCTGCAACCAGCAGATCAAGTTCCAAGAGCTGCTCGCCACCGCCCGGGAGTTGGAGGCCGACGCGCTTGCCACCGGCCACTACATCGAGCTGCGGGCGGGGCCGGCGGGACCCGAGCTCTACCGCGCCCTCGATGCCGAGCGCGACCAGAGCTACTTCCTGTTCGCCACCACCCGCGAGCAGCTCAGGTGGCTGCGCTTCCCGCTCGGGCGGTATCGCAAGGCGGAGGTGCGGGCGCTCGCCCGCGAGATGGCGCTGCCGGTTGCCGACAAGTCCGACAGCCAGGACATCTGCTTCGTGCCGCAGGGGCGCTATACCAGCGTGATCGAGCGCCTCAAGCCCGGCGCCGCGGAGGCTGGCGACATCGTCCATGTCGACGGCCGCGTGCTCGGCCGGCACAAGGGCATCATCAACTACACCATCGGCCAGCGGCGCGGGCTCGGCATCCCCGCCGGCGCGCCGCTCTACGTGGTGCGCCTCGACGCTGCCAGCCAGAGAGTGGTAGTGGGCCCGCGCGAGTGCTTGCATGCGCACTGGATCACCCTTAGGAACGTCAACTGGCTCGGCGATGGGGAGATTCCGGCGGCGGGCGCGACGGTGGCCGCGCGCGTGCGCTCGACCTCGGCGCCGCAGCCGGCGACGCTCTTCCCGGCCGGAGACGGGGCGCGGGTGCTGTTGCGTGACGGGGAGTACGGCGTGGCCGCCGGGCAGGCGTGCGTGTTCTATTCTGATGCGGGGCCCGGTGCGCGGGTGCTCGGCGGCGGGTGGATCCGGCGGGCGCTGAGCCGGGCGGAGGCGCCGGGTGTGGCAGTGGAAAAGGCCGGCGGGCGCGCGGAGGACGCCGCCCGCACCGGCAATGGTGGTCGCTGATCGAGGGAGACGAGCTGGTCATGAGGCCGACGTTGCGTTCCGAACAACCGCGCGCATCCAGGTTCTTCAAGCGCTTCAAGGACGCCTCGAGCGCGCCTCCGCGCATCGACGAGGACGCCGTACGCAACGCTTATCGGCGCTGGGCCCCGGTCTACGACCACACCTTTGGCCGCGTCGCCGCCGAGGGCCGCAAGCACTCGGTGGAGATCATAAACCAGCGCCGCGGGCGGGTGTTGGAGGTGGGCGTGGGCACCGGCCTGTCGCTGCCGACCTACGGCAGGCACCTTGAGATCGTCGGCATCGACCTCTCGCCCGAGATGCTGGAGAAGGCGCGCGAGCGGGTCGCCGCCGAGGGCCTGACCAACGTCACCGGCCTCTACGAGATGGACGCGAGCGACCTCAAGTTCCCGGATGCCTCCTTCGACACGGTCGTGGCCATGTATGTGATGACCGTGGTGCCGGACCCGGAGAAGGTGATGCGCGAGCTCTCGCGCGTGTGCCGGCCGGGCGGGGAGGTGATCATCGTCAACCACTTCAGCGCCGAGGACGGCATGCGCGGCTGGGTGGAGCGGCGCATGGCCCCGTTTGCCGACATGCTGGGCTGGCGTCCGGTGTTCGACATCGAGCGCGTGATGGTGTGCGACGACCTGGCCCTGGTGGAGAAGCGCGGCCTGCGTCCCTGGGGGCTGTTCACGATGATGCGCTTCCGCAAGGCGGACGCCGCCAAGGCCGCGGCCTGAGCCTGAGCCGGGCGGCCCTGCGTGTCCGGCGGGGACCGGCTGGGTCCCTGCGGGGGGCCCGTCGGCGGGCGGGCCGCTTGCCTTGACAGTCTTCCGCGCCGCTCCTTATATCCGGCTCGCCTGGGCTTGCGCCCTCGCTGTGGCGGAGTAGCTCAGCTGGTTAGAGCAGCGGAATCATAATCCGTGTGTCGGGGGTTCAAGTCCCTCCTCCGCTACCACCTTCTCCCCCAGGAAGCGGCTCTCAGCCCCGGACCTCCGCAACGAGGTCCTCTCCGTCAGTTCCCAGAGCACGCAGCCGCGAAGGCGGCGGGCGGACCCCATGCCCCGGCTCTGCGGACCTGGAACCCGGGCTGCGGCGCCACGTTCGTCCTACAGGACGGATGGGGACCGCAACGTAGGAGCAGCACCCGTGAAGGCCATCCTTGCGAGCGCCATCTTGGCCGCATGTCTCATGACCGCCGCGGCGGCCCACCACACCACGCAGCATAGCATCGGCCCCTGCGGTCAGGCCGACTGCGCGGGCAAGCACAAGGGCTGGTGATGATCTCCTGACGGATTGGCCGCCAGGCACCGGCCGGATCAACCCCGCAGGGGGCGGCCTCGCAGGCTCGCCGCGCACCCTCGCCCGCCCCGTCCGCGCCGCCGAGGCCCGCCTGGAGTCCGCCCGGCCCGGAACATCTGGTCCGCTTGGCCGTTGCCACGTCACGTCGACCGCGCAAGCGCCCCGCAGCAACCCCACCGAGGAATTCGAGGAATGTCCACTCTCAGCGTTTGCCTCGCCGCGCCGGCTCCGTCCTCGCCGCCGGCCTGAAGACCTCCCCTCGTTTGCCGACCCACTCCGCAGGCCAGAGCCGCCGAAGCTCGGCGCCCGACCGCCTCGACCCTGAGGAACTTTCAACCCAGCCCTCGAATTCTCCCCATCGGCATCGATAGGGCGCCGGGAACCCGATGGAAAACGCACGCAGGCCTGAGCCCTCGTTCTCCGACCACCAGGCGCTCATCGGCGTCCGCGCGACGGAGCGGCTGCGCAGGAAGGCGCGCCTGCTGGCCGGCCGCAGGGTGCTGCACGTGAACTCGACGCGTCAGGGCGGCGGGGTCGCCGAGATCCTGTCGAGCCTGGTCCCGCTCATGAACGAGGTGGGCGTCGAGGCCGACTGGCTGGTCATCGAGGGAACGCCGGAGTTCTTCACGTTCACCAAGGCGCTGCACAATGCGCTGCAGGGCGAGCGGCTGCAGCTGGGCCAGGAGGGCATGCTGCTTCACCGCGAGGTGGCCTGCGCGAACGCCGGGCGCGCCCAGCTCGGCAGCTACGACCTCGTCATCGTGCACGATCCGCAGCCCCTGCCGCTCGTAGAGCTGCGCCGCGGGGAGCGCTGGGTGTGGTGGTGTCACATCGACGTGTCGCAGCCGGATCCGACGGCCTGGGCGTACATGGCGCCAACCGTCAGCGAGTACGATGCCGCAGTATTCTCGCTCCCCGAATATGCTCAGGTCCTGGCGGCGCCGCAGCGCTTCATCATGCCGGCGATCGATCCGTTCTCGCTCATAAACAGGGAGCTGTCGCGCACCGAGACGGGCGTGCACCTTGCTCGCTACGGTATCCCTACCGATCTGCCACTCGTCGTGCAGGTCGGGCGCTTTGACAAGTGGAAGGACCCTCAGGGCGTCATCGAGGCCTATTGCGCCGCAACGGCGCGGCGTCCCGCCACGCTGGTGCTCGTCGGCAACACTGCGGCCGACGACCCCGAAGGGCAGGAGATGTATGAGAGCGTCTGTGCCTTCTCATGCGAGCGGATCCTCGTGATAGGCGCCGACGATCCCCTGCTCGTGAATGCCCTGCAGCGCCGCGCCGCGGTCGTGCTGCAGAAATCTCTGCGCGAGGGCTTCGGCCTCACCGTGTCGGAGGCGATGTGGAAAGGCAGGGCGGTCATCGGCGGCAACGTGGGCGGAATACGGCACCAGATCGTCCATGACCATACGGGGTTCCTGGCCGAGGACGTCGAAGAGGCCGCCCGCCATATCGCAGACCTGCTGGCGCAGCCGGACTTGCGCCGCACGGTCGGCCGCAGGGCGCGCGAGCGCGTGCGCCGGCGCTTTCTCATGACCCGCCTGCTTGAGGACTGGCTCGACCTGATGCGGGAGCTGCTGGCGGACCAGCCTCGCCGCGCCAGCGCGCCGCCGCTGGCGCGCGCCTCCTAGATGGGCGTCCGCCGCGGCTCGCGTCCACCGCTCACCGCCGGCATGCGGTCACTGCCGCCGCTTGGCGCCGTTCCTGTCGTGGTGCTTGTCGAGGCCGGCTTTCAGGCGCGCGGCATACTTCTCCTGGAGGGCCGCGAACTCATTCTGCAGCTCCTCGAGCTCCTTGTCGGGCAGGTTTTCGAGGCCGACGAGGCCGGTGCGCGCCTTGGTGATCGCCCGCAGCAGCTCATCGAGCTTGAGGTGGATGGCGGCCGAGTCGCGGTTCTGCGTCGCCTGGATCAGGAAAACCATCAGGAACGTCACGATCGTTGTGCCGGTGTTGATGACCAGCTGCCAGCTGTCGGAATAGCCGAACAGCGGGCCGGTGGCGATCCACGTCAGGACCGCGGCTAGCGCAATGAGAAAGGCGGGGGACGAGCCCACGGCAACGGCCGCCTGGTGGGCGAATTTGCGAAACGCCTCGCGCATGGCGGCGGCCTCCATGATGCCGAGCCTCTGCCGAACGCCGGTGTTGGCAACCCGTTCCGGGAGAGCGAGCGGCAGCGGTCAGCCGCGCCCGGCGCGCGGCGGTGGTCGACGGGCTGCGGCTCCCGCCGGCGCTGCGGGATGCGCAGCAGCCAGCTCAAGGCCTCGTTCTGCTCGGATGGCAAATGAGATGGCCGCGGAGCTCGCGACCGTGTGCAAGCTCCGCGGCGGTTCCGCCAGGAGGACGGGAATGCGGACGTTACTTCTTCGAGCCGTCGGTGCCGCTGCCCGGGCCGGTCGTCGCTGAGCCGCGGACTTGGCCCTTGTCGCAGGCGGACTGGAACTCTGCCTGCGAGAGCTTGCCGTCGCTGTTCGTGTCGGCGGACTTGAAGTCGCTCACGTGCTGGGCCGCCTGACTCTCGGTCACGGTACCGCTCTTGGCGCTGTCGAGCCGGTTCCAGAGGGACTGGCACTCGGCCTGGGTCATCTTGAGCGCCGGGCTCGAGGGCGAGGTGCTGGTCTGCGCGTACGCCGTCCCAGCGGCCGCCACCAGAAGAGCCACGCTGCCTGCTCCGAGGATTCTCAACATCTGCTGACTCCGTTCGTAATGGCGTGACGGGGTGAGAACGTGGCTCCGCCGGGCTGGTTCCTGCCACACTGTCGCAGCCAGGGGGCCGATCTCGCATTGCGGCAGGGCCGAGGGGCTGGCACATTGGGTCGCAGCAGCAGCGGATGAGGTGAGACCCCGCCGGGCGCAACGGCGGCGGACCCGATGAGGGGGTTGGGGATGGGAAGCGTCTGGGGGCTGCGCAGCCGCGCTTGGATGCGAGGATGGCTGCCGTCGGCCGCGGTCTTCATCACGGTCCTCTGGTACTCTCAAGCCGGCCAAGGGGTGGCGCACGATCCCCCGTACGGACCGTTCGGGCCGGAGGGGCCGAGGCTTAGGGAGCAGCTCTGGCTGCTGCCCGGCGGCGATCCCAAGGTCCCGCTGCGCGCGACTGTCTTTCGCCCGAGGGACGAGGTTGAGCCCGCCGCCGCTCGAGGTTGGCTGGACAGGCCGGCGCTCTCGCCGCGCCCGCTCGCGGTGATCAATCACGGAAGCGACGAGGCCACGCGTGAAGCGGTCGCTATGCCGGTCTTCTACTGGCTGTCGCGATGGTTCGTCGATCGCGGCTACGTGGTCGTGCTGCCGCAGCGGCGGGGCCACGGCGCCACCGGCGGCGAGCTCGCCGAGGGCAGGGACACGTGCGCCGCCCCCCGGCACCGGGCGGCCGGCGCAGCCGCCGCCGACGACATCGGCGCGGCCCTGCGGTACATGGCGAGGCAGCCGTTCGTCGACCGCTCGCGCATCGTCGTCGTAGGTGTGTCGACCGGGGGCTGGGCGTCGCTCGCCCTGGCGTCGAGAAACCCTTCCGGGGTTCGGCTGGTGGTCAACTTCGCGGGCGGGCGCGGAGGGCATGCCTACGGCCAGCCCCGCAAAGTGTGCGGGCCGGACCTTCTCGTCGAAGCCGCAGGCGACTATGGCAGCACGGCGCGGGTGCCGACGCTGTGGATCTACGCGGAGAACGATTCGTACTTCGGCCCCGAGATCGCAACGGCCATGGTGGAGGCGTGGAAGGGCAGCGGCGGCTCGGCGGAGTTCGTGATGTTGCCGGCCTGGGGCATCGACGGCCACGACATCGTCGCCGACCGCGCCGCCTGGCGCGCGTGGGGCCCGCGACTTGAAGCCATGCTCGCGCGCGAGGTCGCGCTGCCCCGGTTGTCGGATAGCCGCGGTCGCGATCGATAGCGACCGACCCCAGTACTCGTCGATCAGAGCCTTCGGCAGTCCTGGAGAAACTCGGCCGCGATGCCCGCTGCCCCAGGCGCAGCTTGTGCCTGCCGAGATGCTCTGGAAGCGATCGCAGCGCGCCGGGAACCCAGGGTCCGACGCGGGGTTTGAGCTGGAGAGGCATTGTCCGGGAGCAAGACCGCCCGGACGGCAGGGGGCGCGTGAGCGCCGGCAGCCTCGAGCATCCGGGCAGGACATGGCGCGAGCAGCGACGGCAGGGCTGGCCGCGAGGCGCGGGTTCGAAGAGACGCCCTTCTACATACCTGCGACCAATCTGCCTGCGCGCCCCCGCCTGAGGCTCAAGCACAACGACACCTTCGCCATCTTCGACAGCCACGGCGACATCGGCGCGGCGAGCGGCGACAGCGACGGTCTCTTCCACTGCGATACGCGCCACCTCTCGCGTCTGGAGCTGCTGTTCGAGGGCATGCAGCCGCTGCTGCTGGGCTCGGGGATCAGTGACGACAACCTGAGCTACCACGTCGACCTCACCAACCCGGACATCTTCGCCGGCGACCAGCTCACGCTCCTCAAGGACACAGTGCACATCGGCCGCGCCATGTACCTGTTCCAGGGCTCGCTGCGCCAGCGGCTGACCGTGACCAATCACGGCGCCGAGGCGGTCCGGTTCACCCTGTCTGTGGCCTTCGCCAGCGACTTCGCCGACATTTTCGAGGTGCGCGGCATCCGCCGGGCGAGGCGCGGCAGGGCGCGCAGCGAGCGCCTGCGCGGCGATACCGCCGTGCTGGCCTATGTGGGCCTCGACGACGTCCTGCGCCGGACGTCGCTGAGCTTCGAGCCGGCGCCCACCTCGCTTGCGCAAAGCGTCGCGACCTACGCTCTGACGCTTGCTCCCGGCGCGGCTCAGACCCTGTTCGTGATCGCCTCCGAGGGCGGCCTCGAGCAGCGCGGGTCGCGCTCCTACTTCCACGGGCTCGTGGGCCTCCACCGGGGCCACCGCCGGCACATGCGCGGCGTGGCAACCATCGAGACCTCGAGCCCCCTCGTCAATGAGATCCTCGCCCAGTCGATGGCGGACATTCGCATGCTGATCACGTCCACCCCCGAGGGGAGCTATCCCTACGCCGGCATCCCCTGGTACTCGACCACGTTCGGGCGCGACGGGCTCATCACGGCGCTCGAGATGCTCTGGATGGATCCCGGCGTCGCCGTCGGCGTGCTGCGCCGCCTGGGGCGCTACCAGAGCAGAGCCGTCGACGCGTGGCTGGACGCCCAGCCCGGCAAGATCATGCACGAGATGCGGGCGGGCGAGATGGCGGCCCTCGGCGAGATCCCCTTCGGCCGCTATTACGGCAGCGTCGATTCCACGCCGCTGTTCGTCCTTCTCGCCGGTGCCTACGCGGCGCGCACCGGGGACGACACCCTGGTGCGCGAGCTCTGGCCCGCCATCGAGGCGGGGCTGGCGTGGATCGATGGCCCGGGGGATGTCGACGGCGACGGCTTCGTGGAGTACCAGCGTGCGACCCCGACCGGCCTATCCAATCAGGGCTGGAAGGACTCCTTCGATTCCGTCTTCCACGCCGACGGACGCCTGGCCCAGGGGCCCATCGCCCTGGTCGAGGTCCAGGCCTACGTTTACGCCGCCAGGAGGGCGGCTGCGTTCTGCGCGCGCCGGCTCGGAATGCCGGAGCGGGCCGCTGCGCTCGAGGCCGAGGCGGAACGCATGCGCGAACGCTTCGAGGCCGCCTTCTGGTGCGAGGACATCGGCAGCTACGCGCTGGCGCTCGACGGCGACAAGGAGCCCTGCAGAGTGCGCACCAGCAACGCCGGCCATGCGCTCGCTGCCGGCATCGCTCGCCCCGACCGGGCCCTCCGCGTGGCCGGCCTCCTGCTCGGTCCCTCGTTCTACACCGGCTGGGGCATCCGCACGGTGGCCCGGGGCGAGTCGCGGTTCAATCCGATGTCCTACCACAACGGCTCCATCTGGCCGCACGACAATGCCCTGATCGCGCTCGGGCTTGCGCGCTACGGCCACACGGCCGGGGTCAGGCTCATCTTCGAGACCCTCATGCGGGCCACGAGCTACATGGACCAGCGCCGCCTGCCCGAACTGTTCTGCGGCTTTCGCCGCCGCAGGCGCCGCGGGCCCACGCTCTACCCCGCCGCCTGCTCGCCCCAGGCCTGGGCCAGCGGCACGCCGTTCCTGCTGCTGCAGGCGATGCTGGGCGTGACCTTCGACTGTGCGGCGCGCAGGATAGAGCTCGTAAACCCGACCCTTCCCGCCCTGGTCGGCGACGTCGTCGTGCGCAACCTGCGCCTGGGCGATGCGGCGGCGGACTTCGCACTGCGCCAGGACCAGGGGGGCGTTTCCCTGCAGGTCCTGCGCGCCGACGACGGCCTTCAGGTGTCCCTCGACCTCGATGCATCCTCCGGCTGGACGAGCATGCCGTGAGCGACGGCGCGCCCGCCGTCGTGTGGCGCTCGGTCTGCGGCCGGCTGCGATGTCTCGAGGAGGGGTAGCCCCGGTCAGGGGCCGTCGAGCATGCCCAGCGGCGAGGACGTGCGGCTCTCGCTGCGCGCGAGCGCGGCGTAGTGGCCGAGATAGTCCTGGGCCATTCGTCGCGACAGGAATCGCCGCTCGAACGTGGCGCGGACGCGCCGGCGATCGAGCTCGCCGATGCGCCCGAGGGCGGCGATCGCCTCCTCGTCGTCGCTGACGATGAAGCCGGTCACGCCTTCGTCGACGATCTCCGGCACCGAGCCCCGTCGCAAGGCGACGACGGGCGTCCCGCATGCCATCGCCTCGATCATCACCAGTCCGAACGGCTCGGGCCAGTCGATGGGAAAGAGCAGTGCCGCGGCGCCGCTCAGCAGGTCGCGCTTGGCGCGGTCGTCCACCTCGCCGACGAGGCCGATCAGCTCGCCGTCGATCAGCGGCCGCAGATGGTCCCGGTAGTAGCGGGTCTCCGCCCGAGGGATCTTGGCAGCCATGCGCAGCGGCATTCCCACTGCTCTCGCCCACCGGATCGCGGTCTCCGGCCCCTTCTCCTTCGCCAGCCGTCCCAGGAACACGAGGTAGCGTCCCTTCTCGAAGCTCGGCTCGAGCGCGCCGGCCGGCATGCCGTGGTAGACGGTGCCGAGCCACTTCGCGGCGGCAAGCGGCGTGCGATGGTGATCCGAGATCGAGACCGCGGGTGACCGCGGAAAACGCGCGGCGACCCGGGGCAGGTCCGGCGTGTCGAGGCGATTGTGGAATGTGGTGAGATGCGGCACGCCCAGCCGCGAGATCAGCGGCAGGTGGATCCAGTCGGTGTGGAAGTGGAGCACATCGAAGCTGTGGGCCGCCTGGGCGACCGCGTCGAGCTGCGCGGCATAGGCCGCGAGGGTCTCGGGCTTTGGCCGCGCAAGGCGGATGGCGCGGCTGATGACCGGGACGAGCTTGGCGGTGGTCTCCGAGTCCCCGCTCGCGAACAGCGTCACGTCATGGCCGAGGGCGACCAGCTCTTCCGTGAGCCATGAGACGACGCGCTCGGTTCCGTCATAGAGTTTCGGAGGAACGCTCTCGGCGAGCGGTGCAATCTGGGCGATGCGCATTGGGTGGGCGGGGGTGGCGTATGACAGACAACGCCCCGCACGCGCGGCAGGTTCCGGGCCGGGGAATGTGGCGCATGCCGGGTGGGAGCGGCCGCCCCAGGCCCCTTCCCCGGGCCTGCCAGGGTGCCTTCGGAGCAGGGTCCAGCGGGTCGCGCCCGGCGTGGCATTTCTGCATCGTCTCAAGGCAATCTGCGGTGTCCTGCACAAAAGCTCTTGGGCCAGGAGGGGCCTCCATGCACTATGATTGCGGACGTTGGCTGTGACGGGAGGTACTACCGTGAACTCCACGAAGATTGCCGTTGTGGCGCTGGTTTGCGCCGTGGTTGCCATCGCTGCCTGCCGTCGCGAAGTGCGGCACGAGCCCCTGAAGCTGGGCGGGCCGGTGGCCGAGTTGCCCGCGAGATAACCGAAGCGTCTTCTCTCGGCATTCGAGCACATCGCGTTTCAGGGCCTCTGCGCAGAGGCCCTTTTTGTTATGCCCGGTGGACCGCTCGATCCTGCCGCGGACGAGGGCGTCTCACGGGCAAATGAAGCGCCGTGAGTGCGCGCCGCCCATCGCCCGTGCTAGCGTGCGCCTCCCCCGAATGAGGGCGGGGCCCGCAGCCCGGTGCGCCTGAGCGCCGGCACGTGCCTCGCCTCGAGAGCGAGGTAGGACGCCTTGAGCCTCGATGCCGTTGCCCTGCAGCCCGAGCGGGCGCCGCGGAAGTTCGCTGATCCCGACTGGACCGCCACCCGCGAGCCGCGCGCCAGCGTTGCGCTCGAGCGGCTCGACACGCTCTGGATCAACACGGGCACGCTCTGCAACATCGCCTGCCAGAACTGCTACATCGAATCGAGCCCGAGCAACGACCGGCTAGCCTACATCACGGCGGCCGAGGCTGCCGCCTTCCTCGACGAGATCGTGGCGGATGGGCTCGGCACGCGCGAGATCGGCTTCACCGGCGGCGAGCCGTTCATGAACCCCGAGCTCACCGTCATGGTGGGCGATGCCCTGGAACGCGGCTTCGAGGTGCTCGTGCTCACCAACGCCATGCAGCCCATGCAGCGGCCGAGAGTGAAGCGCGAGCTGGAGGAGCTGGCCCGGCGCCATGGGACCCGCCTCAAGATCCGCGTCAGCCTCGACCACCACACGCAGGCGTTGCACGAGGCCGAGCGCGGGCCGCGGACCTGGGGGCGGGCCATCGCCGGTCTCGACTGGCTGGTGCGCAGCGGCATCGCCGCGGCGATCGCCGGGCGCACCTGCTGGAACGAGAGCGAGGAGCAGGCGCGTGCGGGCTACGCCCGGCTGATCGCCGATCGCGGCTGGCCCATCGATGCCTTCGACCCCGCCCAGCTCGTGCTGTTGCCCGAGATGGACGGCCGGCACGACGTGCCGGAGATCACCGCGCGCTGCTGGGCCATCCTGAACAAGAGCCCCGGCGAGATGATGTGCGCTTCGAGCCGCATGGTGGTGAAGCGCCGCGGCGCGCCACGGCCGTCCGTCGTGCCCTGCACGCTGATCCCCTACGACCTGGCCTTCGACATGGGGCCCACGCTGGCGGCGGCGCGCGAGGCGGACGGCGGCATGTTCGCCGCCGGCGCCGTCAAGCTCTGCCACCCCCACTGCGCCAAGTTCTGCGTGCTGGGCGGGGGCAGCTGCTCGGCGCGCTGAGCCGCCCCCTCCGCCGCCCGCTCATCACTGGTCGAGCCACACCCCGATCAGGTCCTGGCCCTGGAAGTGGCTCGGCGAGAAATGCCAGCCCTTCACCTTCTTGTGGTGGACGATGATGCGTTGCCACCAGTTCACCGACAGCGAGTAGTTCTGGGTGATCAGGTGGCGCTCGAACTCGTGCACCAGGGCCTTGCGCTTGTCGGGATCGAGAGTGCGGCTCTGCTCGTCCCACAGCTCGTCGAGCCTCTTGTCCTCGTGGCGCGAGTAGCTGATGGGCGACTTGGCGTTGGTGAGGTAGGACTGGTGCTGCGCGGTGACCTCGTCGGCCGGCACGGTGACGGGATAGAGCGCCACGTCGAACTTGCCCTCCACCAGGTTCCCGAAGTACGGCGCGGTCTCGACCTGGGAGTGCTCGACGGTGACGCCGATGCGCTTCCACTGGTCGATCAGGAACACGCCGAGCGGCGTGTAGGGCTCTCCCACCGTGCGGTTGTGCAGCTTGATGGAGAGGTTCTCCTGGCCGGCCTCCTTGAGCAGCTGGCGCGCCTCCGCGCGCGACTTCTCGATGTCGCGGAAGTAGCCGGGCAGCTTGACGAGCTCGGACTCGGGCAGGGCGTAGGCGTAGCCCGGCCGCAGGAAGCCGCCCGTGGCCTTGACGAAGGTGATCTTGGAGAGCGCCTCGTTGCCGCCCCAGCGGTCAATGGCCAGAGAGAGCGCCTTGCGCACGCGTGGGTCATCGAACGGCTTCTTGGTGACGTTGAAGATGACGATGTTGACCGTGGCCCACGGGCCCTCGTGCAGCACCCAGCGCTCGTTGCCGGGCGCCTTGAGCAGCTGGTCGCGCTCGCTCGGAGTGCGGCCGCGGAACTCGGCGTCGAACTGGCCGCCGAGCATGCCCGGCACCACCGCGTTCGACTTCACGAAGAACGCCTTGTAGCCGTCGAGGTAGGGCAGGTCCTTGCGGAAGTAGCCGTCGAAGCGCTTGGCGGAAAGATGCGAGCCGCGCACGTACTCGACGAACTGGAAGGCGCCCGAGCCAAGGATGTTCCTTTCTGGGAACTTAGGCTCCTCCTTGATCTTGGCCGCACTGTAGATGCAGTGGAAAGGCGAGGCGAAGTTGTCGAGCATCGAGGCGTTGACGCCCTTGAGCCTGAAGACGACGGTGGCGGCGTCGGGCGCCTCGATGGCGGCCACGTCCTGCATGGTCGACTTGCGCAGCGACACCACGCCTTCCGGCGGGTTGGCGATGCGCTCGAAGCTGGCCTTGACGTCGGCCGAGGTGAGCGGTGAGCCGTCGTGGAACTTGACGCCCTCGTGCAGCTTAAAGGTGTAGGTGAGGCCGTCGGGCGAGATGGTCCAGCTCTTGGCGAGGTCGCCGACGATCTTGCCGTCCTGGCTGCTGTCGTACTTGACGAGGTAAGAGTACATTGGGCTTACGGGATGCAGCAGCGCGAACGTCTGCGAGGCGTGGCAGTCGTAGTTGGGGGGCTCGGCCACCACTGCGAAGTTGAGGGTGCCGCCGCGCTTGGGGGTCTCGGCCGCCGCGGTGCCGGCGGCGAGCGCCAAGGCCGCCACGCCGATCAGGGTGCTAACGCTTCGCATTCTGTCTCCTCCCTTGGGTCGTATCTTCTGACCGGGCCACGCCTGCCCGGAACGGTTTGCGGCAATCGCCCGCGGACGGCCTCGCCGCCTCCAGCCGGCTAGCTCTTGAGCTTGGGGTCAAGCCAGTCGCGCAAGGAGTCGCCGAACAGGTTAAAGGCGAACACGGCCAGCGTGATGGCCGCGCCCGGGAACAGGATCATCCACGGCGCCGTCTGGTAGAAGTCGGCGCTGGTGCCCGACAGCATCAGCCCCCACGCCGGCGTCGGTTCGGTCACGCCGAGGCCCAGGAACGACAGGCTCGCCTCGAGCAGGATGGCCTGGGCGATGAAGGCGGTCGCCATGATGAGATAGGGAGCGACGATGTTGGGGGTGATGTGGCGCAGGATGATGCGGGTGTGCGAGAAGCCCGCCGCCCGCGCCGCGTCGATGAACGGCATGGTCACGATCGAGAGGGTCGAGGAGCGCGCCACCCGCGCCATCTTGGGGATGATGGGCAGGGCGATGGCCGTGATCAGGTTTACGTCGATGCCGGCCAGGTTCTTCTTTCCCAGCACCGCCACCACCACCATCGCCAGCACGATGAGCGGGAAGGACAGCATGATGTCGACCACGCGCTGGATGGCAGTGTCGATGCGCCCGCCGAAGTAGCCCGAGGCGGCGCCCATGAGCGCGCCCAGCGTGCAGCCGAACAGTGACGACAGGATGCCGACCGCCAGCGCCGTGCGCGCGCCGTAGACGATGCGCGAGAACACGTCGCGCCCGTACTGGTCGGTGCCGAACAGGTGCTCGCCGCCCGGCGGCGCCAGCATCGCCCCGAAGTCGACGGCCTCCGGGTCGAACGGGGCGATCCACACCGCCCCGAGGGCGAACGCCACGTAGAGGACGATGATGAGGAGGCCGATGAGCCCCAGCGGCTGCGTGCGCACGAACTGCCACAGCAGGCTGCCGCGCGGCGGCAGCGTCTCGACCTGGGCGGGGGTGGTTGCAACAACAGCCATTCTAGCGCCTCTAGCTCAAACGGACGCGCGGGTCGAGCCAGCCATAGAGCAGGTCGACGAGCAGGTTGGTGAAGATGAAGATGGTGGCGATGAGCAGAACCAGGCCCTGGATCAGATTGAAGTCGCCGCGCGCGGTAGCGTCGACAAAGAGCTTGCCGATGCCGTTGATGTTGAACACCTGCTCGGTGACGACCAGGCCGCCGATCAGGAACGCGAATTCCAGGCCGATGACCGTGACCACCGGCAACATGGCGTTGCGCAGCGCGTGCCGGCGCATGATGAGGCGCGTCCAAACGCCCTTGGCCCGCGCGGTGCGGATGTAGTCCTCGCGCATCACCTCGAGCAAGGAGGAGCGCATCATGCGGGTCGCCACCGCGGCGTAGCGGTAGCCCACCGCGGCGGCCGGCCAGATGGTCACCGACAGGTTGGCCACCGGATCCTGCCAGAACGGCACGTAGCCGATCTTGGGCAGCCAATTGAACAGCGACAGCAGCACCAGGATGATGAGCATGCCGAGCCAGAAGGAGGGGATGGCCAGGCCCGAGACCGCCACCACGCGCACGGTATGATCGATCCAGCTGTCGCGGTAGAGCGCCGAGATGGTGCCGAGCGGCAGGGCGATGAGCACGGCGATGAGGGCGGCCATGGCGGCGATCTGCACCGACACCGCGATCCTGAGACCGATCTCCTTGGTGACGGGCTCGCCGGTCCACAGCGACTTGCCGAGGTCGAGCCGCGCCAAGCCCACCATGTAGTCGACGAACTGCAGGTAGAGCGGCTTGTCGAGTCCCAGCCGCCGGCGCTCGGCCAGCACCGTCTCCTCCGAGATGGGCGCCCCGTCGGCCCTGAGCTTGACGATCACCACGTCGCCGGGCATGACGCGGATCAGGAAGAACACCGCCACGGCCACCCCAGCCAGCGTCGGAACCACGAGCAGCAGGCGGCGCACTACGTACCCGAGCATGGGCGCCTTCCCATTTGTTGGCGGCGGCCCAATCCTCGCCGCCCCCGTCCTCCCCTTCTCAGACCTATCTAATATCAGAGGGCAGCGAGGCCCGGCCAGGGGGCGGCGCCTCGCTCCGCCCGACAAGGTGAGCGCCTCGCGGCCTAAGCAGGTTCTACCAGCTTGACCAACGAATCGCGGGTGTGATTCCGTCTTTGCGATGATTCGCGGGGGCGGGGCATGGCGGGCAAATCTCCGGTTGAGGCGAGCGAGGAGCAGCGTGGGGCATTG